>Ga0302322_100005783_pt1 | contig 10881 bp, 7 predicted proteins | sample Fen_T0_2_FD_203757 | JGI IMG/M metagenome (GOLD analysis project Ga0302322, IMG submission 203757) | Peat permafrost microbial communities from Stordalen Mire near Abisko, Sweden - Fen_T0_2 | ecosystem: Environmental > Terrestrial > Soil > Wetlands > Permafrost | place: Sweden: Abisko... | reverse complement strand
GGAATCAGAACCTCGCCATCGATGGCGAGGGGCAGATCGGGCCCCAAGCTGTCGGCCCGGGCGCCGGCGTCAGCCTGCGTGCCCCCACGATCGACGGTGGCGTCGGGCGTGACCGGGACAAAGGCGTCCACCGCAGGCTTGTTGCCGGAGTCGCTGCAGCCAGGCGAGAAGACGGCCAGCGGAGAGGCGAGAAGTACCAGAACCGCAACGCGGCGAAGGACCAGGGAACGCGACATGGTTGGATTATGGCTGAGCTGCCGGTCGCTGCGAGATCTTTCCTCGCTCCTAGTCGTCAGCTGTTTGGTCGGTCACAGTCGGGGCCGGAGCATGGAACACCTGGTCGGGCGCTGGCCGCTCCTCGACGAAGTCGACCACGAAGGCCTGTCGCCCGTCGGGCGTGTTGATTTCGAGCGGCAGCCGCAGGCTGGCGGACCAGCAGAACGTGAAGGTCGCGCCGTCGCTGCGTGTAATCCGATACGGCTGGCAGGTCGCCCCCGCGATGGTCCTTGGCCGGCCGGCCCGGCTCAGGTCGAACGCGCCCGGGGGCCTGACCAGGACGTAGGCAAGCTCGCTCCAGGCCTCGACGTGGCCGGTGCGAATCATGGCCTGCTCGTCGCCACGGAGCACGCGCCCGGTCCGCTTGTCCACCAGCACAGTGGACAGCCCGGTTTCGGTCCGGGTCGCGTAAAGATCGAGCTGACCATCCGAGGAGCGCCGCAGCCTTTTCGGCTCGCGCCAGGCTTCGACGGTGTGGACGGCTTCGGACCGGCCGGAGACCCGGGCGCGATAGTGGATGCTCCTCGGCAGACGCGGGTTCTTGCCGCCGAGAAGCGCCGTCTGCCAATCGTCCGCGTGCGCCGCCGGGGCGTACAGAAGAGCAAGCGCTAGCAACGCCAAGGCTCGGCTCATTGCCGGGTGGCCTTGGCCGAATCGAAGTAGCGATAGGTCCGCGAGCCGATGGTGAGATCCTTGACCTTGAGCCGGAAGGTGTAGCTGGCCTTGCCAAGGTCTGAAACGTTGGTGGAAAGCACCATCGACAGCCCCGTCGCCGCCGCGGCGGGCGTAAGGACCGACGGAGTAACCGTGTAGTCAGTGGTCGCCTTGCCGTCAAGGCGTGCCTCGTCGAGAGAGCGTCCTGCAGCTTCCGGGAGCGAGAGCCCAAGAATGGCCGCAACCGTTGGGGCCACGTCCACGTTGCCCGACGGCAAAGTGTCCTGCATGCCCGCCTTGAAGCGCGGGCCGACGGCGATCAGCGTGTTGTGAACGTCGATGGGACTGAAGGTTCCGTGCATGCCGCGATAGTTCTGCGCGCTTTCGAATTCGATGCCCTTCATCCCCTGCACGACCGCCGTCTCGTCAAAGTCGTAGCTGGCAACGATGTCCGGCCGTCTCGTCCCGGCGGTGTCTTCCAGCTTCACCTGGTCTAGCGACAGGGTGCCGGGCAGGTTGCCGTAGCGGCTGGCCACGAAGATGGCCCCAAACTCCTCGCGGCTCTGCAGGAACTCGACGGCGCTTGCCACGGTGGTCGCGTCGTGGTCGGGGACGTAGAGGTATTCGCTCCCGCCGTTGGCCGCGATGACGATGGTCTTCGGAGGTAGCGGCCCACTCGGCACGAAGTAGGCCGGGGTGTTGTATCGCTTGTGCACGACCTGGCAAATGCTGCCGTCGTCGTCACTCTTGATCGGATACAGTGGTTTGCCATCGGCGGTGACGCCCGACATCGCCGGATCGAAGGTGCATCCGATCCCGTCGTAGGCGATGAACCCAGCCTGGGACATGAGGTGCGCCAGGCGAACGTCGCCCGACACCGAGTATCCGTTGGGATCGACGTCGCCCCAAGCGTTGCCAAGCGGCGAGGCATTGGGGTTCACGGCGCGCAGCGGGAACAGACTCAGCGGGCCCGACACGCTGCTGTGCCCGTGGTCCGAGACCACGATAACGTCCGTGCTTGCCGCCATGCCCAAGGCATCGAGCTTGTCGAGCAGCCTGCCGAGCAGCTCGTCCTGCGACTTGAGGGCATCGCGATAGTCGTAGGTGCCAGGGCCGTACGCGTGCGCCGTCGAATCGGGATTGCGGAACCAAATCAGGGACAGCTCCGGTCCCTTTTGCGCCAAGATCACGTCGAGGTACACACCCATCATGTAGCTGTGGGCGCTGTTGTAAGGGGTCCCGGATTGATCCGTCGGATCCGACGTCGAATTGTCGGGCAGATTCTTCCGCCCCGGCACTGCGGTCGGATCGCCATTGGTCGTCGCCAGCGTGAGCGAACCAGCAGAATACGCACGTGGCGTGAGCTGGGGCAAGGCATACCCTTGCGCCTGGAGCTCCTTGGCGAAGCTCAGTGGATAGGCGAATTTCTCGTCGAGGATGAAGCCCCCCTCGCCGATGTCCTGCAGGAACGCGGCGCCGCTCTTACCGATGGTCGCGGTGGTCAGGCCCGCCTTCTGCGCCGCCTGGAAGAGCGTGCCGACGAGCAGGAGCTTGCCGCCGTAGTAGCTCTGTAGATCGAGCAGGATCTGGTAGTCCTCGGTGAAGATCGGCTGATTGAAGTCCACCACTCCGCCGGCGCTGTCGCTGCCGGTCGGTCCTTCCTGCCACAGGTTGTTGCCGTAAAATCCGGTGGCCCCGGGGAAATTGCCGGTCGCGAGGCTGGCCGAGTTCATCATGGTGAAGGTCGGGTAGGTCGCATGGTTGTCCGCGAACCAGACACCCTTGCCGGCCAGCGCCGCGAGCCTGGGCGTGTTCGTGGTATCCACCGAATCGGGGCGCAGCCCGTCCCACACGAAAATGATGACCCGCTTCGTGTTGGGATTCGCGGTGCTTGCATCGACAGGGGCATCGAATGGCCCTGGTACATCTGCCGCAGCATCGCCACCCACCCATGGGGCATCGATCGGGGGGCCATCGACCGACGGGACGTCGGCGGCGACGGCGTCGACGGACGGCGACGGCTTGTCGCCTGCCTCGGGAGAACCGGGGTGGTTGGCCTCGGCGCCCGCCTCCACGGGGAGCTTCACTCCGACGTCATCTCCACAGCCCGCTGCGAAGGTCCAAACGACGACGGCCAAGACATACGGTAATTTCGAACCAAGTCGGTACATTCATTACTCCTGTGCTTCGGAGGGGATCCGAGCAGGTAATCTCGTCCGGAGCGCAACGATTGGGTGACAAATCCCGGGACGCCCGGCGATGGTACCCCGATTCGCACCGGCGGAACCAGCAGTGAGAAAGATCGTTTGACCCGTCAGACCCGCAGCCGCGGTCGAGACGATGACGTAAGCGCCTCACAATCATGTTTCAGAAGCGTTCCCAGCGCTCGCCCCGCGCACGCCTACAGTCGATTCGATTCTGAGGTTTGCACGCGAAAGGACCTAGACAATGACGATGGGACGCAAGGTTTTGGGTATTTTCACGCACGGACCACGGTCCGCACCGCTCTTGGCCGCCCTGCTCACCATGACGGCGTTGACAGGCAGCGGGTGTCAACCATCGGCTGATCCCGCGGGGCAGGTGCAAGTCTCCATTCTCGCGCTCGCTTCGGCCGACGTGACCAAGGTCGATCTGACCGTGGCCGGGCCGGCGTTCTCTCAGCCCAGGGTGTTCTCCCTGTTCAAGCAGAGCAATCAGTGGGGCGGTCTGTTGGGCGGGCTTCCCGTGGGTGGCAATGCCACATTCACGGCCAGCGCGTCCGATCACTCCGGCAACGAAATCTTCCACGGTCAAGCCAGCAACGTAACCATCGTGGCTGGCCAGGTGGTGACGGTCGTGATCACCGCGCAGCAAACCAACGCGCCCGCGCCGTTCACCAACGCCACTCCTGTCATCGACTCCCTCGTAGTGTCGGCCACGGACGTGGCTCCAGGCGCCGTGGTGGCGCTGCAAGCCACTGCCCACGACCCGAATCCGGGCGACACCCTCACCTTCCTGTGGACGGCGGCCGCTGGGACGCTATCGGACACGGGAACGCCCGGCATCGCCTGGACCGCACCCACCAGCGAGGGCAGCTACGGACTCGACATCAAGGTGACGGACAACCGCGGTGCCTCGGCGACGACCTCGGTTGCCATCCACGTGGCCAACGGGAACGGCAAAGGTCAGGCCGCAGTCACCGTGCAGCTGAACCAGTGGCCGACGGTGAATCAACTGACCGCGACGCCGGCTTGGGTCGTGCTTGGCCAACCCACGGCGCTGCGGGTGTCCGCAATGGTTGGTGATGGCGATCCATTGACCTACGCCTGGACCAGCGCGTGCCCGGGCACCTTCAGCGACGCCACGGCGACGCCCTCGTTCGCGCTTTCGGCTCAGTCAAGCGCATCCGCCTGCATTATCACCGTCACGGTCAGTGACGGCCACGGTGGCAGCACCACCGGCGACGTGACGGTTCCGGTGGGTACCCCCAAGGTGAATCAGGCCCCGGTCGTGCTCTCGACGGTCCAGTCCGCGACTTCGGCGCATCCTGGCCAAACCCTCACCTTGCAGGCAAGCGCGGCAGATCCCGAGGGTGGCGCGATTGCGTTTGCTTGGTCAGCGCCAGCCGGGGCTCTCGGCGCGCAGATCGACGACGCGGGTGGCTCGACCGTCACGTTCACCGCGCCTTCTGGAAACAGCCCGACCTGGACGGTGACGTTCACGGCAACGGATGCGCTGGGCGCAGACTCGCACCAGGACTTTACCATTGCCAACCTCGGTCCTGTCAGCTTCGCCATCATCAGCGACACGCACCTGCACGACAATACGGCCCTGGGGGCAAGTGGCCCAGATTTCGAGGCCTACCTGGCCCAGGATCGCAAGATGATCGCCCAAAGCCAAGAGACCCTGGACGCGACCTTCGCCGACCTGGCGGCCAAGAAGCCCGAATTCTTGCTCATTTCGGGTGACCTGACCAAGGATGGCGAAAAGGTGAACCACCAGCTCATGGCCTCGAAGTTGGCTGCACTGAGCGCGCTTGGGATCAGGACGTTCGTCGTCCCAGGCAACCATGACATCAACAACCCCGATGCGGTCGGCTTCCTGACCTCGCCGCCGACGCCGGTGGAACGTGTGAGCCCGGCGGAGTTCAGACAGATCTACGCCAACTTTGGCTACAACACTGCCCTGTACCAGGATCCCAGCTCCTTGAGCTACGTCGTCGAGCCGGTCGCGGGACTGTGGCTCTTCGCCATCGACTCGTGCAAGTACGCCGACAACCTCACGCTTGAAACGCCGGTCACGAGCGGCAGGCTTTCGCAGTCCACCCAGGACTGGATTACCGGCCTGCTTCAGACCGCCAAGCTGCAGCACAAGGCGGTCATCGGGATGATGCACCATGGAATCGTCGAGCACTATGTTGGTCAGTCGCAACAGTTCCCGGAGTACCTGCTGGACGACTACACCACGGTCGGCAAGCGCCTGTCCGATGCGGGCATGGGCCTCATCTTCACGGGCCACTTCCACGCCAACGACGTCGCCCTGAAAGACTTCGGTAGCTCGAAGCTCTACGACTGCGAAACCGGCTCGCTGGTTACCGCGCCCACGCCCTACCGCTTCGTGAGCTTGGATATGCCCGCGCGCAGCTACCAGATTACGACGTCGCACGTGCTCAGCATCCCCTCACACCCCACGGACTTCCTGGGCTTCGAGAATAGCTATCTCTTGAGTGGCCTCACCGGTCTCTCGGTTTACCAGCTTACCCATGCTCCGTACTACCTGGATGTGGCCACGGCCACGGCCATCGCGCCCATGGTGGCGGCGTCGCTGATGGCCCACTACGCGGGTGACGAGACCCTGACCGACCCCACGCTAGCCGGCACGCTCTCTGGCATGGCGACCAGCACAGATCCCGCAACCCAAATGCTTGGCATGGGATTGCTGTCTCTCTGGAACGATCCGCCGCCCGCCGACAACAATGTGATCGTCACCGTCAACTGATTGCGCAGGGCTGGCGAGAAGTGAATGGTGCGGTGGATTCTCGACTGCAAACCCCTTCCTCACCCTCTCTCGCCTCACCCCGGCGGTCTGTGCCGGGCTAGGAGCATCGCGATCAGCTCCTGCTTGATGGCCTGGGCCTCGTGGCGCGGCAATGGAGCTAGGTAGATGGCAGGCATCAAGAAAGCTCCGCTCAATGCCGCCCAGAAGGTGCGGGCCACCAGGGCCGGCTGCTTCACGCGGAGCCGGCCGTCCGTGGTTGCTTCCTCGAGCCACACCTCCAGGGTGTCCTTCTCGTCGTGGACGCCGGCCATCGTCTCGGCGACCAGTTCTGGCCGGTGGATGGTCAGGCTGGTCATTACCTTGACCAGCCCCAACCATTGGGCGTTGCGCGTGAGATCGATGATGGAATCCGCAAACCGCCCCAGCTGTGCGGACAGGCTCTTGCCCGCTTCGTACCGAACCTGCTTCAGCTCGCGGGACTCCTGCAGGAATCGACCGATGACAGCATTGAATAGCAGTTCCTTGCTGGGGAAATGGTTGTAGACGGTGCGCTTCGACGCCCCGGCGACCTCGGCTATGCGATCCATGCTCGCGTTGTCGTATCCCGCGCCGACGAAGACCTGTGCAGCGGCGTCCATGATTGTCAGTCGCTTCCTGTCGGTATTTCGTTTTTGCTGTGGCATCGCTCCTGCTCGCAAGTTCTAATTACACCGATGAGTGCACTTTAGCCTTGACGTTGTCCCAGGCAAAACTACACTGCGAAGTGTACTTTGAAGGACCAGGACACACAATGACAATGGACAGCCGTTTGGCCAAGCTCATCGCTGCCCTCTTCGTGCTGACGATGCTGATGGGGATGGTCGATGCCTATGGGGCGGCGCCCATCCTGCGGGGCCCTGTCGGCGAGATCCGCCTTCACTGCGCCGTCGTCCTCGCCGGCGCCCTGATGCGGCTGCTGATGTCCCTCGGTGTCGTCCTTATCGCCGTCGCCTACTTCCCGGTGGTCAGAAGATACAGCGAGGCCATCGCCGTGTCGTACCTCGGCTTCCGTGTGGCGGAGGGCGTGCTTCTGGCGCTCGGGGTATGCGCCCACGTGGTCTTGCTCGGGCTCGGCGAGAGCTTTGCCAGCGCCGCTCCGGCTGCGAGAGCCGCTTTCCCGACGTTGCAAAGCTTGGCGCTCTCATTCACCAACACAACCTACCAGATGGCGATGACCGCTCTCGGCTTGGCGGGCACGATCCAGGCCGTTCTTCTCTTCTCCACCCGTCTTGTCCCCCGGTGGATCGCGGGGCTGGGGATCGTAGGCTATTGGCTGCTCTTCCTAAGCGGCCCCCTCGACCTGGCAGGAGCCATTGACACGACGGCTGGCCTCGGCGCGCTCATGTATGTGCCGGGCGGTCTCTTCGAGCTCTTCTTTCTACCTTCATGGCTGTTCTTCAGAGGATTCGTTCCGTCGAAAGGAGGCACGAGATGAACAGAGTAGTCGTCTTCCCGTTCGCATGCCTCGCGCTCATCATCACCGCCTCCGGAGCGGCGGCGGAAGACTGGAAACTGCTGAAGGAAAAGGACGGCGTAGCGGTCTACACCCGCGCAGTAGCCGGCGAGCGGATCGAGGAGTTAAGGGCTGTCATGAAGATGAGGACGACCGTGGACCGGCTGGTTGCCGTTCACCTGGACGGCGACAACCAGGCAAAGTGGTTTCCGAAATGCGTGGAATCGAGGGTCATCCGCAGAATGAGCCCGACAAATCTTTGGATTTACCGGGCCATCGCCAATCCCTGGCCGATTGATGACCGCGACTATGTCATCGACGTCAATCTGACAAGGGATACCAAGACTGGCGATGCCTTTGTCTCGTTCGCCGACGTGAAGGGCGCTCTTGCGGAGACAAGAGGCCGCGTGCGCATGAAGAAGATGGCTGGCTATTGGAAGTTTTCCCCCACGGGGGACGGGCAGGTCCTGGTCACGTTCGTCATGCGCTTCGATCCCGGCGGGAGCACGCCAGCGAGCTTCATCAACATGGCGTTGTCGAGAATCGGGACCGATACCTTCGACGGATTGTATCGGTACGCGCTGGCTAGCGGGGGTTAGCTTAGCTAGAAGTCGTCGAGCGATAGTCTGCCGGCACGCTTGGCTGAATCCTCCTGTTCGCGAACACGAGCCGAACTCTGGTGCTGGCGCGATGAAGAATGCAGGGGCCGGAAGGCTCCTGGCTTGCGCGCTCGGCGGGGCGGGGCTGGTTGCGACAGAGGGAGCGTGGCCGGGCTCGGCGGCCCAGCTGGTGTCTCCGGGTTTGCGGGCGATTGCGGCTCCGCAGGCTCGGCGGGCGCCGGGGGGAGCGTGGTTACTCTTATGGGGGAGGTGGTAGGGACGAACGTGTCAGCGCTCGTGCGGACCACGCTGCCTGTTTGTGGCAAAGGCAAGTGGAACCGAGCTCGAACGGCGTCCTGCCGTGCGAACCACGCGAACAGGACCAGGGCGCCTGCCACCATCGCGGTGGGGAGGACCCGGCCGGGAAAGCGACGAGCCGGGGCGCGAAGGGGTGGCGCAGTCAGGCGAGGGAGAGTCTTGGTGGCCGCGTCCATCTCTTCGAGCACACGGTCGAGCGTGACGATCTCTCCGGCGGGTAGACTATCTCCCGGTCCGGGCTCCGGCGAAGGTGTTGGCAAAGGCAGTATCTCGATGGTCTTCGGGGCGGAATGCTCGAGAGGACTATGGCAGCGGACACCGAAGCGATCGCAATCTCCCTCCAGCAGGGTTAGAAACTTAGAACAGGCTTTGCGAAATTGCTGGGCGGCCTCGAGTGTGGGGAAGATGGCCACGCCAATTTCGCCGTTGCCGGTGCCGGTTGGCTTTGCTACGCCACCGAGCTCCCGCGCCATCTCCGATGCTCGGGCAAAGAGCCGGGTCACGACGGGCACCTGCGCAGCAGCGCTCAGGTTGGCAAGCTCATCACCGTACCGGCCCGCTGTCGAGATCGCGCCAGTTGCCCAGTTCGCACTGACCTCATCCACGAAGAGCCGGGACAGATCTCGGAGAACGCGGCTCCTTTCGGTGAAGTCGGCCGGAGATGATCTTGCATACCGCTCGAGGCCCTCGAGCACGCGCTGAGGAGCGATCGACGGGCCCGCAGAGAACAAGACCAGGTGCATAGCGGCGGGTGAATCAATGGGGAGCACCTGCGAAATGACGCCCTTGATCCGTGAAACTTGCACCAGCCCGCCGTAGGTTGCAGCCAGGGTGTCGGCCCCGGAGCCCACATTCTGTTGTGTTGCGCGGCGGCTGGCATCGGCGATGTTGAAGATCAGCGATTTGCGGCTTTCCATGGAAAGGCCGAGTGCTTCAAGAAGAGCACCGACAGCGGCGACAGCCGTAGCCGCATTCCGACCCAGACCCACGCGCTGGCCGTTAACGAGAAATTCCGCGTCGTGCACCAGCACGGATCCTGCGGGCAACGACGTTAGAACCTCGCCGAATCTGACTTGCGTGCGTCTAACGACCTCGGCGATGAGCCGCGGCATGCCCTTGGCATTTGGGACGAAGTGGGCTTTGGCATGGCGGGTAATCGCAGCGACAACGCCGAAGCCTTCCTCCACGATGGCGTATTCGCCGATCAATGGGATCTTCCCGGGCGCAATAACGACGGGGGTTCCGACGGGTGTGGTGCGTCTACCGCTCATGGCTTTTCCTTACGAGTTTCTCGACCTCTGCAAGCGCCGGCTAGCTTCTGTGCCGACAAGATTTGCGTTCGCGCGACGTTTGCTTCGGTGAGCTCTGGAGAGACCCTCTGAATGCTCTCTTGGAAAAGGAATTGTATCCGGTATTCTAGCGGCTAATTGTGACTATTCGGATGAAGTTCCGTGCGGGGGACCCGATCTGCATCGCTGCCCAGCGCGCGAAAACGTCTGCGTCGCATTCTATGGAGCCCCAGCATCACGAGCGCCGCACCGGTTAAAGAGACGTAGATCAGGCTCAGGGCAGGAACCGGGGTTCCTCCCGTGTCGGCGGGTCCTGTCGAGAGTCCGGCCCGAATGTAGGCGATGGCTGCGGCGGCCGTGTAGCGGGTATCGTAGCTGTATTTCGATTGCCCGGCGGCGACGCGGAAGAACTCCTTCGTGGCGGCGGTCCCCCCGAGGGTTGCGTTGTAGCTGGCCAGGGAACGCGTCAGGTCGGTGAACCCGAAGGAAGTTCCGCTGCTGCCGACCTCGTTGGGGCTTACGCCCCGGGCGGCGGTGTCAAGCTTCCACTGGGAGAAGCCCACGAGTCCTGGGTCCGAAAACCATTGGTTGGCGGGTGCGCCGACGGAATAGTACCGGTTACCAGTCCCTACGAAGTTAGGGCAATTCGAAAGCACGTTGGCATTGACCAACTGGGCAGTGGTCGTGCCAAAGAGGGTGTTATTTTGCCAGAGAATGGCGCTTCCGGAATAGCTCAAGCTCAAAGGCGCGTCGACGAAGATGTTTCCCGACAACAGACTGTTGTCTGCCCCCACAGCGGCGGCGTTGCCGCCGTTGCCATTCATCCGCAACACCATGTTGTTGGTGATCTGGATTGGGGACGTGACGTACCTCGGATCTGCCTGGAGGGCATAGTTTGCTTGCGTCACCGTGTCCAGAACCAGGTTGCCATCGATGATGGCCGGCCCGTTGGTCCCCGTACATCCGGTACCTCCATCGTTGCAGGCCCCAAGAGGAATGGCCGACCAGGCCGCGCCGACGACCACGTTCCCTCGTGCAACGCCGCCGGGTCGTATCATGATGCCGTTACCCGCGTTGAGGGCGGGGTCCAGGAATACCAGGTTGCTGACCGCGGTAACGCCGCTGTTGCCGCCGCGGGCGATGTACATCCCGTGACAGTCGCCGTTCGGGTAGGTGCTCAAAGGGTTGTAGAGCACGTTCCCCTCGAGCAGCATGGTGGTGGTTCCGTGGATGAAGAATGGGTCAGCGTTGGTCTCGTAGATGGCGTTGCGGCGGG
>Ga0302322_100005782_pt1 | contig 10882 bp, 10 predicted proteins | sample Fen_T0_2_FD_203757 | JGI IMG/M metagenome (GOLD analysis project Ga0302322, IMG submission 203757) | Peat permafrost microbial communities from Stordalen Mire near Abisko, Sweden - Fen_T0_2 | ecosystem: Environmental > Terrestrial > Soil > Wetlands > Permafrost | place: Sweden: Abisko... | reverse complement strand
TGCGCCGGAAGCCGTTGGCAACCAGGCCCGAGTAGGCGTCGGCATGGATCAGGTGGCTGGGCGTGGCCACCTGCGAACGCGCCATGCGGCCCGCGATGTAGCTGCACGGGTAGGGCGCCGTGGCGTAGAACTGCAGTGAGGCGAGCGGGAGCTCTTTCGGGTGGGTCACGTCGGGCTGTCCTCGGCCTGGACGCCACCTGCCGCGAGGTGGCGCCACAGCGATGGATGATAGGTCCAATCGACGATCGCGGGCTCCCCGAGCCGCGGGGTGAAACGCGCCTCGAATTCACTGCGTGGCAGCTCGCGCCCGCCCAGCGAGGCGAGGTGATCGGTGCGTTGCTGGCAGTCGATCATCGGCACGCCCTGTTCGCGGCAGAAGCACGCCAGGGCGGCGAGCGCGATCTTGGAGGCATCGGTTCGGTGCGAGAACATCGATTCGCCGAAGAACATGCGGCCCAGGCTCACGCCGTACAGGCCGCCGACGAGTTCGCCGTCCATCCAGGTCTCGACGCTGTGCACGCTGCCGAGGGCGTGCCAGGCGCAGTAGGCCTCGACCATCTCGGGCACGATCCAGGTGCCGCCCTGGCCTTCGCGCGGCGTGCCAGCGCAGGCGCCGATGACACGCCGGAACGCGCTGTCGATGCGCACTTCACAGCCGGGCGTTCGGTTGAATCTTGCGATCGTCTTGCGCAGCGAGCGCGTGAGCTTGAACTCTTCGACGATCAGCACCATGCGCGGGTCGGGCGACCACCACAGCACTGGCTGCCCTTCGCTGTACCAGGGGAAGATGCCTTTGGAATAGGCCTCGGTCAGCCTCTGCGGTGTCAACTCGCCACCGGCCGCCACCAGGCCGGGCGCCTCGCTGCCCGGCCCGAGCGCGCGACGGGTGTCGGGCAGCGGATCGTCCGGCGTGCGCAACCAGGCGATCACGAGGTTGGCAAGGCCACCGGCCGGCTCAAAGAACGCGCCCGAACCACCACACGCTCAAGCCCGCCGCCAGCACCACCAGCAGGGCGCCGGCAGCCGCGAACAGCGCACTGATCTCGGTTTCCTTCTTCTCGACCACGAGGCGCGTGCTCAGGCCCTGGTAGACCTTCTTCAGGTCGGCCGCGGTGCCGGCGTAGAAGTAGTCGCCCTGGGTGATGCTGGCGATGTTCTTGAGCGTCGGCTCGTCCAGCCGCACGCGCATCGACCAGCCTTCGAAGCCGATCGTCTCGCCGTCCTTGGTGCCGACGCCGACGGTGTAGATGCGCACGCCCCGGTCGGCCGACATTTTGGCGGCTTCCAGCGGGTCGGGCCCGGTGGTGCGCTGGCCATCGGTCAGCAGGATGATCGCGGCCGACGGATACGAGCCCGGCGCCACCGGCGTGAACTCGGGCGGCGGCTTGTCGTTCGGCCCCGGCGGCATGGCGCGTGCGCCGGTGATCTGCGAGAGATCGATGCCAGCGTCCGGGAACAGCGTGGCCAGCGACAGCACGATGCCGCTGCCGATGGCGGTGCCGCGTTGCAACTGGAAGCGGTCGATCGCGGCGACAACGTCGTCGCGGCTGAGCGTCGGTGCCTGCACCACCGCGGCCGTGCCGGCGAACGACACCACCGCCAGGCGCACCGTGCGCGGCAGTTCGGCGACGAAGGCCTTCGCCGCATCTTGTGCCGCTGTGATGCGGTTGGGTAATACGTCGGTCGCGCGCATGCTGCCCGACACATCCATCGCGAGCACGATCGTCTCTTGCTGCGAAGGCAGCTTGATCACTGCATGAGGCCGCGCCATCGCCAGCAACAGCAGGGTGATCGCCATGAACAGCAAGACCGGCGGCACATGGCGGCGCCAGGCGCTGCGCGGGCCGAGCGCTTCTTTCACCAGGCTCAGATTGGCGTAGCGCAGCGCGGTCTTCTTGCGCCGGCGCAGCAGCCAGACATAGAGCAGCACGAGCAGAGGAAGCGCGATCAGCGCCCACAGCATCTCGGGCCAGACGAAGGCGAGCGGCGGCTGGTTGTTCATGACACGGCTGTCCGCACGGACGACAAATGGGCTGGCAACTGGGCCCGAACGGCGCCGCCCGTGGCGATGCGGCTGCGCTGCTTGCGCAGGTCGGCGAAGCGCAGGATGGCGTCGAGCAAGTTGTCGTCGGTGGCCAGTTCGAGCGTGTCCACACCGGCGCGCGCCAGTCCTTCGCGCAGGGTCGTCTCGCGCCGTTCGGCGGCGGCGGCAAAACGTTTGCGAAAGCCCGCGTCGTGCGTGTCGACGACGATCTGCTCGCCCGTTTCGGCATCGCGCATCGTCATCAGGCCGATGTCGGGAAGGTCCATTTCCAGCGGGTCGTAGAGACGCACGGCGGTCACTTCATGGCGTTGCGCGAGGCGCGCCAGCGCCACCTCCCAGCCTGGCTCGCTGATGAAGTCGGATACCACGAACACGGTGCCGCGCCGCTTCACGATGCGCTGGCCCGCCAGCAGCAGATCGCGAAGCTTCGTCGCACCCGGCGCCGATTCGGCCGGCCGCTGGGCCATGCGTTGCAGCAGGTTCAGCACGTGCAGGCGCCCGCCGCGCGCCGGGATCACGGTGTCGACGGCGGTGCCGTACAGCAAGGCGCCGACGCGGTTGCCGTGACGCGTGAGCAGGCGCGAGAGCACGGCGACGAACTCGCGCGCCACGCTGCGTTTGCTCACCGTGTCGGAGCCGAAATCGACGCTCGCACTCAGGTCGCACAAGAACCAGGCCGAGAGCTCGCGGTCTTCGGTGAACTGGCGCACATAGGGCGTCTGCAAACGGGCGGTGACGTTCCAGTCGATGTGGCGCACGTCATCGTGGTGCTGGTATTCGCGCAGGTCGGCCAGGTCGAGCCCGGCGCCGCGCCACAGCGTACGGTAGTCGCCTTGCAGCAGCCCGTCCAGACGGCGGATCACCGTCCATTCCAGGCGTTTTAGGAGCGCATCGGCGCTGGGTTGCGGATCCATCGCGGTCAGGGCGCGTGCGTCGCCAGGGGTTTGTCGGGCACGGAGATCTTCTTCATCACGCGCTCGATCAGCTTGTCAGCGTCCAGCCCGTCGGCGAGCGCTTCGTACGACAGCACCAGGCGGTGCCGCAGCACATCACCGACCAGATCGGTCATGTCCTCGGGCAGCGCATACGAGCGCCCGCGCATGAAGGCCAAGGCGCGCGCGCCTTCGATCAGGCCAATGGTGGCGCGCGGGCTCGCGCCATAACTCAGGTACTTGGCCATGTCGGCCAGGCCGTAGCGTTCGGGGCGGCGCGTGGCACTCACCAGCTTCACGGCGTACTGGATCAGCGACGGGTCCACGTAGACCTGCCGGCACTCGTGCTGCAACTCGGCCAATTGGCTCATGCTGGCGACGGCCGAGACCGTCGTCGCCGGCCCGGTGACCCGCTGCGCGATGACGAATTCTTCTTCTTCGCTCGGGTAGTCGACCAGCACCTTCATCATGAAACGATCGACCTGGGCTTCGGGCAGCGGGTACGTGCCCTCGGTCTCGATCGGGTTCTGGGTCGCCATCACGAGAAACGGCTCGGGCACCTTGTGCGACACCCCGGCAATCGTGACCTGCCGTTCCTGCATCACTTCGAGCAAGGCACTCTGCACCTTGGCCGGCGCGCGGTTGATTTCATCGGCCAGCAGCAGGTGCGTGAACACCGGGCCGAGCGAGGTATCGAACTCGCCAGTCTTGGGGCTGTAGATGCGCGTACCCACCAGGTCGGCCGGCACCAGGTCGGGCGTGAACTGGATGCGCTTGAAGCTGCCGCGCAGCGTCTGCGCGAGTGTCTTGACGGTCAGCGTCTTGGCCAGCCCCGGCACGCCTTCGACGAGCAGGTGGCCCTGTGCCAATACCGCCACCATCACCCGCTCGAGGAAGTGGTCCTGCCCGACCACAACGCGCTTCACTTCGTAAAGAATCTGCTCCATCAATGTGGAGGCGGGCGTATTCGGGCTGTTGTCCATGGCGTGTGTGCTGCTCAGAAAGGTGGCATGCCGGCGGCGGCCGCGGCGTTCTCGATTGGCACCGCGAAGCCGATGCCGATGAACACCCGCTGGTGCGAGGGGTTGAGGATGGCCGTGACGATGCCGACCACCTCGCCGTCCATCGTGACAAGCGGCCCGCCCGAATTGCCCGGGTTGGCGGCGGCGTCGAACTGGATCAGATTGCTCAGCATCTGCTGGCCTTCGGGCGAGCGGAACTCGCGTTTCAGGCCCGACACGATGCCGGCCGAGACGGACGGGCCGATGCCGAAGGGGAAGCCCACCGCGATCACCTGGTCGCCGGGTGAGAGGTCGGCCGTCGAGCGCAGCGTCGCGGCCGGCAGGTCGTCGGGGATGCGCTTGGCGCGCAACACCGCCAGGTCGTTTTCGGGCTGGGTGCTCAGCACCACGGCATCGGATTCGAGCCCGTCGCTGAAGGTCACCTTCACGTGCTTGGCGCCGTTGATGACGTGCAAGTTGGTCAGGATGGTGCCGTTGTCGATGATCACGACGCCGCTGCCGACACCGCGCTCCGGCGGCGTGCCGCCTTCCTTGTCGCTGCCGTCGTCGCCTTCGGTCATCAGCCCGACGACGCGCACGACCGATTGAATGATGTTGTCATAGGCTTGCGTGGCGGGCGAGGGCAGGGGTTCGTCGGTGAGCGACTGGCGCATCGCGCTGTCGATCTGCTCGATGGTCAGCGCCGCGGGCGCACGCGCCAGGTGGGCCTGCCAGGCGCCGAAGCCGACCAGCAGCAAGAGCACCGTGGCCGCCCACAGGCGGCGTTCGTGGCGGGCCGCAAACGCCAGCGCGCGGACGCGGCGGGTGGGGACGGCGAGCGGGGCGGCCGCGGGCGCAGGCTCGCTGCGCAGCGGGCTGCGCGAGCGACTGTAGAGCGGTGCCTTCTTCATCGCCTGCAAAGGTAGCACGGCGCCGCAAAGCTGTCACACCGGCCAGGGGCTTGCCCCCGCCCAGGGCATGATCGCGGCATGTGGATCGACACCCATTGTCACCTCGACGCCCCCGAGTTCGACGCCGACCGCGCCGATGTGCTGGCGCGCGCGGCGGCGGGCGGGGTCGGGCAGATCGTGCTGCCGGCGGTCGGGGTCTTCAACTTTGACAGCGTGCGCGAGTTGGCACATGCGCATGGTCACGCCTACGCGCTCGGCATCCACCCGCTCTACGTCGATGGCGCTGCGGATGCCGACCTGGCCACCCTGCGCTCGGCGCTCGCCGCACATCGCGACGACGCACGCCTCGTGGCGGTCGGCGAGATCGGCCTCGACCACTTCGTGCCCGGCCTTGACCGCATGCGCCAGGAACACTTCTACGTCGAACAACTGAAGCTGGCGCGCGAATTCGACCTGCCGGTGATCCTGCATGTGCGGCGTTCGGCCGACGGCCTGCTCAAGCAGCTGCGCAGCCTGCGTGTGGCCGGGGGCATTGCGCACGCCTTCAACGGCAGCGAGCAACAGGCGATGGCTTTTGTCGAGCTGGGCTTCAGGCTCGGTTTCGGTGGCGCGATGACCTTCGAGCGCGCGCTGCAGATTCGCCGCTTGGCGCAGAGCCTTCCGCTCGAGGCCGTCGTGCTCGAGACCGACGCACCCGACATCCCGCCGCAGTGGCTGTACCGCACCGCCGAACAGCGCGCCGCCGGTGCGACCGGGCGCAACGAACCGGGCGAGCTGCCGCGCATCGCTGCCACGCTGGCGGAACTGCGGGGCCTGTCGCTGCAGGACGTCGCCGCCGGCACCAGCACCAACGCGCACGTGGCCTTGCCGCGTCTGGCACACGCACGATGAGTGCCGAGCTTCTGGAAGGCCTGCCCGCGGTGATCGCGCCGCATACGCGGCTCATCGTGCTCGGCAGCTTCCCCGGCGCTGCATCCCTCGCCGCGCGGCAGTATTACGGCCACCCGCGCAACCACTTCTGGCCGATCCTCGCGGCGATCTGGGGTGTCGAATTGCAGTCGGTGCCCTACGAACAACGCATCGCGCAGACGCTCGCCCGCGGCCTCGGCCTGTGGGACGTGTACGCGGCCTGTCGCCGCAAAGGCAGCCTTGACAGCGCGATCGAGGATGCACAGGCCAACGACCTTGCGAGCCTCAAGACCGTCGCCCCCGGACTGCGCGCCGTCGCTCACAACGGCGGCGAGTCGGCCCGCGCGATGAAGGTGACGGCCGCGCTTGGCCTGGCCGTTGTCAAACTCCCCTCGACCAGCCCGGCGAACGCGAGCTGGTCCTTCGAACGCAAGCTGGCCGCCTGGCGCGCCGCCTTCACCCTCCACGGAATCGCATGAGCACTCAGAGCGCCCGCAAGATCGAACTCGCCCCCGCCACCGTCTCCGAACACGATGGCGTGCGCTACCTGCACCTCGGCACACCCTGGGTGCAGGGCGCGATGCGCCTCCGCAAGCCGCAGACCCTCGAACTCGAATACATCCAGCGCATGATGGCCTGGATGCTGCTGCGCCCCGAGGCGCAGCTGAGCCGTGGCCATGCGGTGCAGCTCGGCCTCGGCGCCGGCGCCATCACGCGCTTCTGCCACGGCACGATGCGCATGAAGACGACCGTCGTCGAACTCAACAACAGCGTGATCGGCGTGTGCCGCGCCTTCTTCCATTTGCCGCACGATTCGGCACGCCTGAAGATCATCGAAGGCAATGCCGCCGAGTACGCTGCCGATGCGGCGCGGGCCGACACCGTGGAGGTGTTGTGCGTCGATCTCTACGACCACGACGCTGCTTCCCCGGTGCTCGACAGCACCGCCTTCTACCGCGATTGCCATCGGCTGCTGAGCGACGGCGGCGTGATGAGCGTCAACCTGTTCGGTCGCGACGCGAGCTTCCTGCGCAGCGCCAAGCGCATTGCCGCAGCTTTCGGCGCCGATCGTGTTCGCAGCCTGCAGCCGACGAAAGAGGGCAACACCATCGTCATCGCCGTGAAAAACGCCGAGGTCCCGGACCGTGAAACGCTGGCCGCGCGGGCGCAGAATGTCGAGGAACGTTTCAAGCTGCCGGCCCGCAAGTGGCTGCGCATGATTCGAACCCTGCCTGAATTCGAAACTGCGCTCGCGTTGGCCAACGCCGGCACCACCGAATGAATGCCCCGAAGACCTCTGTTGCCTCGTCGCCCGTGACTTCGTCCGGGCCCGCCCACACCGGCCGGCTCGACTGGCGCCCGCTGCTCGCCTGGCTGCGCGCCGACGGCGTCATCAGCGACGAAGACGCCAAGCACACCGCCGGCCGCTTCAACGCCGGCGCAAGCGCGCAGCACCCGCTGGTGCGCCTGGCTGGCGCCGGGCTGGCGCGCAAGGGCACGAACAAGCTGCTCGACGTCGAGGCCCTCACCGAATGGTTGGCCGGCCGCGTGCGCCTGCCCTATGTGCGCATCGATCCCCTGAAGGTGGACGTGGGCCGGGTCGCCGAGGTGATGTCGGTCAACTACGCCGAACGCCGCCTGGCGCTGCCGCTGCACTTCGGCCTGCACGACGTGACCATCGCGACCTGCGAGCCACTCGACGTGGCCTGGGTCGCCGAGATCGAGGCGCACACGCGCAAGACCGTCAAGCTCGTGCTCGTCAGCCCGGCCGAGATCGCCAAGTACACGACCGAGTTCTACACGCTCTCGCGTTCGGTGCGCGCGGCCGTCAAGAGCGGCGAGAGTTCGGCGCTCGCGAGCTTCGAGCAGCTGGTCGAACTCGGGCGCAGCAACAAGCAGCTCGATGCGAACGACCAGGGTGTCGTGCAGGTGGTCGACTGGCTGTGGCAATACGCCTTCGACCAGCGCGCCTCGGACATCCACCTCGAGCCGCGCCGCGAACTCTGCGCCATTCGATTCCGCATCGACGGCGTGATGCACACCGTCTACCAGATGCCGCTCGGCGTGATGAGCGCGATGGTCGCGCGCATCAAACTGCTCGGCCGCATGGACGTGATCGAGAAGCGCCGCCCGCTCGACGGCCGCATCAAGACGCGCAACCCGGAAGGCGATGAAGTCGAGATGCGTCTGTCGACCCTGCCCACCGCCTTCGGCGAGAAGATGGTGATGCGCATCTTCGACCCCGACACCACGGTCAAGTCGATCGAGGCGCTGGGCTTCGGCAGCCACGACGGCAAGCGCTGGGAAGAACTCGTCGCCAAGCCGCACGGCATCATCCTCGTGACGGGGCCCACCGGCTCGGGCAAGACGACCACGCTCTACGCGACGCTGCGGCGCCTCGCGACCGACGAGGTGAACGTCTGCACGATCGAAGACCCGATCGAGATGATCCAGCCGGCATTCAACCAGACCCAGGTGCAGCCGGCCCTCGACCTCAACTTCGCCGAAGGCCTGCGTGCGCTGATGCGACAGGACCCGGACATCATCATGGTCGGTGAAATCCGCGACCTGCAAACCGCCGAGATGGCGATCCAGGCCGCGCTTACCGGCCACCTCGTCTTCAGCACCCTGCACACCAACGACGCGGCCTCGGCCATCACGCGGCTGGTGGACCTGGGCGTGCCACCGTATCTGATCGGCGCGACGGTGATCGGCGTGCTCGCGCAGCGGCTGGTGCGCACGCTGTGCACGAGCTGCAAGCAGCCCGACGATGCAACGACGCGCGAGACGCTGCAGGAGGTCATCAATCCCTGGCGCCTGAACGGGGGCGTGCGCGCCTGCAAGCCGGTGGGTTGCATCGAATGCCGCATGACGGGCTTCCGCGGGCGCGCCGGCCTCTACGAACTGCTCACGGTGACCGAGGCCGCGAACGTCGCGATCCATCCCGTGCCCGATGGCCCGCGCCTGCGCCAGCAGGCCCTGAAAGACGGGCTGCGACCCTTGCGCCTGGCCGGCATCATGAAGGTGGCCGAGGGCCTGACCACGCTCGACGAAGTGCTGCGCGCCACGCCGGCGTGGGAGTGAGTGCGTTACGGTCAGCGCTACGTGTAAACCACACGGGGCGAGGGGGCTCGCCTGCCTAGAATCGCGTCGACTCGAACGATACCTTGAGGAGACCGATCGTGAAGATCAAGAGCCAGCGGGACTTCTGGTCCGGCCTGATGTTCATCTGCGTGGGCATCGCCTTTGCCGTTGGCGCGACCAACTACTCGATGGGCAGTTCGGCACGGCCCGGGCCGGGCTACTTCCCGCTGATTTTGAGCGCCTTCATGGCGGTGCTCGGTGCCGTGGTGCTGTTCAAGGCCCTCACGATCGAAACCGACGACGGCGACCCGATCGGTGCCTTCGCCTGGCGGCCGCTCATCGTCATCGTGGCGGCGATCGCCTTCTTCGGGCTGGCGTTGCCGCGCCTGGGGATGCTGGTCACGGTGCCGATCCTGATCGTCATCACCAGTCTGGCCGGCGACGAGTTCCACTGGAAGGGTGTGGTGATCAACGCGGTCGTGTTGACGATCGGTGCCTGGGCGATCTTCATCGCGGGCCTGAAGCTCACGATTCCGCTCTATCCCTGGTTCGCCAGTTAAGCGCCCCACCTCCAAGAGGCCACCATGGACCTGCTTCACAACCTCGCACTCGGCTTCGGCGTCGCGTTCACCGCGCAGAACCTGCTCTATGCCTTCTTCGGCTCCATCCTCGGCACCCTGATCGGCGTACTGCCGGGACTCGGGCCGGTCGCCACCATCGCGATGCTGCTTCCGTCGATCTACTCGCTCGATGCCACGCCCGCCCTCATCATGCTGGCCGGCATCTACTATGGCGCGCAGTACGGCGGCTCCACCACCGCCATCCTGATCAACGTGCCGGGTGAATCGTCGTCGGTCGTGACGGCCATCGACGGCTACGCGATGGCACGCCAAGGCCGTGCCGGTGCAGCGCTCGCGGCCTCGGGCCTGGGCTCCTTCTTCGCCGGTTGCGTGGGCACCGTCATCATCGCGGCGTTCGCGCCGCCGTTGACCGAACTGGCCTTCAAGTTCGGCCCGGCCGAATACTTCTCGCTGATGGTGCTGGGCCTGATCGGCGCGGTGGTGCTGGCCTCGGGCTCGCTCATCAAGGCGATTGCGATGATCATCCTGGGCCTGCTGCTGGCGCAGATCAACACCGATGTGATCTCGGGTACGGCACGCTACAGCTTCGACATTCCCGAACTCACCGACGGTCTCGGCTTCGTCGGCATCGCGATGGGGGTGTTCGGCTTCGGCGAGATCATCGCCAACCTCGGGCAACCGGCCGAACACCGCGAGGTCTTTACGAAGGAAGTCAAAGGCCTGTGGCCGACCAAGCAGGACTTCAAGGACGCCTGGCCCGCCGTTGTGCGCGGCACGGCGCTCGGCTCCTTGCTCGGCGTGCTGCCCGGAGGGGGCGCCTTGCTGGCCTCGTTCGCGGCCTACACGGTCGAGAAGAAGATGAAGGGCCGGCCGGGCGAAATCGCTTTCGGCAAGGGCAACATCCGCGGCGTGGCGGGCCCCGAGTCGGCCAACAACGCGGGTGCGCAGACATCCTTCATCCCGATGCTGACGCTCGGCATCCCACCCAATGCGGTGATGGCGCTGATGGTCGGCGCGATGACGATCAAGGGCATTCAGCCCGGCCCGCAGGTGATGACGAGCAACCCGCAACTCTTCTGGGGCCTGATCGCCTCGATGTGGGTCGGCAACGCGATGCTCGTGATCCTGAACCTGCCGCTGATCGGCATCTGGATCAAGCTGCTGACCGTGCCCTACCGCTTCCTGTTCCCGGCCATCACGCTGTTCTGCTGCATCGGTGTCTACACCCTGAACAACAGCACCTTCGACGTGTTCATGACGGCCGGCTTCGCGGTCATCGGCTACCTGTTCTACAAGACGAGTTGCGAGCCGGCACCGCTGCTGCTCGGCTTCATCCTCGGGCCGATGATGGAAGAGAACCTGCGCCGCGCGCTGCTGCTCTCGCGCGGCGACTGGAGCACCTTCGCGACCCGCCCGCTCT
>Ga0302322_100005781_pt1 | contig 10883 bp, 9 predicted proteins | sample Fen_T0_2_FD_203757 | JGI IMG/M metagenome (GOLD analysis project Ga0302322, IMG submission 203757) | Peat permafrost microbial communities from Stordalen Mire near Abisko, Sweden - Fen_T0_2 | ecosystem: Environmental > Terrestrial > Soil > Wetlands > Permafrost | place: Sweden: Abisko... | reverse complement strand
GCCCGGTCCCCGCTGACGCGCAGCCACGAGCCCTCGTACAACCCCAGCACGGGACACCCGTTTTCCTCGAGGAACTCGGTGATGCGCTCCGCGCGGGTCTCGCCCATGAACGTCGACGTGGGATCTGGGTCGATGTAGTGGAGGTTGATCTGGAACGGTACGAGCCCGAGTGCGGCGAAGCTCGGCGGCCGGCAGATGGGCATGTCGTTGGTGGTCCTGATCGTCGGGCAGGCCACGTTCGTGCCCGCGGAGGCGCCCACGTAGCGGGTCACGCCTTCACGCACGTTGCGGCTGAGGTTCTCGACCACGCCGAGCGCGTACAGGGAGTCGAGCAGCCGGAACGTGTTGCCGCCGCCCATCATCACCACCTCCGCATCAAGGATCGCGCGGTCGGGAGCACCTGAGCGGTGGGCGGAGACGACCTCTACACCGAACGCGCCGAGCGCGGCCGCGGCCCTGTCGGCGTAGTCGTCCCAGTCCGCCAGCGCGTACGGGACGAACGTGACCACGTCGCCGGCGGACACGCGGGCGAAGGTCTCGGCGGCATGCGAGAACATCGTGCCGCCGTAGTTCGTGGAGTTGGAGAGCAGAAGGAGCTCCATGACCGCCATCCTGATCGGCCGGCCAGGGGGATCCCGAGCAAGCGATGGGCGCCTGGCAGCGGCTGATATCGCCGGTTGCGTGCGCCGGTTCCGCGCACAGGTCGAGGACCTGTTCCGCGGCAAGGGGTTTGCGTGCCCGGAGGAGAGACGCGGCACGTCGTAGTCATACACTTGCAGGTACCCCTTCTCCGGTCAACGTAAGCCGCGGAGCCCCCGTGGTACTGTGCCTTCCCTCGCAGAGTAGGTATCATCACGTACTAAGAAGAAACCCGTAAGCGCATCAGCTGACCAAGTGCGAGACGACGACGCGCCGGCGGGGCGGGGGGCATGATGCCACAAGGTGCGGCTCGCTCACCTTGTGGGCCCGTGACCTCATTGCGACAAGGGGACGCGATGAAGCACAACGAGACGCAGATCGTCGAGATCCTCGCGGAGGCCGCCAGGGGCGAGGTACCGGTCGTGCGGATCTGCCGCGAGCGCGGCATCTCCGAGCAGACCTTCTACCGCTGGCGGCGCGCCTACGCCGGCCTGGGTGCGGCCGAGGTCAAGCGGCTGCGGGAGCTCGAGGCCGAGAACGCGCGCCTCAGGCGCATGCTCGTCGACCGCGACCTGGAGCTCGACGCCATGCGTTCCGGGCAGCCGGTCGGCTAGCCTCCGCAGCGCGAGCTCAGGCGGACGAGCATCCGCCACGGCGCCGCTGTGACGCGGAAGGCCAAGAAGGTGAGCCCCGGAGGTTCGTGCCTCCGGGGCTCACCACAAGCAGCCTGCTGCTTCTGCAGGGATCGTTACTTCGACGCCACCTTGACGACCTTGGAGGCCGATGTTGCGAAGTCCGCAGTCGCGAGGAAGCGTGCGCGGAAGGAGTAGGTGCCCTTCTTCGCGAGCTTGTACCTGGTCGAGGCGGCGCCGGTGTCGGTCACCTTGCGGCTCACGATCGCATGGAACGAACTCTCACCCGGCTTCTTCACTTCGAAGCTGACGGCCGCACCAGACGGGATGCCGTCGCTACCGCTCAGGACGCTCGAGAGCGTTGCGAGCTTGCCGACCGCGAGCGATGCGTGGTCCGCCTTGAGCGTGACGTGCGTGGGTGCAGGCGACGTCGTCGTCTCCTGAGCGGCCCACTCACCGGCCACACGGCCGAAGACGATGGGCTTCGCCAGACCGATGAGGTCCATACCGCCGGCGGACTCGCCGGCCGCATACAGACCAGGGATGACCCGTGACGACCAGTCCATGACCTGCGCCTTGTCATTGATGGTCACACCACCGAGCGTGTTGTGCTTCTGGATGCCCCACTTGACGGCGTGGAACGGGCCGGTCGCGATGGCGGCCGTCATCGACTTCTTGCCGAAGTCGGTATCCGTGGCGCCGACGAAGGCGTTGTACTTCGTCACCGTGTCACCAAGGGCAGCCGCAGTCATACCGATCTTCGGAGCGAGCTCGGCAATGGTCGCTGCGGTGGCATACATGTCCGACTGGACGGTCGTGTCGACCGTGAAGTCCAGGCTCTGTGCCGCCCGTGCGGTCTCGTCGAGGATGATCCAGACGATGGGTCCATCCTTGTCTGCCTTCTGCTGGGAGCAGAGCTGTGCGAAGTAGAACGGCGGGTTGCCACCGATCCATGCCGGGTTGTCCTCACCGATCTCTTCGTTCATGAACCGGTTGCCGTCCGCATTCACGTAGATGCAGGTCGCGGTAGACGGCTCTGCCGTGCCCGGCATGCCATACGGCGCCGACATCGAATGCCACACGGTGCCGGGATGGCGATGCCAGCCATGCCAGTCAGAGCCGCGGTCTGTGGTCAGCGACGCGCCGGCCTCGATCGCAGCCTCGATGCCGCTGCCGTCGTTCATGACGTAGGGCTGACCGGAGACGTGCGGGTACATGCTCAACCACGGAAGGAAGAGCTTCTTGAGGTTCGCGCTGCCGTTCCAGCTGCCGGTGCCGAGGAACACTCCCTTGCGGGCCCTGAAATACAGGGTCTTGCCGTCGTGCGTCGCCTCGACGCCCACCACTCGGCCGGACCGGTCGCCTTCACGAATCAACTGCGTCATCTTGTGGCTCATGAAGAACTGAGCACCGTGCGCCGTGGCGTCGTCGAACATGGGCCAGAGCAGTCCTGCGCCACCGGCCTCCATGGTGCCGTCTGCGCCGTTGCGATCGACCTTCTGAGCGGCTGTCGTCGTGTAGTACCTGGATCCACGGTACACGTTGGCGTATGCGCTGACGTTCGCCTTGATGAAGGGGCAACCCAGCCCGTCCAGCCAGTCCCACGTGTCCAGGCTCTTGTCGGCGAACACCCGAGCCAGGCCGTCTGCATCCGCGCAACCCGAGATCTTGCGCCACTGGCCGACGGTGTGCTTGCCGCCGTCGACGTCTCCAATGGTCATCTTCTGACCGTCGGTGCGGAGCGCTTCCACGGTGCGGTCCTGATAGATGATATCCGCGGTCTCCAGCATGCCCTGTGCCTTCTGCATGCGCGTGCCGCCACCGATACCGAGGTTGCCGCCGGCGAGGATGCCCTTGCCGCCGATCGCTGCGGCCATCTCGAGCACCATCACCTCTGCCCCGCCCCTGCCAGCCCAGGCAGCGCAGGACATCCCGGCAGGGCCGCTGCCGAGGACGAGCACGTCAGTCTCGTAATCCCAGGCGATCTCTGGCGCATTCAGGTCGTCGTCGGCCGCGAATGCGGCGGAGATCGGGCCAACGCCCATGAGCCCCGCCGCTGCGCCGGTCACAGCCGCCGCGCCAAGGAAGCGGCGACGAGTCATGCCTTGCTTCTGGCCCGCCTCGTCACCGTCTTGCAGGTCCCTATCGTCCATGTCTCCCATTTGGCAATGCTCCCATCACTGTTTGGTCTTGGGTCATCTCGAAGAACGCGATCGGCCTTGGCGAAGGCGCCAGGTCGACAGGGTGAGCTCCTCCTTCCCTATGATGATGTTCGTTAATTTATGTTGAGATTGTGATGCAAAACACTATCATAAGGTGTCCATCTAGTGCTCACTAATTCCGTATCATGGATAGTCACTACGGAGATATACTTAGTCACTCACTAGAACGACTCCCTCTCCTTAAGCCAGAGGTGATCCATAATTCGTACCCCGCCATGAGGACAGCGATGAATTCACGGTTGCAGGTACTGCCGGTCGCTTTCCCTCGGACTCGCCGCGGATCCGCTCCAAGCAGCCGCGACTGAGCGCACGACGCGAGCTTGAGGACGCACGTCCGGACGCCACCGCGCTGAGCACAGGTTCACGTCGGGTCCAGGACCACCAGGCCTTCACGGATGGCGTGCTTGACGAGGTCGGCGGCCCTATGGATGCCCAGCTTGAGCATCAAGTTGCGGCGGTGCACCTCGACGGTCTTGCGGCTGAGCCGCAGCAGGTCGGCGATCTCCTGGTTGGAGTTTCCTTCGGCCACCAGCGTGAGCACTTCCCGCTCCCGAGCCGTGAGCTCGCTGGGGCCGTGGCCATCGGCTTCCTGGCAACGCTGCGCGTAGTCGCGCAGCACGGCGTCGAGAGCGTGCGGGTCGAGCACCCGGCCGCCGTCACGGACTGTGCGCACAGCGGCGAGGAGGTCACAGGACGAGACGGTCTTGGGCAGGTAGGCACTGACGCCCGCCTGCACCACCCGAAGCATTGCCTCGGAGCGTTCGTGGCGGGTGAGGACGATGACCTTGACTTGAGAGTGGCGCCGCCGCAGCCGGGCGATCAGCTCGACCCCATTCATGTGCGGCATGTTGGTCTCGGTGATGACCACATCGGGCAGGGCCACGTCCATGAAGGCGAGCGCCTCGACGCCGTCGCCGGCTTCGGCGACGACCTCCATGTCCGGCTGCGCGTCGACAAGTGCCCGAAGGCCCTGCCGCTCGATGGCGTGATCATCGACGAGTCCGACCCGGATCGTCTCCTCCGCTGTGCTCACCACTCTCTCCCTTTTGGGTGAATGCCGGAAGGATGAAGGGTCGCGAGACCGGGAGCTGGGGCCGATGAAACGACCACGCTCCCGGCCTGTTCCTCGCAGCAATGCGTGGTCGTGATCACCACACGCGTCGCCGCGGGACACGACGCCCGCCGCCGGTTCCGGGTACCGGCAGGGGCAGTGGACGGACGGCTCCGTGAGCCGCCCGTCCACGTCTTCGGTCCTGTACGGGTCCCGCGCGTCTGCCGGGGCTCAGACAAGGATCGTCACTTGACCTTGAACGTCTTGTACGCGGTGGTCGCCGCCGCATAAAGCGCCGTCTTGGGCACCGAGGTCTTCACTCGGTAGGTGCCGGTCTTGGTGGGCTTGTAGCCGTAGCCGTAGACACCGCTCGTCGCGTTCATGGCGCGCGCGATGGTCTTGGCGGCGACCCACTTCGTCCCCGCCTTGCGCTGGATCGTGATGGTGGCGTTGCCGCTGTGTGCTGGCTTGATGACGCCCTTGATCGTCACGCTGTGGTGCAGCCTGAGCACCCCGGACTTGAGGCCGGTCAGGCTGATGGTGGCCGTGCACTTCACTGGGGCGGCGGTCTTGAACGTCACCGCGATGCTGTGGTTGCCGGCGACGTTCGAGAACGTGTACTGGCCCCCGGCGGCCAACGTGGCAGGTGCGCTGTCAACGGTGAAGGTATCGACCTGGTAGCCGGTGTTAGGGGTGACCGTGAAGGTCAGGTTGCTGCCGCCGGCAACCGTCTGCGGCGTCGCCGGCGAGATCGTGCCGTTGGAGCCGGCAGTCGGCGTGATGGTGTAGTTGGTGACGTCGGCCGCGAACGTGGCTGCGACGGTGCTGTCGGCCTGGACGTTGGTGAACGTGTAGGCAGCGTTGGCCAGGGCGCTGGCATCCGACACACCGTTGACCTTCACGTCGGTGAGGTGGTACCCGGGATCGGCGGTGAAGGTGAATTCCGGGCTGCTTCCTCCCGGCGCGACGACCTGTGGGGTGCTCGGCGTGGTACTTCCGTGGTTCGGCGCCCTCGGTGTCACGAAGTACGCCTGCGTGAACGTGCCCGTGGCGGACCCGTTCGACGAGCAGACCCGAACGTAGTGACCAAGCGGAGCCGTGAAGTTGGAGTCGGAGCTGCTGTCGCCGCCGATCCTCTTCGAGTTGCTCGACAGGTCAAAGGCCGCCCAGGCGTCGGACGTCTGATGGACGCTGTACGTGACGGAATCGACTCCGGTGGAGACGATCTGGACCGTCGGCGCCGCGCCCACAGTCCTGTGGCAGTCCGAACAGATCCCACCGTTGTCCGGGTTGGCCGTCGCGGTCGTGGCGAAGACTCCGACCAGGACCAGGGCGAGGACGAACATCAGCGCCAGGATCTTGCTCGTGGTGTGTGGTGAAGCGTGCTTCATAGGAGAGAACTCCATCGTTTCGCTATGGCGAAGCGCAGATGGATCCGAGCCCGGCGCACGCGAGCGAACCGCGTGCGCCGGGCAGAGGTGCTGCTTACTTCGACACGACCTTGACGCTCTTCGACTGGCACGGCGCGAACGACGTGGTACCAGCGAACTGCATCCGGAAGTAGTAGGTGCCCTTCTTGGCGAGCTTGTAGGAAGCTGCCACCGTGCGTGCCGCGGCCATCGTCATGGGTGTGGCGACAGTCGTGTAGGCGCTCTTGCCGGGGACGCGCACCTGGAGCAGGACCTGCGCTCCGGACGGCACGCCTTCGGCGCCGCTCATGACGCCGGAGAGAGTCACCGAGTGGCCGTGAAGAGCGGAGGCATGATTGGTCTTGATCGCCAGAGCGGTCGGCTTGGCGCCGATCAGGGTCTCTTTCGCGGCGTTCTTGCCGACCATGCGGCCCGCGTTCATGATGAGGCCGATCTTGCCGTGGCCACGCTCGTTGCCGTAGTAGCCGCCGCAGCACTCACCAGCGGCGTACAGGCGCGGAATGAACTCCTGCTTGTCCAGCGGGATCATGGTCGGGCCGATGTGCGAGACGCGCTTGACGACCTGGCCGGCGACGTTGACGGTGATGCCGCTCATCTGGTCGTGAGCGAAGAACTGCGCCTTGCAACCGTAGAACGGACCGGTGGCGATCTTGGCTGCGGGCTTCGTGACGCCGCCGGACGTGTAGGTCATCGGCTTGCCGAAGTCCGTGTCTTTGCCCGCGTCGACGAAGCCGTTGTACTTGTCGATCTCGGCCTGCAGCCCCGCCGCATCGACGCCCATCTTCCCGGCCAGCTCGGCGATCGTGGCGCCCGAGTAGATCATGTCGGCGCTGACGCACGGAGTGAGGGCAGGATTGGGAGCGGCCAGAGCGTCGGTCCACGCCTTCGTCACACTCGCCGAGTCCAAGATGCCCCAGACCATGCGCGGCTTCGACATGCAAGCGAATGCCTCGGCAAAGCGCTGCCCGTCTGCTTCCACGACAGTGCTCGTGTATTCGTCGATGAAGCGCTTGCCGTCGATGCCGATCGCGATGCCCTTGGTGAAGTCCATCGAGAGGCCGGCGCCGGTGGTCGGATGCGTGATGTCGTAGTCCCAGTTCTGGTACTTCAGGGTGCCCCACTTGAAGCGGTACTCGCACACGAAGTCCATGCCGGTGAGATCGGCGCCGATATCGTTGGCGGCCATGATCATCTCGCCGGTGGTCTCGACGAACGGCGTACCGCCCGCGCCGAAGTCCTCGTCCAGGCGCGGGTCCCAGTTGGTGCGCATGGCGGGGTTGGACTTCCAGCCGCCGGCGCCGATGAACACGGCGCGACGAGCGCGGATGTTGAGCGTCTTTTCGGCAACGGTGTCATGGACCTCGAGGCCCACGACCGGACCGTCGTCGCCGGCCTGGATGAACCTGATGGCCTTGTGCTCAGTCAGGAGCCTGTCGCCCAGCGTGATGCCACGCGACTTCAGGCCCTGATACATCACGTACCAGTAGGAGATGCCGCCGGAACCGGGGTACCACTTCGGATCGTTGGTGTCGGTGATGGGGCAGACGTCAGGCTGATGGGTGCGCCACACGGACTCCCTCATCCCGAGCTGGAACGTCGTCGCCGTGCGGAATACGAGTCCAAGGCCCCGCAGCCAATCGACCGTGCTCTGCGAGTCGGCGGTGATGGCCCTGAGCACGTCCTTGTTCGCGCGGTAGTCGCCAAAGGACAGGGAATCCTCATACATCATCTGAGCGGAGTCGTCGGCAGTCTGCCACGGCAGAGGACTCTTGTACGAGGCAGGTGCGGTGGTTTCGGCCTTCTCGATGTCGGTGCCGGCGAACTGCGCAGCGCCGGCGCAGAGGATCGAGTTGCCGCCGATGGCGTTAGCCTTGGCCTTGTCGATGATCAGGATGTCGTGCACGCCTGCGTCGTACGCCTCGATCGCTGCGCAGAAGGCGGCGTAGCCGGTGCCGATGACGATCAGGTCGGTCTCTTTGTCCCAGACGACGTTCTCGGCGTCGACCTGCGACCACTCCGAGCCGCTGGCGAATGCCGACGGCACGCCGAGGATGCTCGAGCCGACGGCGACGCCGGCGGCGCCCACTGCGGCGTGACCCAGGAACGCTCGCCTGGTCAGACCCTTCTTCTCTTTGCTCTCGTCGATGTCACTCATGTGACGCTGCTCCCTTCGCGTTGCGCTCACAGCGCGGACGACCGATTCGCCCGCGGGTACTTGCCGAGGTAGTGGCTTTGCCGAGGTGGTTGCGTGGCGCCCTCCTTGGATGGAAATCGCATTGCATGTTACTGTGTGCACATTCACAAACGAGACCACGATACGGCCACGTCATCCGCATTGTGGCTGGTTGGGTCGAGGAGCGGCCGGCGCCATGCAAAACAATCCACGAGGGACCCGTGCCTGTCAGTGTGACCCTCACTGCCCTCACTTCGAGTGACCTTCCGCTCCCCTTCTCGCGAAACAATGGCTCACATGTTAGTGTGCACTCTAGCACGAACAACCCATCATGCGGTCAAGTATTCCGCTCAGTGGAACAGCAGGAACTGATAATGGCGCCCGCAGCGCCTCAGGAAGGACGCGGCATGGAGCACTTCTGGACGGACCGGTCATGAGCATCGGCCCCATGGAGATCATCATCGTGCTGGCCATCGCGCTGCTCGTCATGGGCCCCAGCAAGCTGCCTCAGGTAGGTCGCTCGCTCGGCAAGGGCATCCGCGAGTTCAGGCACGCGGCCGAGACCGCCAAGACCGAGCTCGGCCTCGACGGCGTCCTCGACGAGGTCAACAGCGTCAAGGACGACATCACCTCCTCTTTGGGCATCGACGAGCTCAAGGCCGGCTTCGACGACGCGAAGTCCAGCCTGGGCATCGAGGAGATCACCGCCGGTGTGGGCGGCATCAAGACCGCGATCGCCGACCCCAAGAAGGCAGCCAAGGACGCAGTCATGGGCAAGCCGGACAAGGAGAAGCGCAAGCGGAGGGCCGGCGCAGGCGAGGCCCCGCCTGAGGCGGAGGCCGGCCCGGTCGAGGACGAGCGCGTCGACGTGGTCGCGCCCGCGGGCGCGGAGCCGGTCATGGACACGGAGCCGGTCAGTGACGCCGAGCCCGTGACCTCGGTCGCGGGAGTCTAGAGCATGTCCCTCGCCACTGACGACCGCCTCGGCCTGTTCGAGCACCTCGATGAACTGCGCAAGCGACTGTTCGTGTGCATCATCGCCGCGACCGCCGGCGTGCTCGTCGCGGCGATCTTCAACGGCTTCATGTTCAGCGTGCTGCTCTATCCGCTGCGCTCGGTCACGGGCCTCCCGGAGTCGGCCACCAAGATCACCACCTTCAGCCCGGCCGAGCCGTTCATGGTCAGCCTCAAGGTGTGGGTGGTCGGCGGGCTGATCCTCGCGTCGCCGGTGATCATCTGGGAGCTGTGGGCGTTCCTCGCCCCCGCCTTCACGGCCAAGGAGAAGCGCTACTTCTACCCCGTGGTCTTCTCGTCGACGGCGCTGTTCCTCGGCGGCTGCGCGATGGCCTACTTCTTGATCCTCCCCAAGGGCCTGGGCTGGCTGCTGAACTTCAGCGCCGGCTTCTTCAACGTGCAGCTGCGCGCCGAGGACTACTTCACCTTCATGGCGCTCTTCATCCTCGCCTTCGGCGTGACCTTCGAGCTGCCGGTCGTGCTCGTGCTGCTCGCCAAGGTCGGCGTCATCGACGACAAGTTCCTGAAGAAGAACCGGCGCTGGGCGATCGTCATCCTCGCGGTGGCCGCGGCGGTGATCACGCCGAGCCAGGACGCGTTCTCCATGCTCGCCATGTTCATCCCGCTGTACGTGCTCTACGAGGTGTCGGTGGTGCTGGCGAAGTTCGTTCAGCCGAAGCCGGCGACCGACGCCCTGATAGACGAAAGCCCGGACGACGGCCCGGACGACGGCAGCCTGGCCGCACCTGCATGAACGCACTGACCATCCGGTCCCGATCCACTGTCTGAAGCGAGAAGGAGAGTCACCATGCCAAGTCTCGGCGCCCCAGAACTCATCATCATCGCGCTCGTCGTCCTGCTGCTGTTCGGCGCGACGCGCCTGCCGAAGCTCGGCCGCTCGATGGGCGAGAGCATCAGCGGCTTCAAGAAGGGCCTCAACGACGCCGGCGATGACGACATCGTGGAAGTCCAGGCGCACGTCACCGAGACCGTCAAGAGCGACACGCTCTGAGCCCCTCGCCTGACGAGCTCACCCTCCGGAGCCCACACATGGATGCACGCGAGTACTCCATGCCACTGAGAGTGCACTTCATCACCGACTCCGACCGCGGCTACACGCTGTCGGGGCTCCGGTCGGTGCGCGGCAGCGACATCATCTACGGCGAACTGCACGAGCGGCCGACGGACGAGCGGCCGCAGCGCGTGCTGCCGGCGATCGCCATCATGCGCACCGCCGACGACCTCCCCACCGTGGGGCGCCCGTTCAGCCCCGAGATCGTCACCGACCTGACGCGGGGCACGACCGTCCTGCGGACCGGCTGCGTCGAGATCGTGACCGAGGAGGACGCGGCTCTCGCACACGAGTCCGCCGAGATGAGCGAATGGCCGCTCGGCCGCTCACTGCGACGCCGCGGGCGCCGCTCAAGCTCCTCCCTGGCCTGACCGGAGCGGCGGGCACGAACACCGGGCGACGCGGCCGGGCCCCGCACCAGGAGCATCCGCGGAGAGACCGACGGCCGCCGTCCACGCGGCCGGCAGGGACGGAACGGCGAAGGGGAACCCATCGGGCTCCCCTTCGCGCATCCGTCCTCCGGTCCGGCCTTGCCTCGGCGGACGCTCCTGCCCCGGCGTCAGTCCTTCTGGGGCCGGCGCCGTCCCCGCTGGCCCAGGGGCCGCGGCTTGTCCCACTCCGAGGGATTCCCGTGGCCGTCCTTCTGCTGA
>Ga0302322_100005780_pt1 | contig 10885 bp, 5 predicted proteins | sample Fen_T0_2_FD_203757 | JGI IMG/M metagenome (GOLD analysis project Ga0302322, IMG submission 203757) | Peat permafrost microbial communities from Stordalen Mire near Abisko, Sweden - Fen_T0_2 | ecosystem: Environmental > Terrestrial > Soil > Wetlands > Permafrost | place: Sweden: Abisko... | reverse complement strand
CGAGTTCCTTGTTGGTAGCCTCCAGCTGAGCGGTTCGCAAAATTACTCTGTCCTCAAGTTCAATGTTGAGCCTCCGTATTTCTTCCTCAGCCTGTTTACGTCCGGTTATGTCCCAGAAGATACCCAGAAGGCCCACAATCTCTCCCTTATCGTCCCGTACCGGCACCTTGACAGTGTTGACCCAGGTTTCTTTCCCGTCTACAATATATTTTTCTTCTAATTCCTCAGACTTTCCGGTTGTGATGATCCTTACATCATCAGCATGATATTTATCGGCAAGCTCCTTAGAGAATAAGTCGTAATCAAGTTTTCCGATAATTTTTTCCGGGCTGATACCAAAATCACGGGCAAAATTCTTGTTGACCGATATCCATCTGTAATCCATGTCCTTCATGAATATTTTTTGCGGTATGTTCTCAACAAGTGTTTTGTACCTGGCTTCGCGCTCTTGCAATTTCTGGGTTGCCAATTTACGCTCGGTGATATCGGTGATTGAACCGATCCACCAATATGGTATGTTATTTTCATCTCGCAGAGCGGTACCTCGTGCTGACCACCAGCACCATTCACCCTCCTTATTCATAACTCGGTATTCGCAGATGTATGGCTCGGATTTTTTTAAATGACCTGCAATTGCTGACATAACCGTTTCAGTGTCATCCGGATGGAGTTTTGAAACCCAACCTGACAGTGTCCTTGGAAAGCCATTGGCCGGATAACCGGTTATTCTGTCGATATCACCGTACCATTCAATTTTTTCTTTCAGGTCCCATTCATAAACAACATCAGTTAGACTCCCGGCGGCGACCCTGAATCTTTTTTCACTCGCTCTGAGCGACTCTTCTGCTTGTTTTCGAACTGTCTCTTTTTCAGCATACTCCATTGCGAAGGAGATATCCATAGCCAGTTCATCCAATAGTTTTAATTCTGCTTCATCAAAGAAATCCTGTTCGTCAGAATAAAAAGTCAATGCCCCTTTCAGAATATCAGAAACCTTTAACGGGAATGAAGCAGATGAGCGGAATCCAAGATCATAGGCAATCTTCTTACAGGGAGCCATCTCTTCATTTTCAATTATTTTGCAGATATTATGTTTACCATTGCGCAGAGCAGAATCAATTGGACAATATGTCAATGGTTTACCTTTCAATAAAATATTTACCTGTTCATGATATCTATTTGTTCTACCGGCTTGTGCGATCACCTCCAGTTTTTGGGATGATTCATCAATAAGTCCTATCCACGCCATGCCAAAACCACCCTGTTCCACAGCAATGTTACACACTTGTTTAAACAATTCTTCGGGTACCCGTGTGCGTACAATAGCCTGATTGATATCGCTTAATAATGAATAGATACGATTAAGCTTTTGAAGCTGTTCTTCTGCTTTTTTTATCTTGTCAATATCAGTATTGGAACCGAACCATTTTTGAATATTTCCTTCAGCATCGCGCATAGGAACTGCCGTAGTTTTGAACCAATGATAAACATCGTCATTTCTCCGGATCCGGAATTCAATGTCGAAACTGTTTCCGGTTTTTACTTTCTCCATCCACCTGGAAACTGTTCCGTCTCTATCATCAGGATGAAGCTGCTCAAGCCAGCGGTAACCCAGTTGTTCCGCTTCCGGTACTCCTGTATATTCCACCCATTGCCTGCTTAAATAATCGCAGGGACCATCAACTCTGCAAGTCCAGAAAAGCTGGGGTAACGATTCTATAAGTTCTCTGAAACGTAATTCATTATCTCTGATTACCTCCTCTGCAAGTTTGCTATCGGTGATATCTGTAACAGTACCAATCCATCGGACAGGTTTACCATCAGGCATTTTTTCGACTGCACCCCGGGCTGACCACCATCTAAAAGTTCCGTCTTTCTTTAAAACCCTGTAATCCTCTGCATAAGGTGCGCGTCCCTCCAGTTGAGCCTGCACCGCTGCCATAACCCGAACCCAATCCTCGGGATGCACAGATGCTCCTAAACCATCCAGAGTTCTTGGAAACTCATCGGGGGCATAACCAAGCATTTCGTCTATCTTTCCAAACCACTTTACTTCCTGTTTCAGATCCCATTCATAAATCACATCGTTGGAAGTTTCTGCTGCAATACGGAACCTTGTTTCACTCGCATGAAGTTCTTCTTCCACCTTTTTTCGTTCCGAAATATCGCTTATGCTTGTAATAAAGTTAACAGGCACTCCTTTGTTATCACGTAACAGGGTTGTACTGACATCTGTCCAGATAACGTTTCCGTTTCTATGTTGATAACGTTTCTCCATTCGGTAAGTGGATCTTTCATTAGCCAGAAGGGACCTGACACATTCGCGACTCTCAGCAATATCATCCGGGTGTGTTATCGCAGCAAAATTGACATTCTGCATTTCTTCTATGGACCAGCCAAGCATATCAGCGAATGCTTTGTTTACACCAAAGAGTTTTCCATCGGGAAGAGTCAGCGATTTTCCGATTGTAGACTGCTCGAAGATAATCCGGAACCTTTCCTCACTTTCACGCAGTGTCCTCTGGGTTGCACGTTCCTGAGTCTGGTCGCGGAAGACCAGAACTACCCCGGTTATATCACCCTTTTCATTGCGGATGGGTGCGCCGCTATCAGCAATCGGTATTTCTTTCCCGTCTTTTGAAATCAGGAATGTATGGTTTGCAAGTCCAACGACCAATCCTTCTTTTAACACTCTATGAACAGGGCTTTCAACCTTCTGTCGTGATTCTTCATTTACAATATTAAATATATCCTCAATCGTTCTTCCGACAACATCAGATTCCTTCCAACCAGTTAACTTCTCCGCTGCAGCATTCATATTGCGGATGCATCCTGTAATATCAGTAGTAATCACCGCATCACCAATGCTGTACAGCGTAGTGCGGAATTCTTCCTGTGATTCCTGCAACGAGGTTCCTGTTTCAAGCAATTTCCGGTAAATATTTTTTTGCCGGATATTGTAAAACCATGAAATCCCAATACCAAAAAACAGAAGCAAGAGTATAGTAATAATAATGATGATTACAGTAATGTATCTGAGTTCAGAGAATATCTCACTTTGATCGACTTTAGCAATCATGAACCAGGGAGTTCCGGGAACCGGACGCATATCGGCAAGCACTCTGACACCTCGGTAATCTAATCCCTCATAGATTCCTATATGACCCAAAGCTGCCTGTACTGCTGGAACTTTGACACTCGTTAATGGAATCCTTAGTTTCAGAGCAGTATTTGAGATGTGGCGCAATTCATTTTCGTAAAGTATACTATCACCGTCCTTACGGATAATAAGTGTCTCGGCAGACTTACTGGATATTGGCCAGGATTGTATTAGCGGATACAGATAGTCATACGGATTTACACGCAGAACCAGAACCGCCACTGGAACATTTCTGTCATTCGATATCGGCGCAAAAACATCGAAGTGTATAGTATCATGTGCCGGAGAGAAATAAAAATCGCTTAAGAATGCTTTTTTGTTCTGTAACGCTTTTTTGCAATATTCAATGGTTTCTGAATCAATGTGTTTGAGGTTGGCATTGAGGTCAAGTAAAAGATTCCCTCCGGCAGAAACAACAAAAACATCCTCATATTTATAGTTATATCTCAATAACGAAAATCGCTCAAGGAGATTTTTTCCCAGATTACTATCATGTGAAAGTAGCCATGTCTGAAAGTTCTGCCGGATAAAAGAGCCTTCTGAAATTACCTGAGCATCTGCTAATCTATCCTCACGCCACTTAATAATCTGGTCTATTTTCAAATCAGAAATCGATTTCAGATTACTGTACTGTTCCTGCCGGATGATTTTTTTTTCGTACCTGTAATAGAAATATCCGCCTGAGATAATAAGAATGAAGAGAGCCAGACTCAACATAAGCATTGGTTGCTTTTTTATCAGAGGGTTTTTTTGTTGGTTTTTCATAATATATCTTCCTCAATCATAAATTATTACTTCATATTATCATCTTTTCATTTACGACTAAATTCCGTTTGGGATTACAGCTTCTCTTAACATGTCGGTAATGACAATTTCAATATTTTCAAAATCATCAATTTTGCTGAGAAAGAAATCTGCTCCTGCTTCCAGGCACCTCTTTTTGTATTGAGGATAGGGGTAACTGGTAAGGATGCAGACCTTTATCCTTATATGATATTCCCTGATTTTCTCCAGGAGCTCAATGCCATTCATCCCCGGCATCCTGATATCAAGAATAGCAAGATCAGGTTCATTTTCCTCGATAAGTTGCAACGCTTCTACCCCGTCTTCAGCTTCAAACATTTCAGAATTGTGATTAATACTTGTCAATAAAATTTTTATTCTGTCTCTCATCAGAGAGGAATCATCTGCAATTACTATTTTCATAAACAGTTATTTTGACCACAGAAGGGGCAAATAAGATCTAATGTTTGCCCAAAAAGTAAATTTAGGTATTGCAGACACACTAATTTATAAGGATTTAGAGGATTCGGATGTAGGGGGATTGATGATTATGATGTAGGCGAGGGACTACAAGGGAGGGCGCAAGGGCGCAATGGCGCAAAGGTGTTTTACTTTATTCGCACACGGTTGCAATGGATTGCTTCGCCCCACTGTGCGTGGCTCGCAATGACTTTGCAAGTAAGCCAATTTTGGGGGCTGTAGAAAGATAGTTTGAGCAGTGTCATTGCGAGGAGCACAGCGACGAAGCAATCTCAAACAATCATCAGGAGAGCCAGTTTAGATCTTTATGAGCAAACTGAGAGCGCCGTTATGCCCTTGCGCCTCTGTGCCGTTGAGCCTTATTCTATCAGATTATTCTTTATCGCGTAGATTGTCAGTTCAGCATTCTTCTTCATCCCCATCTTTTCAAGGATACGGGCACGGTAAGTGCTTACAGTCTTATCCGAAATAAAAATTTCCTTTGCAATCTCCATAACAGATTTCCCCTTTGCCAGCATTACCATTACCTGGAATTCCCTTTCCGAGAGTTTTTCATGAGGCTTACCTGAAGAGGAATCATAGCCATTAAATGCGAGCTTTTCAGCAAATGCTGATGCAATATACCTTCCTCCCATGGCAATTTTTCTGATGGCAAGTGTCAATTCTTCGAAGGCGCTGTCCTTTGAAAGGTACCCCGCTGCACCCATTTTAAATGCACGAATTGCAAATTGCTCCTGGGGGTATACGCTTAATATAAGGACATGGGTTTTCAATTTTCTCTCTTTTATTTTTTGCAATACATCCAACCCGCTCATTCCCGGCATTGAAACATCAAGGATTACCAGATCATAGCCTCCATCTTTGATCTTTGTCCATGCCTCATCTCCATTGTCAGCTTCATTTATCAATTTTACTTCATCGAGAGTCTTAACGTATTGTTTAAGCCCTTCGCGAACTATTGAATGATCATCTGCAATAAGTATTTTCATAATATGTTCTTAATCAGGAAGGAATAAAAACAGTAAGCTTTGTTCCATCTCCTGTTTTTGATGATATCTCAATCTTACCCTTGAATTGTTTCACCCTTTCTCGCATACTGATTAAACCCAGGGATTTGTTTGAGTTGATTTTACCCCCGGAAATTCCAACTCCATTATCCGTAATGGTGAGAGTTGTACCCTTATCTGTCTGTTGAAGCTGAACATATACAGATGAAGCCTTTGCATGACGAATAATATTAGTAAAAGCCTCCTGAAGGGCTCTGAAAAATGTTAGATTTATCTGGGGATTAATATAGGCTGAGTTCTCCAGTTCCAGCGTGCATTTGATCGCGGTTCGGTTTTCAAATTCATCACAATACCATTCAATAGCCGAAACCAGTCCCAGTTCATCCAGAATTCCCGGACGCAGGTCTGATGAAATGCGCTGCACATCTTTAATAGTATCTGAAATGAGCTTATTCATACTATCAAGCAGGGTAATTGCTTCCGGGCTGGTGCTAACATAGTTATATAAACGATTCAGATCGAGCTTTAATGCAGTCATTGATTGTCCGAGCTCGTCGTGAATTTCCCTGGATATAGCTGCTCTCTCATTCTCCCTGACCTCATTAAGATGCTGATTGAGTTTCTCAAGTAATTCCTTGGAGTCAAGCAGCTCTTTTTCAATTTTTTTCCTCCCCGTCAGGTCCAGATGAGTGGCCTGATTGTAGAGTAGTTTTCCATTGCTATCCCTGATCTCACTCGCGGATACCAGGACAAAAAACCGCGATCCATCATTTTTTATCAGTTCAAATTCCTTTGGTTCCATGAAACCGTCTCTGTTTAAAGAGTGTAAAACCTCATTCCTGTCTTCAGGGTTGGCATACAGTTGTCTTACACTTTGAACATCGGATAAAAGCTCTTCCGGATTATTGTAACCGTACATCTTTGCATATGCCATATTAGCCTGAATAAGTCTGCCATCAGGATTGGCAATAGAGATACCAAGAAGTGAACTCTCAAAGAGACTACGGAATCTGGCTTCGCTTTCCCGAAGTGCTAAATCTCCCCGTTTTAGTTCGGTAATATCTTCGTACATTACCTGAAACTGAACGAGGCCGCCCCAGAAAACTTCCGTGCGTAAAACCCTGAGATTGCGTATTTCCCCATTTTTCCTGACGATACTGATTTGATATCTGGTATTACTTAAATCACCGTTTTTTCTTTGAATCTTTCGTTTTTGAGATTCTGCATAACTTTCTGGTGTATAACGGTTTTTTATAGGTATATTTTGAAATTCTTCAAGACTTTCAAATCCATAAATGTTCAAAATAGCTTTGTTAGCATAAATTGTATCTCCATTTTCAGTGGCAATCCGTATTCCCATTGGGGAATCATCAAGAGAATGACGAAAGTTCTCTTTCTCCAGAGCCAGTGCCTCAAGAGCTAACTTACGTTCGGAGATGTCGCGGATAATCATGCTTGTTCTTTCATTTCCGGAAGAATCAGTGAAGAGGGTGCTTGTTACCTCTGCCGGAAATATCGTACCATCTTTTCTTACCTGATTGAGTTCACCCTTAAATTTGCCTGTTTTTTTTCTTTCATTCAGTGCCGGCTCAAGGCGAGGATCATTTAAATCAGTGGTACAGTTTCTTCCCAATTTACAAATTTCAGCTTCGCTCCTCCCATAAATTCTGCAAGCCTCAGTATTAGCAGAATATATTGAGCCATCCGGATTAGTTAGAAGAATTGCCTCACCGCTGTTTTCAAAAAGCAAGCGATAACGTTCTTCGCTTTCCCTCAAAGCTGCTTCAACGAGTTTCCGTTCTATGGTGTCTTTATCGTATGATGTTTTTAATAAATCACTCTCCTGCTGTATTTTCTGCAGCTCTTTTATGAGTTCGGCTTTTGCTTTATCCCGGTGATTCATTTTGTCTATGATTCAATCCATACAGATGGGATCCTGAGAAAATTCAACTAAATGATTTTCTGTATAATAGTAAATATAATCCTTTTTGTGCGTTCCGGGGCTTAAAATGCCTGATTTTTCAACTACTCCTTAGTCTTCCCGTGCATTAAAATTTTTAATAATGCTGCAGAATTTCCAGTTTCTATCTCAATATGTGAAGCCAAGCTTTGTGAGACCGCTTTTTACTTCCGGCGCAGACATGAATAAATTCCAAAGGAGACCAGTTCTATGGTTTTCTATCATACAGATTATAGGTCCCTGGTCAATGGCCAGTGTGGAGTTCGCCCACCATCCTTCCTTTATATCAAATGCATCATAGAAGCCATAATTACCCCATAGGTGGTCGCCAAGAAAATAGTAAAATGTTTTCGCGGCTTCAAGCGATTGGACCGGTGTGTAGGCAATCGATGAAAGTGCAGCTGTAGGTGTTATAACACCCAGATCATTGGTTGGTGAGTGCGCATTGTAGCCCCATGGATTGTCTGAAGCAGTCAGCCCCCAGATAGCACCGCCGTAGCCCGGATATTTCAGGGGATTTGCATTGCAGTATGACCAGTTTATAAGAGACTGATTTACATTTTGTACCCAGTAATCAGCATATTGATCCTTAAGATTCCGCGGATCAAGCCCCAGGAATGAATATTGTGTAAAAAATAAAGGGCCCCCGTAATCCTGTCCGAGCGGCAGAACATATCCGTAATAAGTTCTCCCGTTTTTTATTCCTCCGCTATTTGCATATCCGCTTGTATAGGCATCGGCCCATATTGTATGTGTGGGAGAAGAAGCCGCAACAACATATGTGATCAGGGTCTCATTATACCCCTCTATCCGCAGGTTGTACCCGTAATCCGGCGACCATGCCCAGTAGAGCATTTTTTGCCCATTTGTATACCAGTCAAATTCTACAGCTTTAAATAAAATATTTATCCTGTTTATTTCCGTCTTCTCTGCAATGACCGTTGAATCAAGATATTGCCTCATACAAAGCAGCCCCTGCAGCATATATGATGTTTCCACAAGATCTCCTCCATTGTCGTGGGCGCTGAATGGTACAATTTTACCCGTAACGCCATTCAGCCAGTGAGGCCAGGCACCATGAAACCTGTCGCATGTTTCAAGAAAACCGAGTATCTTATCAAGTCTGGCAATGCCATCCGTCCGTGAGATAAACCCCCGTTGCATTCCAACGATCATAGACATAATGCCAAACCCTGAACCACCTGTGGTTACTACATCCCCGGAGCTGTTTCGCTCACGGGCCATGCCACAGGAAGGGTGGCCAAAATCCCAGAAATATTTAAACGTCTGACTCTCGATAAGCGTTAAAAGGTCATCATCAGAGATCAGAGGGTATTGATATGTGGAATCGACCCCGGTATAAAAACCGGAAGAAAAGCCGCCAAACGTATGGCCGTCTGCAGAGGTCAGTGAGGAAGATATTGAGAATGTGTATTTTGTAAGTCCTTTTGCATTCAGAGAATTTGTTGCGAGAACTGTCTTGTCATTGTTTGAAAGAGAGAAGATCAACTGGGGGCCGGTAAATGAAAATGACGATTTGTAAGTTGCAGGATCGAGGGGTTGAGAAAAGGTCACTTTTATTTTGATGTTTTTGGGGTCAGCATTTATAAGTAGTGCGGATGTCATCGTCTTTCCGTTCAGGCTTATCGAATCAATCGTCATCGAACCTGCCAGGGTTGAAAAATTATATAATACTCCGGGAAAAGTCTCTCCGCTTTTTCCTTTCAGGGATGAGGAGATCGCCAGAGTGTAATCTTCAGAATTGCCGAAAGCAGGGTTCGGTAAAAGAATCAGAAGAGCAGAATTATTTTGCGATGTATACGTGTAGGCAGCCGCAGCTCCTCCTGAATTTTTAATTGTAATAACTTTCTTAATTGAATTGGTATCCACCGGATTTGAGAAAGTAATCTGCACCGGCTTATCAACTGGCACATCTTGTATAGTATTATCAACAATCAGGGTAGTTGTTCCGATCTTCACGCTGATTATCCGGATCATCCCCGGGGGAAGGTTAACTTTTTTGCATGACAGAAGGGATGCAAGTATGATGAAAACAGAGATCCTGAATATATTGATTTTCATTGTCTGAAGGTACTAAAAAAAGAAAAGGAAGGGTTGTATTGCCCTCCCCTTTCATAATATTGGAAAGTTAATTACTTACCAGAGTTGTACATCTGTGTTACAAGAGCCTGTGTAAGCACTGTGTGATAAATAGCGACATCATCCAGGAGACCCTGGTAATGACCATTTGAAGTAATAGTATAATCTGCCCAGCCATCAGGAATTGTAGGAGAATTCTTATCCTGTATAAATCCAAAGACAAGGTTATTATTGCCGGCAGCACCAGCATACAAAAGTCCTGTTGCATTCAACAGAGGTGCAGGATATAGATTAAAATCCTGTTCCTTCATCTTTTGTCCGTTAATATACATTGTACCCAGCTTTGTAGTGTGGTCATATGTACATATAACCTGAGCCCATTTCTGAGCCAGCAGACCATTAACACCTGTACCACCACTTGCTACAAGGTTTTTGCTGAAGGTCCAGCCCTGCCATCCGCCATTGTCCTTTGTTGCACCTGTACCATCAAGCCACAAGTCCTGTGAGGTACTTCCGCCTGTATAGCTGTACTGTGCTGCAAGTTTGCACTGGCCGATCTGGGATAGATCAGGATTGGCATTGACATATACATTGCTGTTGTACTCGAACTGAAAACCATACCATCCTGCTAATCCAAACACAAACTGATCGCGTTTAGCTGTTGTGTCGGGTTTCATCCATAAACTTATTGAGAAGTCACTTGAATTCTCAAGTACATTACCGTTTGGAATCTCTATCAGAGATGTTGTTCCGTTGAAGCTTGCGGCCTGACCGGCATTTGCATTACGACCGGTAACATAAGTTATACCTATGACACCATCTGTTACCGGGTTGTAGGTACCCATCTGGTCATTTGAGTTTCCGTTAAAGGTCCATACAGCGACTGCCCCTGCAGGAAGAAATGAACCAAGTGTCGTAAATGAACGGTTAAGGGCTGTGAGCGATTCCCCGCTTGTAGCCTTTAATCCCGAGGTGATGTCAAGCTTGTAAAGTGCCCCGTTTGCCAGAACTGGCGTAGGAGTAATAGTCACGACAGCACCTGATACATCAAAAGTACAGGGAATGTCAGCTGAATTATAATCCTGTGTAAGAGTTATATTACTTGAAGTAGCAGTAGATGCATCTACAGCAGTTGAGAATGTAGCCGTAATGACCGGGTTGACCGGAACGTTGGTCGGAGCTGTAACTCCATTGAGATCAATACTGCCAATTGTAATTGAACCCAAAGCAATGGGTGTGGGATTTTTCTTGCAACTGTCAATAAAAACTACAGCCATTGTCAACATTAAAACACTAAAAATCAAAATCTTTCTTTTCATAATAATCAATTATTAATTAAACATATCAAACTGTAAAAAAGTAAATTAATAGTTTGGGTTTTGCGTCAGGGATCCC
>Ga0302322_100005779_pt1 | contig 10885 bp, 7 predicted proteins | sample Fen_T0_2_FD_203757 | JGI IMG/M metagenome (GOLD analysis project Ga0302322, IMG submission 203757) | Peat permafrost microbial communities from Stordalen Mire near Abisko, Sweden - Fen_T0_2 | ecosystem: Environmental > Terrestrial > Soil > Wetlands > Permafrost | place: Sweden: Abisko... | reverse complement strand
GGGAGCGGGCCGGCGGCGACGGTGCTCACCGGGGGCGATGCCGGTGCCGTCGGGTCGCCCGCTGTCCGACGGGCACCCAACCGGTCGGCCTGGTCTGGGGCCGGCGCCGCCGGCCGATGCACCATGTGCGGTGAAGGCCGGATGATCGGTGAAGGCCGGCCGGCCGGCATCGAACGGGCCGCGGTCGAGGGCGCGATCTCGGTGTTCACCGCCAGCACGAACGGACCTCGCCGGATGGGAACGGCGACCGGTTCCGCGAATCTCCGCGACCAACTCCACCGGCGGCGCACGGGTCCCGCGCTGGAGGTCAGCGGACGGATGGCGACCGGGCCCACCGCTGAACCTCCGAGCACACGGCGTGGAGGCGAGGTGCCGCTGGTTCGCGTGGGAGGGGCGCCGGTCCAGGCGGGAGGGTCCCCGGCCCATCGGTCTAGTGCCAGAGGTGCAGCCATTGCCGCCGGTGCCGCCGGTGCCGCCAGAGCGGCCGGCGTAGCCGGAGCGGCGGGCTGTGCCGTCGCGTCACCGGGCGCTGCAGATCCCGGCACCCAGGCTGCAGGTCGGGGTCCGCTCGAGGCACGGAGCGGGACGTCAGGCGTTGCCGATCCCAGGGCGGCGACCGCGGCGGGGGTGGGACGCGGGCGCCGGTGTACGACCGCAGGCGAAATCGTCCCGAATGGCGTGCCACTCGCGGGAGCGATGGTGCGTCGAACTCCGGAAATGGCGCCGGGTCCGGCGAACCGCCCGGTGACGGTCCCGGTCGTTCCGCGGAGTTCGGGCAACGGACGGAGCGCCCGCGACAGCCGCCGCGGGGCGACGAGACGCGCGGCGACGAGACACGCGGTGGCGAGATGTGGGGTGCCGTCACGTTGTGGGGGATCGGTGAGGCGATGCCGGGAGTGTGCCTCACCGCGGGCCGCCTGGTCCGCCATGCCCGCCGACGCGACTGGTGCGAAAGGTGCAAGAGGGGATGGGGCGCGGACCTGAGCCGCGGCGGCCGCTGCGCTCGTCGACCTCGCCATGAACCGGCCCGACCAGAGGTCCCAATGGGTGCCGCTTGGGGCGGCGTCACCCCGGGTGCCCGCGACCCGACCGCCCGCGACCCGGGTGCCCGCGACCCGACCGCCCGCAACCGGGGTGCCCGCGACCCGACCGCCCGCGACCCGGTCGCCCTGAAGCTCTCCGCCCACGGTGCGACGGCCCGTCACCCCGGCGGCGGCAGTCGTCGGTGCCGACATCGGCCCTCGAACCACGCGGCCCGCGGCCGGTGAGATCGCCACCGGGGTAGCGACGCCCACCGGCAGCGCGACGGTCCGCCGCACCGGTCCCGCCGCCGGCCCCGCCGAGTTCATCACCGGGACGGTGGCGATACCGCGCGCCAGCAATGGCGATCGGTACACCGCGATCCGCGTGCTTCGGCGTGAAGCACTCGACAGCGCCATGGGAACCCATGGCCGACGTTGCCGCGCAACCGCAGCGGCGCCGGTGTACCTCGCCGGAATGGACCGCGACGCCGGACCACGCCGGCGCGTCAGCCGGGTATCGGCTGGGACCGGGGCTGCTGTCGAGGCGGCGAGAATTGCCGCTGCCGCTGTCCCAGCGGCTGCCTTTGCGGCTGCCGCTGCCGCTGCCGCAGCCGATTGACGTGCGGTGCCGCCGGTCGTACCCGCGGTGGCCGCGGTCAGGCTGCCGTCCAGTGTGATGGGCGGAATTGCTGCCGAGCCCGATCTCGCGGTTCCGGTTGGTGGCGAGGGCGACAGTGTGGCGGCGGGCACCGGCGCGGCCGCGAATCCGTTGGCGGCGGGCCGGGGAAGGTGGGTTGCGCTGGCCGGCCGCGGCAGCCGGTTCACGGCGGCCGGTGAGATCGCCTCTGCTGCTGGCATACTCGAGGGCAGCAGAGCGGAGAGGATTGCTGTGAATGGTGTCCGACGGGCAATCCCACCAAACTTCTTAACGCTGAAGGATTCCCCGGACTCGGCCAGCGCAGCCGACGCATCCTCACCGGAGATCGCTCGGATCGCCCGGGGCAGCAAGGGTGAACCCGCGAGCCAACTCCGTCGCACGCCGGTCTTGTTGCGCGGCCTGTCCGCGACCGCCGGAGGGGTGGTGGCGCCACGATCCTGCGGACCGGCGTGGTTGGCGGCTGGGTTCTGGCCGTTGGGTCGGCCGGCGGGGCTGAACGTTGTGGTGGCGGGTGACTCCGACGATCCGGTGATGGGCTTGGTACCGGCGGGCACCGGCGGCTGTGCTCGGGCAGGTGCTTCCGTTGGCGGCACGGGCTGATCGTCCGTCGGCGCTGTGCTGATCGATCGATCTGCTGCGACTGGTCCGCCGTTGCGGGCAGGAACGGGAGCACGCCACGCGACGGCGGTGCGCCGGGCGACGGCGGGCGGGGGGAGGGCCAGCCCCCATTGCCGGTGCTGCACCGTGAAGTAGCCCGGCACCGACGGCGCGACGGTCGGCACCGACCGGGTGGGCGAGATATCCTGCGGCGCGGCCGCTCCCACCGGGAGCGGTGTTCCGCGGCGCACCCCGGGCTGGTCGGTCTGGCGCGAGAGGCCGGCGTTCGGCAACCGGGACATCGCGAGCGGGAGCAGCGGGAAGCGGTCGTCGGTGGATCGCCGGAGCCAACCATCGGTGGTGGCGCGAGCAGCTGTCTGCACTGTGCTTACCAGCCGTGGTTCCGGGCTCACCTGCTGTGTTCCCGGCGCGCCGCCCATGATGGGCGCCGCGGCCCACCCGGTTTCGGCCAGGTCCGGCCGCGATGACCGTCGCAGGCCGGCGTTGCCGCCGACGCGGATCTGCCCGGCTACAGGATCGATGGCCGTGCCGCCGTCGCCCCCGACGACGGCCTGGCCCGGGGCCTGTGCGATGACATCGGCAACACCTCCGCCGACGTTCCCGGAAAGACCGGTGTTGCTGCTGCTGGCGACGCTGCCGCCGTTCGCACCGGTGATCCCACGCGTTTCGGGCTCCGCCCGACCGGCGCCGTTGGCCGGCCAAGTCGGCGAAGTCGGAGCAGACGCTGGCGTACCGGTGGTCGAACCGCTCCCCGTGACAGCAGCACCCACGGCCCTGAGGATGACAGCTGACGAGGGCGGCTGCGCCGTGAGCGACGACTGCGACTGCGCGGTGGGTGATGACTCGGGGAGCGCCGTGAGCGACGACTGCGACTGCGCCACAGGCACTTGCGGCCGGTCAATGCCGGCACCGGCAGTGTGTGTCGAGTGAGGGTCGACGCTCGTCGGGAGTGCCCGAGGCAGCCGCGGCGATGACGGCGGCGACGGTGTCAACGGCTGCATCGGTTGCCGTGCTGTGGGCGGCGCTGGTGCCTGGCGCGGTGGTGCCTGGCGCGGTGGTGCCTGGCGCGGTGGTGCCTGGCGCGGTGCTGCCTGGCGCGGTGCTGCCTGGCGCGGTGGTGTCTGACGCTGTGGTGGTGTCTGGCGCGGTGGTGTCTGACGCTGTGGTGGTGTCTGACGCTGTGGTGCCTGACGTGGCGGTGCCTGATGTGGCGGTGCTTGATGTGGTGGTGCTTGATGTGGCGGAGGCGGCGTGTCAGGGGATGACGGCGGCGCCCATGCACGTCGAATCGGCGACGCAACCACCCCAGCAGGACCGGACGGAGGCACCGCGGGCGTGGCCCAGGACGACCGGGCGACCGCTGACGAGTCGCGCGCGAGCCCTGCGCCATTCGATGGTCGCCGGGTGGCACTCGCCGACCGAGCCAATTCGCGACGGGTATCCGTAGCGCCCCGACGAGCAGGGGAGACCGCGGGCGCTGCCACCCGAGCGACACCGGTGGACGGCGTCGTGCCGGTCGAGAAACGGGGGACGGCGCGGGCAGCCAGGAAAGCGGATCCGCCGCCCCCCGATGACGGCCCCGGCGGTCCGACCGCCCCTCGGGAGCCCGCGGAGCGTGGACCGCTGGGAGACAGGCCGTTAGGGCCGACCCGACCATCCGGACCGGGCGGCCCGGGTTTCGACCCACCGTTGACCGCCCGCGGCGGAACCAGTTTGGTGGCAGCACCTTTCATCGCGCCGGTGAACTGCACGTCGGGTATCCGCCGCACCGGCACCGCCTTGCCGGTCATGGCCGCGCCGGCGCCGCCGGGCCAGTGACCAGTCAGGCTCGGCACCGGGCCCGCGGCCCGCCGCAACAGCCGGTCGGGGACGGCCACCGGCGCACTCTGCCCGCCGCCCTGTCCGCCACCCCATGCGTCGTCGGTCCGACGTTCCGCGGGGAACCACCACAGCGGTGGCCGGACCGGCGGGGCGCCAATCCTCGGCCTGACCACGCTAGGGCCGGCCAGTTGCCGCCGCACCTGGGGTGCGCGCCCGAGGCCGGCCGAGAATCGCATTGCCGCAATGGCGACGCTGCCCAGCGGAACGGGTCGCGGGCGACCCAGGGGACCCGGTGGCGCCCACCGCCGACCGACCTGCGCGCCGAGGCCGCTCGCCGACCGGTCGGTGTCCGTCGACGTCGGTGACCGCTCTGTGCTCATCGGTCGCTCATCGGTCGCTCATCAGATGCGGCATCGGAATCGTGATCGAGTGCGTCATCGGGCGCTTCATCCGCTCGCGGACGAACTGCGGAAGCCGTGGTGCGCGATCTCGAGTTCCTCGGTGAGCGGGTCGTCCTTGTCGGAGGCGAAATCCGGTCCGGTCCAGCGCACCGGGAAGACGCCCTCGAGCGACCATGAGCGCAGCCGATTGCCGTTGCCAGCCACCGCGGTGATCGCGCCGGTGGAGCGGGTGATCTTGTTCCCGGCGGCGGCGAATCCCTCGCCCGCGGTCTTGTTCATCCAGTCGAACAACGCGTCCGCATCTGTCAGGCCGCGGGAGAACGTGATGTTGGGCCATTCCAGGCGGCCGGGCAGCCGATAGGTGTAGCCGTTCTGCCCGCCCTCCGTGATGTTCTCGGTCTGCGAGCTGACCTGCAGACCACGAACCGAGGCGAACAGCCCGATCTCGACGCCGTCCACCTCGAACAGGAACCGCGACCCGAGGGCGGGTTCGCCGCCGAGATAGCGGACTGATTCAGGCGAACTCACGCACGACCTCCCACGCTCGTTCGTTCAACCCGGCGACGGCGCGGACCATCCGCACCCTGTCCATGTGCTCCAGATCCAGCAGATCGTCCATCGGCCAGTGCAGGTGATAGGCCAGATAAGCGATCTCCTGCCAGAGCACCTCGACCGGATAGCGGAGCATCGCGGATCAGACCGGGACTCGCGGGATCTCTTCGACCCTGGCCCGCTGCATCGGCCGAGATTGGGCGCCATCGGGGGCCTCGGCATTGCCGGCGCTGCCGCTGCCCCCACCGACACCACCGCTGGCCCCACCATCTGAGCCACCGAAACCGTTGCTGGCTCTGCTGTTCCGCGCGGGCACACCGATCAGCGGGGCCGACTCCGCCTGCGCGGCCAGCAGCGCCTCGTACTCCTGCTGGTTGCCGAAGTTGATCACGCCGTAGAAGTCCTGCAGGAAGGCCAGGTCCGCCGCGAACAGCCCCTCGATCTCGTGCGGGGTCACCATCGAAAGATCACCGAGTTTGTCCACCACCCTGGCCAGGATCAGCACGGTCAGCCGCGGATCGTCCGGTCCGGTCACCGTCGGATCGCGCAGGGGCTCCAGCTCGTCCCGAGCGGTCGCCAGGCGCATCATCCCGGTGCGGTGCACGCCGCCGTCGCGGTCGACATAGCCGCGCGGCAGCGTGAACTCGTACTGCGTAGTCAGGCTCACTTCACCCTCGCCAGGCTCTCCACCGTGAGGGTGATCGTTTCCTTCACCGGATCGTTGGACTCGACCGAAAGCTGGTCGGTGGAGATCTTGGACGGCCAGCCGTGGGTGAAGTTGAACCGGGCGATCTCGGCGTTGGTGGAGTCGTACATCACGATCGAACCGTTCTTGCGGTTGTTCGAACGGTCCGACAGCAGGATGCCCTTGTCGCGGATGTCGTTGAACCAGCCCCAAAGCTTGTCCTGGGTCATGTCCGGCGGCGCCATCCGGGTGAGCGACAGGTCGGGTGCCTTGTTCGCCTTACCCAGGGTCTTGACCACCTGGACCTTGCCGTTGGCGCCGGCCTGTTCCGTGGTGACCACCTCCATCTCGATGTCCAGGCCGCTGACGCTGGACAGGATGGACACCACATTTCCGTCGATCTCCAGGAAGAAGTTCTGGCTGACGATCGGGTCGCTGCTGATCAAATCATTGGGCATGCTGTGCTCCTTGGGTGGTTGTGCTTGACGGTCCGTGCTCTACCTGCGGTGCTCGACAAAGCGTCAGCTGGCGATCTGCTTGTGCTGAGCGATGCGGAAGACGACGAACTCGGCCGGCTTGACCGGTGCGATGCCGACCTCGACGATGAGCAGCCCCTGGTCGATCGATTCCGGCGGGTTGGTCTCGGCGTCGCACTTGACGTAGAACGCTTGATCCACCGACTGCCCGAAAAGCGCTCCGGCACTCCACAACCCGCGCAGGAAGGCGTTGAGCGTGCGCTTGATGCCCTCCCACAGTGCGACATCGTTGGGCTCGAAAACGGCCCACTGGGTGCCCTGCGCGATCGTCGTCTCGACCATGTTGAACAGCCGCCGAACGTTGATGTAGCGCCAGTCCGAATCACTGGCCAGGGTGCGCGCGCCCCAGATCCGAATCCCTCGTGTCCCGAATGGCCGGATGCAGTTGATGCCGATCGGATTGAGCACGGACTGCTCGTTCTGGCTGACGGCGTAGGCGACGTCGAGGCAGCCGCGGATGGTGTCGTTGGCCGGCGCCTTCCACACCCCGCGGCTCTCGTCGGTGCGTGCCCATACGCCCGCGATGTGCCCGCCTGGCGGAATGTAGACCTCCGCGTCGCCGTTGACACCGATCGGGTTCTCCACCTTGATCCAGGGGTAGTACAACGCCGCATAGGCCGAGTCGTACATGGCGGTCTCGCTCCGCCAGTCCCGGATCTGCTGGGGGGTCAATCCGGGAGGCGCGTCGAGCACCGCCATCCGGTTGCCGTTCTGCTCGCAATGGCTGATCAGCGCCGTCTGTACGGCTTTCCACAGGCCAAGATCGAGGGAGCCGTCCGGTTTGGTGGCGGCGGTGACCAGGTCGGGAACCACCACCATGGTGACGTCGTCGGCGACGGCCAGGCCGTTGATGCCCTGCCGGGTCGACTCGGAACCGGCGAATTTCCGGCCGGTCACCGGAACCGCTGTCGGGGCGGCCTTCTCGAGCGGGTAGCTGCCCGGCTTGAGGACCTCCAATTGCCCGGAGAGATCGGTCTTGTCGTCCAGCAGGATGCTGACCTTGATCTTGGTCGAGGTGCCGTTGATCACCGTGGCGACGTTGCGGTCACCGCTGTCCAGGGTGAGCCCGGGGAAGGACTCGACGACCACATTCCCGGACAGCACGTCGATGCCGAACGGGCTCGGGCCCTCGTCCTCGGTCTCCTCCGTGCGGACCTGCAGGGTGAGCTCGTCGTCCGGCTCGAGGCTCTCCACCACGATCGGAAGGCCGAGAGCCCGGTCAGCTGCTGGGATCTCGCGACGGGACGGCTCGCCGGACGGTGTCGTGTTGGGTACCCGTACCACGTACGCCAGCGATCCGCCGTTGGCGAAGTAGCCGTACACCGACAGCGGCAGCACCGCACCGGGAGTGAAACTGCCGTAGAGATTTTCGAACTGGGTCCAGCTGGTGATCAGCCGCGGCGACAGACCCTCGGGATCCGCCGGATCGTCCGTCGGGTAGCGCTCGGTGAACCCCACGAAGGCGGCCACCGCGGTCGGTGCCGCGGACAGCACCTTCTGCGACGAGACGACTTCTTCGACGTACACGCCTGGCGCTGTGTAGGTGGGCATTTCCACTCCTGTCGTTGGGGCCGGGACTGCCGGGTCGCGCGAAAAGTGTTGCTGTTCAGCGGGTATTCCAGTCGGTGTTCAGTTGAGGGGTGCGCTCGGTCAGCTTGCCGTGGTGCGGACGGCGCCGGGCATGGCCAGCGAGATGGAACCTCCGTAGACGCAGACACAGGTCGATCCGGCGACAAGCACCGGCGCCCCGCCCGCCATCGTTTGCGGTGCCATCGGGATCCACGGCGCCGGCACCACCGGAACGCAGGGCATCGGGGTCAGCACCCCGAGGGCCGCCGCGGTCGCCGCCGCCACGGTGGGGTTGGCCAGCGACTGGCACATACCGAACGGGGCGATGTTCGCGCCCGGGGCGACATCGGTGATGGTCGCGACAGGCCGGCCCTCGACAATTGGCCGCGGCGCCACGACCGAGAGCGTCGACGGCGCAAGCCCGAAGCTGCACATGATCATCGCTCCGGAGACCGCGCACGGCTTACCCACCGCTGCTCACCATCGCGTCCCCTTCACGGTCGACGACAGTTCCTCGCCCGTGGTGGTGGCGAAGCAGATGACGCTGCGGTCGCCCGATTCCTGCCAACTACGCGCCGAGGGCAGCAGGTAGGTGAAATACAGCGAGGAATCCAGGTAGCTGATCCCGACGTACTCCTGGAACGACTGCGCACACGCCGCATCGGCGTAGGCGGCCAATGCGGAGTCACCGGGGTAGGCGTCACCCTGCACTCCGGTGGGCGGCTGATAGTTCACCACGGCATAGGCCTCCTGCCGGTGCGGACCGTCGCACGGGACGGACTGGATGTCCGCCAATTCCTGCTGCACCTTCTCCGGCGTGGCGAAGCACTGCCCAACGGAGACCTGGAACACCGACACCGCTTGGGGTTTCGGTTCGTCGTCGCCGAACCAGCCGGATACGACGCCGCATCCGGCCAGCGTGAACAGGGCGATCGCGACCGCCGAAAACGACCCGCCGGTCCTGATCGCGACGCCGACCGACCGACCGGTCGTGACGGTGCGGGTCGTGCCGACCGGGGTCGACAGGGGGTGAGCCGGCCGGCCGGGTGCGCCCACTGCCATCACCCCCGTCACGCCGAGTGCCTGCGGTGGCCGCACCTCACCGGCGGCCTGGGCATGAGCCCACCAGCACAGTCCGCTGCCGGCATCGGGCGATCGCCCTATTTCGAGGTCGTGAACGGGCTCGTGGTCATGGAGAGACGACCAACTCGAGCGTCCTCACCGCCGGGCCCTCCCGCACTCGGCTCCGGTTTCATGCACTGGGCTCCGACAGATGTTGGCGCTCGGACCTCAAGACCGGCGCCGAGTGCCGGGAGGATGCAGCCCTCATGATCCCAGGTCACGGGTGGCCGTCGGCTTGCAGCAGTCCCGACGTGTAGGCCAAGGCGACCGCCTCCGCCCGCCCCCGAACTCCGAGCTTGCGGTAGATGCTGGTGCTGTGGTGCATGACCGTCTTGGCGCTCAGGAAGAGGTCCTTCGCTATCTGCGCATTGGTCCGGCCGCTGGCAATGGCGGCCAGGATTTCCAGTTCCCTGGCGGTCAATTCCGGGCGGGTCGCCGAGCTCCGGCCCCGGCCCGCTCGATCGGAACCCTTCGCGCCGGGCCCGGCTGATTCGGCGCGACCAGCAGGATCACCGTCCCGGTCATCGCCCGGCCCACCGTTCGCGGAACCCGGCCCACCGTTCGCGGACACTGCGCTGACCACCAGCCCGACGGCGGGCGCCGACGTCGTGCTCACGGTCAGCGACATCGCGCCCTGGACGGGCAAGCCGGTGGCTGCCGTGCCGGCGAGCTCCTCGGCGAGCTCAAGGGCTCGAGTGCGCAGCCAGCCCCACCCGTGCCCGCGGGAGGCCCGCGGACCGATCCCCAGGCTCGACCTGGCCTGCGTCATCGCGGTCTCGTAGTCATCAAGGAGCACCGCCGGAAGCCCCCGCTCGACGGCTCCCAGGTATTCGGCGAGCGCGTCATCCATGCGGGTGGCGTCCAGCAGCCGGCCGCTGCGCACCGCCACGAAGGCGATTGCCCATGTGCATTGCATTTCGCCGGTGGCGTCGCCGACACGCCGGGTGGCCACGATCGCATCGCGCAGGCAGCGCGCGGCCTCCGCGGTTCCGCCGAGTTCGGTCAGGATCGCCGCCAGATGCTGCAGCGATGCGGCCGCGGCGGAGTGATCACCGATCTCGCGGAAGTGGCCGAGGGCCGCGGTCATCGCGCTGCGGGCCGACACCCAGTTGCGCTCGGCGACATGGCACAGTCCGAGCAGGTTCTCCGCCCAGGCGACGATCAGTCGGTGGCCCGAGCCGCGGGCGACCGCCAGCGCCTCTTCCGCGTACGGCACCACCTCGTCGACACGGATGCCACGCGCTGCGGTCCAGCGCAGCTGAGCCCGACGAAACAGGAAGACGCTCAGCCAATGCGAGTCGTCCCGATGGGGATCTTCCACTGCCAGCGCCCGGCCGATTCCGCTGTCGATCACCGTCGTGCACTCGCCGAGCTGCCCCTCGCGCAGCAGCGCGAGGACGAGGTGATCGGTGCAGTGAAACCATTGCCCCGCCGAAGGCCGCCGCGCCGCCACCGCCGCGCGCAGCCGGCGCAGCTCGGCGACATCCGTCGTGCCTGCCGATTCCAGGCGTAGCCGCTGGACCCAGCCGGCACCGATGTCGCCGAGCAGCGAGTCCGGCGCACCCCGGGTCCGTTCGATGTCAAGGAAAGTCCGTAGCCACGTCAACACCTCGCGGATGGGTCCACGATGAATCCAGAACGGGACCAATTCGGTGATCAGTGTCAGCCCGTTGATCGAATCCTTACGCTCGGCGAACGCGGCCAGCGCCGTCCGAATCGTCGGCAACTCCTCCTCAATCAGGTCGAGCCACCTGCTCTCCCGAGTGGACGTCAACCCGCGAGCTGCCCGGCCGGCGAAGTCCAGACACCAGCTCAGCAGCCGGTCGCGGACTTCCTCGGCCTCGCCGGACATCTCGAGCAGCTCGACGGCGTACGCGCGTGGCACATCCAGCAGCGCGAAA
>Ga0302322_100005778_pt1 | contig 10886 bp, 6 predicted proteins | sample Fen_T0_2_FD_203757 | JGI IMG/M metagenome (GOLD analysis project Ga0302322, IMG submission 203757) | Peat permafrost microbial communities from Stordalen Mire near Abisko, Sweden - Fen_T0_2 | ecosystem: Environmental > Terrestrial > Soil > Wetlands > Permafrost | place: Sweden: Abisko... | reverse complement strand
CGCACCGAAGGCTCGAAGGCCGAACCCGCGCCGTCGATGCCGAAGGTCATGTTGGCGTTGAAGATCAACTGGTAGTCGTCGGGGAGGTTGACGCCGATGATCGGCGTGAACATCTGCGCGACGCGCGGATTGGCTTCCTGCACGAAGCGCGGCGCATTCGGGGTACCCGCTCCGGCCTTGTTCGCAACCCACAGGTCGGGCGTGAGCCCGCCTTGCGGTGCGATGATGGTCCGCGAGACCAAACCGACGAACACGGTGCGCTCCAGCCGGTCGCCCTGAATGAAGGTCTGGCGGATCGTGACGCCACCCGACTGAAAGGAATAGCCGGGAACGCCGTTGTCCATCACCGGTCCCATCCTCATGGGCACATTGGTGCGCGCGAAGGCGTAGGGTGACGTCAGCGCGATTTCGTACCACTCGGTCGGCGAATAGCCGATCTCCGTCTCGCCGGTCAGCGCGCGCTGCGGCACGCGCTGCGCTCCGTTCTGCACCGGCGGATTGAAGGTGGTGACGTAGCCGAACCGCTGCTCGACCTGGAAATGTCCGGGCGACGCCGGATCGTTGCCCTGGATCTCCTCCGCGCGGACGCTGAGCGGTGCCACGACAATCGTACCGGCGACCACGCCCCGGAGAAGCTGCTTCCATGGAGAAGACGATTTGTTGAAGCTGATCGACCGCATTGCCCCCGCGCTCCCCTCATGAATGGAGCTAGCCAGCGCGAACGGCGAAAACATGCGTCGCTCCCGGCGGAAGCATGACGTAATTGAGAAACCATAAACTGATGACGCCGCAGTCTCGCGCGATCCGCTGGGAAACGCACCGATAGGGAGCATTAGGCAAGTGAGTCGGGCTGTTCGACCGGGATAATGTGGCAGTGGTGGTTCGACATCTGGGCCGCGATCGCGGTGGCCTGCGACAAGCAATCAACACATTGCAGTCACAGATCGATGCGAGTCGTTCGTCGACGTTAGATGAGAGTCAAGCGAACCAGAATCGAGGTGCGGGGTCTTGATCGCGCGAATTCGCCGTGCGTTCAGCGTTTCCGCTTACCGCGTGCGGTTCGCGAGCAAGCCATGCCAGTCGGGCCATGTCATCAGGGCAGCAGACGTCGGCGCGCTACGACCGTGCGAGTCTTGTGTGCCGCAAGGTCGCACGTCTGGAATCCCGAAACCACAGCCTGTTGTTTTCTGATGCGATCACGCGTGGTGCATTGCAAAGCCATGCCGCCTGGCATAACTCGATGTTTGTTAGCTCGCGCGGGTGGCGGCAGGAGATCAGTCCTGTCGCTACACGCGTCACGCGAATTTGGACTTTCGCTGTCGCGTCGGGGCTGATCGCGGCGGACCAAGAGGAGAATACGATGAATATTAAAAAGTTAATCGCGGCAGTCGCGTTTGGCGCTGCCACGGTATTGGGCTCGACCGCGATCGCGACAGGTGCCCCGTCCGCCGCCAGCGTCCTGAAGTCGATCGATCCCGACAAGGACGGTACGGTCGACCTCAACGAAGCACGGACCGCAGCATCGGCGCTGTTCGATCGCCTCGACAAGGATCATGACGGCACGCTCGACCGCAAGGAGCTTCGGGGCCGGGTGTCGGCGAAGGACTTCGCAGTGGCTGATCCGGACAATGACGGCACCTTGACCAAGGAAGAATTCCTTACGTTGGTCGTGGCGCGATTCAAGGCGGCCGACCCCGACAATGACGGGACGCTCGATGTGAAAGAGTTGAAGTCGGTCGCCCACCTGCTGAAATAAGAAACCCGATCCAATTGGTTGGAGATCGGGAGATGGATCGTCTGATGTGCGATGCGCTTCGGCCCGAAGCCATCGCACATTTTTTCCTACAGCTGGGGACTGCTACAGCGACCTTGAAGCTCCGCTCAGTTCGCGCCCGTTCGTCGGAATTTCGAATTCAAAGGCGGACTGAAACAAGGATCGCTCGGGATTCCGAATTTAGGACCAGATGACGGCGATATGATGCGAACCGCGGAATCGGTGCACAGGTCCGATCGGGCCGACGTCGTCAGGGCTTGGGACGGGTCAGTTCGACCGCAAGGCGGATCAGATCGGACAGGCCGCGGGCGCCGAGCTTCTGCCGGAGGCGATAGGTCAGGTTGACAACGGTCTTGTAGCTGATGCCGATCTGATCGGCGATGGTCTGATACGATTTCCCATCCGCAAGCAGGGTCAGCGCCTGGCGCTCCCGCGGCGTCAGCGCATCAACCACGTTGTGGTTCGCATCCTTGCGCAGCAGCGCCACCTTCATGGCGAGCTGCGGGTCCATGTAAATCTGTCCGGCCTTGACCTGCTGGACTGCCTTGCCCAGTTCATCGGGCGGCGCATCCTTGAGCAGGTAACCCATGGCGCCGGCCGCGATAGCCAAGGCGACTATGCGTGGGTCGGCATGCATGCTGAACACCAGGATTCTGGCTCCTGGATCTTGCAGGTGGATGCGCTCGATCAGTCCAATACCGCCGAACTCCTGGCCGTGCAGGCGGAGATCGACGACGACGACATCGGGCTTGTGCTCGAGGAAGGCTGCGTAGCCGGCGTCGGCATCACCTGCGTCAATGACCGTGGCCATGCCTGAGCTTTCCAGCAGCCAGCGGCAGGCCGTGGCCACGACCGGATGATCGTCAACGAGCAGGATGCGGAACATGGCGGCCATGAGGCTGCGCCGCCAATGCGGTGAACGCGCGGAGGTGCCTCGGTAAGATTTTGCAAGGACGGAGAAGCTGCGCCAAGAGCGACGTTCCTGAGCGGCGGAAGGGGCATCGAGCGCACTCAGTAGCGGGTTTTTGCTGCAGGGAAAAATGTCCCTAGTTTTCGGAGAAAAACACCCGTTGCGACGCATGCGTCGACTCAATACAAATCTTCGTGTGGTTGACGCTCAGTTCGACCAATCTTGAGTGAGTTTCGCGGCGCGGAGAGGCGCCGAGCGAAGTCAATTGGGGGACGTTTTGACCAAGCTGAAAGCGCTGAAGAGCGCGCTTCTATTGACCTGTGCCGTCTTGCCTGGTGTTGCGTCGGCGCAAGAGACCCTGCAGACTATCGAAGTGGTTGGCGTGTCGCCGATGCCCGGTGGTGGGATCGACAAGGACAAAGTCCCGTCCAACGTCCAGAGTGTCACCGCGAACGATCTTGATCATTCCAAAACGCCGTCGCTGCTGGACGGCATGGTGCAGTCGCTTCCCGGCGTGTCGCTCAGCGACCAGACCGGCAACAGCTTCCAGCGTGATCTCAATTATCGCGGCGCCACAGCGTCACCCGTGCTCGGCACCCCTCAGGGCATCGCCGTCTACCAGAACGGCACCCGCATCAACGAGGCCTTCGGCGACGTCGTGAACTGGGACCTGATCCCCGAGATGGCGATCGCCCGCATGACGCTGCAACCCAACAACCCGCTGTTCGGCCTCAATGCAACCGGCGGCGCGTTGTCGATCGAGATGAAGAACGGCTTCACCTATCAGGGCGCCGAGGCGCAGCTGTGGGGCGGCTCCTATGGCCGAATCCAGTCGGGCGCGCAGGCCGGCTGGAACAATGGCAATCTCTCGACCTATATCGCGGTGGAGGGCGCCTTCGATCGCGGCTGGCGCGACTTCTCCTCGCAATCGCAGGTCCGTCGCATGTATGCCGATTTCGGCGCGCGCGGCGACCAGACCGAATTCCATCTCTCGTTCACCGGTGCCGACAACAAGCTCGGCTCGGTGGCGGCAACGCCGATCGAGATGCTGAACCAGCGCTGGTCCAGCGTCTACACCTGGCCGCAGTCGCTGCATCTGCAACTCGCCATGATCCAGGCCAATGCGCAATGGACGCCGACCGACACGCTGACGCTGCAGGCCAACGGCTACTACCGCCACTACAAGACCTCGCGCGTCGACGGCAACGCCACTGAAGCCGCGGCCTGTGATCCGGCTGGTGCTTTTCCCGGAGAGTTTTGTCTGACCGACGCCGCCGGTACGGAGTTTCAGCTGAACCGGAGCGGCCCCACAGCGAATACGCTGGCCGGTGACCTTGCGCTCGGCGAGATCGACCGCAACTCGGTCAAGTCGAACAGCTATGGTGGCTCGCTGCAGGCGACCTCGACCACCCAGCTGTTCGGCCATGACAACCATTTCGTCGTGGGTACCAGCGTCGATCACGGCAATACCAACTTCGCGGCGACCTCGGAGCTCGGCACCGTCGACAATAATCTGTTCGTCACCGGCCTCGGCGTCTATATCGACCAGCCCGCAGCCGACATCTCTCCGGTCAATCTGAACGCCAAGAACACCTATCTCGGCGTCTACGCGACCAACACCTTCGATATCACCTCGCAGCTGGCCTTCACCGCGGGCGGCCGCTTCAACTGGGCCCAGATCGACCTGCAGGACCAGACCGGACTGGCGCCGCTGCTGAACAGCAACAACAATTTCCAGCGCTTCAACCCGGTGGTCGGCCTGACCTACAAGGTGACGCCGAACCTCACTGCCTATGCCGGCTATTCGGAAGCCAACCGTGCGCCGACCCCGCTCGAACTCGGCTGTTCCGACCCGGCCAATCCGTGTTTGATCGACAACTTTCTGATCGCCGATCCGCCGCTGAAGCAGGTGGTGTCCCACACCATCGAAGGCGGCCTGCGTGGCGAACTTTCCGGCGGTGGCTCGGCCTATGCGGCCATTCCATTGAAGGCCAAGGCGCCGATCCGGGCGGCCGAGGAGGGCTGGCGGCTGCGCTGGGGCGTCAGCCTGTTCCGCACCGAGAATTCCGACGACATCATCAATGTCGTCGATCCGCTGAACCCGGTGCGTGGCTACTTCAAGAATGCCGGCACCACCTTGCGCCAGGGTGTCGAGGCCAAGGCCGACTTCGCTTGGCAGCGCTGGACCGCCTACGCCAACTACACCTTTATCGATGCGACCTTCAGGAGCACGTTCGACGTCAACGACCCCTTCCTGGGCGTCCCCGTCACCGTCGTGCCCGGCAACCACATTCCCGCGATCCCGGCGCATCGTTTCAAGATCGGTGCGGAGTATGGCGTGACCGACGCCTGGAAAATTGGTGCCGACCTCAACTATGTCGGCAGCCAGTATCTGCTGCGTGACGAGACCAACATCTATGCGAAAGTACCGTCATACTGGGTGGTCAATCTGCACAGCTCCTACCAGGTGACCAAGAATGTCGAGCTGTTCGCGCTGGTTCAGAACCTGTTCAACCAGCACTACTACTCCGCGGGCACCGTGTTCGATCCCGGCGGGTTCAATACGTCGGGCGGCAACACAGCTTTCGCCTTCAACGATCCGCGCAGCATGGTGCCGGGCATGCCGCTGGCGATCTATGGCGGCATCAAGGCCAAGTTCTGAGACGACCAACGGAAACGGGCGATGCAAGGCCGGGAGCAATCCCGGCCTTTTCTTTACGTGTGCCCGGCCCGCATCAGAAGGGTGCCGCAGCCGCAAATAGGCCGCTTTCACCTAAACTGCAGCGTAATCACCTCTGGCGCTGCTGACGACAGCACGAGCGTCCATCTCGTCGTCATGGCCACCTGCGCCCACGCACGCATCTCGCGCGCGTCAGGCCGTTGTTATCATTGTGGCACTCTCAGCGAGTGAAGGCGAAAGCGTTTGCAGGCGTTGGTATTTGCAAATGGGATGGTTTCCCATCGTTGCTGGATTTTATCCCACTGCTTTCGAGAAAATTTCGTATTGCGAGATCAAGTGGAACTTCAGATATCAATAGTTAACTCTCAGAATCGTGATGAGCTAGGGGCGTCTGGTGAAATCGAATGCAAGGAAGTGCGGCGAGTCTGTCGCGGTCGGTTTTGTATTATTGTCATCATGCATTGTAGCCGGAAGCGCGAGCGCTGCCTGCACCACAGATGCTGGCGGCAACGCTCAATGCAGCGGGACCGTCTCCAGCCCGATCACGGTCTATGATGCGGCGGCGGCGTTCCAGCCGGTGAATGGCAGCAACGGCTACACGCCGGGCAATCCCGCCTTTCCGGCAACCGGCTATAATCCGAACCCGCCGACGGTGAGCGTCACATTCGATGCGACCGCCAATTTCAGCGTTACGACCAACAGCTCCGGCTCGCTGGCGGACCGCGGCATGATCGCCGCCAACTTCTCCAACTCCGAAGATCCCGCTGTCAACAACGTGGTGGTCAACAATGCGGGCTGGCTGAGCCTCACCACCAGCCAGATCGCGAGCGGCCGGCTCCACCGTCATCGTCGCCGACAGCCAGGTGAACAAATTCACGGTCAACAACACCGGGACCATCGGCGTCACTCAGAATTTCTTCGGTTCGACCTTCGATTCGACGAAGCTCGCGACCGCCTACAGCGCTTCGGCCCAGACCTATTCGGCGCGCTACAACGGCGCTGCGCTGAACATCATGTCGGCGCTCTATTCCGACGACAACACCAACAGCCTCGTGCTCAACAACAAGAGCGGCGGTACGGTGTCTGCGACCGGAAATTTTGCCGCGGCCTATTACGGCCGGGCCGATGTCACCATCACGAACTCCGGCACCATCAGCAACACCAACTGGACTTCGGCCAGCCGTTTCTACGACGGCCATTGGGCGATCGCGTCGTTCGCGGGTGCGAGTTTTGACACCATAGCCGGCAGCAATCCGGATACGCCGCTCTACAACGTCGTGGGGGGCAGCGTCGCCGTGCTCGATACGTCTGCGCTGACCTTGACCAACAAGGCAGGTGCCGTGATCAAGGGCGACATCCTCGCCTTGGATACCAATCCGCTCACGACCGCCGCAGCGCTGGCGGCGGGGCAGGCGCTGCCGCTCACCGGGAGCGGCTCGAATTCGGGCCCGCGCGACAGCGCTATCGCCAACGCCGGTACGATCCAGGGCAATCTCTATCTCGGTTCGGGCGCGCACGACGTTACCAACAGCGGCACGATTTCGGGCAGCATCAATGTCGACCAGAACGCCAGCTCGGGCGCCTTCCTGACCGGCATCGCAGGTACCGTCGCCGGCACGTTCCGAAGCTCGGGCACCGGCAGCGACGCCAGTGGCCAGGCTTGTCCGACGGCCGGCGCCAACACCGCCGATCCGTTGTGCGCCGCCACCCAGACCGTGGTGGCGAGCTTCGCCGGCGCGCGGACCTTCAACCTCGTCAACAGCGGTACCCTCGGCGGCGACATCGTCATCAATGACCAGGATGGTGCCACCAACACGATCCTGCTTCAGGGCAGGGGATTCAGTGGCAACGTCACCGCGCTCGACGGCCTCGGCAGCAATTCCCTGACGCTCGACGGAGTGACCAACCTCGCCAGCATCAGTGGCTTCAGCGCGCTCGACCTGAGGAAGTCGCAGGTGACGGTCGCGGGCGGCGTGCAACTCGTGGACGGAGCGACGCTGGGCACCACGATCTTCGGAACCGGTGGCACAGCCGCGTCGCCATCGACCAATCTTGGCAACATCAACGGGACGCTGACCTTCTCCGGATCGGGGACGATCGCGCCGACGCTGCAGGGCATCGTGCATAATGGCGATGTCTATCGCGTCGCGTCCGCGGTCACGGTGGCGTCTCCGCTCAGCGTCGATTTCAGCAGCGCCCTGGTCCGCTTCAACGTCGATACTTCGACCGGCGCGCTGTTCTTGAGTGCGTCGGCGGCGGATCCGTCCTCCATCCCTGGGATGACGCGGAGCAGCGCCACGACGCTGACGAACCTCCTGGCCTATAATGGCAGCAACGCGACGCTGCAGGCGCTCGGCGCCGTCGTGCAGGGCCTTGGCTCTGCCAACGACGTGCGCAAGGCGGGCGACCAGCTGCGACCGTTCGTCAACGGCGCGTCGATCCAGGGGCCGCTGGCCACCGCGTCGCTGTTCCAGGGCCAGATCGACAACCGTCTGACGTCGGCTGTCGTGGCACCATCGCCGAATTCACGCGTTGCCTCGGCTTTCGCGGCCGACGCCGATCCGCTCACATCGATGCTGCTGGCGCTGGCGCCGAGCAAGAGCGGTCCGTCCTTTAAGGCCCCTCCGATTGCCGCGCGCGAACCGGAACGCGCGATCTGGGGCAATCTGATCGGTGTCAATACGTCGCAGAAGGACGTTGCGGGTGTTGCCGGTTATTCGGGCGACACCGGCGGCTTGGTTGCCGGTATCGATCAGCGCTTCGGCAATGCATTCCGCGCCGGTGCCGCCTTCGGCTACGCCACGAGTACGTTCAACGATCGGACGGCGCCGGGGGACCAGGTCGGTGTCCAGCACTATCAAGGGACGCTCTATGGCTCCTATGTGCAGCCCTTCTGGTATCTCAACGGATCGCTTGGGTTCGCGATGCTCGACTACAAGACGGTGCGGCGCGTGGCGTTCCCCGGCTTCGCGGACGTGGCATCCGGCAGCCACACGGGCTGGCTGACGGTCGGACGGACGGAGGCCGGCGTGCCCTTGAACGTACAGAAGGCCGTCTTGACGCCGTTCGCTGCGCTGACCGTCGCCCATCTCGATCAGGGCGCCTACACGGAGACGAGCGCTGCGGGCGCAGCGCTGTCGATCGGCAAGCAGACGACCAACTCGATTCGCTCGAACCTCGGCCTGAAGGCGTCCGTTCCGCTGCTGATCACGTCGACCTATGGCTTTGGTCTCGAGGCGCAGGGTGCCTGGAGGCACGAGTTCGGCAATACTACGGACAACGTAACGGCGGGCTTTGTCGGAGGTTCTGGCACGTTCCTGGCCGTCGGACCGTCGCCCGAGCGGAACATGGTCGAGGTCGGCACGGCCTTCAAGCTCATCTCCTTCAAGGACAATCAGTCGCTCTCGCTGGGCTACAACGCGGTGCTCGGAAGCCGCTACACCGAACAGAGCGCCGCGCTGAAGGTTCGAGCTGAATTCTGAGCCGTCAAATTGGCATCGGCTCGTCTCTTCGATCGGCGCGAGCCGTGGGGCATGTAAGCTACGTACAGACTGGAACCTCCGCTCCGATTGGACCGGGGCGGAGCTCCAGCGTCTTGATCTTGCCCCGCCCGGCGCAACCGCTCCGCCAGCACAGCATGACGCGGGGGAGGGGCCGGAATCGGGCCGCAGCCGGCCGATCAGGCTCGCTCGCGACAAAGTGAGGCATTCCGGTCGCGGGTCAGGTAACGTCCCTCAATCAGACCCGTATCTTGTGGCAAGCCACGCCGCAGGGAGACCCTCCATGATCGATCGCCGCCTCATCCTCACGTCCATCGCCACCCTGTTCGGGCTCGCCGCCTTGCGCTGGTTTGCAACCGCGCCGGCCAGCGCGGCGGAGAAATTCGAGATCGAGAAATCGGACGCCGAATGGCGCGCACAGCTGACACCGGAGCAATACGAGATCCTGCGCAGGGAGGGCACCGAGCGGCCCTACACGAGCCCGCTGCTGAAGGAGCATCGCAAGGGCACCTTTGCCTGCGCTGCCTGCGACCTGCCGCTATTTTCCTCCGACACCAAGTTCGAGAGCGGCACCGGCTGGCCAAGCTTCTTCAAGCCGCTCGACAATGCGGTGGCCAAGCGTGAGGACCGCACCTTCGGCATGGCCCGGACCGAAGTGCATTGCCGCCGTTGCGGTGGCCATCTCGGGCATGTTTTCGACGACGGGCCGAAGCCGACCGGGCTGCGCTACTGCATGGATGGTGTGGCGCTGCAGTTTCATCCCGCGGCGCCGTCGGCCAGCTGACCGAATTTCCCGGTTCGTCCGTTCAAGAGAAAGCAGACAGACGGATTGAGACGAACCGGACCGCGGGACAACAGCGGCTCCAGGGCGGGCTTTTGCGCGTCTGGCCCGGCAAGACTTGCCGGCTCGGCAATTGTTCACCAGTTTTTGGCTCGGCTTTTTCACGCCGTTTATTGCCAACTAGCTGATCCTTCAGCGTTTTCATTTGTGGCACAGCGATTGCGATAGTCTTCATGAAATGCGGTCACGGGTTGAGCCCGTCGCCGGTATTAATCTGGAGACGATGGTATGGGTATCTTCGACGCTCTCAACACGGCGGTCAGCGGTTTGCAGTCGCAGTCATTCGCCCTGCAGAACATTTCCGGCAATATCGCGAACGCCTCCACAATCGGCTACAAGGGCATCGGGACCTCGTTCGAAGACCTCATTCCGGACGCGACGACGCCAAACAAGCAGGTTGCCGGCGGCGTGACCGCGCTCTCGCAAGCCACCATCACCACCCAGGGCACGGTGTCGACGACGTCGGTGGCCACCAACATGGCGATCAACGGCGACGGCTTCTTCTCGGTGGAAAAGGCCAGTTCATTTGCCGACAACGTGCCGGTCTTCAGCGGTGTCATCGACTACTCGAGGCGTGGCGACTTCCAGGTCAATGCCAATGGCAACCTGATCAACGGCGCCAACTACTACCTGATGGGTGTCACTGTCGACGCCAAGACCGGCAACGCGACCGGCAGCGTCCCGCAGGTTCTGAAATTCCAGAACAACTTCGTCCCCGCGCAGGCGACCTCGGCGATCCAATACGCGGCCAACCTGCCGGCGCAGCCGAAGACCCCGGCAAGCTCGACGGCGTCGAGCGGTACGCTGACCGCAGCCGGCGGGCTCAACCCCGCTGATTTCGCTTCAAACCCGCTTCCTGTCGGCACCGCCGCTGCGCCTTATACCGATAACACGATTACCGGATCGGCTGCGCGGAACCAGGCGACGACTCCGGTTCCGATCACATCGGCGACATTGCTGTCTGGCGTCTCGCCGAGCGACTCGCTGCCGACGGGCTTCGCGTCCGGTGATACGATGGTGGTCGACGGCACCACGCTCAGCTTCATTTCCGGAACCACCTCGGCCGGCACCAACATCGCCATCGGCGACACTGTCGGCGCGCTGCTGACGGCGATCCAGGCCGTCACCACAGTGGCGCCGACCATCAATGCCGCAACCGGCGCGATCACGCTGCACACCGG
>Ga0302322_100005774_pt1 | contig 10887 bp, 6 predicted proteins | sample Fen_T0_2_FD_203757 | JGI IMG/M metagenome (GOLD analysis project Ga0302322, IMG submission 203757) | Peat permafrost microbial communities from Stordalen Mire near Abisko, Sweden - Fen_T0_2 | ecosystem: Environmental > Terrestrial > Soil > Wetlands > Permafrost | place: Sweden: Abisko... | reverse complement strand
GCGCGGCTTCCGACATGCCCGCGAGGATTTTATGATCTCGCTGATCTGGCGCAATCTTTTTGGACTGGAGCTTGACCGTCCGCAATTCAAAGAGGCCTTCAACGTGGATGTCTTCGATCTATTCGAAGGTGTATGGAAAGCCTTGGAGGAATATGGCTTCGTTGAGATCACCCCTGAGAAGATCAAACTCGTTGGCGATGGTCCGTTCTATACGCCATTGATCCAAACCCTGTTGGCTGAAAAACGTTATAGCCAGCTCCGCGAACGCATGGTCGCGGAAGTGCAGGGCATGGAATTCTAAGCTGGATAATTATTCATGCCTCTAACGAACGGAAAGTTAAACCTTTCCCAAATACGAACCGAAATCCAACAGATCATCATCAGCGGCATCGGTAATGATGATCTGCGCTCCATTCCAGATGATGTTCCGATCCTTGATCTGGGTGTCAGTTCGCTGGCGCTCGTTGAGGGCATGCGCCAGGTCTATGATCGTTTCGGTGTGCTAGTTTCGATCCGCCGCGTGATCGAAGGGCAGATCACAATTGGCACACTGGCGTTATACATCGAACAGGAATTGAATTCCCAGCAATCGCTCAAAAAGAAATCACAAAGTTCACAGTGGCAGGCAGAACGCCAAACCCCGCTGGCTCCATCGCAACAACATCTTGGATTTTTGAGTCGTTACTCCGGTGAAGCGAATGCGGCTTTCAACGAGGCACTTCTTTTGCGTCTCAACGGCGCCTTGCACGGACCTGCGCTGCATGCGGCGATAGAGGAAGTTGGCAATCGTTACGAGTCCCTACGCACTGCACTGAACCCGGAACAAAACACACTCGATGTTGGCAAAGGCGAGGCTCTTGAGCTTGCTGTTTCCCCAGTCACTCCCGATCAACTTCAATCAAGGCTTACAGAAATTGTCTCGCGCCCATTCGAGATCGGAAAACGTCTCTTCCACGCTGAGTTGTTGCGCCTCTCTGAAACTGAACATGTGTTGACATTGATCGGGCATGCCCTTGTACTCGAAAAACACGCATTGAAAATTATTTTGAATGATATTGCGCAGCTCTATCAAGTTTTCTCGCATGATCAAGAGGCAACCTCCGCGCCGCTCACCCTCCAATGGACAGACTATCTCGCGTTGAGCAATACAGATGAAGCGCAAGATGCACAACGTCTCGCAGAAAACTATTGGGAGGACGTCTTCAGCTCTGGTGTACCACACTTGGAATTGCCTGCCGATCATCTGCGCCCAGCGATCAAAAAATATTCCGGCTCACGCTTGGACCTACGACTTGATTCTGCTACGAGTGAGCGACTCTCAGCCTTTGCCGCTTCTGAGAAAATCGATCCAGAAACAGTGTTGCTTTCAGCGTTCTCAATTTTCATTCACAGGCTATCTGGCTTGGAGGATGTCGTTATCGGGGTTGAGAGCGAGAGTCTGTATCTGGATGAAACTGTTCCCGCCATTGCGAACACACGCGATATGCTTCCGCTTCGCACTGGATATGATGCGACGCAAAGTTTTCGAGAATATATACACGTTCAAAAAGAAGCGCTTGCCAAAGCCAACCTCCACCGGAATCTTTCACTCGCCGAACTGATCCAGCGTCTCCAATTGCCGCGTGACCAGAGTCGCTCGGCATTATTTACGGCTGCGTTTCGTTCGCAACGCGATGAGTCCGCGCTTGTGTTTGATGGATTACAAAGCGACTTGATCACTCCGCCCAGTTCTGGCGCGCGCTATGATATTGAATTGCTTGCACAGACTCAAGATAATAATATTTCACTTATTTGCGATTACAGTACCGAACTCTTTGAAGTCAAGACGATCTCGCGCTGGTTGAACGGTATCGTCGCGTTGTTGGATTCTGGCATACAAGATTCTGATCAGGCGTGCGGCATATTACCAATGATGCCTGCCGCAGAACGCGATCAAATTCTCCATGGCTGGAATAATACCGAGAAATCCTATCCTCGTGAAAAGACTGTGCTTGACCTGATCATGGTTCAGGTTCAAGTACGACCTGAACAAATCGCCATCAGATTTGGCGAAGCCTCGTTGAGCTATGAGCAGCTTGCGGGTCGGGTTGAGGCGTTAGCTTCCGCACTTCATTCATCCGGTGTAAAACACGGTGACCGTGTCGGTATCCTGATAAAGCGCTCGCTTGATTTGGTCCCCACATTATTGGCAACCTGGCGCGTAGGTGCGTTGTATGTTCCCATGGATATTGGCTTTCCAAAAAACCGACTTGCTTACATGCTATCGGCAGCCGAAATTCAAACTGTATTAACCAACCGCGAATTTCTTGCTTTGCTCGATGAAGAAACGCATGTGGCTGGCATCTGCATTGAAGATGTGAGTTCACATGTTGAACCTATCGCAGAAATATCACCCGCACGCGGATCAGATAGCGCGCTCATCTTGTTTACCTCCGGCTCAACCGGAAAACCCAAGGGCGTGGAAATTCGTCATGGTGCGTTGGTCAATTGTTTGTTAGCGACCAAAGAATATTTGGAATACACACCGCAGAGTTCCACACTGGCACTCACCACCGTATCGTTCGACATTTCCACCAACGAGTTGTTAATGCCGCTCATTTCAGGCGGCTGTGTGGATGTTGCCGAAGATGGCTTGGCGGCAAATGGACTCGAATTGGTTGAACGCATTGCGATGCGCAAACCCACGCACGTGCAAGCGACAGCCTCCACATGGAAGGCGGTACTGACGGCAGGCTGGCATGGCGATCAAAATATCTCGTTGGTTTCCACAGGCGAGGCACTCAGTCGCGATCTTGCAGAGCAGTTGCTGGAAAAATGTCGCGTCTTATGGAATCTATATGGTCCTACAGAAACCACAGTTTTTTCTTCTACATATCAAGTCACATCTGAACCCGGCAAGCCGATGCGTATTGGGCGTCCGCTGTCGAATACACAAATGTATGTGTTGGATAAACAGCAGCAGCCTGTGCCCGTCGGCGTGATCGGTGATCTGTATATCGCTGGAGTTGGCGTTGCCGCTGGATATTGGCAACGACCTGAGTTGACCATGGAACGCTTTATCGCGAATCCATTCCGCGAGGGCGAACGTATGTATCTCACCGGCGACCTCGCACGTTATTTACCAGATGGCACGCTCGTATGTTTGGGAAGACTCGATGATCAGGTAAAGATCCATGGTGTGCGCGTGGAACTCGCCGAAGTCGAATCGGCGTTACGCAGTATCGCAGGCGTGCATGATGCAGTGGTCGTTTCATGGCAGGATGTGCGCGGCGATGCGCAACTCGTTGGACACGTGCTCCTTGAAAACAAGGAGCTTACTGTACATCAATTGCATGTGCAATTGCGTGAGCGTCTGCCTGAAGTGATGGTCCCGCCGTATTTTGTTTTTGCCGAGGCATTCCCGAAGACCGCCAATGGCAAAATACAGCGCGCGGCGTTGCCAGCACCCGATCTTGCCCACCAACTGCCCACTGATAAGCTCAGCGAAGCGCCCAAAACCGCCACCGAGCAAATGCTGGCAAAAGCCTGGGCAAATATTCTGGGCATCGACTCAAAGATCATCGGTCGCGATTCGGACTTCATGGACTTGGGCGGTCACTCACTTTTGATGACGCTCTTGATGATCGAAGTGCGCAAGTCATTCCAGATCCACTTTAGCTTGCGCGAGTTCTTTGGCGCATCCACACTCAGAAAATTTGCAGCATTGATCGACGAACACCGACAGCCTAACTCTGACCAACCTAACATTGGACGCAGCCCCGCCTCGGCACGGACCTCGGAGTGGGCACGTCAACGAATGGCATTTCTCCAGCGGGAAGCGGAGTTGCCGCGCTATATCACTCCCGCGCGCGGCATGACGTATCAACCGGTGAAGGAAATCAAAAGTGTTTTGTTAACCGGCGGCACAGGCTTCTTGGGTGCATATATCATCGCTGAAATTCTAAAAACGACGCAGGCAGATATTTACTGTCTGGTGCGTCCACGGCGTGGCGAAGACAGCAAACAGCGGATTGAAAACCAAATGAAACGGTATCAGGTGTGGGACGTGGATGAAGCGTGGCAATCCAGTTTTGCGAGTCGCTTACACGTGGTCAATGGCGACGTCACCTTGCCGCGCCTGGGCATGCTAGACGCCGATTACGAATCATTATCAAGAAATGTAGACGCCATCTTCCACGGCGCGGCGCATGTCAATTTTATTTATCCGTATGAAGCATTGCGCGCTACGAATGTTTTGGGCATCCACGAGATCATCCAATTCGCGTTTCATGGACGCATCAAACAAGTCCACCATCTTTCCACCGCGGCGATCTGGCCCATGGGGTCGCAATATACCTATTACGAAAAAGACCCCATTGACCATGTGGGTCTGCTCAATTTGGGTTACGACGAGGCGAAGTGGGTTGGCGAAAAATGTCTGGTGCATGCCGCGGAACGCGGTCTGCCGTTGGCGCGTTATCGTCCCGGCGAAGTCGGCGGCGATAGTGTCACGGGGCGCTGTGTCACCGACCACTTCATCATTGCCTGCTTCAAAGGCTTTTTGCAATTCGGCGCATTTCCAGACCTGGATATTGAAGTGGATGTTGCACCGGTAGATTATGTAGCGAAATCCATGGTGCATTTGGCATTTCAACGTAATGCTTTAGGGCGCGCCTTCCACCTCACTAACCCCTCGCGCCGCCGTCTGAAAGATGGGCTGGCATACTTGCGCAACATCGGTTATCAATTTGAAGAACTGCCCTTCGTTGAGTTACGTGACCGGTTGATCAACAGTCCCGATTTTTCATCCAATGCCTTGTTTGCGTATCAAGCCGCGTTGGATGACATGGATAATGTGAGCATGCAATTGCCCACGTATGATACGCGCGAAACCTTGCGCGAACTTTCTGGCTCTGGCATTGCCTGCCCACCTGCTGATGAAAAGTTGTTCGGAACTTATTTGCGTTATCTTCAGGAAATTAATTTCCTGCCGCAGCCAGAAAGTTTACGAATTCCGATCCAATCGAAAGCAGGGTAATCACATCAAGTCCGCGGAAGTAAAACCGGCTCGTCCCAAAGGGTTTGCAATCAACCCATTTCAAACCTGGCTGTTAGTGAATCGCCCCCAACGCTATACGGCCGGTCTGAGAAAACGTTTTGGAGATGTCGTTGCATTATATGGTCCAAATGGTGATGCGTTCGTCATCGCATTAAAGCCTGAAGGCGCGCGTCAAATCCTATCCGCTGACCCCGATGGCTATGATGCTTTTTGGAAAGAAGGTTTTACAGGCGTGACTGGCAGCGGATCGATCTGGGTATTGGATAAGAATAGACACCGCCGCGAACGTCAGTTGCTATCCCCCGCGTTTCATGCCCAAAACTTTCGTGGTCATGGTGATGTAATCCGTAAGACGACCCTACAAAAAACGGAAAAATGGCAGCCGGGTCAAACCTTGCGAGTGCTTGATACCACTTTAGATATATCTCTGGATATCATCATACGGATCGTGTTCGGTGTGGAAGATCCAAAATTTGTAGAGGCTGGACATAAAGTCCTGTTTGCTTTGTGGCATTCCATGCACCCGTCGTTCATTTTCTTTCCGATGCTCCAAAGGAATTGGTTTCCACTGTGGGCACGTTACGCACGTGCCAAGCGCAGTTTCTCAAGTTGGGTATATGCCTATTTGTCAGAACGTCACGCCCAAGATCAAGCCGGGCAGGATGTGCTTGGGCGTATGTTGGCAGCTCATTATGAAGACGGCAACAGCATGCGCGATGAAGATATCCTCCACGAATTGATCACGATCGTGTTGGCAGGTTCTGAAACTACTGCCACAGCACTTTCATGGGCACTTTATGATCTGGGTTCAAACCCAGCCGCACTGAAGAAACTTCGCGATGAACTGGATGCGCTGGGTCCAACTCCAGATCCTGAATTAATGGCAAAAGCTCCATACCTGACGGCGGTCTGCAATGAAACACTACGTTTGCACACCTTGTTACCTGAAGTGGCACGTGTATTGGTTTCGCCGTTGGAAGTATCGGGATATCAATTTAAAGCCGGTGAATGGGTCGGGGTTTCGATCATGGCGATTCATCACGACCCTGAGATTTATCCTGAACCTGAGCGTTTCATTCCCGAACGGTTTATTGGGCGCACTTATAGTCCTTTTGAGTTTCTGCCATTTGGCGGTGGGCATCGGCGCTGTCTGGGATCAGGCCTGTCCGATTTCGAAATGCGGATCGCGCTCGCTGAAATCGTCACCCACTGGGAATTTGAACCGGCTGAGATTGAGCACGAAATACGGCACGATATTGCCATGGGTCCCAAACACGGCGTTCTGTTAAAGATCAAATCACGACGGAATGTATAATCATGAAATCCAAATTTGAGGAGAGACAACCTTGAGCATTCTAGCAAATAAAAATGTGCTTGTGACGGGAGGCAGCCGGGGCATCGGTAAGGCAATTGTTCGAAACGCCATGCAGGAGGGGGCCAACGTCGTTTTCACATATCTCAATAGTATAGAAGAAGCTGAAGCGATTGCCAGCGAATTAGAGTCAAGCTTCCCCGGGCAACGCTGCGTCGCGCGGCAATGTGATGTGAGCGATACTGTCGCCATGGATAAATTGGTCAAGGAACTCATCACAGAATTCAAACAGATCGATGCACTGGTGAATAATGCCGGTATCACGCGCGATTCGGTATTGGCACGCATGAGCCGCGATCAATGGGATGCGGTCATCAACACTAATTTGGGAAGCATGTTCAACGCCACCAAGCCATTGGTGCTTCAAATGGTCAAACAAAGAAGCGGATCAATAGTGAACATCTCATCAGCAGTTGGCGTCTATGGCGCAGCCGGACAAGTTAATTATGCTTCTGCCAAAGCTGGAATGATCGGTTTCACCAAGGCGCTCTCCGCTGAGATCGCACCTCAAAATGTGCGCGTCAACGCTGTGGCGCCAGGGTACATTTACACCGACATGATGGCGATCATGGATCAAGACACCATGGATTATGTCAAATCCCGCATCTCGCTGCGCCGCCTTGGCACAGTGGATGATATTTCGCCGTTGGTCTGTTTTCTACTTTCTGACAAATCCACGTACATCACTGGGCAAGTCATTCAGGTGGATGGCGGAATCACATTATAAAATTTTCGATATATCCATCAAAGGTGTTTTTATGACTGACAGACAAGATTTTGATGTTGTAATTTGCGGCGGTGGCTTGGCAGGCTTAACACTTGCACGTCAACTGAAACTCGAACTACCCGAACTTTCAGTGGCAGTCATCGATCGTCTAACCTCGCCCCTACCGGAGGCGGCATTTAAAGTTGGTGAATCATCGATTGAACTGGGCACTTATTATTTCGGTCAAGTCTTGCAACTTGACCGCTATTTCCGCACAAGGCATCTGCCCAAACTAGGCTTACGATTTTTCATGGGCGATGCCCAAGGTCCCTTAACGGCGCGCCCAGAAACTGGTCAGAGCATGTTCCCGCCAGTCCCTTCTTATCAAATCGATCGTGGACGCTTGGAAACTGATCTGCGGGAATTCGTAGTCAAGATGGGCATCGTATTATTTGAAGGCACAACCGTCGATGATATCGAGTTATCCGATGGCGAAGCGGCGCATGTTATCCGTTGTCGTCACAAGAAAGATTCAGAAGAGTTGATGTTGACCGGGCATTGGGTGATAGATGCGTTAGGCCGAAGACGTTTGCTGCAAACCAAACTTGGACTCAAGCGCGAGCATGAGCATCGTGCCAGCGCAGCCTGGTGGCGTTATCCCAAACGGGTGGATGTTGATACGATGGGCACACAGGGCGGTCACACCTGGAAATACAAGCTGGTCGAGGACCGTTATTTTTCTACAAATCATTTAATGGGACGCGGATATTGGGTTTGGTTTATTCCACTTGGCTCAGGCACTACCAGCGTGGGCATTGTTACCGATGATGATATTCACCCACAGAACACGTATGGCAAATCCTATGCACAGGCGCTCGAGTGGCTGCAAAAAAATGAGCCGAAGGTATGGGAGTTTATTCGTGAAGAAACTCCCATGGATTTTTTAAGCCTGAAGCGTTATAGCTACGCATCCGCACAAGTGTTTTCGGGTCAACGCTGGACATGCGTGGGCGAAGCCGGATTCTTTCTGGATCCCCTCTACAGTTACGGATCAGATTTCATTGCAGTCACGAACACACTCACCGTGGAACTGATTCGTCGCGAACAGGCTGGCACTTTAACTGAAAAAACCGTCACCGACTACAACCGCCTGGTGTTGGATAATCTCTATCAGATATGCTTGGGCTTCTATCAAGGTGTATATCGCATCTTCGGTCATGCTCAGATCTTTACGCCTAAATTAACTTGGGACACTGCAATTTATTGGTCGTGGATGTATCACTTGTATGTGCAGAAGCTGCTACTTAACCCAACCGAGGAAATATTTGCATTGGGCGAGCGCTTCAAACAACTCAATACGCGTGTTGAAAAATTATTTGCTGATTGGTCAGAAAAAGCGCCACCGCGTCCACTCCATTTGTTCGCCGACTTGACGCGTATGCGGCTCATGATGCTGTTGGGACTGGACCTTGCTTCGCGTCGCAGCCCTGAGCAGGCACTTGAAGTTGCCCGCAAAAATCTCGACCGTCTGGAAGAATTCGCATTAGTGTTATTCTGGCAGGCAGTGAATGAATGTTATCCGACTCACCCTCTACTGGAGAAAAAGCCCTGGGCAAATGCATGGCGTGTTCACTTGAATCCAGAAAAGTGGGAGGAAGACGGGGTATTCGCACCAGATACAGCCCCTCGCTCATTGAAATCTATGCAAGATAATTTTACAGGCATCTTTACCCCTCAAAGCTGGCGCGAATGGTTTTTGTATGAACTACCATACCAGTTTCTGCACTGGGGTAATGGTTTTATCTACTACAAAATTGTTCCCTGGATACGCAAGCAGATCTTCGTCAACAAGCCTGCGATGTGGGTACGCAAATGGCTGATCAAGGATTATCCCTCGCAGCCAAAAGTTATTTGATAGCTCCATGATCTTCTTTGCATAAAGCACAAGGTAGGCGAGATCTCAATGATTCAACATGAGTGGGTTTTATTTTTTCTTCAACTAGGCTCGATGCTTACCATGGCGCTAATCGGCGGATATGTCATGCGCAAGTTGCGCCATCCATCCGTGTTGGGTGAATTACTAGGCGGTATCATTTTAGGACCAACGATCTTTGGCATGCTTGCGCCCGGTTCTTATGGCTGGTTATTCCCCAACGAGCCTGCCATTAACTCAGCACGTGAGGCAGTCATAACGCTTGGTATGCTGTTCTTCTTGTTCTCAGCAGGGTTGGAAGTTAACCTGGCACATCTCAATGGTCGCATCCAGACAATCGTTCTCACAAGTATTTTGGGAGTCTTGATACCCTTTGGGCTTGGCTATGGAGCTGTGTTGGCGTTTCCAAATCTTTGGGGAACACGATTACAAACACAAGGTTTTATTCTCCCCGTTTTCATTGGGACTGCACTGTCCATTTCTGCTTTGCCAGTTATTGCCAGAATCCTAATGGATCTAGATTTGCTCGATAAAGAATTAGGCAGTGTAGTAATTACCTCGGCAGTGGTTAATGACTTGATTGGCTGGTCACTTTTCGCTGCCACTCTTACTGCATTGAAAGCTGGAAATTCAAGTGTTCATATTTGGGGGACTTTGGGTTCAGTTATGGGAATTATCGTTTTGGTTTGGATTTTGAGTCGCTGGCTAGTACCACCATTTTTACGCTGGCTCCAAAAAACATTTAACTGGACGGGCGGCTTTTTAAGTGCGATCGTAGCATGGATCTTTATGGCGGCGGCTGTTACAGAACAACTCGGGCTTCATCCTGTACTGGGTGCGTTTCAGGTTGGAGTCGTCTTGGGGCAGAGTTTGGATGTCAAAAAGAATCATCCTGCTTATGAAGTCATTCAGCAATTTGCGTTTAGTTTTTTTGCACCCCTCTATTTTGTCTCTGTGGGACTTAAGGCAAACTTTGTAAAGGATTTTGACTCGGTCCTGGTGCTGGTTGTGCTATTTATTGCCAGTTTGGGAAAAATCGCAGGTGCGAGTCTTGGCGCATGGCTGGGCGGCATGTCTCCGCGAGAAGCGCTGGCAGTAGGCAGTGGATTAAATGCACGCGGCGCGATCGAAATTATTCTGGCTTCTGTCGCGCTTGAATATCAGATTATCGACCAGCGTATTTTTATTGCCCTAGTTATTATGGCAATAGTCACATCCATGGTTAGCGGACCGTTGATGCAGAAATTAATCAGCAGGAATGAAACATAACAATGTTGTGCCAGAAGCTAAACAATTCATCTGTTATTCTATCTCGCATGGATCCTTTTTATCAGCCGCAGGCTTTTGATTAAAGATCATCCTCGTGATCCTTAAAGTAATGTTACCCGCCGCTTAGACACACTTTCGAATCGACTCGCTGTCTCTCCCGCCCTCTCTACTGAAAAATAAAACAGTATCCATAATATGGACACTGTTTTATTTTCTCGAAATATGATTTATTTACTTGTTCAAGCTGACGATATACGCGATCACATCTGCGATTTGTTGCGGTGTCAACGCGCCACGGTCACCCCAAGCTGGCATTAAGAAATTAGGTACTGCCCCCCCGGGTGTAGAACCATGCTCGATAAAAAGATCGAGATTGGTTGCGTAAATTTTGGGGTCAGAATTGACAAGGGTATCATCAATGGGCTTAAGAGGTGGAATAGTGCCATCATCACTGCCAGAGTTGGGGTTGCCACCCACACCTTCAACGCCATGACAGGTTTGGCAATTTGCAACATAAATCTCTTTACCAGAATCGACATTGCCAGTCAAATCAATTGCGGAACCCGGTC
>Ga0302322_100005773_pt1 | contig 10889 bp, 9 predicted proteins | sample Fen_T0_2_FD_203757 | JGI IMG/M metagenome (GOLD analysis project Ga0302322, IMG submission 203757) | Peat permafrost microbial communities from Stordalen Mire near Abisko, Sweden - Fen_T0_2 | ecosystem: Environmental > Terrestrial > Soil > Wetlands > Permafrost | place: Sweden: Abisko... | reverse complement strand
CGCTGTCCCGCGCGGCCCGGTCCCAGCGGAGGTCACTGTCCCATGACCGAGCCCACCACGCGCGCCGGTCGCCCCGTCTGGGTCGACCTGTCCACCTCCGATGCCGCGGCCGCCCGTGCGTTCTACTCGGACGTGCTGGGCTGGGACGTCGAGGTCGAGCAGGACCAGCAGTACGGCGGCTACGCCATGGCGCGCTCCGCCGGCGTGGACGTCGCGGGGATCGGCCCTGCGCAGCCGGGCGGCCCGACCGCCTGGGCCCTCTACCTGCTGACCGATGACGCGGCGGCGCTTGGCGAGCGCGTGGCGGCTGCGGGCGGCAGCGTCGTGATGCCGGCGATGACCGTCGGCGACGTGGGGAAGATGGCCATCCTCGCGGACCCGGCCGGCGCGGTCTTTGGCGCGTGGGAGCCCAACACGATGGCCGGGTTCCACACCGGGGTGCCCGGATCGTTCGGCTGGGCGGAGCTCAACGCCCGCGGCATCGGGCGCGACCTCGACTTCTACCACAGCGTGTTCGGCTGGGATCTCGACCCCATGGCGATGCCGGACGGCGGGGTCTACACGCGCCTCGGCCTCGACGGCGTCAACTTCGGCGGCGCGATGGAGATGCACGCCGGGATGCCGGCCGAGATGCCGAGCTACTGGCTCGTGTACTTCGCGGTGGACAGCGTCGAGGACACGTTCGCGCGCGCCCTCGCGGCCGGCGGCAGCCAGATCGTCCCGCCGATGCCTATGCCGGGTGGCCGCTTCGCGATCCTGCGCGACCCGCAGGGCGCGGCCTTCGCGGTGCTCACCGGCGACTGAGCCCGCCATTGACCTGCGGCCATTCGCCACATAATGTGCTACTCGTGAGTAGCGTATATGAGTCGGCAGCGAGACGAGAGCCCACCCTCACCCTCGTCCGGCGCGTGTTGCTGAACGTGTTGATCGCGTACGCCATCGCCGCCGTGGTCACGTTCGCCATGATCCTGGCCAGCGAGATGATGTCTCCAAGCGCCGTCAACCCCTACCTCGGCCAGGCGGTCGGCGGCACGTCGTGGACGATGGTCTGGATCGCATTCGGCTCGCCGGCCGTTCTGCTCGTCCTCACCTGCCTGGACTGGGGGCTGCGCCTCACTCGGCGTCAGCGGCTGGCGGGGTCCGCTGTGTCGCTGCTTCCCGGTGGGATCGTGCTGGTTTCCGCTCTCATCACTCCGGAAGCCGGGGCGGGCATGACCTTCGCCTTGTGGCTGCTCCTCGTTGGCCTCGCCTTCGGGCGGGTGCTGTTGTTGCCGCCGAGCACGTGAGCCTCGCGTCAACAGCAAGGGCAGTCAGCTAGTCAAAGCACGACTGCTCGTCACGGCCGCCCGCGGCGGTGACGGAGCGCCGCACGCGGATTGGGACGGCGGCTGCTGCCAATTCGTGCCAACCAATCGTGAGCACCGGATCTGGCGGCAGCGCGATGCCGAGCAGTCGTCCTTTGACGATCTGGCGGAAGAGCGGCGGTCGGGACGACGACAAGGCCGTCATGCGGGCACGGACGACGCCCTCAGCGTCCGGAGCAGTCGACCCAGAGGATCATCGCCTGGCCGGAATCGCCGTGCCAGACCACTGCGCCCGTGAAGTGGACGCCCGCCACGCTGCCCATGGCGAGGCACTCCGGCCAGCCTCCGTCATGCTCCGACCCGCTCGCGTCGCGCCACGGGACCGATGAACGGGCGCCGTAGGAGTCGCCGCCGACCGTCAAGGTGGCGACGTGGTCGCCAGCATATCCGTCGCCGGTCAGCAGCTGCGGACGGACACCGACCACCCCGCCCGCCCCGGCAACGACCCCCGCCCCGAATGCGGCGATGGCGACAGCCGCCACCACGACCACCATCGCGATCCACGCGGCTCGGCTTCGCATGTCGCCCCCTTTCGCCCGTCGGTCCAACCCGGCGTCAGCTGGGCATCATCTCGATCGCCCAGCACCTGGTCAAGGATATGGCTGCGCAGGTCGTGGCGGCTGCCACCCAAGCCGTCGTCGGCGGTAAGTGACCAACCGCAGGTCCCGGCTGATTTGCGGCACGGTCGGACCGTGCCGAGCGGGTCCTTCCGCAACCCTGTCGGCACTTCTTCGCAATGTCCGCGGTGGGCGATGCTACTCGCAGTCGCCGTGCGTCCACTGGGCTGGCTGCGACCCGCCAACCCCCTGGAGCACGGCCTTCCGTTCTGGAGGGCCCGATGACCACCGCTCTGGCCACGGCGCTGCCCCGCGTGGACGACCAGGACCTGATCGACCGGATCATCGGCGACCAGGGCAGTCGGCCGGGAGCGCTGCTTGGCATCCTGGAGAAGCTGCAGGACGCCAACCGCCACAAGTACCTCCCCATGGAGACGCTCGAGTACGTCGCTGTCCGCACGGGGGTGCCGCAATCCCAGGTCTATGCGGTGGCGACCTTCTACGCCCTGTTCAACCTGGACCCGCAGGGCACCCACACCGTGGCCATCTGCCGCGGCACGGCGTGCCACACCCGCGGATCGCGCATGCTCCTGGAGCGCGTGAAGCTCCAGCTGGGCCTCGAGGAATCGGGCACCGCCGACAAGCTCACGCTCACCACGCCCGACCGCAAGTTCACCATCCGGACCGTCGCGTGCTTCGGCCAGTGCGCGCTCGCGCCCGTGGTGGAGATCGACCACGCCATCCGCGGCCACGTGAAGGAACAGGCGCTGATCCGCGAAGTGGACCAGCTGCGCAAGGACGGCGCCCGATGAAGATCCAGGACATCGCCGCCTTCGCCGCCGTCCGCGAAGCCGGGCTCGCCAAGCTGCTCCCCTCGCGTCCGCGGATTGCCGTGGGCATGGGCACCTGCGGCTCCGGCAACGGCGCCGAGGCGGTCTACCACGCGTTCAAGAACGAGATCGACACGCGCGGTCTGGACATCGCGCTCGCCCCGGTCGGCTGCTTCGGCTTCTGTGCCGAGGAGCCGCTCGTCAACGTGTGGGTGCCCGGGCGCCCGCTGCTGATGCTCCGCGGAATCCAGCCCAACCACGTGGCCGCGATCCTCGACGCGGTGGGCCACGGCGGCCTCCCGCCTGCCGAGACCATCCTCTGCAAGATCGAGGAGTGGGACCACCTCACCGGGCACCTCAAGTACGGCACCGGCTACCCGGACGTGCCCGTCTGGAGCGACGTCCCGTTCTTCCACGGGCAGGTCAAGATCGTCCTGCGGAACTGCGGCCTGATCAACCCCGACGACATCGAGGAGTACGTCGCCGTCGGCGGCTACCAGGCCCTCTACAAGGTCCTCATCGACCAGAACCCGCTGGCCGTCATCGAGCAGGTCAAGGCGGCCAAGCTGCGGGGACGCGGCGGCGCGGGCTTCCTCACGGGCAACAAGTGGGAGTTCCTCGCCAAGGCGGCGGGCTCGGACAAGTACCTCATCTGCAACGCGGACGAGGGCGACCCCGGCGCCTACATGAACCGCAACGAGATCGAGTCGGACCCGCACGCCCTGCTCGAGGGCATGCTGATCGCGGGCTACGTGACGGGCGCCCCGCGCGGGATCATCTACGTGCGTGCCGAGTACCCGCTCGCGGTCATGCGCCTGGAGCAGGCGATCGAGCACGCGCGCGAGTACGGCGTGCTCGGCGACAACGTCCTGGGCCGCGGCTTCGCGTTCGACCTCGAGCTGGTCGAGGGCGCAGGCGCCTTCGTGTGCGGCGAGGAGACCGCGCTGATCGCCTCGCTCGAGGGCAAGGCCGGTCGCCCGCGCACCCGCCCGCCGTTCCCCGCCCAGAAGGGCCTCCTCGGCAAGCCCACGAACATCAACAACGTCGAGACCTGGTACAACATCGCGCCGATCGTCTCCAAGGGCCCCGCGTGGTTCACGGAGGTCGGCTCGCCCAAGAGCGCGGGCACCAAGGTGTTCTCGCTCGTGGGCAAGGTGCACAACACCGGTCTCGTCGAGATGCCGCTCGGCACGCCGCTGTCCACGTTCATCTACGACATCGGCGAGGGCGGGACGGGCGGCCGCGAGATCAAGGCGGTCCAGACCGGCGGGCCGTCCGGCGGCTGCATCCCCGCGGACATGTTCGACACCCCGGTCGACTACGAGACCCTGGCGCAGCTGGGCTCGATCATGGGCTCCGGCGGCATGGTCGTCATGGACGCCGACAACTGCATGGTCGACGTCGCGCGGTACTTCATCGAGTTCACCCACTCGGAGAGCTGCGGCAAGTGCGTCCCGTGCCGGGTGGGGCTCGACAAGGCGCTGCGGATGCTCAACCGCTTCACCGAGGGCACCGCCAGCCTGGACGACCTGCCGCTCCTCGACGAGCTCTGCCGCATGGTCCGGGACACCTCACTGTGCGCCCTCGGGGGCAGCGCCCCCAACCCGGTCCTGACGAGCCTGCGCCACTTCCGGCACGAGTTCGAGGACCACATCGTCGCCAAGCGCTGCCGCGCCGGCGTGTGCCAGGACCTGGCGCTCTCGCCCTGCGAGAACTCCTGCCCGCTCCACATGAACATCCCGCGGTTCCTCTCGCTCTACAACGAGGGTCGGCTCGAGGACGCATTCCTCTCGGTCATCCTCGACAACCCGCTGCCGGCCTCGACGGGCCGGGTGTGCCAGCACCCCTGCGACGACCGGTGCCGGCGCGCCGGCATCGACGAGTCGGTCAACATGCGCGACGTCCACCGGCTGATCGCCGACGAGGTCCTCATGACCGATCGCTTCGACGCGATGGTCGAGAAGGTCCGCGAGCGGCGGCTCGAGCCCACCGGGCGCGAAGTGGCGGTCGTCGGCGCCGGGCCCACGGGCCTCGCCTGCGCCTACTACCTGGCCCTTTTCGGGCACAGCGTGGTGGTCTATGACTCGCGGCCCGCGGCCGGGGGCATGCTCCGCTACGCGCTCCCCGAGTACCGGCTGCCCAAGGCCGTGCTCGACAAGGAGATCGAGCTCATCGAGCGGATGGGCGTCCGCTTCATGTTCAACGTGAACGTGGGCGTGGACACCTCGCTCAACGACCTGGCCCACGGGTACGACGCCGTCTTCATGGCCATCGGCACCTGGAAGGAGGCGTGGGTCTACCTCCCGGGCACGGAGCTCAGCGGGGTCATCCCGGCGCTCCCCTTCCTCGAGAGCGTCTCGCGCAACGAGGAGGTGCCGGTCGGCAAGAAGGTCGTCGTCATCGGCGGCGGCAACGCAGCGATCGACTCCGCCCGCACCGCCCGTCGGCTGGGCGCGGAGGTCACGGTCGTCTACCGCCGCGAGCGCAAGGACATGCCGGCCATCCCCGAGGAGATCGAGGCGGCCGAGCACGAGGGCGTCAGGGTCGCCTACCTCGCCGCCCCGCACCGGATCATGGGCGACAAGAACAACCAGGTTCGGGCGCTCGAGGCGGTCCGCACCAAGCCCGGCGAGTTCGACACCTCCGGCCGGCGCCGACCGGTGCCGACCGACGAGGTGATCCGCATCGAGTGCGACACGGTGATCCTCGCCGTGGGCGAGAACGTCGACCCCGACTTCTGCCGGGCGTCGGGCCTCACGCTCAAGGAGGACGGGACCATCGTGGTGGACCGCTACTCGCTCGAGACGAGCCGTGAGCGGTTCTACGCCGGCGGCGACCTGATCGCCGGCGCGTCGAACGTGTCCAACGCCATGGGCTACGGCAAGAAGGCGGCGCGCAACATCGACAAGCGGCTCATGGGCCAGAAGCGGTACCCGCTGCTCGCCCCGGAGTTCGTCTACACGATGTCGGCGCCCGAGACGCCCGCCGAGGTGGGCCGTCACTCGCCGTCCGAGGCGCCGGCCGCCGAGCGGGTCCTGACGTACGAGGAGGTGTCGCTCGGCCTCACGCCGGTCGCCGCCCACGACGAGACGACCCGCTGTCTTCGCTGCGACATCCACACGACCGAGAGGTAGGAGATCACCTTGACCGAGAAGGTGAAGGTCCGCATCGACGGAGAGGTGATCGCGGCCACGGCCGGCCAGACGATCCTCGAGGTTGCGCGCGCCAACAAGAAGTACATCCCCGCGCTCTGCTACATGGAGGGCCTCAGCTCCGTCGGCGCCTGTCGTCTGTGCGTGGTGGAAGTCACCGGCGTCGGCAAGCTCGTCCCCGCGTGCACCACCCCGGTGCAGGAGGGGCAGAGCGTCGTGACCGAATCACCGCAGATCGTGGGCTATCGCAAGATCGCGCTCGAGCTCCTCTTCGCGGAGCGCAACCACGTCTGCGCCGTGTGCGTGTCCTCCGGGCACTGCGAACTCCAGTCCCTGGCCCAGGAGCACGGCGTCACCCACGTCCGCTACCCGTACAGCTGCCCGCGCCTGCCGGTGGACACGACCCACCCGCGCTACGTGCTCGACCACAACCGCTGCATCCTCTGCAGCCGCTGCGTGCGGACCTGCGCCGAGATCGAGGGCGCCCACGTCTGGGACATCGCCGGCCGGGGCATCACCTCCCATCTCGTGTCCGAGCTCCAGCGGCCCTGGGGCGAGGCGACTTCCTGCACGAGCTGCGGCAAGTGCGTGCAGGCGTGCCCGACCGGCGCCATGGCCGAGAAGGGCTGGGCCGTCGAGGAGATGACCAAGCACCGGACCGTGGTCAGCCGCCTGACCTCGATGCGCGAGGAGGGCTCGTGATGGACAAGGTCAAGATCGGCACCTGCTGGCTCGACGGCTGCTCGGGCTGCCACATGTCGCTGCTCGACATCGACGAGGCGATCATCGCGGTGCTGCGCAAGGCGGACATCGTGTTCGGCCCGCTGGTGGATGCCCAGGAGTGGCCCGAGGGCGTGGACGTGGCCATCGTCGAGGGCGCCGTGAGCAGCCAGGACGACGTCAAGCTCGTCCAGACCGCGCGGGCGAGGAGCCGCTATCTCATTGCGCTCGGCGACTGCGCGGTGACGGGCAACGTCCCCTCGATGCGCAACGGGATCCCCGTCCGCAAGCTGCTCGAGCGGATCTACGTGGAGGGGGCGGACGAGTCGGCTGGCGTCCCGACGGACGGGGTGCCGGCGCTGCTCCGGCAGGCGGAGCCGCTCCGCCAGACCGTCAAGGTGGACCTCCACGTGCCGGGCTGCCCGCCGCGGCCCAACGCCATCCTGATGGTCCTCTCCGAGCTCCTCGAGGGTCGCGAGCCGGACCTCGGGTCCAAGGTCCGGTTCGGGTAGGCATGCCATGACGACCAAGACCAAGCCGGCGACGATCATCCCGGCCAAGATCACCATCCACCCGGTGTCCCGCATCGAGGGGCACGCCAAGATCACCATCCGGCTCGACGAGGCCGGGCGCGTGACCGACACCCAGTTCCACGTCACCCAGGTCCGCGGGTTCGAGAAGTTCGTCGAGGGACGGCCGTACTACGAGATGCCGTCGATCACGGCGCGCATCTGCGGGATCTGCCCGGTCAGCCACCTGCTCGCGAGCTCCAAGGCCTGCGACTCGATCATGGCCGTTCGGATCCCGGCGGCCGCGTCCCGGGCGCGCGAGCTGCTCCACATGGCGCAGTTCGTCCAGAGCCACGCCCTCTCGTTCTTCCACCTGTCCGCGCCCGACCTCCTGCTGGGCATGGACTACGACCCGGCCAAGCGCAACGTGGCGGGCCTGCTCGAGGAGCACCCCGACGCCCTGCGCGACGGGATCGCCCTGCGCAAGTTCGGCCAGACGGTGATCGAGCGGCTCGCCAAGGAGCGGATCCACCCGAGCTGGACGGTGCCCGGCGGCGTCAACGCGCCCGTCGACCCCTCGGTTCGCGAGAAGACCCTCGCCGAGCTCCCCGGGGCCCTCGCCATCGTCCAGCGGACGCTCGCCCTCTGGAAGAAGGCCGTCGACGGGTATCCCGCCGAGATCGAGGCGTTCTCCAACTTCCCGACGATGTACTGCGGTCTGGTCGGGCCCGACGGCTCGCTTCGGCTGTACGACGGCAACCTGCGGTTCATCGGCGCCGACGGCACGATCATCGCCGACCAGGTGGCGCCCGAGCGGTACGCGGAGTTCATCGCCGAGGCCACGCTGCCCGACTCGTACCTCAAGGCGCCCTACTACCGGCCGCTGGGCAGCACGGACGGGATCTACCGCGTAGGCCCGCTTGCGCGGCTCAACGTGGCCGACCGGTGCGGGACGCCCCTCGCGGACATGGAGCTCGAGGAGTTCCGGGCCCGCTACGGGCGCATCGTCCAGAGCGGGTTCCACTACCACTACGCCAGGCTGATCGAGGCGCTGTACGGCCTCGAGCGGATGGGCCAGCTGCTCGACGACCCCGACCTCTGCAACCCCAAGGTGCGCGCCAGTGCAGGCGTGAACAACCTCGAGGGCGTGGGCGTCATCGAGGCGCCGCGCGGCACCCTGATCCACCACTACAAGGTGAACGACGACGGCGCGATGACCTGGGCGAACCTGATCGTCGCGACGGGGCACAACAACCTCGCCATCGGGCGGGGCGTGCTCCAGGTGGCCAAGCGGTTCGTGGACGGCGCCAAGATCCAGGAGGGCGCGCTCAACCGCGTGTCCGCCCTCGTGCGCGCCTACGACCCGTGCCTCTCCTGCTCCACGCACATCCTCGGGCAGGCCGCGGTGGTCCTCCAGCTGGAAGGCCCCGACGGCGAGCTGCTCGACTCGGTGGGCACCGTCTAGCCCACCCCACTCAAGCAGCGGCGGCTCCGGGATCGTCCCCCGGGGCCGCCGTGCGCATGTGGCCCGTGTTCGGCTGGGTCGCGTCAGCACGGGGTCGCGGCATGGGGCATTGTGGTGGCGATGCATCGCCACCCCGACACGACCGCCGACTTCGTCACGATGCGCGCCCTCGCCCTGATGCTGGTCCGCGGCTCGGTCAACGGCACGGTGACGCCGTACGGCACGGTCCTCCTGATCGAGGCCGGCCTCGCCCCGGCGCTCCTGGGTCCGCTGGCCGCTGCGGCGGCGATCATGACGCTGCTCACCGCGCCGACCTGGGGACGACTCGGCGACCGCTACGGCCGGCGACGCATGCTCGTCATTGCATTCCTGGTCGCGGCACCCGTCGCTGCGGCCCATGCGACGGGGCTCGTCCCCGTGATCGCGGTGGCGTACGTGCTCTTTGCCGCGGTGTCGTCGGCGTTCATCCCGCTCACGGACTCGCTCATTCTCGGGCGGCTGCGGGGCGACCGGGCGCGCTTTGCCCAGGTCCGCGTCGGCGCGTCGAGTGCGTACATGGTCATGGTCGTGATGATCGGCGCGCTGGTGTCGACGACCGTGCTCGGCTGGGCGACGCCCGGCATCCTCGGCGCGGTCGCGTGTGTGGTCGCTGCGGTCGTCGTCATGGCGCGCCTGCGCGGCGAGCTCATCTCTGGGACCGGGATCGCGGTCCGGGGCGGCACGGGCCTGGTCGCGGGCATCGCCGCGGGCGTTCGGCGCAACCGCTGGTTCCTCGTGGGGCTCGCGATGGTCTTCTGCGGGTCCAACGCCCCGACCATCTTCACCGGGCCGCGCGTTGCCGAGGTGGGCGGCAGTGGCTGGGACATCGGCCTTGCGATCGCCGCGGGCACGCTCGTCGAGCTGCCGGCGTTCCTCGTGCTCCCGTGGCTCCTGCGAGCGTTCGGCGGACGCCGGGTGTTCCTCACGGGCGGCGTGCTGCTCGGCGTCGCGGGACTGACCTCCGCACTCGCGCCCACGCCCGGGCTGCTCATCGCCGCGCGGCTGCTGTTCGGCGCCGGGTACGCGTGGGTCGTGCTGCCGTCGCTCGCGGCCATCTCCGCGGCGGCGGCCCCCGACGAGCACGCGGCGTCCGCGGCGCTCCACTTCGCCACACAGGCCGGCGGCTCGCTCCTGGTCGCGCTCGCGGGCCTCCCGCTCGTGGCTGTGACGGGCTCGGTGGCGGCGGTGCTCGCGGTGGCGGCCATCACCGCCCCGATCGGGGCCGTCATCGGGCTGCGGGCGTGGCCGCGCGCCGCTGGAGCCGCCGCTGGCACGCCGGCCGGGAGGACAGCCTGAGCGCGCGCCGGCCCATCATGGTGATGGGCTGCACGAGCGATGCCGGCAAGTCGTTCCTGGTGGCGGCGCTCTGCCGCATCCACGCCAACCGGGGCCTGCGGGTGGCGCCGTTCAAGGCGCAGAACATGAGCAACAACGCCGCGGTCACGCCCGACGGGCTCGAGGTCGGCCGGGCGCAGTACCTCCAGGCGCTGGCGGCGCGCGTCGCTCCGGAGGCGCGCCACAACCCGATCCTGCTCAAGCCCTCGGCCGACACGTTCAGCCAGGTCGTGGTCATGGGCCGGTACGACCCGGCCATGACCGCGCTCCCGTGGATGGGCCGCTCCGAGCTCCTCTGGCCGGCCGTCCGCGACGCGCTCGACTCGCTCATCGCCGACCACGACCTCGTCGTCATCGAGGGCGCGGGCTCGCCGGCGGAGGTGAACCTGCGGGCGTCGGACATCGTCAACATGCGGGTCGCGCTCGCGTGCGGCGCGGACGTGTACCTCGTCGCCGACATCGACCGGGGCGGCGCCTTCGCCCACCTGCTGGGCACGTGGCTGTGCCTCGCGCCCGAGGAGCGGGCCCTGATCCGCGGCTTCGTGCTCAACAAGTTCCGCGGCGACCCGGCGCTCCTCGGCAACGCGATGGACTGGCTCGCGGATCGGACCGGCGTCCCGACCGTCGGCATCGTGCCCATGATCCGCCACCACCTGCCCGAGGAGGACGCGTTCCACCACGCCGCGGCGCCGGTTCCGGGCGAGGTGAATATCGCGCTGGTGCTGTACCCGTACGCCTCGAACTTCGACGAGTTCGACCCGCTGCTCCACGAGCCGGGCGTCACCGTCGTGCCCATCCGCGAGCCCGGCCCGCTCGAAGGGTTCGCCGCGGTCCTGCTGCCCGGGTCCAAGAACACGGCCGAGAGCCTGCGGTACCTGCGGACGAGCGGGCTCGACGCGCACATTGCGCGCGCGGCCG
>Ga0302322_100005772_pt1 | contig 10891 bp, 8 predicted proteins | sample Fen_T0_2_FD_203757 | JGI IMG/M metagenome (GOLD analysis project Ga0302322, IMG submission 203757) | Peat permafrost microbial communities from Stordalen Mire near Abisko, Sweden - Fen_T0_2 | ecosystem: Environmental > Terrestrial > Soil > Wetlands > Permafrost | place: Sweden: Abisko... | reverse complement strand
GGATGGGCGTCGGGTAGGAGCCCAGGACGACCTCGATGAGCTGCTTGGTGCCGTTGATCTTGGCCTTGAGCCAGCCCGTGATCCCCGGTTCCACGTGGCACTCGGCACAGGCCACGCTCTTGTGCGGCCCGGCCTCGTAGGCTTGGAGCTCGGGGGCCATGGTGTGGCACCGGCCGCAGAAGTCCGCGGTCTCAGTCCAGTGGACCAGCGACACCGAGGCGAACACCGCCACGAACCCGGCGCCCGCGAGCACCAGCAGCAGCGCGAACAGGCCGCGCCGGGAGCTTGGCAGCCGAAGGCGGCGGCCCCGCAGGTAGAACGGGTTCCGCCGCTTGGGCGCGGGTGCATCGCCAGCCACGGCCTCGCCAGCCACGGCCTCGGCTGTCGGCGCGGACGCGTCGTCCGCCCCCGCCGTCGGCGCGGCTGTCGGCGCGGGTTTGTCGCCGGCCACGGCCTCCGCAGTCGACGGGGTGTCCCCCCCGGCATCGGCCGCGGCGCCCAGCGTCGTCTGCGGCTGGGACGCGCCGGGGTCGAGGGGCTCGCTCATCGTTGTCTCAGTGGCCTACTTGCCCAGGATCGCCTGGATCTCGCTGTCCATGGTCGCGGGGTCGAGGGCGCCGATCTTGACGTCCTTGATCTTCCCGTCGGCCCCGATGAAGAAGTGGGTGGGGATGCCCATCGTGCGGTACTGGCTCGCGATCACCGTGTTCTGGTCCACGACGATCGGGAAGGTCATCCCGACGCGATCGGCGTACGTCTTGATGTCGCTCGACGACTCGCTGATGAAGACGCCGAGGACGTTGAGCCCCTGCGCCTCGTACTTCTGGTACGCGGCCTGGACGTCCGGCGCCTCCGCGCGGCAGTCCGGGCACCACGAGGCGCCGAAGGTCAGCCAGAGCGGCTTCCCCGCGTAGTCCTGCAGGTTGACGGTCTTGCCGTCGTAGGTGATGGCCGAGAACCCGGGCGGCACGGCGCCGGCGACCGGGGCGGCACCGCTCAGGGGGCCTGTCAGGCTGACCGCGGTGACGCCGTCGGTCTTGCCTTGGCCGCCCATGAGGAAGGCCAGACCGGCGATCACGACGGCCACGACCGCCAGCACCAGGATCGTCTGCAGCCGCCCGGCGACCCGCCCCGTCGCCGGGGCCTGGGCCGCTGCCTCTGCTGCGTTCATGTCAGCGTGCGCTCCCTTCGCCGGCCTACTGGTTGTTGCTCAGGCCGGAGTAGCTGTGCAGCCCGCCGAAGAACAGGTTCCCGAAGTAGGTGAACAGCACGGCCGCGAAGCCGATGATCAGCAGCCAGGCCGCCCGCTGGCCGCGCCAGCCGCGAACGACGCGGGCGTGGAGGTAGGCGCCGTAGATCAGCCACGTCACGAGCGACGCGGTCTCCTTGGGGTCCCAGCTCCAGTAGGTGCCCCAGGCCGTGTTCGCCCAGACGGCGCCGAGGATGATGGTCAGGGTGAGGAACGGGTAGCCGACGACGACCGCGCGGTAGCCGATCTCGTCGAGGACCTGCGGCTTGGGCAGGCCCCAGCGGCCGCCCTCGGGCTGGATCGTGTAGAGGAGGGCTGCGCCGAATGCGATGGCGAACGAGCCGTAGGCGATGATCGCGACCGCGACGTGGACGGTGAGCAGGAGATTGTTCTGGAGCGCCGGGACGAGCGGCTCGATGGTGCTCGGGATGGTCCACGCGTAGAGCATCATGGCCAGTGCCACGGGCATCGCGATGAGCGCCAGGACCCGCTGGTGGTACTTGTGCTCGAAGTACATGTACGTCACGAGCACGCCGAGCGCGAACGCCAGCGAGAACTCGTACATGTTCTGGAACGGGCCGTGCCCGGTGGCGATGGCGCGGAAGACCAGGGCGAAGAACAGGGTGAACACGGCGAGCCAGCCGACGATCGTCGCGTAGCTGCCGATCGCCGCCGTGCGGGGGCCCGAGACGATGCCCATGGCCGTCGTCGTCGTTTCCATGCCCGCGGTCCGCATGCGGGCAGCCCGCAGGCCGGAGAGGGCGTACGCGAGGTAGAGCACGATCGCGATCCCCGTCCAGAGGATGCTCGCGATCACGAAGTACCAGGACAGCTTTTCCATTGGTGGGACCTCCCTCAGGCCTGTGCCGGCGCTTGCAGCGCCGTGCGGATGTCGGTGATCAGATCGTCAAAGTCGGTGCCGAGCGCCGCGTCACGGCGTCCCAGGCTCGCCACGGAGAGCACGGAGCCCGCGCCTCGTGAGGAGATGCGTGCCCACACCCGTCGCTGCGGGAGCAGGAAGACCAGCGTGAACCCGGCGAAGAGCATCAGCGCGCCCAGCCACACCAGGTATTGGCCCGGGTCGCGAGAGATGGACAGGACGGTGTACTTCGCCTCGCGGTCGAACGTCACCGTGTAGGCACCGAGCGCCTGCGGCTTGCCCTGGTCGAAGATCTTGGCGTCGGTGGCCGCGCTTGCGCTGCTGCCGTAGAGCGCCACCTGGACCTGGCCGGGCTGGATCACGGTGTCCGTCGTCCCGTCGGTGCCGGTGACGGCGAGCATCTCGCCACTCGGGAGCTGCACGACGCCGGCCGCGCGGTCGGAGCCGTCCGGGGCGGCGCGGTCGAGCGGCACGCCCTCGCCGAAGACCACGTTGCCGCTCGCGTCCTTGACGGTGACCGCCACCGCCGGCCCGAACGAGCGCTGGTAGTAGGTCGCGCCGTTGTAGGTCATGGGCTCGTTGACGCGGATCGTCTGCGCCGCCACCTGCTGGCCGTCCTTGAGGAGGACGACCTGGCTGGTGTAGTCCTTCGGGGCGCCGGTCGTGGAGTAGTAGCTGTCGGTGAAGTCGATCAGCTGCAGCTGGAGGCCCGCCTCGGTGCCGGTTGGGACGGTGGTGCCCTCGGCGACCGGGAAGTACTGGTTCCGATACCCGACCCGGCCGCCGATGATGGCGCCGACCAGGATCAGGAGCAGGGCGACGTGGCCCGCCAGCGAGGCGAAGGCCATGAAGCGGAAGCGGTCCGCGTAGAGGTGGACCGTGCCGTCGTCCGCGATGAGCGTCCGGTAGTGGCGCTTCTTGAGCACGCCCTGGACGCGATCGAGCGCCTCGGCCGAGCTGGCGTGGACCACGATCGACTCGCGCTGCGGCGCATGCTCGAAGAAGCCGGGGCCGACGTCGACGCGCGGCTTGGTGGCCGTGCGCCAGGCGCCCGGCACGCGGTGGATCGAGCAGGCCGTGATGCTGATCATCAGCGCGGTGACCAGCGTGATGAACACGACTGAGTTGAAGATGTTGAACAGGCCGAGCGTGTCCATCACGTTGGTCCAGCCGCCGAAGCGGGGGCGGACCATGCTGAGGAAGTCGGCGCGCAGCGCATCGTTCGAGGACTGCTCGGCCGTCATCTGGATCACGAGCGACCCGATGACGCAGAGCGCGGCGAGAAGGATCATGAGCACCATCGCCACGCGCATGGACGTGAGCAGGTGCCACAGGCCCTCCAGTCTTGGCCGCCGCCGGGCCGGCCGCGACCGCCGCCGGCTGGAGCGGCGGAGTGCGAACCTCGTGGGCCATCTCCGACGACCTCCCTTAGAGGCCAAGCGGCGAAGTGAACTTCGCCAGCTGGCCGAGCATGTTGGTAAGCATCAGAACGCCGAGCACCACGAGGAGCAGGCCCGTGACGGCGTTGACGGCGACATGGTGGCGGCCGACCCAGGTCAGACGCTGGCCGACCGCGGAGGCGCCCATCGCGACGGCCATGAACGGGACCGCGAGACCCGCGGCGTAGGCGACCAGCAGCGCCGTGCCCGTGGCGACGGAGGCGCTGGCGGTGGCGAGACCGAGGATCCCGCCCAGGATCGGGCCGATGCACGGGCTCCAGCCCGCTGCGAACAGCAGGCCGAACGCGAATGAGCGGCCGTAGCCCGGGCGCGCGGCCGTGACCACGGCGGTCCCGCCGCCCGCACTGGCCATCATCAGGCCGCCACCCATGCCCGGACCGCCCAGCGAGCCGCCCATGGACGGCATGACCCGGGTGTCGCGCCAGAGTGCGCGGATGTTGATCAGGCCAGCGACCTGCAGCCCCATGACGATCAGCAGCGCGCCGCCGATCGAGTTGAGGATCCGCCGGTCGAGGAACACGCCCAGGGCGCCGATGACCGCGTAGAACGCGATGAACACCAGCGAGAACCCGAGCACGAACGAAAGGCCGTGCGTGGCGGCGGGCCGACGACCGGTGGTGCCCTCACCGGTCGCGCCCACCATGTAGGAGACGTACGCAGGCACCAGGGGCAGGCAGCAGGGCGACGCGAAGGACACGACGCCGCCGACGAAGGCGATGCCGAGCCCGAGCGCGCTGCCGAGGTCGGTCATGGCCTCAGCTCCCCACCACGAGGGTGCCGTTCATGGTCGTGGGGTGGATCGTGCAGGTGAACGTGTACGTGCCCGCCGCGAGGGCAGGGACTGCGTAGTCCACCGCTGCCGGCCCGGTGACCATGTCGCCCTTGAAGACCGTGTTGCCGGCGCTGTCCTTGATCAGCATGTCGCTGGGGACGCCGGAGTCCTGGTTGTTGAAGTGGATCGTGAACGGCGTGGAGGCCGGCGCATTCAGGGTTCCGGCGGTGAAGGCCTGGTTCAGCGCGCCCTCGTTGAGCGTGGTGCTCGCGGGCGAGGCGCTCGAGGCGGCGCCGGACGGGGTCGCCGAGCCCGAGGGGGCGGCGCCCGACGCAGCGGGCGAACCGGAGGTGGCGGGTGCCCCGGACGGGGCCGGGATCATGGACGCCTTCACGAGCGCGTCGAGGTGCTGCTGGACGGTGTTGGCGACGTCGGAGCCCGGATCGAGCGCAATGACGAGCCGCCACTCGGTCTGGACCGTCGCCCAGTCCGCCGGGGTCTGGTTCATGGCGAGGAACCCGAGGTCGTAGTGCGCCTCGACGTTCTTGGGGTCGACGTCGACCACGGCGAGCCACGACGTCTTCGCGTTCACCATGTCGCTGGTGTTGTAGTAGACGGCGCCGCGCGCGAGCAGGCCCTTGATGTTCTTCGGGTCGAGCGCGAGGAGCTTGTCGTAGAACGTGCCCGCGTTCGCGTAGTCGCCGGCGCCGTAGTACAGGTCGCCAAGCGACTGCAGCGAGGCGGTGTCGCTCGGGTTGGCGGAGATCTTCTGCATCAGCGACGCGACCTGCGCCATGTCGATCCCGGCGCTCGCGGCCGGGGAGGCGCTCACGCTGGCGGTCCCGCCGCCCGAGCCGAGGTTGAACACGAACGGCACGATCACGAACGCGAGGAGCGCCACGACGAGGGCACCTGTCGCGAAGATCGCGACGCCCCTCCAGGGGCCGGAGCTCGACGGGGCGGGTGCGACTGCGGGGGTCGCGACCTGCACGCGCGCGCCGCCCGTTGAGCGGTACACGGCTTTGGTCTTGGGCGTGGCGACGGCCGGGGGGAGCGCCGGGCGTGCCGGCGTCGCGACCTTGTCGGCCTTGCCGCCGCTGGTCAGGTCGCGGTGCGCGCCCGGGGTGACCGAGGCGAACAGCGCGTCGATGTCGTCCGTGTCGGTGTCGTCCGTCGCGGGCGCGTCGTCCGCCGCCGCCGGGGCCTCGTCCGTGAGCGGCTCGACATCGGCTGCCACAGCGGCAGCCCCGAGCGCAGGAACGGGGCCCCGGCGGGCCGGAGGTGTCGCCGGCCCGCCGGGTACGACCGTCGGCGGCCTCGCCGGGCTCCTGAGGGCCGAGCCCTCGAGACCGACCGGGTCGGTTAGCTGGAGGTACGCCTCGTCAAGCGCCGCAGCCTGGGCGCGTGCCCAGCCTTTGACGCTCGTCGGCGCAGCCGAGAGGAATTGGCTCACGGCGAGGTGGAGTTGATCGACATCCTCGGGGGAGGCGCTGGGCGGGAGCCCGAGCTGGGCCAGCAGCTCGTTCTCCGCGGCGATGCGCCCGCCGGAGGAGTTGGAGGCGCTCATGCGCGGCCTCCGGGGACGCACGCGCGACGACTGCCGCGCGCAGGCATGCGAACCATTACTTGCCCTCATTGCTGCCGTGGGGGACCACGGTTTGACACCTGAGTGCATTGTCCGGATGAGGGGGGTCCGCTCCCATCCGTCAGGGCGCACATTTCGGGTGTGACCGCGGAGGGCCGGACGGGGGAGGGAATCGGGCGGACCTGTATCGGTCGATACAGGTCCGCAGCCGAAACGCCGATTTGGCGGCCCCTGGCCGCCGCCTTGCTACTTGTGGTGGCACTTCTGGCAGACGCCCCGGTTGTCAATCCGGAGAAGGCTGCTGTTGGCGCCGCGGGCGGCTGAACTGCCCGGCAGCGGCACTGCCGCGCTGTTGGTCCCGACGGCCGCGTTCGAGCCGTGGGCGACATGGCACTGCACGCAGGTCGGTGCCGTCGAGGCGTTGCCCGCGAACGAGTTGCCGGTCGTCGTGTGGCGGTAGCTGAAGATGGCGTCGCCCGAGGCGTTGCTGCCCGAGGTGGCGCCTGCGAGGTACCGCGTGTGGCACGAGGCGCACCACGCGGAGACGTTGGCGATGTACGAGGTCGACCCGGTCGAGTTCGAGTCCTCGGGATGCCAGTAGTCGGTCGTCGTGTAGACGTACGCGGACACGTCGCCGATGTTCACGTTCGACATGAACGACTGGCTGGGCGTGATCCCGGTGTAGGCGCCTGTGTAGGCGTTGTCCGGGGTGGGCTTGAGGACCCGGTACCGCCCGTTGCCGTGCGGGTCGTGGCAGGACGCGCAGGTCAGCGTGACGCTCGCGCCGGCGTCCGCGGTGCTCGAGATGTCGCCCGCGCCCCAGGCCGTCCCGGCAAGGTCAACGCTGTGCTTGGACGTTGTGAGCGCGAACTGCGTCAGCGACCCGACCTTGCCCGCATTGGCGCCGGTCGAGCCGGCTCCCGTGAGCGACGAGTCGATGACCGCCTTGTCGAAGCCGCCGCCGCGAAGGGCGCCCGCGTACGTCGTCCCCGAGCCGGTCCGCGTCGTCGTCGTCACCTGGGAGGTGGTGATCGGCGCGTACTGGACCCCATCCTGGACGTCGGTCGTCGCGCCGGTCCCGGTCGTGCCGTGGCACGTGAAGCAGAGACTGGTCTGGGCGTTGGTGAGCAGCCCCGGGTTCTGCCCCGTGTGCGCCCGGTGGCAGCCCGAGCAGCCGTCCGTGATGGGCGACGCCCCCTGGTGGTGCGGCCCGTTGTCGGCCAGCGCCGGGGCCGCGGCGAGCAGCAGCCAGAGCGCGCCCCCAGCGAGCAGGAGCGCCAGTCGTCGCACGCTGCGTCCCTCCAGTGTTGTTCCGCGTGGCTGGACGGTCGCGGCCCGTCCCTGGCCGTCACGCTGCGGGTTGATGACCTGCCTCCTCCCCACTCGGGCTAGTAGCCCCAGACTTGCACGCGGTCGTTCTCACGGTCGGTGACGTAGACGCGGTAGCGACTGTCGACGGCGATCCCGTTGGGGAAGCTGAACTGACCGTTGCCGATCCCCTCGCTGCCAAACTCGTTGATGAAGACGGGGCGCCAGTCCGCCGATGTCCCCGCGCGGTACAGGTGGACGAGCTGACCCGTGGCGTCGACGACGTAGAGCCGGCCGGTCGGGTCGGTGGCCACGCCGCGCGGCAGGCCGAGGTTGCCCGGTGCCGCGCCTCGGCCGACCGTGGCCAGCACCTGGCCCGCCGGGTCGAGGATCACCAGCCGCCCGTTGTTGCTGTCGGTGACGTACGCGTTGCCCGTCGCGTCGAAGGCGATCATGTTCGGGAAGTCGAACATGCCGGCTGCCCCGATGGTCGCGGTCAGGGTGCCGTCCTGCGCGAAGACCTCGATCCGGTGGTACGGCGCCGAGAGGTCGGTGATCCACCAGCTGCCAGTTGGCGAGAGCGCGACCCCAAGCGGCTGCCAGCCGGGGATGGGCACCTTGGGCTCGAACATGCGCAAATACGAGCCGTTGGACGAGTAGACGTAGATGGCGCCGGTCGCGCGGTCGGACACGTAGACGTCGCCATCGCGCGGGTCCACGGCCACGTTGGCCGGCGTGTGCGGCAGATTGTCCGCCGGGGGCTGCAGGTCGCCGAGCTCATGGCCCGAGCCGTCGAAGATCGCGACCAGCCGGTCGCCGGCCGTCTGGGCGACGTAGACGCGGTCGCCCGCGCCGCTCACGGCCACGCTGACGGGCTTCGAGGCGTCGTAGATGGAGAACAGGTAGGTCGGCGGCGCGTTCTGGCTGGTGGGCGGCAGGAGGTCCGTCAGCGGGCGACGAAAGATGAGGTACCAGGCGCTTACCAGCGTGAGGAGCGTGATCAGGATCAGGAGCAGGGCCAGCACGAGGGTCAGCCTTCGGCGCTTTCGGCGCTCCTCGGCCTCAAGCGCCAGGACACCGGCGGCGCCGTCGGCGCCCGAACCAGCTGCGACGGCGCCAGCCAGGGCCGCTCCAGCAACCACTGCGCCCGCTGCCTCGGCCACGGCAGCCCCGCCTGCCGCGGCGGCGCCGGCTCCCGCGGCGTCTCCGGCTCCAGCAGCTGCCCCGGCTCCCGCTGCCTCGGCCACGGCAGCCCCGCCTGCCGCGGCGGCGCCGGCTCCCGCGGCGGCCCCGGACGCCTGGGGCAGGCCGGCCTCAGCGGCTGCCTCGGCCTCGGCGGCGGCTTCCGCCTGGGCGGCGAGCGCCGCGTGGTCGGCGGCAGCGAGCGCGGGCGCGGCCGTCTCCGGCGTCGGCGCGGCGGGCTCGATCGGGTTCATGTCAGCCGCTCCCCGCAGGCGCGTTGCTGGAGCTCGCGCTCGGGACCGGAGAGCCACCGCCGAGACGGGTGACGCCGCTGAGGGCACTCGCGTTCTGCGGATCGAGGGCGAGGACCTTGCGGTACCAGGCGAGGGCGCCGGCCGGGTCGCCCTGCATCTCCGCCAGGAACCCGAGGCTGAGGCTCGCGTCGGCTGCCGCCGGGCCGCCGAGCAGCGGCTGGAGGGCCGGCCCCGCCTTGTCGTAGCGTTTGGCGATGAGGTCGGTCATGGCCGTCGCCCAGGTCGCGTCGTCGGTCTTGCCGAGCGCGGTGTAGGCCTGCGCCATCGTTGTGTACGGGTCGGCCCACTCGAGCGGGACGAACGCGACGGCGTTGCGCTCGGCAGCCACGGCCTTGTCGGGCACGCCGGCCCCGAGCTGCGCGACGCCCAGCTGGTACCACGCGTCCGCGTCGGCGCCGTTGATCCGCACCGCGGCCTCGAGCGCGGCGATCGCCTCGGCATAGTGGCGGGCCACCGTCTCGATCGTCCCCACGCTGTAGAACGCGTGCTCGAGCTCGGTGTCGGCCCCCGCGTACTCGCCGTCCTTCCGGACGCTGATCACCTGCTGGTACAGCGCGAGGGCCGAGGTGGTGTCGCCGGCCATGTGGAGGATGTCCGCCTTGCCCAGGAGCGCGGTCACGTTCTGCGGCGACTCCTTGAGGACCTCGTTGTACTGGTTCGTGGCGTCCTTGGACCGGCCTGCCGCGGTGTAGGCGACCGCGAGCTGGAGACGCGGGGCGAGGGCCTGCGGGTCAGCCCGCACGGCCTGCTCGAGCGTGGCGACCTTGCGGTCGGCGAGCGAGGGCCCGGGGTCCGTGTGCTGGTCGACGAGGTAGACGGCCGTGAACAGCGCCACGCCGATGACGAGCACGACCGCCGCAATGCGCACCAGCCGGCGCAGCATGCGGTTCTGCTGTGCGGTCGGGGACGCGACCGGGGCCGAGACGTCCAATCCGGTGCTGCTCCCACGCCAACCTGATCGGCGCCTTCACCGACCTGCCCAGATCATCGCGGGTGGGCGGCGCCGGTGCTATCCGTCAGGAGGTAGAGAGCTCGGCCGGCGCCGCTCCGGGGAGACCCGTATCGGCTGGCCCCTCGAGCGGCACGGAGGGGGCCGTTGGTCCTGTCGGGCGCGGCGCGGCAGGACACGGACGAGCCGCGGGCGCTGCCGCAGGAAGCGGTTCGGCGCGCGCGGCTCGTGATGGGCGGCGCTGCGGGTCGCGGGAGGGAGTCCGCGACGCCTTGGCTAGAGGCCCGGGGTCGGGAGCGGCCCCACGTACGAGGGCGTGGTGAGGGTGTTCGTGGGGTCGTGGCACATGTTGCAGGTGCCCAGGTTGTTGATCTTGAGGAGGCGGCTGTCCGCCGAGATCGACGTCCCGGTGCCGCTTCCGGGGACCGTCGGCGGGATGACGCCTGCGGGGTTGTCCATGCCCGACACCCCGTTCGCGTCGAGCACCGCATTCGACCCGTGCGAGACGTGGCACTGCTCGCAGCCCGGGTTGGTCGTGCCGTGCTTGAACGTGAAGATCGGCTCGCTCGGGTCCATGGCGACGATGGACGACGGGAAGACGTCCGGCAGGCCGGTGCTCGGGTCGATCGCGACGCTCGGCAGGCCGTTGTACCGGGTGTGGCACTGGATGCACCACGCGGTCATCAGGCCCGAGCTGTTCTGGAGGGGCTGGTAGACGGAGGCCACGGTGGTGTGGGCCAGCGCCGTCGAGCCGCTGTAGCCGCGGGTCACGGTCCAGTTGCGGGTGCCCTGGCCGCCGGTCACGAGCATCAGCTCGAAGTCGATCTTGACCGTGAACGGGCCCGCCGACGGGAAGCCCACCGCAGACGCGACCGTGATGGCGGTCTGGCCCGACGTGATCGCCGAGCTCAGTGTGGTCTTGCTCGAGACCCCCGCGGCGTTGACCGGGCTCGAGCCGTCCCAGCCGCGGTTCATCTGGTCGGGGCTGTTGGAGAGGTTCATCCACGTCGTGGCGCCTGTCGGGTCGAACTTGACCCGCCAGTAGTCGCCCTGGGCGGCCGTCCCCACGACATCGCTGGTGAGACCGGTGGTTGACGCCAGCACCGTGTAGTTGCGCACCTGGAGGCCGGTCAGCGTGACGGGCCCCACCTCAGTCACCTCGACACCGCCGGCGTTGGTGACCTCGAACGTG
>Ga0302322_100005771_pt1 | contig 10892 bp, 10 predicted proteins | sample Fen_T0_2_FD_203757 | JGI IMG/M metagenome (GOLD analysis project Ga0302322, IMG submission 203757) | Peat permafrost microbial communities from Stordalen Mire near Abisko, Sweden - Fen_T0_2 | ecosystem: Environmental > Terrestrial > Soil > Wetlands > Permafrost | place: Sweden: Abisko... | reverse complement strand
GTCAGCAACGCGATGTTCGTGAACCCGCCGCCGGACACGGCCCTGCAGGTCGCGTTCACCGCGCCGGGCCTGCGCGCGCTCGGCGTGCCCGAAGCGGTGATCGCGGGTTTCTCGCTCGCGTTTCGCTCCGGCATGGCAAACGAGAGCCGTGCGCGCCAACTGGGTGATGTGGGAAGCAGCGCACCCGCGTATTGGCAATGGGGCGGTCCGGCGAACGAAGCGCATCTGGCGGTGATGTTCTTCGCCAGGCCCGAGCGCTTCGATGCCTTCCTGCAGGCTCTGACCGGCGACGCCTGGCGCGCGGCGTTCGGCGAACCACACTGGCTTGCGACCGAGAACCTCGACGGGGTCGAGCCCTTCGGTTTCGCCGACGGCATCAGCCAGCCGCAGATCGATTGGCAACAGCGCGATTGGCAACAGCCCCCGGCCGGCGATCACTACGAGTACAGCAACGTAGTCGCGCTCGGCGAGTTCCTGCTCGGCTATCGCAACGAATACGGCAAGATCACCGACCGGCCCCTGCTCGATCCCGCTGCTGCAAGCGCGGATCTCCTGCCGGCCCTGGACGCGCCAAAGAAAAAGGACCTCGGCCGCAATGGCAGCTATCTGGTGATGCGGCAGCTCGAACAGGATGTGCGCGGTTTCTGGCAGTTCATCCAGCAGGCGGCGGGCGGCGATCCGGCCGAAGCGCAAAAACTGGCGGCGGCGATGGTGGGTCGGACGCGCGCGGGCGATCCGCTGGTGCCGGTCCGGCAACAGCCCATTCCGGGGACCGGCCCGGATCCGGAGCAGATCCGGCTGAACCAGTTCACCTACGACCCGGACCCGGCTGGCGCCCGCTGTCCGTTCGGCGCCCATGTGCGACGCGCCAATCCGCGCAACGCCGACTTTCCCGTGCGCCCCGCCAACCTGCTCAAGAAGCTTGCCATCATGCTGGGATTCGGCCCGCCGGGCTTCCGCGACGATCTCATGTCGGCCGTGCGGCTGCACCGCATCCTGCGACGCGGCCGTGAATATGGCCGCGAACTGAAACCGGAGGATGCGCTCGCGTCGGCGCCGCCGGATGAGCCGGGGCGCGGACTGCACTTCGTCTGCCTCAACGCCAATATTTCGCGCCAGTTCGAGTTCGTGCAGAACGCATGGATCGCGAGCAGCAAATTTTCCGGCCTGACCGGCGAGAGCGATCCCCTGCTTGGCAATCGCCAGCCCATCCCCGGCTGCCCGCTGACCGACAACTTCACGCTGCAGCGCGAGGACGGCCTGCGGCGCCGGGTGACGGCACTGCCGCGGTTCGTCACGGTGCGCGGCGGTGCGTATTTCTTTCTGCCCGGTCTGCGCGCGTTGCACTACATCGCGGGAGTGGGCGATGGCGGGTAAAGCTGTCACTCCCGGCCCAGTCTGTCGGAGCGCCGCACGAGGCAACGCCAGGGCACGGAGGCGGAACGGGTCGGCACCCGTGTCGATACCACGCAGCGCAGCAACGGCAACGGTGGCCACGAATACGGCACCCGGCTGTCCGAGGCCGACAGGCATGCCCTGGTCGAATACCCAAGACCTTGTAGGGAGCAATTCATGGCCAAGCGGAGAATGACATGAGCACAGAAGATCGTTCCGGCGATCTACCCGCCAGGTACAAGGCCCTGCTCATCGGCCTGGCCATCGTCGGGCTCATCGGCCTGGTCGTGTGGATCATCCCGCGTCCCGGCCCCTGCTCGGGCATCGTCGAGCAGACCGCGCCCGGTCTGGAGATCAGCCTGAAATCCATCCATGCTCAAGGGAGCTTCGCGGTGAAACGCGAACGGATCCAGGAACTCGATCAGGGTGCGCAAATGGTCGGCGTGCACCTCAAGGCCTGCTGCACGGTACTCGAAGGCGGCAAGCTGGACCCCGGCCAGTTCCAGCAATGCATCGACAAGGCCTCCTCCTATGCGCAGCGTGTGGCCCTGGTGGCGCAACAGATGACGGAGGTCGCGACGGCCCAGGAACGGGGCGCGACGGCGGAGGTCCGGGAGAAGGTCGTCCGGATCGAGCAGGGACTGAATGCCGCGACCGGCGATGCCCAGGCCCTGGCCAGGCAGGTGGCGGGCATCAAACCCTCGATGCCGCCGGCGGCAATACCGGCCGATGAGCGCGGTGCGCGAGCCAACGACAGCAAGGAGAACGCCACCGAGTTGCGTCTCTCCGGGCAGGCGACGGGCGAGGTGTCGAGCGCCGGGGACAAGCGCTACTACAAGCTGGTGCCGACCAGAACCTTGCGCGACAGGGTCAAGGTCAGGCTGGACAATCTTTCCGATACCTTGTTCCCCGAACTCATCCTGTACGGGCCGGACAAGGCAGAGTTGATGAAGGCTTACAAAAGCACCCCCGGCGCCAACGTCGAGCTCGAATACACGGCCGAGCCGGGCGCAGCGTACTATCTGCGGGTGGCGCCCTTCACCGGCAGTACGGGCAAGTACCGGATTGCCGCCGAATACCAGAATGCCGCCGACCGCCACGAACCCAACGACGATCCGATCCGCGACAAACCGACGCCTCTGCGGCCGGGGCAGACCCTCGACGCCAACATCATGGATGAGGCGGACCGTGACTGGTACCTCCTCGCTGGCGCACCCTCGGCCAAGGTGCACGTGCAACTCGTCAACCGCTCCGGCACACTGCTTCCCGACATCCGTGTCTACGACGAACGTCGCTCCGAGATCCAGCATAAATTCGACAGTACCCCGGGTGCCTCGCTGGATTTCAGCTTCGATGCAACCTCCGGCAAGACCTATTACCTGCAGGTCGCTCCGTATGTCGGTTCCCGCGGCGCATACCAGCTGACTGTGAACTGATCGGCGTTGGGCCGACTGACAGAACCGTTCGACGATTTCAACAACCCTTGAACATCCCGAAAAGGAAACAACATGGCCCGTTCGATCTCCATCCTGTGCGTTCATGGTGTCGGCCACGGCGACATCGATCCCGATCTCCAGGCCAACTGGACCCAGGCCATCACGCAAGGCTTGAGCGCCTGGGATCCGGGCTTGGCGGTTGCCTGCGACTTCCTGGCCTACGACCCGCTGTTCGATGGCGCCCCGCTGAACGGGGCGACCTACGCCGGCGCCCTCGCCAGCGCCCTGGCGAGCGGCGTGGCGCACAGTATCGGCGACCTGTTCTCGCGCAGCCGCGGGCTGTTCGACATGCCGACGCAGATGCGCTGGACCGCCGGCATGGTGGCGCAATGGCTGTCCGACGAGAAACTGCGTGCGGCGGCGCGCGATCAGGTGCTCGGCCAACTGAAGACCAAGGCCTACGACGTGATCTGCGCGCACAGCCTCGGCACTCTGATCTGCTACGACACTTTCCTGCGCAATGCGCCGGCCATCGAGGGCAAGACCTTTGTCACCCTCGGTTCGCAGATCGGCAACCCGTGCGTGCGCGACGCCTTCGCCGGCCGGCTGGAGATGCTGGCCGGGGCACAGAAGTGGTTCCACCTGTATAACCCGGACGATCATGTGCTGACCGCCGATATCCGCCTCAGCGCCGGCAACTTCGAGGACATCGGCACGCAATTCGACATCCCCAACGATGTCCTCAATCACGACGCGATCCACTATCTCAGCCACCCCAATACCCGCGCGACGGTGTGGCGGGAAATCTCCGGGGTCAAGGCGGAACGTTCGCTGACACGCAGTCTTGCCGCCTTCCGCAAGGTCAGCGCCAAACCGACCCGGCGCGCCCTGCTGGTCGGCATCAACGACTATCCGGACCCTGCCAACCGGCTCGACGGCTGCGTCAACGACGTGTTCCTGATGAGTTCCGTCCTGCAGGAATGCGATTTCGAGGCCGAGGATATCCGCGTGGTGCTGGATCAGCGCGCCACCACCGCCGGCATCCTCGAACGGCTGCACTGGTTGCTGGACGGGGTGAAGCCCGGCGACCAGCGGGTGCTGTTCTACTCCGGCCACGGTGCACAGATCCCGGCCTATGGCGTTACCGACGAGACCGACCACCTCGACGAGTGCCTGGTCCCCTACGACTTCGACTGGTCGCTGGAGCATGCCGTCACCGACAAGCAGTTCCTCAGCCTGTACAGCCAGTTGCCCTATGACAGCTACTTTGCCGCCATCTTCGACTGCTGCCACTCCGGCGGCATGTCGCGCGAGGGTGGGCGAAGGGTGCGCGGTCTCACGCCACCGGACGATATCCGCCACCGTGCGCTCAAGTGGAATGCCAATCTGCAGATGTGGGAGGAGCGCAAAATGGCGGGCCTGAACCGTTCGCTCGGCAAGGGAAAGGAATCGGCCTATCTGGGCGCAAGCGGCGCCAGTTACCGGCTGGGGCGGGCGATGAACCTGCGGACGCTGGACAGCGAGGACTACGACAAGCTGCGCAAGACGCTCGGCCATCACGGGCCGTATCTGCCGGTCATCGTCGAGGCCTGCCAGGAGGAGCAGCTCTCCTACGAATACCGACACGGCGTGACCTCCTACGGGGCCTTTACCTTCAGTCTGGCGGAGTCGTTGCGCGCCAGCCGCAGACTGGGGAAGGACCCGAGCTTCGTCGACCTGGTCGCGGCGGCGGGGGCACGTCTCAAACAGCTTAAATACGATCAGATACCCTGCCTGCTCGGGCCACGGACGATCATCGGCAAGCCGGTTCCCTGGGGGGGCGCGCCGACGAAAGTTGCTGCCAGTCCCAGGCGCAAGCGCTTTGCGAAGTGATCAGAATGACCAGTCTGGCACCCCGCGACGCCCTGTGTCTGCCCACGCCCTGGGCTGCAGTGCTCTGCGTGTGGCGTGATCGCATGCTGTCGTTGTCAGGCGGTCTTGTTCGTCTCTCGACATGGCTTGAGCAGACGATGCAGCCGGGATGGAACAGCCATCGGAATTCAACCCGGTGTGCGTGCCGGCAGGCGCGTTGCGTGTCGACCCATAAGACCGTGACAATCTCACAAGGAGGCAGCAGATGGCACAAACCGATGTTTCCCTTTATCGCTCGGTGCGCAAGGAGCAGTTTCCTGGGGGTGTGATCGTCGACGACAACCCGGTGGTGGGAGTGCTCTACCCGGACTTCGAGCCGAAGAAACTGCCCAGTGGCGATATCCGCGCGCCGGATGTCGAGGTGTTCAAGGACACTAACCAGAATGAATGGGTCAAATCGGGCGGAGGCACCTCGCTGTTCGACAAGCAGAATGTTTTCAAGGGCAAGAGCTGGCTGTCCTTCGAGATTCCGGAGGGGACGGAGATTCCCGACTCGCTGATCGTTCGCAACACGGGCTTCAACCAACGCTTCCAGGCCACTCATTTCCAGATCGAGAGCCGGATGAAGACAATGCGGGTCGACGCGTTCAAGGGAGCGCTGGACAATCTCGCGCGCAACGCCGTAGTCAGAAAACTCGAACTCGCTTGATGATGCCAGGCCCAACGAAATGTGAGGTAGAACATGCCTGAAGTAACCGGACGCACCCTGATGATGGCCATACAGGCCGTCGACGCCAAGATGCAGGCCATCGAAACAGCAATCGATGCCGCCGACGAAGACGATCAGGCCGATCTCGAAGACCTGCTGTTGAGCTACGAGAAAGCGGCTGACGAACTACGCGCCGCCTATCTGGCCGCACTCAGACTCAGCAGCAACCTGCCTTCATACGACGTGTTGGTCAAGACGACTCGCACACTCTGAAGTGCTGGCGACCGGTGCCGCATCATGCATCGACTTCCAGCAGTGGCGTAGTTCGTAAGTTGGGAAAAGCGCAGCGTGCCCACATGGAGAAAGATGTCCCCCGTCTCCGCGCCGCAGGGGCCAAACATACGTGGATCAGCGTTCTGAAAATGCGTCATATGGTGGCATTTCTGCTACCATTTAACCCATGCTCCATCGGGTAGTGATCGACACCAATATTTTCATTGGCGCCTGCCTGGGCCAAGGTGCTGCCTATCAGGTCGTTGTGGCCAGCCTGCGCGGACGGTGCCGACCCTTGATGGGCGCGGCGCTGTTTGCTGAATACGAGGATGTGCTGGGGCGTGGCGAACTGTTCGTGGGCTGTCGTTTGAGCGCGCCGGAGCGCGATGATCTGTTGGACATTTTCCTCGCCACCTGTGAATGGGCGCGTATCTATTACGCCTGGCGGCCCAATCTGCCGGACGAGGCCGATAACCATCTGGTGGAGTTGGCGGTGGCCGGTGGGGCTGCCTTTATCGTGACCCGGAACCTGCGAGATGTTGCTCGCATGGAACTCAAATTTCCTGATCTGCGGGTATTGGGTCCGGAAGATTTTCTCAAGGAGATCACACCATGAGCGCATTGACCCTGCGTTTGCCTGATGACAAGCATCAACGTCTTCGCACCCTGGCGCACAGCCGCGGCATCAGCGTCAATCGACTGCTGGACGAGGTAACGACACTTCTCCTGGTCGAATTCGACGCGGAAACGCGCTTCCGGCTGCGGGCCGAGCGCGGGACCGGCAAGACCGAACGCGGGCTCGCCCTGCTGGATAAGGCGGCCGGCCGATAAGCTGTAGCACCCTACGGGGGTGTGCCTTACTCGCGCCGCGTCAATCTTCGTCTGCCAGCAGCGTCATGCTGGCTTCCGCCGTGGTCGTGTCGATATCGATCCGCAACTCGCAGTACTCGGTTTGCTCCTCGACGGGCGTGGGGTCGTCGGCGCAACTACAGCCGGCGATGATGCCCGCGTAGAAGATTCCAAGCTTGGCGCGGATCAGGCCGGGTGCCTCGGACACGGCGATGATGACGGCCGTGTGCGGACTGTCCGTGGCATAGCTGCTGTTCGACAGGCCCTGCTGCAATGGCAGCAAGCCGGGGTCGAGCCGTTCGATCTCGGCCTTCAGGACGGTCTTGAAGTCGGCGCTGCCCCAGGCGTTGAGCGAACCGGAAAGCCGGATCATGAGCGCCGCGGATGCTCCGCTATTCCCGCAGTAGCGCCTCGATCACCCGCACCACCTCGGGATGGTCGAACTCGACCTCGCCTACGGCCTGGTAGGCGACGCGGCCCTTCTTGTCCAGCACGAAGCTCATAGGCAGGCCGCGCACGCCACAGGCGGAGGTGGCTTCCCAGTCGGTATCGAGCAGGTAGAGGAACTTCGGGGCCGGCCGCAGCGTTTCCAGGTATTCGTGCACGCTGTTTGCGGTCTCGCCCTGGGCGACGGCGACGACGCTGAAAGCCTGATCCGCCAAGTGTGCGCGCAACCGCTCCAGCGACGGCATCTCCTTGCGGCAGGGCGGACACCACACGGCCCAGAAGTTGACGATGGCGACCTTGCCGCGCAGGTCCTCTACCGTGTGCGTCGTGCCGTCGAGGTCCGGCAGGCTGAAGCCGGCGAAGGCCGTTCGCTTGGCCAGGGTGGTGAGGTGGTGGCGGGCGTCCTGCTTGCCGGCGAAGGCCGGAACCGCAAGCAGCGCGCAGGCCACGACCAGGGTCGCGCCCAGGTGCCGGCGCAGGCTCATGCCCGGGGCGTGTCCGGCTTCTTGCACCACGGACACAACTGCTGGGCGATGCCGCGCACCAGGTCGGTGACGCGGGTTGTGTCGGCCGGCGGCCAGGGCATGCCGACCAGCTTCTGCTCCAGGATTTCCATGGTGGCGCGGCCGATGTAATCGCTGTTCGCATCGAGGCCTTCGAGCGCTTCCAGGTAGGCGCGACCGATCACGCTGCCGAACGGCTCCGGGTTATAGAGCAGCTTCTTGATGGTGAAGGGATTGAGGGTCAGCGGGTCGTAGCCTTCCTTCAGGTAGCCCTGCTTGATGAGCAGGCGCTCGATGGGCGTATTGGGCTGCACGCCGATGAAGAATATGAACGGCAGCACGTGGTCGCGGCCGAACATGCGGTACAGCTCCTTGATGCGGTCGACGGTCGCCTGCAGGGTCTGCGGCGTCTCGCCGGGCGCGTTGAGCGGCATGTAGAGCTTGACCATCTGGTCGGTGTGGCCGGCCTCCTTGAACAGCTTGAAGGCGGCCATCTGCTGGTCGAGGTCATACCCAAGGGTGAGGCTGTCGACGATGTCCTGCGAGCCGGTGAACGACAGGTCGATGCTGGCGATGCCGGACTGGAGCATCTTGCGCGCCACCTCGGTGGTGAGGTGGTTGAGGCGCAAGTAGCCGGACCAGCGCACCTTGATCTCACGGGCGATCATCTCGTCGAGGATTTTTTCGACGTGATCGGTGCTGCGTTTGGTGGAGCAGAACTGTGCGTCGGTGAACCAGATGCTTTTGACGCCGTAGACCTTGCTGAGGATCTCGATCTCCTTCGCTACCTCGGCCGGATCGCGGAAACGCTGGCGGGCGCCCTCGATCTTGTTGTAGAGGCAGAAGTGGCACTGGAACGGGCAGCCGCGCTTGGTGTGCACGCCGATGGTGTCGCCGAGGTAGTCGCGGAAGCCGGGGAAGATCGATTCGATATAGCCGAAGTCCACCGCCGTCAGCTTCGCCAGGCTGAAATTCTCTTCCTGCGGCTGATGCCGGACGCGGCCGTCGCGGTCCTTGTAGTAATGGTTGCCGGCAGGCTTGTCGAAGCCGTCGACGATGGACAGCATCGCCTCCTCGCCTTCGCCCACCACCACCACCGAATCGGTCGGGCAGTGCTCGACGATGTACTTGCCGAAGATCGACACCGCGGTGCCACCGACCACCACGCGTGTCTCCGGCAACAGCGTTCGCACCAGCTTCATGAAGCCGAAGTTGGCAAGACGCGCGCTGGCGTAGTCCCAGATGATGCCGATCGCATCCCAGGTTGCCTTCACCCGCCGCCACGGCCTGGGCGAGTAGTCGAAGTTCATGACCACGTCGAGGGCGTCGTTCTCCGGGTGCGGGCCGAAGGTCTGCATGTTGCGCCAGGAAAAGGCCACCACATCGGGCTTCATCTCCATGAGCTTCGCGCGCAGGACCGCACGGCGTTCGCTCTTGGGGATCAGCGCCATGTCGAGCAGTTCCTGGCGGATGTCGGGGCGCTGCTTGTGGACGTAGTCGGCAACGTAGATCACGCCGCCCGGATAGATCTTCCAGACAGGCAGGCGGACGTAGAGGACGGTACGGGCGGGCTGGTTCATGGGGCGCATTCTACCGTCCCTGAAGGGTTCGTCATGCAATGCTTGCGTTGCCGGGAGGGATGTCCGATGGTTTGTGACCGGGGCGCCGCTACGCGAAAAACCTTCATTCGATCAAGGCCACGTCCTCGATGCACTTCATGTATTCGGTCGTCGCCTGGCCCGAGTCGAGGGTACCGGATGCCAGGCCGATCTCCAGTACCTCCAGCTTGGCCCGGCCGCGCTGGGCGATGGCCACGTTCTGTTCGACCTGGTTGGACTTGAGCAACTGGGTGGCGACGGTCACCGCGATCGACGAGACGGAAGCGGCCGCGCACAGGATCTGCCAGGCAGGCGAGGTCAGGCCGAAGGTCTCGGTGAGCCAGCCGGTCAAAGTCGCGCCGCCGATGGCGGGCGCGCCGGTGAGGGCGGCGGAAAGGGTTCCGCCGATGATGACGAGGTTCAGCAACCGGCGCTTGCGAGGCTGGGCGCTGGCGAGAAAACGATCCATCTCGGACCGTTTTTGCCTGACCTGATTCAGCAGGGTAGCTGCAGCGTTATCCATGTTCTCGGCCTATCCGGTTCTTGATCGCAGGCGTGAATATATCCTCACCCGATCCGGCACGGGCCGTATGGCCAGCCCGGGAAATGTCCAGGCTGGCCGGCGACCCGACCGGGTGGTGCCGTTTACTTGCGCAGGTACTGGAGACCCGGATTGGGCCGTCCGACGAAGCAGGTCTGCGTGAAGCCGTGCAGCTTGATGACCTGCAAAGCCTGATCGGCCTCGGCCCGGTTGGTGTCGAAGTCGAACATCCAGTGCGATCCATCGACGATCTTCCAGCGGCCGTTGGCTTGCACGACCGACAGGTTGCCGGGGTTGAAGCCGAGGCAGTCCTCGCCCGCCGCCGGGCCGGCCGGCGCGTTGCCGTTCACCAGCAGATATTTGAGCGACGGGTTGGGGCGGCCGACGAAGCAGCTCTGGTTGGCGTTGTAGTGTTTGATGACCGCCAGCGCCTGCTGCGCCGCGGCCGAGTTGGCGCCGAAGTCGAACATCCAGTGATTGCCGTCGACGACCTTCCAGCTGTTGTTGATCTGCACGGCCTGCGTGCTGGCCGGGTTGAAGCCGACGCAATCCTCCTTGATGCCGCTGGGGGCAAGCAGGCTGGCGTTGCAGGCGCTGGTCAGACAGGAACCGATCTGCGGATGCTCGCCACGGCTGTCGTGGCTGCGGGCATATTCGTGGGCCTCGGCCATCGACACCACGCCGTCGCCGTTGGTGTCGGCATTCACCGCCGTGCCATCGGGGGTTTTGCCGGCCACCGCCGCGGTCCAGTGGTAGATGTACTCGTCGTAGTCGCCTTCCGTGTCGGCGCTCCAGGACACTTCATCGAAGCGCGCCGCGGTCATCACGCAGACGCCCGGCTGGGTGCAGGGTTTGGGCTGGGCATTGAGCAGGTCGTCCATCATGCCGCCGCTGTAGCACTGCTCCATGACGTAGATCGCCTCTCTGGCCTTGATCTTCTTGGACAGGTCGGCGAATTCGTTGTCCTGGATGGTCTCACCCCACAGGTAGAGGATCGCATCCTGGCCGCTTTCCTGCCCACCGTGATTGGTGGAATAGAAGAAGAATTTTCCGTCCGCCGTCAGGTGGTTGGCGATGTCGGTCATCGCCGTCGTCAGGTTGGCCTTGGTGGCGGCATATTCGATGTCGTCATGACCGTCGCCGTCCAGGTCGGCATTGGGGCTATGGGTGCCGTTGGCATACAGGACCACGATCTCTTCGTCCGTGTAGTTGTATTTCTGCTTGAGCGCCTTGTAGATCGAGGACAGGTCGTTCCAGTAGCGCGGGTGATTGTTGTCGGCATTCCAGCCG
>Ga0302322_100005770_pt1 | contig 10892 bp, 9 predicted proteins | sample Fen_T0_2_FD_203757 | JGI IMG/M metagenome (GOLD analysis project Ga0302322, IMG submission 203757) | Peat permafrost microbial communities from Stordalen Mire near Abisko, Sweden - Fen_T0_2 | ecosystem: Environmental > Terrestrial > Soil > Wetlands > Permafrost | place: Sweden: Abisko... | reverse complement strand
CCCCTCATCCTTCTGGCGGTTCCCCCTGTATCGGGGTGCGGCCCAGCGCGGTGATCATTGCCGTTACTTCCGCGATCACCGCTTCCGCGTCAGCCGCGCTGGTGCCCTTCGCGACCAGGGTGACGCCATTTCCCGACGGGCGGTAGAATGGATAACTTCCCAGATCGATGTCCGGATACCGTGCCTGTATCGCCGTCAGCCCCTCGGCGATCACACCTTCCGGCAGGCCCAGCGCGTACACGGACCGGGACTCGATCTTCTCGCCGCCCTCCAGCCGGGGGGCGAGCCATTCGAACATCGACTGCATGACCCGCGGGACGCCGGCCATGACAAAGACGTTCTCCATCTGGAACCCTGGCGCCACCGACATCGCGTTGTCGATCAACTGGGCCCCGCGCGGCATCGTCCCCATGCGCTGGCGGGCGGCGTTGAACTCACCCGGCCTGTACGCCGCTTCCATCCGCTTGAACGCCACCGGATGCGGCTCCCACGGCACGCCGAACGCGGCGGCGATGCATTCGCTGGTGATATCGTCGTGGGTCGGGCCGATCCCGCCGGTGGTGAAGACGTAGGTGAATTTGGTCCGGACCTCGTTCACCGTATCGACGATGGTCTGGGCGATGTCGGGGATCACCCGCACTTCTCGCAACGGTATGCCCAGTTCCCCCAGCTTCACCGCCAGAAAACGAATATTGGCATCCTGAGTGCGGCCGGACAGGACCTCGTTCCCAATGACCAGCAGGCACGCGGTGGGATTATTGGCAGGCATGGCGGATCCTCAAAGAAAGTCGCGCAGCAGCGGAATCAACGGCTTGTCGGCGGGTGGCATTTCGTAGCTGGTCAGGTCGCGCGGACGCACCCAGGCCAGGGTTTGTTTCTCCCGCGGCGTGGGCATGCCTTTCCAGCGGCGGCACAGAAATAACGGCATCAGCAAATGAAACCGGTCATAGGCATGCGACGCGAAGGCGAACGGGGCGAGGCAGGACGCGGTCACGTCGATCCCCAGTTCTTCTTTCAGCTCCCGTATCAGCGCCACTTCCGGAGTCTCCCCGGGGTTCAGTTTGCCGCCGGGGAATTCCCACAGCCCGGCCATCTTCTTCCCCTCGGGCCGCCGCGCCAGCAGCACGCGGCCATCGATGTCGATCAAGGCGCAGGCGGCGACCAGCAGCAACGGTTTCTCACCGGACTCGGTTGCCTCGACCTCGGTGCGGCCGAAGATATCGTCGCGCGTCGCGGCGAACTTCCACACCGGATAGTCCCCGTCCCGCGCCTTGAAATACCCCATGCCCTCGCCCGTGAGGCGGAAGCCAGCGCGGCGCAGCACGGCGGCGGACGCGGGATTGTCGGTCGCGGCCTCCGCCTCGATCACATCCAGCTCCAGATTGGCGAAGCTCCATTGGGCAAACCGCGTCACCGCCTCGGTCGCCACGCCATGTCCCCAGAAACGCCGGCCGACCCAGTAACCCAGATCGCCGGTTCGCGTACCGGGCGGGATGCGAAGGCTGACGATCCCCACCAGGACCTCGGTGCCCGCCTCATCGCCGGTGATGGCGAGGTGCCAAGCGGTTCCCCCATTCCATTCCGCGATGGCGGACGCGATCCACTCGTCGGCGAGTTCCCGAGGATAGGGGAACGGCAGCACCGCCAGGGTGCGGATGATTTCCCAGTCGTTGACCAGACGATGCAGCGACCCCGCGTCTTCCGGTGCCAACTGGCGCAGCGTCAGCCGTTCGGTCGCCAGTGGGGTGAACGGGACGCCTGTTGTCTCGCGCGCGCGGCCGGGTGGCGGCACGGCCAGCGGAACGGCCGCCGCGGGGGCACGGCGCTTGCGGCGTTTCGCGGCGGGACGGGTGGGACTATCGGCGGTCATGCGGCCGCCAAGGTGGCTCAGGCGGGCCGGACCGCGCAAGGGCGGGATCCCATCGAAGCCGCCCTATCGCCGCGCATACTTGCGCGGAACACGGCGATCCGGTGTTTTCCCGCCACACGCGTGGGAAGGATTGGAACCAATGAATATTCAGGGACAGGTGGCCGTGGTGACGGGCGGTGCGTCCGGCCTGGGTGCCGCCACCGCGGCGCTGCTGGCGGCACGAGGCGCGCGAGTCGCGGTTCTGGACATCAACCTGGCCGCGGCCGAGGCCTCCGCCGCGCGGTTTGGCGGTCTGGGCCTAGGTTGCGACGTGGCGGACGCGGCGTCGGGGGAGGCGGCGATGGCCGCGGTGATCGCCGCCCTCGGCGCGCCCCGCGTCCTGATCAACTGCGCCGGTATCGGCACCGCCGGCCGGATCGTCGGCCGCGACGGGCCGCTGTCCCTTGATGCGTTCGAGCGCGTCATCCGCGTTAACCTTATCGGCAGCTTCAACATGCTGCGCCTCGCCGCCGCGGCCATGAGCGCGGCGGATCCGCTGGAGGAGGACGAACGGGGGGTTATCGTCAACACCGCCTCGATCGCTGCGTACGAGGGTCAGGTGGGCCAGGCGGCCTATGCCGCGTCGAAGGGGGGTGTGGTGGGGATGACACTGCCGGCGGCGCGGGAGCTGGCGCGGGCGGGGGTGCGGGTGGTCACGATCGCGCCCGGGCTGTTCCACACGCCGATGGTGGCACAACTGCCACCGGAGATTCAGGCGAGCCTTGGGGCGGGGATTCCGTATCCGTCGCGGTTGGGACGGCCGGAGGAGTACGCGGAACTGGTGGCGCACATCATCGCCAACCGGTTCCTGAATGGCGAGGTGATCCGGCTGGACGGGGCGCTGCGGATGCCGCCGCGTTAGGGGGCGGGTTGGAGCGGTGCTGGTTTGGCGCGTCGATGCCGCCGGTCTGGGCACCGTGGAAACGGACATGTGGTCTTGCAAGCGGTGTCCCGAACCCATGTGCCGGTATTCGTTGTGGGTAAGGAAGAATTTCACCACGGAGAACACCGAGAACCGCGGAGATTCAAGAAGAGTCTTCCGGTGGAATGTTAGGCGTCGGTTCATGACGGTGCCGATGGGATCGGTGCATGGGCGGTGCGTGGTCCGGTGTCTTCGCGAGGTTTCGTGGTTCTTCGTGTTCTCCGTGGTGACAGTCTTGCCGAGCCAATCAGCGAGTCCTGATTATGGGCGGAGACGGTGAGCCAGGGCAGGCGCTGATGGAGGCGATCCATCAGGACCGCGTCGAACCCGTCATCTCGCGTGGTGGCCGCCGTGGCGGGGAGAGGCCGCCGCGCGCCGCTCACGTTGCATGGAGTCTTGCCCACATTTTTCACGGCCCGTCCGGTGCCCGCCCGGTCAGTGCCGATGCCGGCCAGCACCGCGGCCCATTCTTCCGTCGGGGCATGGGCGTTGGACAGAGCGGTTATCGCCTGGCCGAGGGCACGGATCATCGCGGTAGGCTCGCGGAACCGTTTTCCCGGCGCGCGGCAAGCTATTCCGTGGCGCTGGTCATTCAGGCTGGATCGGTTGGTCCGTCGGTAGAAACTTCTCTTGCGTACGCCTGCATTTCGCCGCGGGCCCGGTCCACCGTGTCGCCTCCGGTCAGATCGGTATCCTCATGGAATTTGATCCTGAACCGACGTTCTATGGCGATGAGTTGTTTACGAAGTGCCTCGAACACCGAGAAATCATCATGCGCGTATGAAATAAACCCGTACGGGGGAACTTTCACGGCCCAGCCCCGCGTTTAGCCCGCGCTGCCGTTGCGATTGGGTCAAGATACGAAGTGGCCGAACAGGCGGGCACCGCACCCCCGGGTAAAATCGTTCGCTCGAGTCTGCTGTCCCCGGCGCCACGTGACAAGAGGCATCGCCGGCTTTGCGGTAACAAGCGGGCGGCAGTCCATTGCCGCGTCCGCGCTCCCACCCTAGACTTCCGGTCCGCCGGGCCTCGCGAGCCTTTTGGCCGCCGCCGATGGTCCGCCTAACGACAATGGCCCCAGCCGAGGGCCCAGGAGGCGACGACCATGGCCGATACGCTCGAGCAGGCGACGATTCGCAAAGTCGCGTGGCGCTTGCTTCCATTCTTATTCCTGATGTTTATCTGGTGCCTGATCGACCGGGTGAACCTCTCTTTCGCCTCGCTCACGATGAACACCGACCTGGGCTTCACGTCGACGATGTACAGCCTCGGCGCCAGCATTTTCTTCCTCGGTTACTGCACCTTCGAGGTCCCAAGCAATTTGCTGTTGGAACGATTCGGAGCCCGTATCTGGCTGGCGCGGATCATGATCACCTGGGGCATCATCTCAGCCTCCATGGCGTTCATTACGGGGATTTACAGCTTCTACACGCTGCGCGTTCTGTTGGGCCTGGCCGAGGCCGGGTTCTTCCCAGGCGTGGTGATCTACCTCACCTACTGGTTTCCGCGCGCCTATCGCGCCCGCGTGATCTCGGCGTTCCTGCTCTCGGTTCCCCTAACCAGCGTGATCGGCGCGCCGCTGGCCACTTCGCTGATGCAGATCGAGGGCTGGGGCATGCGTGGATGGCAGTGGCTGTTCCTGCTGGAGGGCATTCCCTCGGTGCTGATCGGCATCGTCGCGCTGTGGTATCTCACCGACCGGCCGTCCAAAGCGCGTTGGCTGCTTCCAGAGCAACGCGACTGGCTGGAACGCACCATCGCCGCCGAGCGCGACGAGCTGGAAGCCACGCACGGCGTGCTCTCCGCCTGGCGGGCGATGCTCGACCCCCGGGTGCTGGCGCTTTGCGTGGTCTATATCGGCGCGGGCACGATCAGCTACGGCGTGGCCTATTTTCTGCCGCAGATCATCAAAGGCATCGGCATAACGGTCTTCGCCACCGGATTCGTCACCGCGATTCCGATGATCGTGGGCGCGGCCGGTATGTTGACGGCCGGGTGGTTTTGCGATCGCTCTTCAAATAAGCGGGTGTTGTGCGGCGGCGCCTTCCTGATCGCGGCAGCGGGCGTGGCCGGGATAGGATGGACCGGATCGACCTGGTGGGTTCTGCTGCCCGCCGCGCTGATGGCGTTCTTCCTGGAGGCGACGCGGCCGACATTCTGGTCGCTGCCGTCGATGTTCCTGACCGGCACCGGTGCCGCCGCCGGGGTCGCACTGATCAACTCCGTTGGCAATCTGGGCGGGATCATAGGCCCGATCGCCATGGGCTGGATCAAGGATGCGACGCACAGTTTCGAGGGTGGACTGTACTTCATCGCCGCCGTGACGGCGACCGCCGGGGTCGTGGTGATCCTGACCGGTCCCCGGCACATCGCCTTGCGGCAGGCTGCCGGAGCAAATGCCGCCACGCGATAGGACCGTGGCGTTTCGCGTACCCGCCCCAGCCGATACGGCCGCGGTCAGCAACCGGAGGCGGGCCACAAATCCGGCCTCCGCATGGGACTTATGGGTGAGCTTCAAGACCGCCGGGAAACTGGCGGTCCTCAGGCCCCGCGCCGCGCCAATACAATCCCGCTCACGTGCCGTGCTGGCGGCCGCGGTCCGGAGCTTTAACACAAACGTTTCGGGTTGCCGCCCTGAAGCTTGAACAATTTGGCTGTTTTTGACGATAGCCCAACACCAACAGCCTGCCCGGGATTCCACGAATGTCAAACATGATACCGCGTCGTTATCATGGACACGATTCATTACCTCATTGAAGCCAGGTATCATTTCGAACGTCCAGGCGGGATCAGCCCCGCTCGACGATCAGGTAGATCAGCGCCTCGACCGACGGGTCGGCGTTCTCAACCCCATGTGGGGCGTCGGTGCGGCAGCTGCAGCTGTCGCCAGCGGCGAGTTCGACTGTTTCGTCGCCCACGGTGACGCGGACCGTGCCGGCGGCCACATGCATATGCTCCATCGTGCCGGGAGCATGGGCGGTAGCCGGACCCAGGACCGTGGACGGAGGAATCAGATAGCGCACGAAGTCAATGCGGCTGCCGGGCGCTGCTGGTGTCAGGCTCTCCCAAGGGGCGGGATGCTCACCGCCAGTTCCCTCGCCACGGCGTAGAACGCAGATGCGTGGCGCCGGGTTTGTGCCTCCGTCGATCAGGGCGGCGGCGCTAACCCCCAGCGCCTGGGCGAGCCGCACCACGGTGGTGACTGTCGGCGACTTTGCTCCACGCTCGATGTCCGAAATCATCGAGGATGAGATGCCGCTGCGCGCAGCCAATACCCGCAAGCTGAAGCCCGCCGCCTCCCGCTGCTGCTTGACGGCGCGACCCGTGCGCAGGCTGATTTCATCCTCTAAAGTTGACATCACGTCCTCTATAGTGCACGGTCAGCCTATCGCAAACAAGGAGTAGAAGCGATGGGCAAGACCGAGTTCGAGTCCGGCCTGCGGCGCGACGGCTTCCGTCCCGTTTACGCCAGCCTGCGGCCGAACGTTAAAGAGGCCAACCACTGTCATGACTTCGACGCCCGGCTGTTCGTGCTTGGCGGGGAGATCACCATCACACGCGACAACGTCCCGGAGACATTCCGGGCCGGGCAATGCTGTGAGGTGCCCGCCGGCTGCATGCACACCGAGCAGGTTGGTCCCGAGGGTGTCGCTTACCTGTCAGGCCGGCGCCGCAACGGTGGGCCGCTCACGCGCGAGGCGTTCGAAAGCGACCTGCGCCGCGAGGGCTTCGAGGTGATTCATGGCGGCCAGAAGCCCAACTTCACTGAGGATCTCCATGCGCACGGCGGCTTCGACGTGCGCATTATGGTACTGAGTGGCGAGATCACCGTGGACCGGGATGGCGGGTCAACAACGTTCCGCGCTGGCGACCATTGCGAGATACCCGGGGACTGCCAGCACGCCACCAAGGTTGGGCCGGAAGGCGTCGCTTACATCGTCGGCAAGGTCGATCGCCCGGCCGCCGCCAACTGAGCTTCGGCGGGTGCGTGGCGGTCACGCACTCATTCAGGCTCGCGGCATAGTGCTTGCGTCCGCTCCCCCCAGGATTTTCCAGCGCATGGGGCACCGGTCACAATCCGGGCGCGGGTGACCCGCTGGCGCTGCCCGAATGAGCGATGTGAGGGGCATGTGTTCGCCGGACGTGGTCCCGAACTCGCGGCTCCATTCGCCCGGCGCCGTCATCCGCCCACGACGAGCGAGAGACAAACACCTCCAGTAACCTGGGGAAACGGAAGCGGCGCGGCCGTCAAACCTGGATTATTATTACAATACAATACAACCATTGCCACATCCATGCACCAACGCCTCGCTTCGCCGGCAAGATAGTAAGAAGCGAAGACCGGTGATATCCTACGCGGTGAAAAGGGGTGCTCATTGCACGCTTTACGCCAGCGGCCAGCACCGGTGCGTCCGGGCCATTGTTCAAGGAATTGCCTCCCCATGCCGACATCCTCAATCAAAGCCCCGTCCGTCGATGTGGTCGTCGTCGGAGCCGGCTTCTCCGGTCTCTATCTGCTGCACCGGTTGCGTAAACAGGGCTTCTCGACGCGCTGTTTCGAACGGGGTGATGGCGTGGGCGGTACCTGGTACTGGAATCGCTATCCTGGCGCGCGGTGTGACGTGGAAAGCATGCAGTACTCGTATGGCTTTGATGACGAGCTGCAGCAGGAATGGAACTGGCCGGAGAAGTTCTCCGGTCATGCCGACATACGCGCCTATGCCGATCATGTGACGGACCGGTTTGGCCTGCGGCCGCACATCGATTTTGAGACCGAAGTGCGCGCCGCGCATTACGATGAGGGTCCGCGGCTGTGGAGGATCGAAACCAGTACGGGGGAGAGAATCCGTGCCAGGCATTTCGTGATGGCCGGTGGCTGCATCTCGACCGCGCAGATCCCCAAATTCGAGGGTCTGGCCGACTACACGGGCAAGACCTATCACACTGGCCGCTGGCCGCATGAGAAGGTGAGCTTCGCTGGTTTGCGGGTGGCGGTCATCGGCACCGGCTCCTCCGCCATCCAGGCGATCCCGGTGATCGCCGAACAGGCCGCGCATCTGACCGTTTTCCAGCGGCAGGCGAATTTCACCATCCCCTCGCGCAATCATCCGATGACCGCGGACTACGCGAACACCTGGAAAAACGGCTACGCGGAAAAGCGCGCGGAAATGCGCTACATGCCAAACGGTGTGCTGCGCGAGCTCAACGACAAATCGGCGTTGGAGGTGAGTGAAGAAGAACGGCTCGCCACCTATGAGGAACGTTGGCGGATGGGTGGCTCCGGCTTCCTTGGCGCGTTCAACGACATTCTGACGAACCGCGAGTCCAACGACACGATGGCGGAGTTCGTCCGCGGCAAGATCCGCCAGATCGTGAAAGATCCCGTGACGGCGGAGGTGCTGTGCCCGAAGACCCATCCCATCGGCACCAAGCGGCTTTGTGTCGATACCGGTTATTTCGAGACTTATAACCGCGATAACGTCGAACTAGTGGACATCAGTCAGACCCCGATCGAGCGGCTGACGCCGCACGGGCTGATGGTGAACGGACGCGCTTTCGAGTTCGATGCCATCGTTTTCGCGACCGGTTTCGACGCCATGACCGGGACCCTGTTCAACGTCGACATTCGCGGCCGCGCTGGTCTGGAACTGAAGACCAAGTGGGCGGCGGGTCCGCGCACCTATCTTGGCCTGATGACCGAGAGTTTCCCGAATCTGTTCATGATCACTGGTCCCGGCAGCCCTTCGGTGAAAAGCAATATGATCACATCGATCGAGCAGCACGTGGAACTGGTGGCCGACACCATCATCCATATGCGCGATCGGGGCCTCGCGGTCATCGAGCCGGAACGCGCCGCCGAAGACGAGTGGGTCGATCATGTGCAGGAGGTGGCGTACAAGACGCTGTTTCCGCAGGCGAACTCCTGGTACATGGGCACGAACATTCCGGGCAAGCCGCGCCTGTTCATGCCCTATATCGCTGGCGTCGGCAGATACCGAAAGATCTGCGAAGAAGTCGTTGTGGAAGGCTACAAAGGCTTTCGCTTCGAGGCCGAACAGGCAATAGCGGCCGAGTAGCTTCGAAGTCCATTGCACAACGCCTGGCCAGTAGCGGTGGTCAGGCGTTGTGCTCATCCAGAGCTGAGTCGAGACTAACCCTATTCCCCGTGCCGCTATGTGACGCCCTGCGCACGGAGGCCGGGCGTCCGGCTTCCGGGTCAGAACCTCGCCCCCGATGGCGGCATCGGGCTAGCGGGCCTGGCCACCCGCTCCGATGGTCTGGCATTGGTTCAGCGCCCCATCCTCGATCCACTGGTTGAGGCTGCCACGCGGGCGCGGCCCGGCTTCACGGTCCGGCCAGTTCCTGACTTGAACGCCATCTTCGGGATGCTGCGGCGGCGATTGGCGTTGTACTTGTGTGGCATTGGGACTCAAGACCAGGATATGCCCACGATCCCCTGACGCTAGTGCTCCAACGTCCGGCCAGCCGGCCGATCCCTGAACCGGACGTTCAGCGCGGTAAGGCGTCATCTGTTTCGTGCCCATGCCGGTCATTCACACCGGGCCCGGCGGATTTCCTGTTCTGATCCAGAGCAGCCTCTTCCCACCGGCGGCGGGATACGGCAAACCTGCCGTGCCAGTTTTTTTGGAGAGCCCATCTCGGGAGGACCGCGCGATGGCGAGACGTGCGAGAGGCCCAGGTTCCCTCATCGAAAGGTTGGCGGGGGCCGTGCGCGTGCCGCCGCTTCAATATTTCGACTTCCACGTCTTCGTGCAGCTCAACGACGCATATTTTATCGACGCCCGGGCGGGTGAGCCTCTGCGTCCCTGGTGATTTCCTGGTGCCATCGTGCCTCGGCGGGCTGTCGCGAGGCCGGCACATGGTGGAAACCTTCAACCGCCTTGGGGTCGACGACGTGACACTCGGGAACCATGAATTCGAGCAAAAATCACGGACGCTATGACAGCGGCGGCGGCTTCGACGGCGATGTAGATCCCCACGTCAGCGGTGGCGCCGATGCGATCATGAATGTGGCACCCCAGACAGCCCAGAGAATCACTCAGTGTCCTCTGCGTCCTCCGTGCCCTCAGTGTTGAAAGCGCGGCCAACACCCCCCCGGACCCGCGCCAAACGCCGAAAAGACTATCCAGCCCCAGATCGCCGCCCAGCATTCTCCCGCAACAAAAACTCCCGCCCGACCTTCACCATCGGCACTCCATCATACGCAACGATATCCGCCGTCGCATAAGTCTCGTGCCACGAGTCTGGAATAAAGCTCCCCGTCCCCACCACATCGATCGGTGCGCGGGCATCCGCCATCACCAGGCATTTCTCCACTCCGAACCCCGAAGATGCAACAATCCGGGCCGCCGGAAAACCGCCCGCGTCCAACGCCTCCCGCGTTTTCCAGATCGCGGCGGCGGACACGCCGGTGCCGACCAGGTACCGCAATTCCGTCTCGCTCCGGTAACGGCGTAGCGCACCGGGGGCGTTCCGTTCCAGGACCGCGTAGCTTTCCGCCGGGTCCAGCCCCTCCAGGAACCGTCCGCCATGCGTGTCCAGCCGGAAGGCCAGCGCGCCCGCCGCCGCCAGATCGGGAAACCGACCGCAAACCGCCAGCGCGTCCGTTATCTCCCGTCCGAAATAATCCACCAGCACCGTCATCGGCTCGTCCGGAAAGGTCTCCCGGAACATTTCCGCCGCGCGTACCGTCGAACCGGCATAGCCGATCAACGAATGCGGCATCGTTCCGAAACCGCGCGGCGCGCCAAACCAGTGCGCTGTCCCATCGTTCGCGTTGCCGATGAAACCTTTCGCGCCTTCCTGCTTCGCGGCGGTGCTGCCGACAGAGGCCGCGTAGGCCATCATGTCCTGCATTTCGGCCCCCGCGCAGTGCCGCGCGTCCATCGCCAGGAACGACGCCGAGGGCAACGCCAGCGCCATCCGCATCGCGTTATGCGCCGCTACGCAGGCGGGACCGATTTTCTGCAGAAGAATGGTTTCCATCTCCGACAGGTGCATCATGCTGCCCGTCAGATAGGCAATCGGCTCCCCCGCCCC
>Ga0302322_100005769_pt1 | contig 10895 bp, 3 predicted proteins | sample Fen_T0_2_FD_203757 | JGI IMG/M metagenome (GOLD analysis project Ga0302322, IMG submission 203757) | Peat permafrost microbial communities from Stordalen Mire near Abisko, Sweden - Fen_T0_2 | ecosystem: Environmental > Terrestrial > Soil > Wetlands > Permafrost | place: Sweden: Abisko... | reverse complement strand
ACGCGCCCTTCGGGCAGGACACTTCGCTCACCGCCCGCTTCGAACTCAACGGCCCGGCCCAACCGCGGATCGAACGCCGCGCCCGGGCGGTCGCCGCGGACGCGCCCCGCGACCAGTGGGACTGGCAAACCGTGGCCGGCATGGAGTTCAAGGATTCTGCCGCCGACGTCCTGCCCGGCGATCCGCCGCTCGAAATGCGCTTCGCCTTCACCTGGGATGCCACCGCCCTGCAGTTCCATGCGGAGGTGAGCGACGCCAAGCCAGGCTACAAGATGCCCGTCGAGAGCAATCGTTTCGTCGAACTCTTTCTCGACACGAGAAACGATGGCCTGCTCTGGCTCGGCCGGGATGACTACCAATACCACTACAAGTCCACCGGCGTCACCCGCGAGTGGTTTCACAAGAACAAAGCGCAGGCCGTCATCACGCGGACCGCGGAAGGCTACACGGTCGAGGCGGTCATTCCGTGGGCGAATCTCGGACTAAGCCCGCGCGCCGGCCTCGAATTCGGCGTCGCCCCGGCGGTCATGCACGAGGGCACCCGCGAGTGGGAGCCCGCGCTGAAACTCAACTGGTGCTACCAGCGCCAGGCCGACGATCGCGTTCTCCTGGGTGCCCTGCGCCTGCAATGAATCCTATCCGCCCCACGCTCCTTGGTTGAAGGCACCGCCCTCCCGGCTCGCCCGCCTGATTTCCTTTACCGTGTCACACCACACGTTCCCTGAAACTGATACACCCTAGAACCGAACCCACAACGTCATGAAACCCATGCTACCCCGCAAAGTCGCGTTCGCCCTCGGGCTGACGCTCGGCCTCCCGGTCGCCTTGCTCGCCCAGAGTGCGCCGACCGATCCCTCCGCTGCCGCCCCCGCCGCCAAGGAAGAGATCGTCCAGTTGACGCCCTTCGTCATCACCACCGATCGCGACAACGGTTACATCGCCGTCGACTCGCTGGCCGGCGGTCGCACGAACACGCCCATCAAGCTCACGCCCTCCTCGATGTCGTCGCTTACGCGGCGATTCCTCGACGACGCCGGCCTGACCAATGTCCGCGATGCCCTCCAGTGGTCGCCCAACGTCGTGCCCAGCGACTATCTGGCCGGCAAGCAGCTGGCCAATCCCTTCAACAACTGGGACTACAACTTTCGCGGCGCGGGCCAGTCGCTGCAGGGCGGCGCCGGTCCGTCGCGCAACTACTTCACGTTTTATCAATCCGCCGACACCTACAACGTGGATCGCATCGAGTTTGATCGCGGTCCCAACTCCATCCTCTACGGCGTCGGTACCGTCGGCGGCGTGCTCAGCACCTACACCAAGATTCCGCGCGTCGACAAGGACTTCTTCACTTCGGTGGTGACCCTCGACGACAACCGCAGCAGCCGGCTGGAAGTCGACTTCAACCGCGGACTCACGGACCATCTCGCCCTGCGCTTGAATGCCCTCTACGATCACCACCTGGGCTGGCGCAACAACGACAAGGGTACCACCAAGGCCGTCGATCTCGCTCTGCTCTACCAGTTCACCGAAAAAACATCCGTCCGCGTGGAATACGAAATCAACCGGGCCCAGAATACCCTGATCTCCTCCACGTATGGTGACGGTGTTTCCAAGTGGGATGGCTCGGCCAACTCTGCCACCTGGGGTGCTCCCGCCACCGGCACCGGCACCCGGGCCTCCCAGGACGCCGGTTGGGGCACGAATCCCTACAACGTCTGGATTCCGAGCCTCGCCTCCAAGGGCATCATGAACTGGAACGGCGGCACCATTTCCGCCGGCATCGATCCCGACGGCCTCGCCGTCGCACCCTACGCCGGTTTCTATCCGGCCACGCTCAAGCCGCTCTACTCCTGGATGAACGGCGGCAATAATTATTCCACCGCGAAGGTACCGGTGCTCGACAACCGCGACTTCACCTATGGCAACGGCATTTCCAAGCCGCAGTATAACGTTCTCACGGCCTTCCTCGATCAGCGCTTCAACGAAAACTTCGACGCGGAAGTCGCGTTCTACCGCTACGACAACAAACAAAACGCCAAGAACTACGAGGGCGCCGGCAACGTCTATATCGACCTCAACAAGCAGCTCCCCGACGGCACGACCAATCCCAACTACGGGAAGAGATTCGCCGATTTCTTCCTGAGCCAACAGCAGCAGAACCGCACCGTCGACGAAATCCGCGCCCAGCTGAACTACCACTTTGACGCCACCGTCTTCGGCGTGCCGCTGAAACAGCTCTTCACGGTCTCGGCCGGCGACCAGAAGATCACGTGGTATGCCCGCCAGTACAACGCGCAAATCGCCGATACCGGCCGCACCGATCCCGGCACCAATCTGGTCTGGGGCCGGCTGTATTTCGACAGCCCGAATGCCTCCATGGACATTCCGACCGCCATTAACGGCAAGAACGTCAGCTACGCCCCGTGGCCCAGCTACTGGTTCGATTTTGACGAAACTTACAAACTCAAGAATGTCGCCGTCGCCTCCCACTCCCGCTTCTGGGATGACAAGCTCAGCGTGCTCCTCGGCGCCCGGCGCGACACCTACGACCACAATCGCCTCGCCTTGCACACTCCGGCCGACACGACCGACCAAGAGACCGCGGTCCTCGACAGCGCCAGCGGCACCACCTATTCCGGCGGCGCCATCTATTATTTCAAGTGGCTCGGCATCTTCGCCAACTACTCGAAGAATTTCGACCCCATCGGACCCGGCAAACAGCCCAGCCTCAATGGCACCGCTTTTGGTCCCGCCACCGGCAAAGGCTACGAGTACGGCTTCCGGATTTCCACGGACGACGGGAAATATTACGCCTCGCTTTCCCGTTACGACAGCAAATCTCAAAACCGCATCTTCGGCGGCAGCAAACCCGACTTTGCCGGGATGTGGAAGAATTACTACGACGCGCTCGGTCAGCCCTACGTGACGGCCCGGACCTCGCTGGGCTACGACGACACCGAGGCGCTCAAGGTCAGCGGCTATGAACTCGATCTCACCGGCAACCCGACGAAGAACCTTCGGCTCAGCGTCACCTTCGGCAAGCCCGACTCCAAAATCGTCGAGGCCCTCTCCGGGGCTCGCGCCTACTATGCGGCCAATCTCGCGACGTGGAATACCGCCACCAGCGGCACCTCCACGTTCGCCACCAACCTCAAGGGTCAGCTCATCAGTGCGCAAAACACCCTTGATCAGAACACCGTTGGCAAGACCAAGCTCGGTCTGGTGGACTACACCGCCAGCGTCTTTGCGCTCTACACCTTCACCGACAACAGCCTCAAAGGCTTCTCCCTCGGTGGCGGTGTCGCCAAAACCGGGAAGCAGTATGTCGGGGATTTTGGCGCGCCGGACGGCCAGCCTAAGTTTCCCTACTATGGCTCGGTTCGCACCACCACGAGTTTGGTCCTCGCCTACGAAACCAAACTGCAACGGATTCCGGTGCGGCTGGCGCTCAATGTCGACAACGTGCTCGACGACAAGGATCCGATCATCACGGGTTATCACTGGGGCTGGGTTGACGCCGCGGGCCATAGCATCGCCAACGCTTATTACCTGCCCGCACCCCGGACTTTCCGGCTCTCCGCCCGCTTCAGCTTCTGATCCGGCCGGCTGAAACTATCACCGGCGTCGGACCAGTTGCCGCCGCCGGTTTTTCCTCCTCTCTGTCTCTCATGGAGCTCTCACTCTCATCGTCTCCTGCGCAACCCGCCTCCGTTCCGCCCGAAGAGCTGGCCCTCCAGGCCGCCTCGGACTTCGGCCTGATCGCGCTGAGCCAAGCTTCGCCGCTGCAGGCGTTGTTCCTGCCGAGCGGGGCCCTTTTCGCGCTGCGCCACAACGAGACGCTCCTCAACCAACTTCTCCCCGGCCCCGCCGAAGATGGACTCTTTCGCCTTTTCTTGCGCGCGCGCGATCCGGCGGGCCGCGTTGTTGACTCCGGCTCGCTCGTCGGTGCCGGTCTGCCTTTCACGCCCAACCCTTCCACTGCCACTTGGACTGCGGTTCCGATCGCCGGTCTTGCCGCCACCACCACTTTCGCCCTGCATCCGCAGCACGCGGCTTGGGCCTGGCGCATCTCCATCACCAACACCACTGCGGAGCCGCGCCGTTTCGACGTGCTGCATGCGCAGGATCTCGGCCTCGCGGATGAAGGTGCCGTGCGCAACAACGAGGCCTACGTTTCCCAATACATTGACCTCCTTCCGCTGCGGGACGGTACGCTCGGCTGGACCATTCTCGCCCGCGAGAACCAGGCGGCGGCCGGCGGTCGTTTCCCGTGGCTCGCGTTCGCCTGCGCCACCGGCGCGGAAGCGTACTGCACCGACGGCGGGCAGTTTTTCGGTGATGACCATCGGCTGACCGGCCAGCCCGCGGCTCTTCGTCTGCCGCAATTGCCGTCGACCCGGCTCCAATACGAATTCGCTCTCGCCGGACTCCAAAGCCGTCTCTTGGAACTCGCTCCCGGCGCCTCCACCGAAGTGGTTTTTGTCGCCCGCTTCCTCGAGCACCATCCGACTGCTTCCTCGGCCGCCGATCTGGCGGTGCTGCGCGAACTCCTGCCGGCCGACTGGGCGCGTCGCGATGCCACCACGCGCTCCACCACGCATCCCACCTCGCTTTTCGTGACCGCTCCCTGGATTCACGGACAGCAACCGACCGAGGCCGAGTTGGCGCGCCTGTTTCCCGGCCCCCGCCGGCATGTCGAGACTGATGCCGCTGGCTTGGTGCATTCTTTTTTCACCGCGGCCGACACCCATGTCGTGACGCGGGCCAAAGAGGCGGCGATCGCCCGTCCGCACGGACACATTCTGCGCAGCGGCGATGCTTCGTGGATCGACGAAGCCCAGTTTGGTCTCACGTGCTACGCGGCCGGAATTTTTGCGGCCCAGGTTTATCTGGGCAACACGAGCTTCGCTCGCCTGCTGCCCGTGGTGCGCAACGCGCTCAATGTCGCCCGCGCCAGCGGCCAGCGCATTTTTTTCCGAAGCGGTGGCGTCTGGCAGCAGCTGGGCGTGCCTTCGCTCTTTGCGCTGACCCCTGGTGAGGTGCGCTGGCATTACCTGCTGGCGGACGGGATCACCGTCACCGTGCGCGTCTGGTGCCCGTCCGATCCGGCCGCCTCGTTTTTGGAGCTGCGCGTCGTGTCCGGTCCGCCGGGCGAATTTCTCATCACCCACCAACTCGCGCTGGGCACCATGGAGTTCGAGTTGCCGGGTGCGGTGACTTTGCACCGGGCCGAGGGCTGGCTCGAATGTCATCCGTCGTCGGAAACGCTCGTGGGCCGGCGCAAGCCCGGGGTCTGTTTCGCCGTCGCCGCCGCCGAGTCCGCACAACTGGCAACCCTCGGTGGTGACGAATTGCTCTACGCCGATGCCCGGCGCCGCTTCGGGCCTTACGTGATTTTGCAGACGAAGCCCGTGCTCCGGTGCGGAGTCATTTTGCTCGGCACGGCGGCCGGTGCCGCGGCCTTGCCCGATGCGGTCGCCGCGGCCCGGCGCGTCTATGCGACAGCTTTGCCCGTCCGTTTGATGGGCGCGCCGATGCAGTTCGCCGGCCATCCTGACCCCGGTGTCGGGCGGGTGAGCGAAGTGTTGCCGTGGTTCAATCACAACGCCGCCATCCATTTTTCCGCGCCGCACGGGCTGGAGCAATACGGCGGCGCGGCCTGGGGCGTGCGCGATGTCTGCCAGGGCTCCATCGAATGGCTGCTCACCGCCGGACGTCACGAAGTGGCCCGGCGCGTCCTGCTCACCGTGTTCGCCCAACAGTACAACCATGATGGCAGCTGGCCGCAGTGGTTCATGCACGACCCTTACCGCCACATCCAGCAGCTCCACAGTCACGGCGACGTCTGCTTCTGGCCGGTCAAGGCGCTCTGCGATTACGTCGAGGCGAGCGATGATTTTGCGTTCCTTGACCAAGCGGTTGGTTTCACCGATCCGAAGGAGTTCACCGCGGCCGGTCCGCAGGAAACTCTCTGGCAGCATTGTGATCGGGTGATCGCCCACTGCGAATCCCGCTTCCTCGCCGGCACCGCGCTCGTCAACTACGGCGACGGCGATTGGGATGACACGCTGCAGCCGGCCGACCCGACGATGCGCACCCGCATGGTCAGCGCGTGGACCGTGGGGCTTTCCTTTCACACGTTCCGCCAACTGGCCGAAGTCAGCCGCCGCGCGGGACAGACTCCGCGCGCCGCCCGGCTCGAACAATTGCTGGCGCGGATGCGCGTCGATTTCACCGCCCACCTCATGCCGGGCGGCATCGTGGCCGGATTTCTTCTCACCGAGGCCGATGGCTCCGCCCGGCCGCTGCTGCATCCGACCGACCGCGTGACCGGCATTCGCTACCGGCTGCTGCCGATGACGCGCTCGATCCTCGCGGAGCTCTTCACCCCGGAGCAGGCGCGGCGTCACCTCGAGATCGTCGAACGCGAGTTGCTCTACCCGGACGGCGTCCGCCTGATGAGCGAGCCGGCGGTCTATCGAGGTGGGTTGGAAACACTTTTCAAACGCGCCGATACGGCGACGAATGTCGGCCGCGAGATCGGCCTGCAATACGTCCACGCCCACCTGCGCTATGCCGAGGCGCTGGCCAGGGTGGGGGATGCCGAGCGGCTCTGGACCGCGCTGCAGGTGGTCAACCCGGTCGCGCTCCGCGAGTCCGTGCCCAACGCTGCGCCGCGCCAGAGCAACGTCTATTTCTCCAGCTCGGATGCGGATTTCGCCGATCGCATCGAAGCGGCCGCGCGCTGGTCCGAACTGCGCAGCGGCCGCGTGGCGGTGCGCGGTGGGTGGCGCCTTTACTCGAGCGGGCCCGGGCTCTACTTGCACAAGATCCGCACGTGCCTGCTCGGCCTGCGCGAGTCGTTTGGCGATGTCGTGTTCGATCCCGTGCTGCCGCGCTGCCTCGACGGCCTGAGCGCCGACGTCCAACTGCTCAGCCGGCCGGTTCGCGTGGTCTATTCCGTCCGGTCCGGGACCTTTTCCCCCCGGTCGATCCGGGTCAACGGCACCCTGCTGCCGGCGGCGCAGCGCGAACCGAATCCGTACCGCGCCGGCGGCCTGCGCGTCGCCGGCTCCCGGCTCGCCGCCTTGCTGACCAGTGGCGAGAATCGCATCGAGATCGAACTTTGACCGCCCGCCCTCTCCGCCACTGCCGCGCCCGCCCCGAACTCATGACTCCACACCAAACCCACCTGACCGCGCCGGCCGACCGGATTCCGCTCTCGCAAAAACTCGCCTACGGCATGGGGTCGGTCGTCACGATCGTGGCGGTCAACTCCGTGGTGCAATTGACGAGCCTCGTCTACGTCGTCGGGCTCGGCATCAGCGCGATCTGGATCGGCTACGCGCAGGCGCTGCCGCGTTTGTGGGACGCCTTCGTCGATCCGTTTCTGGGCAACATGTCCGACAACTCCCGGTCACGTTTCGGTCGCCGGATTCCCTTCCTCGTGGTCGGCGGCGTGCTGGTGGGCATTGCGTTCTGGCTGCTCTGGACGGTGCCGCGGCAGTGGAGCCAGCCGGCGATGTTCGGCTACTTCATGGTGACCTCGCTGTTTTTCTACACGGTCGTTCCGATCTACTCGATCCCGCACGGCGCGCTGGGTCTGGAGATGACCGACGACTACCACGAGAAGACCAGCCTGTTCGCCTACGCGAGTTTCATCGGCAACGTCGGCGCGTTCACGCTGCCGTGGATCTACTACCTCGCCAACCGCCCCATTTTCGGTGGCGACCCGGTGGCGGGCATCAAATGGGTGTGTCTGGGCATGAGCGTCATTCTCACCATCTGCGCTTTGGTCTGCGCCTTCGTCTGCCAAGAGGGAAAACTGAAGCAGACCAAAACCCAGGAGAAAATCCCCGTTCTGGAAAGCTTCAAGGCCACCTACCGCAATGCGACTTTTCTCAAGCTCGTCCTGGCCTTTGTCCTGCTGATCGTCGGCTTCCAGCTGGTCATGGGCTTCAGCAATTTCATCACGATCTTCTATCTTTTCGGCGGCGACAAGGACCCGGCCTCGACGCTCATGGCGCAGAACGGCACGCTCTGGGCGGCGGTCGGCCTCGCGGGAGTTTTCCCCATGACGTGGTTGTCGAAGCGCTGCGGCAAGCGCTTCACGGTCATCTTTTCCTTCGTGGTCATCATCGTCGGCAATCTCCTGAAAATCGTCTGCTACAACCGGGCGCATCCGTGGCTGACTTTCGTCCCGACCATCTGTCTGTCGCTCGGCATGGTGTTCTGCTTCTCGCTCGTCAACTCGATGATTTCCGACATCTGCGACGAGGACGAGTATGCGACCGGAGTCCGCCGCGAGGGTATCTACTTCGCCGTGTATAATTGGTGGTGGAAGGTCGCAGTTTCGATCGCCTCCGTGGCCAGTGGCTATCTGCTGCGGTTGACCGGCTTCACGGAATCGATGGCGACGCAAACCGAGTCCACCCTGTTCTGGATTCGCTTCTGGGAAATCGGGCTGCCGCCGATATTGTGCGCAATCAGCGCCGGGCTGCTGCTCAAGTATCCGCTGACCGAAACGCGCGCCTACGAAATCAAGGCCCTGCTGAAGGCGCGCAAGGCGCAGTCTGCCGCCGCGTCCGCGGGGTAGTCCTTTCAAAGCGCTTTGTCATTCTGAACGAAGTGAAGTCGAGCCAACAGGTCGGTCGGGCGTCCGGGCGCTGTGGGCGGGGTGCCCTCACCCCGCGAGGCATGACAGACGCGAACGCATCGTCTCCCGTGACTTTCCTTACCCAATCCTTTTTCCGTCTCGGCTTTTGCGCCTTGCTCGGCGCCACTTTGCTCGGCCGGCCGGCCGGCGCTCTGGCGCAGCCGCGCCTGCTCGACGACTTTGAGACGCTCGCGGGCTGGCACGCCTTCCCTTCCGAGGGCGCCAAGGCGAGCCTCGCCAGCGTCCCGGGCGAACATGGCCGGGCGCTGATGATGGAATTCGATTTGAGCGCCGCCTACGGCTACGCCATCGCGCGCAAGGACGTTGCGGTCGACCTGCCCGTGAATTACCAGTTTACCTTCGACCTGCGGGCCGAGGCGCCGGTGAATAATTTCGAAGTGAAGCTCACCGACGCCGCCGGCAATGTCTGGTGGAGCAAGCGGCTGGATCTTACTTTCCCGACCCAATGGACGCCGCAGCACGTCCGGCGCCGGCACCTCTCGTTCGCGTGGGGACCGTCGCCGCAGACCGAGATCCGCCGCCTCAAGTCGATCGAGTTCGTGGTGGCTTCGGGCACCGGCGGCAAAGGCCGGATCTTCGTCGATAATCTGCGTTTTGAACCGATTGACAACGAAGTCGCCCGCAATGCCCGGGCCGTCGTCACGGTGTCCTCGGCGAAATCCGGCGGCGCGCCGCACGCCGACGAACATGGCACGGTGATCGCGAACTGGACGGCTTCCGGGAGCGGCGCGGCGGAGTGGCTGGCCATCGATTTTGGTTTTGAGCGCGAGCTCGGCGGCTTGGTCATCGACTGGCAGGGCGCGGACTTCGCCTCCGCCTACGATGTGCTCCTGTCGGCGGACGGGGAAAACTGGCGGACGGTGGCCGCGGTGACGCAGGGCAACGGCGGCCGCGATTATCTTTATCTGCCCGAACAGCAGGGCCGGTGGTTGAAACTCGCGGTGCGGGCGGGCGCAAACGGTCGCGGCTGCACGGTGGCACGACTGGAGGTCAAGGGGCCGGAGTTCGGCGCGAGCGCGAACGCATTTTTTCAAGACGTGGCCCGGGACCAGCCGCGCGGAACTTATCCGCGGTATCTGGCACCGGAACAGAGCTACTGGACCATCGTGGGCAGTCCGGCCGACGTGAGCGAGGCGTTGATCAACACCGACGGAGCGATCGAGGTCGATCAGACCCGCTTCATGATCGAGCCGTTTCTTTTTGTGGACGGTAAACTCGTGACGTGGGGCGACGTCACCTCCCGCCAGTCGCTGGAGAAAAATTATCTGCCGATTCCCTCCGTCGAATGGAAATACGGCGATCTCACTCTCACGACCACGGCATTGGCCGCGGGTGCGGCAGGCCCGGACAGCCGGTTGTTGGCCACCTACCGGGTTGCGAATGCCGGTGCCCCGGTCAAAGGAAAATTGTTTCTCGCCCTCCGGCCGTTTCAGGTGAATCCGCCGTGGCAAAACCTGCTGCATCCCGCCGGGTGGGCGCGCATCAATCGGATGCAGTTGCAGAACGGCGTGGTGGCCGTGGATGAACGGACGATCATCCCGCTGGATGCGCCGACGGGTTTTGGGGCCACGGCGTTTGAGTCGGGGGAAATCACGGAGTACTTGCGCCAGGGCCGTTTGCCGGCCGCCGCCGCGGTGCAGGATGCGCAGGGTTTTGCCTCGGCCGCTCTCGCGTACGATTTCGACCTCGCGGGCGGGGCCGCGCAGGAAGTCCGGCTCGTGGTGCCGTTTCACGGGTGGAGCGGGCAGCCGCAACCGAATCTGCCGCGCGCGGACGCCACGCACTTGGCCAGCCAGGCTCACGACGACACCCGCCGGAGGTGGGAGTCGATGCTCGACCGCTTCCAGGTGAAACTGCCGCCTTCGGCCCAACCCGTCATCGACACCATCAAGTCGAACCTCGCCTACATCTTCATCAATCAGGACGGCCCGCGCATCCAGCCCGGCTCGCGCAACTACGAGCGTTCGTGGATTCGCGACGGCTCACTGACCTCCACCGCCCTGCTGGAACTCGGACTCAAGGACGAGGTGCGCGCCTACGCCGATTGGTATGCCCAATTCCAGTTTCCCAGCGGCAAGATCCCATGTGTCGTCGACGCCCGCGGGGGCGACCCGACGGACGAGCACGACAGCCATGGCCAGATGATTTACCTGATCATGCAGGTCTACCACTTCACCCACGACGCGGCTTGGCTGCGCACGAAATGGACCACGGTGGAGAA
>Ga0302322_100005768_pt1 | contig 10895 bp, 5 predicted proteins | sample Fen_T0_2_FD_203757 | JGI IMG/M metagenome (GOLD analysis project Ga0302322, IMG submission 203757) | Peat permafrost microbial communities from Stordalen Mire near Abisko, Sweden - Fen_T0_2 | ecosystem: Environmental > Terrestrial > Soil > Wetlands > Permafrost | place: Sweden: Abisko... | reverse complement strand
ATGAATGCCAATGAAAACCTTGGTTCATAGGCCATCGCCACAATCGTTGCCTTACCATATCTCGACAGGCCTTCTATAGCCAAACGTTTTGCATCAACATCAGGATCAGTTTCAAAATAATCAACAACTCTGCTCGCACCCCAAGCCCATGCTTTCAATGCTCCCCAATCATCAGGTTTTCGATGCTCGCCCTTATTTACGAGTCCAATAATTCCTTGGGTCAGGCCAGCTCCATTGTCCGCTTGAAAACTAGTAGGATTAATAATCGCATAACCCCAACCTCTTGATATCAATTGCTCTTTCCATCCTGGCTCAGTAGGTGCGATCAGGGTATTCTGTTGGGGCGTATTGTTTCCAAAAGGCCAACGGATAAATCCAAACTCCAATACAACTGGAACTTTCGCTCCAGCCTTTGCTGGTGTGGCGAGTACTAATTCTATCTCCACTTTAATCTTAGAATAGGAAGAGTTATCTACAACTCCTCGAAGTGTTTTTTCTTTTATGGGATAAGTACCAACAGTAGTATCCTTTACTGATACGACACGCCATGTGACAGTGGGAATATTTTTAGGCATCCTGCCATAAATCTCTTTGTCAAAGTCTTCAACAATTTCAGGCCTTCGTTTTTCCCACCACTCTTTTACTGTTTTAACTTGTTGTCCATTTTTTAGTATTAACGGATCAGGCAGTTTGTATTGATTAACCTTGGACTCACTTCGGTTAGCTGCATTGGGTGCATCCGGGTTTCCTGATGGCCCGGGTCGGTTGGCCACAGTAATGCCGAGTTGTTTCTTCATTTTTTCGTGATCCATCGCAGAAAGTTTCGCAATGCTATCGCGTGCGGCCTGCGACAAAAATTGGGCTTTGCCAATGGAATAAATCGCCAACACTATAACTATAAGAAGTACTCTTTTCATTTTTTATTTTTTAATTCTTGAATGCTGTATTTCGAAGCTTCAAGCATCGTGGTAACCCAGAAATCATCCGGGTGATTTTTCAGATACTTTAAAAAATCGTTATGCTTTTTACGATCAATATTGATGGAATGACCGCCGCCTACGCCATGAAATAAAACTACCATCAGCCCGTTTTCTTCTTTTGCTTTTTCCGCCCAAGACACGAGTTGATTGGCATTGTTATTATCAATAACAAAGCAGTCAATATTATTTAAATCTAAAGTCTCTAACTTATTTATTTGACCGCGAACTCCTCTCATCGATATAAACTGACTCTTGATTTTATCAATAAATGATCCTTCTTTGGTTTGCGTATCACCGCAAGTATAAGCAAATGTCCGTTCCTTTTTTCCATCCAATGATTCAAGAAATACATTTGTCATTTCAATCTCTTTCACAATTTGATCAGTACTGTATTTGCTTAAATCATTAGAAGGAGTTACCCATGATCTTCCTGGTTTCGAGGCATCACACGGATGAAACAAAGTGTGGTTTCCTAATTCATGACCATTCGTAGCGACTTTTCTCCAATCTTGAATTCGATTCTTACTTCCAGCAAAGTCAGCGGTCAAATAAAAACTTCCCTTAAATCCAAGAGAGTCTAACGCAGGGACCACATTATCGAGTTGCACCTCTAATGCGTCATCGTATGTTAAAACCACTACAGCTTTTTTTCCATGCCAGGGTTTGTCACTGCCTGAGGTCTGAATGGCTGATGCAGAACTAACATTATTGCTCCAATCAGGCAGCTGAACTGGAGCTTGGAAGATCACAAGAGTGCAGAACAGGAAGGTTATTTGCTTGAGCATGTTAATTATGATTTGGATTTAGAATGACAATGTAATGTGTAGCTTACGGAATGGCAAATGTTGAGTGAGGGACGGCAGATTTCCTCGGCATATGATTTTAAATGATGTTTTTTTGGCAATCACCATTTCTTCTTCAGAAAGCCTTTGCTCAAAGCTTTTCTTTAATTAGGTCTAAATATCGAGGATCAGTTTAATAACTTTGATTTATAGTGAGTTATAAGGCATAAAGGGAAGTTAGATTATAATTTCTTTTAGTAGATTTTCATTGGGTTAGTTGTCAAGTAATGAAGTTTGGTACTTATATTAACTCCATGAATAGACTACTTATCGTTGTTTTCTGCATTAAGTTTTCTGTTGCAGCACTGGCTCAAACCGTTTCGCTTTCTTACAACACCTCTAATCCCAGAGAAAAATTTTCAAGTGGTATCATTCTGAAATCGCTTAATAATAAAGGTTATTCAGTAAAGCCTGAATCTGATTTCAAAATTTCATTGGCGATTGATACAACGTTGGGAAAGGAAGCTTTTACAATATCGCCTTCGCCAAGAGAAATTCTCATCAAGGGCGGTGATGGGAATGGAATTTTTTACGGAAGCCTTTCTGTTGCGGAAGACATTCGAAATGGAATTTCGATTCAAGAAATAAAAGGCAGGAGAGAAGCGCCACGATTGCAATTTCGCGCCATAAAATTCGATCTGCCATGGGATACGTATCGTCATAGTTATGCGCTTGATCAACATCAGGAAACCTGTGCTGATGTGAGGTACTGGGAAAGCTTTCTGGATATGATGGCCGCGAACCGATTCAATGTTTTGACGCTTTGGAATCTTCACCCTTATACATTCATGATCAAGCCTGCCAACTTTCCTCAAGCGAGCCCATGGAATGACGAGGAAATGAAAAAGTGGAAAAATCTTTTTAGCAGTATCTTCAAAATGGCCGAAGAACGAGGCATAGATACCTACGTGGTTCCGTTCAATATTTTCGTCACCAAAGAGTTTTCAAAAGCGCATCAAGTGGCGATGGATAATCTGGATCACCATTTTTTTGTAAATGGAGATACATCCGAAATAGTGAAGCGATACACACGTGAATGTGTTACACAATTACTAGAAGAATACCCTGAGCTGGATGGAATGGGAATGACGTTAGGAGAAGGAATGGGCGGTATGACACCTCAACAAAGAGAAAACTGGATGAAGGAAACAATCATTGCGGGAATGCGAAACGCCAAACGAAAGTCGAAGCTAATTCACCGGATACCGTTTTCAAGCACCACCAATTCGCTTGGACCAACAAGTATCGAAACGGAAAAGATAACGAGAAGAGGAATTGAACAAGAAGCAGCCCTGGACTTCATTGAGCAACCAGTGTGGGCTGATCTGAAATTCAATTGGTCACATCCGCTTTCAACAACCAAACTCATAAAAGTACATGGTGGCAAACTGTTTGGAGGCTATTGGACACCTGCGCCAACCAGTTTTAAAATCATATGGACCGCGAGAAATGAAGATGTCTTTTGCTTGCGTTGGGGAGTTCCTGGTTTTATTCGCGATCATATTAATACGAATGCACTTGGTTATGTTGGCGGATATGTAATTGGATCAGAGACATACATCCCTGCAAAAGATTATTTCACAAAGCCGGATATTCAAAAGAAGTGGAAATACGCTTTCGAACGCCAGTGGTTATTTTATAAGATGTGGGGAAGGTTGTTGTATGATCCATTAACACCGGATGACGTTTTTAAAAATGAGTTTGTTTATCGATACGGTGCTCAAGCTGCGCCTTTGCTGGAAGCCTCTGCATTGGCAGGTTCAACACTTTTGCATTTGGCGTCCTCTTATGACTTCACTTGGGATTTCTCTTTGTATGCGGAGGGATTTTTAGCACTCAATTCTAAAAATAAACGAGTTGAATTCATATCGGTTGACAGGCAAATCAACCAACCAACATTTGATCCTAATTATATTTCAGTGACTGATTATGTGAAAGGGATTTCTGCAGGAGAAGTTTTTGATAAGAAGATAACCCCACTAATGCTTTCCGAAATTCTGAACAGGGATTGCCTTAAAGCCCTAGACCTGGTAAAGCATGTTCAGCCTGGAGAAAATGTGGCTTTCCAGCAAGAGATCGGTGATATAAGAGCATGGGCTAATCTTGGCCTTTACTTTTCAGAGAAACTAAAAGGTGCTGTTGCGCTACAGACCTATCGAACAAAAGGTGACGAAACAAACAAGAAAGATGCGATCGCTCATTTGGAAAACGCTTTAAAGTACTGGGACGTAATTATCAGTATCACAGCACCACTTTATAGTGATATGCCATTAGTTCATTTTAGCGAACAAGATGGGAAACCATGGAAAGAAAATGATAACCTGCGATTTCATTGGAGACTGCTTCGCAACGATGTAAAAAATGATATTGCTATTGCCGGGAAAAGTGCATTCGAGTAGAGTGCAGATTAAATGATATATATCTATCTGATTTATAGAATTCTATAACTGATCAGGCAAACGATCACTTCTTTATACCTTGTGTTGTGGTATTAAAAATAAACTTCAAGATGCACTAAGTATCCTGACCCCTGAAGTAGTCCTACTGATCAGAAACCGTTTGCATATAATTTTTCTTTTAAAACGGTTGCTAAAGGAACTAAATTTAAAACCTAGTCTTGCTTTTGCCTATGGGACAATTTTATCCATTCCATCATTCAGCTAATTCACCGACCGAGTCTTCCTCCAAAACTATAGATGCAGAGGTTCTTATTCGCAAAACCTTTCAGGATGATACTAAGGCAGGTATGGAGATGATTTTCCGTAATTATCATAGTTTGCTCTGCAGTCATGCTGTTCGTTATGTATCCTCAAGGGAGGTAGCCGAGGATATTGTATCAGATATATTGTTCGAATTTCAATCTAAGGCTGTTTACAATTTAGTGACCACCTCTTATCGTGCCTATCTTTTCACCTCCGTCAGGAATAGAGCGTATGACTACGTAAAGAAAGAAATGAATCGCGGCAATACAGTTATTGAAAATGCCATGTCAGTAGCAGGCCAACATTCGGAGCAACCAGATTCTATTACGCAATTTGAAGAACTTCATCACCTGATCGAACGTACCATCAATTCTATGCCCCTGAAACGAAAGCAGGTATATGTTATGCATCGTTTTGAAAGTAAGAAGAGTAAAGAAATAGCTGAAGAGATGAAGATCTCGCAACGAACTATCGAGGCGCACATTTATATGGCGATTAAGCAAATCCAGGCTGCACTCAAGGAGCATTGGCTTTGGATTGCAGTTGTAGTTCTGCACTCACAAACTTTTTACTAACCAGACTAAGTAGCTTCACTACTTAATACGTCTTTATTACAGTTCAAAATCCGCGTATCATGCCAAATGAGATATCAAAGGAAATGTGTTTTAATTATTTCGATAATAAAGCGACAACATTAGAGAAGAGGAGAATAGATGAATGGGCGAAAGATCCACAGAATAAAGAATTGTTTTATGAATACCTCGCTCAATGGGAAAGCTTGAACATACAATATCTAAGTGATGTTGATGCCGCGATTCGGCGGCATCAAAGGCGGCTGGAGATAATTCAGATACAGGTTGATGTTGAAGATAAGGTGAAGCGTCCTTCAAAGCGATTGTTCTTTAAGTTTTCCATAGCGGCCTCATTCTTAATGGCTGCCATGATAGTCGGTTATCTATCCAAGAACAAAGTTTTATATAAAACGATGGCCACTTCATACGGTGAGACAAAATCTGTTTTGTTGGAAGATGGCACTTCGGTAATCCTTAATGCCAACTCAAGCCTCACCATACCGAGACTTGGATTTGGTGATTACACAAGAAATGTTTTTCTGAAAGGCGAGGCGAACTTTTCAGTCGCACACTTACCAGGTAATCAGAAATTCGTTGTTAAAACAACGGATGGGCCAGACATAGTTGTATTAGGTACTGAGTTTACGGTATACAATCGCCTTCATCAGTTTAAGGTCTCGCTTAGCAAAGGAAAAATTCAATTGAACTATAAGGATAGTCAGCACGGTAAGAATTTAATTATGAAGGCTGGTGAACTTGTAACAATCGACTCAAAAGGAGAAGCAGTACTGAAAAAGACAGCTGATCCAGAAAAGTTTTCTGCATGGAAGGACAATCGATATGTATTTGAGCATACTTCTCTTCAAGATATCTGTACTTTGTTTAGAGAGGACTTCGGAGTTGATATTGAAATTGCTGACCCAGAAATCTCAATGTGGGCAGTGTCAGGAACATTCAAAGCATCAAATGCACAAGAACTTCTGGAGGCTTTAGCTGAATCGTCGGGTCTTGTATATATAAAGGAAGATCAAAAAGTAATTATTCATTCCATTAAAAAACCAAACCCTTAATCTTAACCCTGTTACGTATGAAGAAAACTATACGCTCTACACTACTCTGTGCAATACTTTTTCTCTTTGCAGCGGAGAATTTCGCTCAGATGACAGCAAATGCCCAGCAAATAAAAAGTGGGTCATCAGAGAAAAAATCCGCGAGTGAAAAGAAACTCAAGGACGTTTTAACTGAATTGAAAGATCATTACAATGTCGACATCCTGTTCTTTGACCGTTATATAGATGAATATAACGTTTCAAGTGAAATAGTTCGATGGGACAAGACGGTCGAAAAAAATTTGGAGGCGGTTTTAAAATCTACCAACCTTGAGTTTAAGAAGACCAGTAAAGGTGGCTTTGTGATTTCTCCGAAAAAAATATCACAATCTGAAGATACGCAAGAAAACAATTTTCTGAAATCCACTGATCAAACAGCCTCATCATCGAGTGAGCAGACCAGTCTAATACCGAGTACTATGCTGCAGATTCCTGGATCGATTTTGGTTTCGGGAACTGTAAAGGATGAATCAGGTCAGCCTCTGCCGGGAACAAACGTAATCCAAAAAGGTACCACCAATGGAACTACTACGGATGCAGAGGGAAAATATTCGTTGAATGTTCCAGATGATGCAACGCTGGTTTTTTCATTTATTGGATATACGACTGTAGAAGAGGCAGTAAGCAATCGGTCTACGATTGATATTTCTTTGAAGTCAGATGCTACATCTCTTAATGAGATCGTGGTTACAGGTTATGGTGAATTGAGAAAGTCGGATGTGACAAGCGCGCAATCAACAATATCATCTAAAGACATTAACCTTACTGTAAACACTACATTTGATCAAGCTATTCAGGGAAGGGCTCCGGGTGTTTACGTAACTCAAAATACAGGAACTCCTGGTGGAGGTGTCTCAGTAACCATCCGCGGGGTAAGTAGTCTCATGCAAACTACTGAGCCGTTGTATGTAATTGATGGCATTCAAATCCAAGGAGGGACTTCCACGTCAGGTACCAACCCGATGTCAATGTTGAATCCTTCTGACATTGAAAGCATGGAGGTTCTTCAAGGGCCTAATGCAACATCCGTTTATGGTTCTCGCGGATCCAACGGTGTAATAGTAATCACTACCAAACGAGGCAAATCAGGTGCTGTAAAAGTCAATTACGGATATTCCTACAGTTTGCAAGATCAACCAAAGAATCTTGACATTATGAATTTGCAGCAATTTGCACAGATGCAAGTTGAGTATAAGACAGCCATCGGCGATAAAGCTGGCATTCGTGAGGAATTCAAGGATCCCTCACTTTTAGGACCTGGATCGAATTGGCAAAACGCGTTGTTTCAGAGAGCTGCTATGCACAAGCATCAACTGAGCTTTAGTGGTGGCACTGACAAAAGCACTTACTATCTATCGGGTGAAAGATTAATGCAGGATGGCGTTGCCTTAAATTCAGGATATGATCGAAGCTCTTTGAGCCTAAACACCGACACAAAGGTGCGCGATTGGCTTTCTATAGCCACGAACATTAGGTATACAGACGAAAAACGAAAGTTGGGAACAATGGGATCAGGTCAATGGAATAACTTAATTCTTAATGCACTTCAACTTGGTCCCGATATTCCTATTTATAATCTGGATGGCACGTATGGTGCAGGAAATCCTAACGTAAGTACCACACAACAGTATACGCCTCCTAATCCCGTCGGGTTAGCCAACCTTGTCACTAGTAATTTATCGACAAGAACATTTTTAGCAAACTTAACTGCAACTGTTCGGATTATTAAAGGCCTTGAATTCCGCACTAATGCAAATACGAATATTAATTATGGGTCAGGGACTACGTTTTATCCAACCTATCATTTCAGCGCTTACCAGCAAAATCCCGTTGCAAAACTTACTGAAACCAGTAACCAGTTTACGTCTTGGTTATGGAATCAAATGTTGACCTATAATAAGGAGATCAACAGGCATCATATCAATGCGATGGCCACACATGAAGCAAATTATTGGGAATACAGAAACCTGAGTGGGTACAGACAAAATTTTCCAACCAACAATATCCTGGATTTGAACCTTGGCGATCCTTCTACTGCAAGCAATAGTGGTGGACAGGGAAATTGGGCTTTGGAATCTTACTTAGGTAGGATCAATTACAGTTTTGATAATCGTTACATTGTCACTGCAACTATCCGGGCAGACGGTTCTTCTAGCTTTGGGCCCGCGAATAAATGGGGCGTATTCCCATCGGCTTCTGCAGCATGGCGTATCTCCAATGAAAAGTTCTTTTCAGTTCCAGCGATCAATGATCTACGGCTGCGCTTTGAAACTGGGGTAACTGGTAATCAAAATATTCCTGGTAACCCTATTTATGGTAATATGACAGCCGCCGGCGCATCGCAGTTTGGTGTCTCTTTCTCACCGAACGTTTATCCTAATCCTTTTATCAAGTGGGAACCAACTCTGACCAATAATTTTGGCTTGACTCTCGGAATTTTGAGTGGCAAGATACAATTAGAGGCCGACTACTACTTGAGGAAAACCGATAACCTGACTATGCCCAGTTCATTGCCATTCTATATGGGAACATCGGGAACTTCAGCTATACAACCACCGGTCGTAAACGTTGGAGGACTGCAAAATAATGGTTGGAGCGTATCGATCTCTACTAAGAATATTAATACAGGTAATTTTAAATGGACTTCAGTCTTGAATGTTTCGGCATTCCAGCCGAAGATTACAGCCCTTACAACGGGCAATGCGCAAATCGTTCGAACTATCGGACAGCCCAAGGGTAATGAGCCGTTCCAATCAGTTGCGATAGTTGGACAAGCTCCATGGCAATTTTTAGGAAATGTTTCCCAAGGTCTTTTTAAAGACTTAAATGATGTAAACAATAGTCCAAGACCGGTTGATAATAGTGGTAACATCTTACCAGTAAATCAATCCAACATTTGGGTCGGTGATATGAAATATAAGGACATCAATGGTGATGGGAAGATTGATTCGCAGGATTTGACTACGATAGGAAACCCATGGCCAAAGTGGTTTGGAGGCTTCACCAACACCTTCTCTTACAAAGGATTTGATTTAACTATGCTGATAACCTTCAGCTATGGAAACCAGATTTATAATTTGACAAGGGATGAAGAGACCAACCCCAACAATATTAACCTGGGCCGCAATATGTTTGTAACGGCTCTTGACTATGCGAAGCTGTCGACAACCGATCCCGCGGATAATACCGTGCACTTGCTTAATCCCAACAGCACTGTCCCAAGACTACAAGGAACCAAAGGGTTGAATAACAACTATGATCGCTACACGAGCAACTATGTGGAAGATGGATCGTATACTAGGTTGAAGAACTTAACTATTGGCTACAATCTTCCTGCTTCGTTGATCGGTAAGCAAAAAGTAATTCAAGGCGTGCGAATAGCCGTAAGTGGCCAGAACTTATTTACCTGGACAAATTACCGCGGTTATGATCCTGAAGTAGGGGCCTACACTGGACCTTCATATGGTGGAGACAATTTGACTTCTACATTGATTGGTGTGGATTACGGACGTTATCCACTCACACGAGTATATTCATTCAACTTGGCAATTGATTTCTAAAAGTTTAAAGTCGAACGAAAATGAAAACAAAATATAATATAATATCATTTGGTTGCGCAATGATAATGATGGCAATGTTTGTCGGCTGTTCCAAAGAATTTCTTGACAGGCCACCGCAATCATCCTTGGTGGATGCAAATTTTTATAAAACAGATGATCAATTGTTGTCTGGAACTGCAGATCTGTATTCGAGGGCATGGAAGGATTACTGCGACCAGGCCAATTGGAAAGTCGGTGATGTAAAGGCAGGTGTTATAGCCGCTCCAAATAACGGCTACGCGGACTATGCTGATTTCTCAAACTTTCAAGTTACCGGCCTTTCAGCGAGCAATGTTAGTGCCTACAAAGCCTTTTATCAAGTAATTGCTAACGCCAACATTATCATACATGATATCAATTTGTATGCTGGTTCTGGCGTAACTCCGGCAGCTAAAAACTACGCAATTGCTGAATGTAGATTTATGAGGGCAACGGCCTATACCTACTTGGTTATGAATTATGGCGCAGTACCCGTTATTGAAGACAATACGAAATATTTGAATAGTCCATTATTGAAACGCAATACGATTGAGTCTGTATGGGAATTTATCAGGAGGGATTACCTGTTTGCCATGAAAAATTTATCTGCCCAGGCCCCGCAATTAGGAAGGATTACAAAATGGACAGCTGAGGGTATGCTTGCCAGAACATACCTTACCTTGGCGGGCGTCAGTGGCACAATTAATCAAACATATCTTGACTCAGCAAAATACTATGCCGATGATGTGATCAAGTTGAGTGGCAAAAGTTTGCTGCCGAAGTACGCTGACCTCTTTACTTACGTTACTCCTTCGCATACATTGAGCTCGTACGACAACAACAACGAATCACTATTCGAATTGCAGTGGGTGTATACTACCACAAATAGTTACGCCTACTCTAATACAATGGACTCGCAGATTTCACCTGATGCAGCCCTTTCAGCAAGTGGCGATGGTTGGGGAGGAGCTTGGGCCGCCACCAACTGGATGCTCAGTTTGTACGAGGGGCTTTATGTAAATTATACTGTAGATCCAGCCACCCACTATGACTCTACCAAGTCTCCGGGTTTCACGCTGGATCAGCGACTTCGTCCAACATTTATGCTACCT
>Ga0302322_100005765_pt1 | contig 10899 bp, 8 predicted proteins | sample Fen_T0_2_FD_203757 | JGI IMG/M metagenome (GOLD analysis project Ga0302322, IMG submission 203757) | Peat permafrost microbial communities from Stordalen Mire near Abisko, Sweden - Fen_T0_2 | ecosystem: Environmental > Terrestrial > Soil > Wetlands > Permafrost | place: Sweden: Abisko... | reverse complement strand
GCATCGGTGCGTCCCGCAGCCGTGACCGTGACCTCGTGGCCGGCAATGACACCGATGGCATGTTCCAATGCGTCCTGCACGCCGCAACCCGATGGCTGCGACTGGAATCCGCAGAACGCGTGGCCGGAATATTCGACGGCGAGTGCGAAGCGCATGACGGGATCGGATTCGGGAGCTAAGGCCGGAAAAACGTCGGGCGGCGGATCAACCGACCCGCCGCCCGCGAATATTAAGAAAGTGCGAGTCAGGCCAGCTTCGCGAGCAACGCCTTGGCTTCCGTCTTTTGCTGGTCGTCGCCCTCGTGGAGCACTTCCTGCAATATCTCGCGCGCGCCTTCGACGTCGCCCATTTCCTGATAAGCCTTGGCCAGGTCGAGCTTGGTGGCGGCATCGTGCCACTGGCCATCGAGAACCGACGGTGTCGGGTCCTCAAAGGTCGAGCGGTCAGGGTCGAAGGAAAGATCGAGCTTGTCGAGTTCGAGCGCCGCCGCCGGACGCGTCAATTGCGGCGCCATGCCGCTGTCCGGTCCTTCCGATGCGGTCGTGGCCAGGGCCGGCTCGACGTGCGACTTGCCCATCGGGGCGGGCTTCTCGGATTCGTCGAGCTTGAAGTCGAGGTCGAATTTTCCGGCGTCGGAAAAGCTTTCCCGTGCGGCTTCGACCTTGTCGGTCAGACTCGCGGTGCGCGTTTCGACGGCAGATTTCCCCGCCGACATTGCGCCGGCTACCGCGGCCGTCGCAGCTGCGGCGCCTGCGGTGAACATCGCACCCGCACTCTTCGCGGTCTTCTCGAGCTCGTTCTCGGCGCCGGCGAGAATATCCGCCGGAGACTTGGGCGTGGCACCGGACGATGGCGAAATCGAGATTTCCTCGTCCATCTGGAATCCCAGACCCTGCTCGTCGTCGTGCTTCTTCTCTGCGAGCGGCGTTTCCGCGGCCATCGCGATCGGATGCAGATCCGCAGCCGGCGCCGGCAGGCCGCCTTCGGTGAACATCGGATTGTTGGGATCGAGCTGGCGTCCGAGCGCGACAGCCTTGTTCCACGTCTCGCCTTGGCCGTTGCATACCGCATATAGCTCGGATGCAACCGTCTCGAACGCCGACGGCTTGTTATGCTGCGCGTGGATTTCGAGCAGCTTCAGGTAGATCTCCTGGCGCTGCGGATCCTTCTTCAGCGCATCTTTCAGGATTTCCTCAGCCTGCGCGTCCCTACCATAGGCAAGATAGACCTCGGCTTCGGCGATCGGGTCGACTTCGTCGGTATCGATGTTGCCCAGGCCCTCGCGGCTGAAATCGCTTGCGAGCGAATTGTCACCGGTGTTCACGACGCCGCCGCCGGTGGAGCCGAACACGGTGTTCGTCTTGATGTCGGTGCCCGAGATGATGCTGTCCTCGAATTTGGTCGTCTTGCGCCGGCGCGACGCGATCAGCGCGCCCAAGGCGACCAGTATGGCCAGCGCGCCGCCTCCCACGACCCACGTCGGCGTGTTGGTGAGGAGGTCGTCGAACATTCCGGGCGCTTCCTTCGGCGCTGGCTTCTGCACGGGCTTGGGCGCCGGGGCCTTCGGCTCAGGCGGCTTCGCTTCCGTGGCCGGAGGCGTGGGGGTTGGCGCCGGTGTGGTTGCCGGCGCGGCGGCCTTCGCGTCCGCGGCGGCCTTGTCCGCTGCGGCCTTGTCTGCCGCTGCCTTGTCTGCCGCTGCCTTGTCTGCCGCTGCCTTGTCTGCCGCTGCCTTGTCTGCCGCTGCCTTCTCTGCCGCTGCCTTGTCTGCCGCTGCCTTGTCTGCCGCTGCCTTGTCCGCGGCGGCCTTGTCGGCCGCAGCCTTTGCGACCGCTGCCGCATTTGCTGCCGCTGTAGGTGCGGTCACTGGCGGAACGGCGGCAGGTGCCTTCGCCTTGCCGGCGTCGGTTTGCAGCTGCGCCATCGACTGGTTCTTGAGATCGACCGCGCGCTGCAGGTCCTTCAGTGTCCTTTCGAGATCCGCTATCCGGCTTTGCGCTTCCTTGAGCGCCGCAGCCTGTGCAACCGCGGACTCGGCAGACCCCGAACCCTTGCCGGTGCCGCCATCCTTCGACAGCTTCAGTTGGTCGCTGCCGGGACGGACAGCGGGCACCTTGTCTTCGACGGCAGTACCGATCTTGCCGCCGACCACTCGGCCGCCGGACTCGTCGGCCATCGGCGCCGCACCGGCGACGCGGTCGCGATAGGCGCGCCAGTCGGCGGTCTGCACCTTGACGACTTTCGTTGCCTCGGCCGGCTGCGTCGACGACGCGTCGACCGCGCTGGGCAGGGTGATGATCGCGCCAGAGCGCAACCGGTTCATGTTGGCGCCGTCGAAGGCTCCCTGGTTGTTCTTGAACAACGCGACCAGCATCTGGTCGACCGTCACGGTTTCGGGCTTGTAGTCCTTGGCGATCTTGGAGAGTGTGTCGCCGCGCTTGACCGTGTAGGAATCGCCCTCGGCGCGAGGCGCCGGGGCAGCCTGGGATGCGGATGGCGCGGCCGCGACCGGTGCTGCCCGCGCGCGCGGCGTGCTTCCGGCGCGCGGCGGTGTAATCGGTTCGACCGGGGCCGCATCCGCGACCATGCCGGGCGGGTCCAGCAGGAACGTATAGTCACGCACCACGCGACCACCGGACCAGTTCACCTCCACCATGAGGTCAAGGTAGGGCTCGTTCATCAATGCGGGCGACGATACTCGCAGATACGTTTCGCCGTTGGCGCCGCGCTCCAAGGTGATGCGCGCGCGCGACAGCGCGGCCTGGTATTGCAGGTTGTTCTGGCGGTAGAGTGCCGGATCGGCGATCTTGGCTACGACGGAATCGAGTTCTTCCTTGGACCCGGGCAAAAGCTCGATTTTGGCCGAAAGCGGCTGTCCCAGCGCCGAATCCACGGTCAGCTTGCCTAAGCCGAGCGCATGGGCCGTCAGCGGCGCGAAAAATGCGCTCGCGACCAAGCCGTATGTAACGATTGTTTTTGCTCGCATGCCGACCCCTTCGGGAATGCTGTTTGGCTCAAGCTAACATAACATCATGGATTTAGCGGTGCAAGCTAAACCTCGGTATTAGCTTGGGTTTCCCCACGTGCGCCAAGGCGCTCCTGCACGAGATTCATGCCACTGTTCTAACGGCGAGCGCTATGGCTAGCATACCGTCTTTACCGCCGCTACAAGATATAGTGGGGCAATGCGGCACGCCGCACTGTTGCGTTCCTGCCGTCGGCACCACAGACCGCCGCATCCTGACGCCATTACAACCCTCGCATAAAGCTTCGGGAAACGCGGCAACTGGCACAGGTCTGGCGCACTTCTGCCCTATGCGGCAAGTCGAGCCCCGCTTTGCTGCGCCGGAAGGCGTTACCCGGTCTACTTCGCGAGCAAGATTCGCACCATGCGCCGAAGCGGCTCGGCAGCGCCCCACAGCAACTGGTCGCCGACGGTGAACGCGCCCAGGTATTCCGGGCCCATCGCCAGCTTGCGCAGGCGGCCGATGGGAATCGACAGCTTTCCCGTCACGGCCGCCGGCGTCAATTCGCGGATGCTCTCTTCGCGCCGATTGGGGACGACCTTGACCCATTCGTTGGCGTCGGCCAGCATCGTCTCGATGTCGGCGAGCGGCACATCGCGCCGCAATTTGATGGTCAGCGCCTGGCTGTGGCAGCGCATGGCGCCGACGCGCACGCACAGCGAGTCGACGGGAATCGCATTGCGTGCGTCGCGGCCGAGGATCTTGTTGGTCTCGGCGCCGCCTTTCCATTCCTCGAGGCTCATGCCGTTGCCCATGTCCTTGTCGATCCACGGGATCAGCGAGCCCGCCAACGGCACGCCGAAATGCTGCGTCGGAAAGCTCTCATCGCGCAGGATGCCGGCCACCTCGCGATCGATGTCGAGGATGGCCGAATTCGGGTCGTCGAGCAGATTCTTGGCGGCGAGGTGCGCGTCGCCCATCTGCTGCAACAGCTCGCGCATGTTCTGTGCGCCGGCGCCCGAGGCGGCCTGATAGGTCATGCAGGTCATCCATTCGATCAGGTCGCGTTCCAGCAGTCCCGCGAGCGCCATCATCATCAGGCTGACCGTGCAGTTGCCGCCGGCGAAGTCGCGGATGCCGGCGGCGAGCGCGGCGTCGATGACCGGCCGGTTGACCGGGTCCAGGATAATCACGGCGTCGTCCTTCATCCGCAGCGTCTTGGCGGCGTCGATCCAGTAGCCCTTGAATCCGGCGTCGCGCAGCTTCGGATACATCGCCGTGGTCCAGTCGCCGCCCTGGCAGGTGAGGATCGCGTCCAGCCCGGCAAAGGCGCGCGGGTCGTTGCCGTCCTTCACCGGTCCGGTGTCGCGGCCGATCACGGGACCCGCGCCGCCCGGCTTCGACGTCGAAAAGAACACCGGCTCGATCAGGGCGAAGTCGCCCTCGTCGCGCATGCGCTGCATGAGCACCGAACCCACCATTCCCCGCCAACCCACAATTCCGACTCGCATGATCATTTCCAATCCAGTGGTTTTCTCGCCAATCTTCGTGCGGCTGCGCGTCAGGACGGGCGTTTTCGCCGGGCCTTCCCGCTGGCGGCCTTGCGCGGAGCGGCTGCTTTCGCGGGCGCGATACGCGCCATCGTGTACGCGTCGATGAAGACGCCGCCGCGGAACGCGTAGTCCCTCAGCGTGCCTTCGATCTCGAATCCGAACTTGCGATAAAGGGCGAGCGCCGCAGCGTTGTCCGTGTACACGGTCAATTCGAGACGCCTGTAGTTGAGCCAGTTGTCGGCCAGGTCGATCGCCGCCGCCATCAACGCGGTTCCCACGCCGCGGCCGTGCCAGTCGTCGCGCACCGACATGCCGAGCCCTCCCGCATGGCGCCGGCGCGGCGACTTCGACGCCGCGTGCAGTCCGAGATTGCCCACGACCTTGCCAGCGACTTCGGCGACCAGCACGAAGTCGTCCTGCGCCCCGTCGGCAAGCCACTTGCGCCAGCGCTCGAGCGACGGGAACGGCAGCTGAAGCGTCCCGGCCATCGCCTTGGGCGACGCGAAGGTCGCCTGGATGGCCTCGGCATCGCCGGCGGTGGCGCGGCGAATCGTGATGGCGGGACGGCGCGACGCCATCATGCCGCCCGCATGGCGGCGACCACGGCGTCGCCCATCGCCCGGGTGCCGATGATCGTGTCGCCCGGCAGCGCGATGTCGCCGGTGCGCATGCCCTGTGCGAGAACGCGGCGCACCGCCGCTTCGACGCGCGCCGCCACGTCGGGCAGCGCAAACGTGTAGCGGAACATCATCGCCAGCGACAGGATCGTCGCCAGCGGATTGGCCTTGTCCTGGCCCGCGATGTCCGGCGCCGAGCCGTGGATGGGCTCATAGAGGCCCTTTTGCTGCGCATCCAGCGACGCCGACGGCAGCATGCCGATCGATCCCGCGAGCATCGACGCCTCGTCGGACAGGATGTCGCCGAAGATGTTGCCGGTGACGATCACGTCGAACTGCTTCGGATTCCTGACGAGCTGCATCGCGGCATTGTCGACGTACATGTGCGTGAGCGTGACGTCCGGATAGTCGGCCGCCAGCGCGCTGACCACTTCGCGCCACAGGATGCTGGTGTCGAGCACGTTGGCCTTGTCGACGGAACAGAGTCTGCGCCCGCGCTTGCGCGCCGTCTCGAAGCCCACTCGCGCGATACGCTGCACTTCCGGCACGCTGTAGTGCATCGTGTCGTACCCCTCCTCGTCGCCAGCGCCATTCCTGCGCCGTCCGCGCGGCTGGCCGAAATAGATGTCGCCGGTCAGCTCGCGGATGATCATGAGGTCGAGTCCCGCGACGACTTCCGGCTTCAGCGTCGACGCCGCGGCCAGTTCCGGGTAGAGCAGCGCCGGCCGCAAGTTCGCAAACAGCGAAAGCGCCTTGCGGATGCGCAGCAATCCCTGCTCGGGCCGCAGCTCGCGCGGCAGCGTGTCGTACGCGGGTCCGCCGACCGCGCCCATCAGGATGGCGTCGGACGCCTGCGCGAGCGCCAGCGTCGCCGCCGGCAGCGGGTCCTTCGCGGCGTCGTAGCCGGCGCCGCCCATCGGTGCCACTTCCGTCTCGATCGACAGGCCGTCGCCGCGCAGAACGTCCAATACGCGCTGCGCCTCGCCGACGATCTCGGGCCCGATGCCATCACCCGGCAGGATTGCAATTTTCATACGCTTTCCACATGCACAAAAGTAAAAGGCGGCACCGCTTTATCCTGGCGCCGCTTCTCGTGGAGAAGTTTTCAGATCCAGGGCTGTTCGGCCAGGCGTTTGGCCTCGAAGGCGCGAATAGCGTCGGCGTGGGTGAGCGTCAGCCCGATCTCGTCCAGTCCGTTTAAAAGGCAATGCTTGCGGAACGGCTCGACGTCGAACGTGAAGGCCAGCGCGCCGTCGGGTGTTCCCACGAGCTGCCGGTCGAGGTCGATCGTCAACTTGAACCCCGGGAAGGCCAACGTGTCGGCGAACAGCCGGTCGACCTGCGACTCCGGCAACTGAATCGGCAACAGTCCGTTCTTGTAGCAGTTGTTGAAGAAGATGTCCGCGTAGGACGGCGCGATGATCGCGTGGAAGCCGAAGTCGGCCAGCGCCCACGGCGCGTGCTCGCGCGAACTGCCGCAGCCGAAGTTGCGGCGCGCGAGCAGGATCGACGCGCCGGCGTAGCGCGGATCGTTCAGCACGAATTGCGGATTGCGTGGCCGCCGGGCGTGGTCCTGTCCCGGTTCGCCGTGGTCCAGATAGCGCCACTCGTCGAACAGGTTGACACCAAAGCCCGACCGCTGAATCGACTTCAGGAATTGCTTCGGAATGATGGCATCGGTATCGACGTTCGCGCGGTCGAGCGGCGCGACGAGACCCGTATGAACGCGAAAGGGCTGCATGTCAGTAGGGCTTGCTCTTCTCGGCCGCCTTCTCGATGCCCTGGCCGGCGGCCTTGACGTCCTTGCCCGCGCCCTCGATCGTATTGCACGCAGCAAGCGCGATCGCGAACCCCAGCAGGACCGCGAGCGCTGCCATTTTCTTCGTCATGTCAGTTTCTCCCGAGAATCAAAACAAGCGTCGGACATCGACAAAATGTCCGGCGACCGCTGCGCCCGCCGCCATCGCCGGGCTCACCAGGTGCGTGCGGCCACCGTTACCCTGCCGGCCTTCGAAATTGCGGTTCGACGTCGACGCGCAGCGCTCGCCGGGCTCGAGCCTGTCGTCATTCATCGCCAGGCACATCGAGCATCCGGGCTCGCGCCACTCGAAGCCGGCATCGCGAAAGATGCGATCGAGGCCTTCGGCTTCCGCCTGCGCCTTCACCAGCCCCGACCCGGGGACGACCAGTGCCTGTTTCACGTTCGCGGCGACGCGTCGCCCGCGCGCGACGGCCGCGGCCTGCCGCAGGTCCTCGATGCGTGAATTGGTGCAGGAACCGATGAACACCTTGTCGACCTCGATCTGCGTCATCGGCGTGTTTGGTTGCAGTCCCATATAGGACAGCGCACGCTCCATGCCATCGCGTCGCGTCGCATCGCGCTCGCGATCCGGGTCCGGCACGCGATCCTCGATGCTGACCACCATCTCGGGCGACGTGCCCCAGGTGACCTGCGGGTGGATCGTCGCCGCATCGAACACGTGGGTCGTGTCGAACTTCGCGCTGTCGTCACTCTTCAAGTCGCGCCAGATCGCCAGCGCGCGATCCCACTCCGCACCTGTCGGCGCGAACGCGCGTCCTTTGATGTAATCGAACGTGCGCAGGTCGGCGGCGACCATGCCCGCGCGGGCGCCGGCTTCGATCGCCATGTTGCACATCGTCATCCGCGCTTCCATCGACAGCGCGCGCACCGCCTCGCCGGCGAACTCGATCGCGTGGCCGCTGCCGCCCGCGGTGCCGATGCGGCCGATCACCGCGAGTACCAGGTCCTTGGACGTCACGCCGGGCGGAAGCCGGCCGTCGACGTGCACGAGCATCGACTTCGACTTCTTCGTCAGCAGGCACTGCGTGGCGAGCACGTGCTCGACTTCGGACGTGCCGATGCCGAAGGCGAGCGCCGCGAACGCACCATGTGTGCTGGTGTGCGAATCGCCGCAGACGACCGTCATGCCTGGCAACGTCGCGCCCTGTTCCGGGCCGATCACGTGGACGATGCCCTGCCGGCGGTCGAGGAACGGGAAATAGGCCTTGGCGCCGTACTCGGCGATATTCCTGTCGAGCGTCTCGACCTGCGTGCGCGAGATCGGGTCCTGGATGCCGCGGCCCCAGTCCTTCGTCGGCGTGTTGTGGTCGGCGGTGGCCACCACCGATTGCATCCGCCACGGCTGGCGGCCGGCGAGCTTCAGGCCCTCGAACGCCTGCGGACTCGTCACTTCATGCACAAGGTGCCGGTCAATGTAGAGCAGCGCCGTGCCATCCGCCTCCTCGCGAATCACGTGGCTGTCCCACAACTTGTCGTACAGCGTTCGTGCCGTCATGACTTTGGCGTATCTTTCGGTCGCAGAAATTTGCGGCCGGGAGGGTAATTATTGCACAGCAACAATCCGCGCGGAAATCGCACCGCGACAATCCCGTGCAGGGTGTCAGTCGATCACCGTCGCGGCATGCTGGCCGACGAACGCTGCCACCGCGTCAACCAGGTCCGGGCGCGCCGGATCGAGAGCGGTGACAGGCATCGAGCGCAGCCAGGTGAGTTGCCGCTTCGCCAGCTGCCGCGTGGCGGCGATGCCCGTCTCGCGCAGCCGCGCGACGTCGATTGCGCCCTCCAGGAACTGCCATGCCTGGCGATACCCGACGCAGCGCATCGACGGCAGCGCCGGGTCGAGCGCGTAGCGTTGCCGCAGCCCGCGCAACTCGTCGACCAGTCCCGCATCGAGCATCCGCTGGAATCGCTGCGCGATCGCCGCGTGCAATTGCGCGCGGTCGGAAGGAATCAGCGCAAACGCGAGCGTCGGGCCGAGCGCACCGGCGGCGGACTCGCGCCGGCCCTGTAGCGCGGAAATGGGCTGGCCACTTGTGCAATGGACCTCGAGTGCGCGCTGGATCCGCTGCGCATCGTTGGGTGCCAGGCGGGCGGCCGTCACCGGGTCGACGCGCGCCAGTTCGGCGTGCAGCGCAGGCCAGCCTTCCAGCGCGGCGCGGCGATCGAGTACCGCGCGCACGGCCGCGTCCGCGCGCGGCAGCGCCGACAAGCCTTCGGTCAGCGCCTTGAAATAGAGCATCGTGCCGCCGCACAGGATCGGCATGCAGCCGCGCGCGCGAATGTCCGCCACGCAGGCCAGCGCATCGCGCAGGAACGCCGCCGCCGAATACGACGCGGTCGGGTCGATGACATCGACGAGATGATGCGGCACGCGCGCACGTTCGGCGACAGAGGGCTTGGCGGTGCCGACATCCATGCCGCGATAAACCTGCGCCGAATCGACGGTGACGATTTCGCCACCAAGACGGGCCGCCAGCTCGAGCGCCAGCGCGCTCTTCCCCGACGCCGTCGGACCCATCAGAAGCAGGGCCGTGATCGCGGACGCAGCGCCGCCGGATGTCCGCCGCTCGACCAAGGACGGTCAGCGCCCGCGCATGAACAGGCGGTCCAGATCGGACAATGAAAGCTGGTACCACGTCGGTCGGCCGTGGTTGCACTGGCCCGAGCGCTCGGTGGCCTCCATCTCGCGCAGCAATGCGTTCATCTCGGGCGGCGTGAGGCTTCTGTTGGCGCGCACCGAGCCGTGGCAGGCCATCGTCGACAGCAACTCGTCGCGGCGCGCGGTCAGCACCTGCGAGCTGCCGTATTCGCGGATTTCGTGCAGCACGGCACGCGCCAGCGCCGCGGGATCGGCGTCAGACAGCAGCGCCGGCACGCCGCGCACGGCGAGCGTCGAAGGACTCAGCGCCGAAATGGAGAAGCCCAGTGCGTCGAGCGCCGCCGACTCCTCCTCCACCGTCGCGACTTCGAGGGCCTCGGCAGTGAAGGTCGCGGGGACCAGCAGCGGCTGCACCGGCATGCGCACGCCGGACGCAGACTTCAGGCGTTCGTAGACGATGCGTTCGTGCGCAGCATGCATGTCGACCAGCACGAGTCCGGCGCGATTCTGAGCAAGGATGTAAACGCCGTGCAATTGTGAGAGGGCGAAGCCCAGCGGATGCGGATCGTCTTCGGGAAACGCGGGGGCCGGGGCCGCATTGTCATCGCGCGACCCGAACAGCCGGGCGTAGAACGTCGACGGTTCGCCCGCCTCCAGCGCCAGCGGCGACTGCGGACCGCGCCATGCCATTCCCGCCGCGGACGACGCCGGTCGGGCGCCGAATGCGTCCCGCTGCGGGGCGAGCGGTGGCATGTGCGCCGCGGCGACCCCGAGCCGTTCCGCGGCAGAGACCGCCGGCTGTTCGGCGGCGCTCGCCGCCAGCGCGCGCTCCACCGCATGCCGGACAAACTGGTGGATCGCGCCCGAGTCGCGGAAGCGCACCTCGGTCTTCTGCGGATGGACGTTGACGTCGACGCGCCGCGGGTCGAGCTCCAGCCACAGCGCGAACGCAGGCTGGCGGTCGTGATGAAGCACGTCGCGATAAGCCTCGCGCAACGCATGCTGCAGCACGCGGTCACGGACATAGCGGCCGTTGACGAACAGGTATTGTCCGCCGCGCTGCGCGGCAAAGGCCGGCCGAACGGCAAAGCCCGAGAGCCGGAGACTTGGGGCTTCGGCTTCGACCACCGCAGCGTGCGTCACGAAATCGTCGCCGAGCAACCGCTCGACGCGGACGCGCCGACCCGCCGCAACCAGCCGGTGCACGACGCGCGTATTGTGCGTGAGCGTGAAGCCGGTCGCCGGGTGGGCGAGTGCGACACGGCGGAACGCCTCTTCGCAATGCGCCCATTCGGTCGACTCGGTGCGCAGGAACTTGCGCCGCGCCGGCGTGTTGAAGAACAGT
>Ga0302322_100005764_pt1 | contig 10899 bp, 8 predicted proteins | sample Fen_T0_2_FD_203757 | JGI IMG/M metagenome (GOLD analysis project Ga0302322, IMG submission 203757) | Peat permafrost microbial communities from Stordalen Mire near Abisko, Sweden - Fen_T0_2 | ecosystem: Environmental > Terrestrial > Soil > Wetlands > Permafrost | place: Sweden: Abisko... | reverse complement strand
CTCCAACACCAGCCAGACCGACAACAGCGTGGTCGGCGGGATCACCGGCAATTACAGCGACCAGCGCATGCTGGGCTCGGTGTCCCTGGCTTATTCCAAGCTGATCGGCAAATGGCAGTTGACCGGCCGCGGCTCCTATCTGGCCAGCCAGGACAAGCTGAGCCAGTTCACGCTCTCCAACGGCAACAGCATCGCCGCGGCGACCAACCGCAATTCACAACTGCGCTTCGGCGGCCAGGCGATGTACAACGGCGGCGTGTTCCTGCCCTATGCCGGCTTGTATTACTTCAACGACGTCCAGCGCACCACCCAGGGGGCGGTGGGCGGGGTCACGCCGGCCAACGACCGCGACGGCTTCCAGGTGCAACTGGGCATCCAGTTCGCGCCCAAGGGCCAGGTCTATGGCGGGCTGATGGTGGCCACCGACGTCGGCCGCAGCCAGGTGAAGAACGACCTGTTCCTGGGCAACGTCGGCATCCGCTTCTGATTTTCGCCCTGGGCGGCATGGCAATCCGGAGGGGCGCGGCGCATGCCGCGCCCCTTCTCGTTTTGGGGCGCTGGCGCGAGCTGCTGCGGGTTACGGCCATGCCAGCCGCGTTGGTGGCATGCGTGCTGGCGTCAGGCTGTGCCTCTGTCCTGCAATCCCCAGCCGAGCGCGCCGCGGCCATGGCCCGCGACGCCGGGTTTGTCGAGCAGCCGGCGGGACCCTTCATCCGTGCCTACCTGAAGGCGGCCACGGGCGGCGCTGCCGCTCTTACGGTGTATGTCGAGGGCGACGGTGCGCGCTGGCGCGCCGCCGACCTGCCGCCCGCCGACCCCACCCCGGAAAATCCGCTCGCCCTGCGCCTGGCGATCCAGGATGGCGCGCCGGCGGTGGCCTATCTGGGCCGGCCCTGCCAGTACCTCGACGATGCGGTCCTGGCCGAATGCGATCCCGCGCTCTGGACCCGCGGCCGCTACAGCGAAGAGGCGATCGCCATCGAACTGCGCGCCCTGGAAGCCGTCGTCAAGGCCAGCGGCGCCACGCACCTGACCCTGATCGGCCACTCCGGCGGCGGCGCGATGGCGGCGCTGCTGGCGGCCCGGCGCAACGACGTGGCCTGCCTGAGCACCCTGGCCTCGCCGCTCGACATCGTCGCCTGGACCAGCGCGATCGGCGTCTCGCCCCTGCGCAGCTCGATCAACCCGCTCGACCAGGCCGCGCGCCTGACCGCCATCCCGCAGGTGCACTTCACCGGCGGGCGCGACGACACGGTGCCGCCGGCCAGTATCGAGCGTTATCTGCGGGTGGTCCCGCAGGCGCGCGAAGTACGCTTCGCGCGCTACGACCACGACTGCTGCTGGGTCGACGAGTGGGTAAAGCTGCGTGCCCAGGCCTGCCCCGCTGACCCGGCACGCCGATAAAAGTTTCCAAGGGTTTTCCCGGGATGGGTTTAACCCTGAGGCGCGCAACCTTTTGCGCACCCGCGTGGTCTAGTGTGTCGCGGAACAATAACCAACAAGGAACAACAACATGCGCGACATTCCCATGCGGCGGGCCTGGCCGCGAATTCCACTTGCGTTCTCGCTGCGGATGCAGACCCTGATCCGGTCACTGGCTTGCCGGTCTGCGCCACTGATGGCACTGCTGATCGCCGGCCCGGCGCTGGCGCTGTCACCACAGCGGGTCTCTCCACCCGTATCTCCGCCTCCACCCCCGCCACCGCAAATGCGCCTGCTGGTTGCCGGAGCAGACGTTCCGGTCAATCTGGAGACGGTGCGGGTGCGCACCGAGATCAATGGCAATCTGGCGCAAACCGCTATCGAGCTGACGTTCTTCAACCCGAATGGACGCCAGCTCGAAGGCGAGCTGCAATTTCCGCTGGCGCCTGGGCAGACTGTCAGCGGCTTCGCGATGGATTTCAACGGCAAGCTGCGCGAGGCCGTGCCGGTCGACAAGAGCCGCGGCCAGGAGATATTCGAGGACGTCACGCGCCAGCGCGTTGATCCGGCGCTGCTCTCGATGACCCAGGGCAACAACTTCAAGCTGCGGGTCTATCCGCTGCTGGCGCGGCAGAAGAAAACCGTGGTGCTGCGGATCAGCGAGAGCCTGGGCGGTGCGGCCAGCCTGGTGTATCGCCTGCCGCTGGTCTATGCGGGGCGGGTGGGCAGCCTTGATTTCGAAGCGACCCTGCGCGGCATCACCCAGGCACCGCATGCAGCCGGCCTGCTCCGCGCGGCGCAAGGACGCAAAGGCGAGGATGGCTACCGGATCGCCATCACGCGAACCGCCGTGCGCCTGGACGGCGCGGCCGAGATCGCCTACGTGGCGGCGGCGCAACCGGTCACGCTCACCGAGGCCTTCGATGGCGATGCCTATTTCTATGCACAGCCGCGCATTGCCGGCCCCAGCGTGGTGCGCGCATTGCCGGGCAGTGTGGCCTTGCTATGGGACAGCTCAGGCTCGGGCGCGGAGCGCGATCACGATCGCGAGTTTGCCTTGCTCGATGCCTACTTCAAGCACGCCGGGACCATGCAGGTGAGCCTGACGCGCTTTCGCGAAGCAGTCGAACCCGCCGAGACTTACACGGTCAGCGGCGGGGATTGGTCGGCGCTTCGCGCCGCCCTTGAAGCCACCGTCTACGACGGCGCCACCCGTCTGCCCGGTCCGGCTGTGCTGGGCAGCGCCGAGGAGGCGCTGCTGTTCACCGATGGCCTGGAGAATTTCGGCACCGGCGTCGCGCCCTGGCCGCGCCCGCTATACACGGTGACGGCGGCGCACAAACGCAATGCCGTGTTGCTCGCCCACCTCGCCGAGGCCAGCGGCGGCCGCCTGATCGACCTGGCAGAGCAAAGTGCAACCAGCGCCGCGGCGCAGTTGCTCAGCCGCGGCCCGCGTGTCATCGGCGTCGCGGGCGGAGGTGTGAGCGAGATTGTGCTTGGCTCCCGTTACCCGCGCGACGGCCGCATCGTCCTGGCCGGCAAGCTCGCCGAAGGTGGCGGCCAGGTGCGGCTGCGCGTGCTTCAGGCGGATGGCCGCGAGACACAGTTGCTGATGCCAATTCCGGTCGGACAAAATCCGTCGACACTGGCGGCGCATGCCTGGGCCCGCTTGCGCGTCGAGGAGCTGGATGGCGAGTACAGCCTGAACCGCGCCGCCATCAAGCGCCTCGGCCAGCGTTTCGGGCTGGTGACCCGCGAGACCTCGCTGATCATACTCGACAGCGCCGCCGACTATGCGCGCTACGAGGTCGAGCCGCCCGCTGAACTGAGGGACCTGGTGGAGAACCTGCGCGGGATGGCATTGCGGCAAAGCCGTGGCGACCGCGCCGCGCATCTGGAGATGGTGGTGCGGCTGTTCGAGCAAAAACAGGCGTGGTGGAACCAGGAGTTTCCGAAAGGAGGGAAGCAAGCACCGGTAGTCGATAGGGCGACCCGGGTCCAGCCTAGTGTCGCGCAAATCCAGGCGCAGGGCCTGGAAGTGGCTCCCGGTCTGCAGGGCTCGGCGCGTTCATATGCCGCGACGCCGGCGACGCCACCGGCTCCTCCGCCCCCGTCCCCGGCAATGCCCGCGCCCATCGTTGCTCCGGTCATGGATGCGCCCGCGCCGATGATGGCGGCGCCGCCATCCAGGATGTCGCCTGCGGGGTCGAATTTCGGCTTACGCGGATCCGAAGTCAACTCCGGCGTGGACGTGCAAGCCGGTGCTTCCGCCAAGCGCTCGGACCAAAGCACTCTCGCCATCGGCATCCAACTCCAAAAGGCAAATCCCGATGCGCCCTACGCGCGCCGCCTGCGCGAGGCCGATGCCGCCACCCGCTACCGCGTCTATCTCGACGAGCGCGCCTCCTATACCAACAGCACGGCCTTCTTTCTGGATGCAGCCGACATCTTTTTCGACAAGGGCGACAAGGTGCTGGGCCTGCGGGTGCTCGGCAACCTCGCCGAGATGGACCTGGAAAACCGCCATATCCTGCGCATACTTGGCTATCGCCTGCTGCAGGCGGGCGAACCGGCGCTGGCGATCCCGGTGTTCCAGAAGGTGCTGGAACTGAGTCCGGAGGAACCGCAGTCCTATCGCGATCTGGGGCTCGCTTACGCGGCGGACGGACAGACCCAGAAAGCGGTCGACAAGCTGTACGAGGTGGTGCTCAAGCCCTGGCACAACCGCTTTCCGGAAGTTGAGCTGATCTCGCTGGCGGAACTCAATGCCCTGATCGCCAGCGCTCCCGGCAAGGTCGATACCACGTCGATCAATCCGCGCCTGCTCAAGAACCTGGCGCTGGACCTGCGGGTGGTGCTGACCTGGGACGCCGACAATACCGATATCGATCTCTGGGTCACCGACCCGAACGGCGAGAAGGCCTACTACCAGAACCGCCTGACCTATCAAGGCGGGCGCATGTCGCAGGACTTCACCGGCGGTTACGGGCCGGAGGAGTTCTCGCTCAAGACCGCCAAGCCGGGCAAGTACAAGATCGAGGCGCAGTTCTACGGCCATCGCCAGCAGGTGGTTGCCGGCGCCACCACCTTGCAGGTCAGGCTGCAAAGCGGATTCGGCAAGCCCGGTGGCGGCGAAAAGCTGATCACCCTGCGCCTGGCCGGGCAGCAGGAGGTGGTATACGTGGGCGAGTTCGAGGTGCCCGCGCGCTGAGCCGGGGGCGGCGCGTCGCAGACGCGCCAAGCCGCCGGCCGGGGCTAGACCTTGCGCGGCCCGTGGTCCGCTTCGGGGTGCATCTGCAGCGCCTCGAGAAAGCGCGACACCATGTTGTAGCCGGCGATGGTGGCGGTCAGGTCGACCATTTCGCGGTCGTCGAAAAACGGCCGTACGGCGGCGTACACGTCGTCCGGCACGTGGATCTCGCGGGTCATCGAATCGGTATAGGCGAGCACCGCGAGATCGCGCGGCTCGTAGAGCTTGCAGGCGCGCCAGTCGGAGAGGCCGTCGATCTGCGCCTGGCTCAGGCCTTCCTTCAGCGCGAAGGGCACGTGGGCCTGGTATTCGTAGTCGGCGCCGTTCAGGATCGCGATGCGCATGGTCGCCAGTTCGCGGATCCGCCCGGACAGCTTGGCCTTGTTGCGCAATTCGGTGAACAGGTGCAGCCAGCCGGCGCATACCCCGGGGCTGTGGGCCAGCACGCGGTACAGGTTGAGAAACCGGCCGCCGCGTTCGTCCTTGATCTGCTGGATCAGGGGGGCCAGTTCGGGATGCTCGGATTCGTTGATCAGGGAAATGCGTTGCATGGTGGGGGCGGTCTATGTAGTGTTTTTGGGGACGGAAAGGCGCAGTTGCGGGGTGGCGCGAGGAGTAGAGCGCCTGGGCGATTCCCCGTCCGGTATTCTCCCACGCGCCCCGCCGCGCGCGCCCGGCCGCTTTTCTATGCGGCGGATTAGCCGGCAGCGCCGCGCATGTCTCCTACAATGACCGCAGGCGCCCGCGGCTTCCGCACTTCCGCTCTGCGGGTGACGGCGCAATTGACGGGGAGTATCGGATGAGCAAGATCATGCTGGTCACCGGCGGCGGGCGCGGCATAGGCGCGGCGACCTGCCGCCTGGCGGCGGCGCGCGGGTACGCGGTGGCGGTCAACTATGCGCAAAACGCCGTGGCGGCGCAGGCCCTGGTCGGGGAGATCGTCGCGGCGGGTGGCCGGGCCATTGCCGTGCAGGCCGACGTGGCGGTCGAGAGCGAGGTCGAGGCGATGTTCCGTACCGTCGATGCCAAACTCGGGCGCCTGGACGTGCTGGTCAACAACGCCGGCATTGTCGACATGGCGATGCGGTTCGACGAGATGGATGCGGCGCGCTGGCAGCGCATGTTCGCGGTCAATGTGATCGGTGCGATGAGTTGCGCCAAGCAGGCGGTGCTGCGCATGTCCACCCGCCATGGCGGCAAGGGCGGGGCCATCGTCAACCTCAGTTCCGGCGCTGCGCGCCTGGGCTCGCCGGGACGCTACGTCGATTACGCCAGTGCCAAGGGGGCGATCGACACTTTCACCGTGGGCCTGGGGCGCGAGGTGGCGGGCGAGGGCATCCGCGTCAACGCGGTGCGCCCCGGGGTGGTCGATACGGAGATCCACGCCAGTTCCGGCGACCAGGGTTTCGTGCAGGCGTCCGCATCGGCCATTCCGCTGCGGCGCGCCGGCCGGCCTGAAGAGATTGCCGAGGCCATCCTCTGGGTGGCTTCGGACGCGGCCTCGTTCACGGCGGCGGCGATCATCGACGCGACCGGCGGCCGCTAGGCGCCTTGCTCGGTGCCCGCGCGATGCGAACCGCGGCCGGAGTGCCCTGTATGGCACCGGAGTGATCCGGCCTCGGGCGCAAGTGCCTCCGCCCGCACTTGGCGTGCACCCGCCTGCGGCCGCAACTACACCATCCGCTTGGCGATCTCTTCGAGCATCACCTCGGTGGCCCCGCCGCCGATGGATTGCACCCGCGCATCGCGCGCCATCCGCTCGATCGCCGCTTCGCGCATGTAGCCGAAGCCGCCGTGGAACTGCACGCAGTCGTACATCACCTCGTTGACCAGCTCGCCCGCCAGCGCCTTGATCATCGACACTTCCTTGACCACCACATGGCCCTGGGCGTCGCGCCAGGCGGTGTTGTAAATCAGGGCGCGCACCGCCTCGACGCGGGCGCTGAGCATCGCCAGGCGGTGGCGGATGGTCTGCTGGTTCCATAGCGTGGCGCCGAACGCCTTGCGCTGGGTCACCCATTCGAGGGTCAGTTCGATGGCCCGCGCAGCCTCGCCCATCGACTGGGCGCCGAGCACGATGCGCTCGTTCTGCAGGTTGCGCATCAGGGCGTAGAAGCCCTTGTTCTCCTCGCCCAGCAGATTGGCGGCGGGAATCCGGCAGTCCTCGAAGGACAGCTCGGCGGTGTCCGACGAGAGCCAGCCATGCTTTTTCAGCGGCCGGGCGACGCGAAAGCCCGGCGTGCCTTTTTCGACGATGAACATCGACACCTGGTGGTTGCGCCCCGGCTCGCCGGTCTTGGCGGCGACGAAATAGACATCCGCATGCACGCCGTTGGTGATGTACATCTTGGCGCCGTTCAGCACCCAGTGCTCGCCGTCGCGGCGCGCGGTGGTACGCATGCCGGCCAGGTCGGAGCCGGCGTCCGGCTCGGTCATCGCCACCGCGGCGATGCTCTCGCCGCTGATGATGGCCGGCATGTAGCGCGCCAATTGCGCCGGCGTGCCGGCGTTGTTCAGGTGCGGGGAAGCCATGTCGGTGTGCACGAGTACGGTGATGGCGAAGCCGCCGTAGGTCGAGCGCCCCAGTTCCTCGGCCAGCACGGCGGTGGACAGGGTGTCGAGTTCGCTGCCGCCGTACTCGGCGCTGTAGCGGATCCCGAGCAGGCCCAGCGCGCCCATCTCGCGCAGCACCTGGCGCGGCACCATGCCCTGCTCCTCCCAGGCGTCGGCATGGGGCAGCACCCGCTCGGCGATAAAGCGGCGGATGGTCGCGCGCAGCATTTCGTGTTCGGCGGTGAAATACGGTGTGGTGGCGGTGGTGGTGTTCACGGGAGCAGTGAAGTGGGAGAGAAGCGCGATTATGCGGCATCTCGCACTCCCGCTGGCTCAGGTGGCCGGCACGGACTGTCGCAAGCTGCGGGTGGTGATGCCGCTGCCGTCGGGGCGCCAGCCCGGCGGGCCGAACAGGTGGCCCAGGGCTGCGCGCACCGATCCGGCGTAGCGTAAATCCCTGGCCAGGGCGATCCATTCGTGAAAAGCGATGTGCAGCGGATTGTTGGAGAGCAGCGGGCGAACCAGGCCGTAGCGGCACGGCTCGCCGTCCGACTCCGGCACCCAGGTGCCGAACAGCCGGTCGAACACGATCAGCATGCCGCCGTAGTTGCGGTCCAGGTAGCGCGGATTGACGGCGTGGTGCACCCGGTGGTTCGAGGGCGTATTCAATATCCGGTCCAGGCCGGGCAGGCGCGGCACCAGCTCGGTGTGCAGCCAGAACTGGTACAAGAGGTTGATGGCGAAGGTGCCCAGCAGCGCCAGCGGATGCAGGCCGAGCAGGATGGGCGGAATCAGGAACAGGCCGTGGCCGCTGATCCCGGCGGTCCAGCCCAGGCGGTAGGCCGCCGACAGGTTGAGGTGGCGAGGCGAGTGGTGCACCGCGTGCGAGGCCCACAGCCAGCGGCATTCGTGGGACAGGCGATGTTGCCAGTAGTAGACAAACTCGGCGACGACAAACAGCAGCAGCGGGCCCCACCAGGTCTTCAAGGGCACGGTCCAAAGACGATGGGTCCAGCACCACCAGTAGAGGCCGCCGAACAGCCCCGCGGTAAGCGCGGCAGCGGCGTGCTGGCCGACCGCCACGCCCAGCGAGGCGGCGCTCTCGCGCCAGTCGGGCGGCGCGCCGCGTCGCTGCAGCCAGAGCAGTTCCAGCAGGGCCACCAGCAGGAACACGGCAAGCAGCGCCCAGCGCAGGGTCGAGTGCGGGTTCGCGGCAAGAAGGGCGTTCATAGCTTCAATCCGGTGGGCGTGCTGTTAGTACCCATGCCGCAATCGTTGCTGCCGTCGTTGCCCGTAGCGCCTCTTTCACCGACATCATGCCGGCGCATCAACGGCAGGCGATGGTGTTGCCCGAGGCGTCCGTGCAGGTGCCTGTGTGAGTGACGCCCTGGCCCTTGGTGTAGCTGGTGTCGCCGTTGTAGGTATTGCCGTTCGCGGCCGTTGCCGTGGTACTGCGGTCGCCGCTGGCGCTGCCGTCGGCGCCCTTGGTGTAGGTGCCCTGGCTTTGCACGCTGCCCTTGGCACTGCTGGCGCTCAGGCCGCTCTGGTGGTTTACGCTGCCGTCGGCACTGCGTGTGGTGGTGCCGGCACGCGCGCCGGTGGCGCCGCTGGCGGTGCGAAAGGCGGCGCCGCTGGCGGTCGTGCCGTTGCCGGCCCCATCGGTGCTGGTGACGCGGCCACGCGCATAGGCGCCGCCGTTCGGGCCGGTGGCGGCGCCGAACTTGCCGGTGGTGACCCCGCCATTGGCGTTCGGGCGGGCGACCCGGCCCCTGACTACGGCGGTCGCCTCGGCGGGCGCGGCCGAGACGCAGGTAAGGAGGGCGGAAAGGGAGACGATGCAGGCGAGGGTGCGGTTCATGGCGGTGCTCCTGGGCTGGGTTGGTCGGGCTCCCGGATCGCCGCAAGGTCGGGATGCAAATCCGTGTGATCCGGTGCAGCCAGTCTAGGAGCGCCACCGCTGCGCAGGTGTAAGGGCTTTGCCAGTCTGATTGACATCCGTTAGCAAACCGCGTCCCTGCAACTTCTTGTAACAATTGACGCGGCCGCAGGTGGCGTGGCGCCGGCCCGGCATGCCCGAACCCGGGCAAAATTGGGGCTCACTCCTGGAGAACCCCTTGTCCGACCCATTGGCCGACCCATTGCCCGACGCATTTGCCGGCTCCATGCCGCGCATCCTGATTCTCGACGACGAGGCCGAGTTGCGCGCGCTGCTGCAGCGCTACCTGGGCGCCCAGGGCTTCGCGGTGCGCGCGGTGGCCGATGCTCTGCAACTGGACCGGATGCTGACTCGCGAGCGCTTCGACGTGCTGGTGCTCGACCTGATGATGCCGGGCGAAGATGGCCTGTCGATCTGCCGACGCCTGCGTGCCAGCGGCGAGACCATCCCGATCATGATGCTGACCGCGCGCGGCGACCCGGTGGACCGCATCATCGGCCTGGAGATGGGCGCCGACGACTACCTGCCCAAGCCCTTCGAGCCGCGCGAGCTGGCGGCGCGCCTGCAAGCGATGCTGCGGCGCCAGGCGATGGACGCCGCCGGCAGCGCCCTGCCGCGCGCGCCGGTGGTGCGCTTCGGCCCTTTCGTGCTCGACATGGCCGCGCGCAGCCTGACCCGCAACGGCGAGCCGGTGGCCCTGACCTCGGGCGAGTTTGCCCTGTTGCGCGCCCTGGCCAGCAATCCCGGCCGGGCCCTGGGCCGCGAGCGCCTGATGGAACTGGCCCAGGGCCAGAATGCGGGCGCCAGGGCAGGCCTGGGTACGGGCCGCGGCCAGACCGCCACCGAGCGCAGTGTCGACGTGCAGATTCTGCGCCTGCGCCGCCTGATCGAGGATGAGGCCACCGTGCCGCGCTACATCCAGACCGTGTGGGGCGTGGGCTATCTGTTCGTGCCGGACGGCGAGTCCGCATGAGGCTCTGGCCGCGTACCCTGTTCGGTCGCAACCTGCTGCTGATGGCCGGGCTGATCCTGTTCGCCCAGCTCGCCATGGGCCTGCTGTTCCGCCAGTTCGTCCAGGAACCGCGCGCCGCGCGCCTGATCGATTTCGCCCAGACCCACGCCCATGCGATCCAGGCCGCGCTGGCGCTGATGACCCCGGAGCAGCGCAGCGCTTATCTCAAGCAACTGGACCACGATGGCCTGGCGCGCGTCACCCAAGGCGGCGCCCCGGCGCCCTTCATGGAGACGCCACGGCCCATCGTGCGCGGGTTTCTCAAGCGCCTGGGCGAGCGCCTCGGGCCCGGCTACCGGCTCGGCTGGGAGGATGCGCCGGCGCGCCGCCTCTGGGTAGGCACTTCGATAGGCGCGCAGGACTACTGGCTGGGTTACGAGGCCAACAGCTTTGTGGGCAACATCACGCCGCTGTTTCTGAGCCTGGCGCTGGGCGCCGGCGGCCTGGCCTTTCTCGGCGCCTACCTGGTCCAGCGCCGCATCAACCGGCCGCTGCGCGCGCTGGCGCGCGCCGCCGACGGGGTGGCGCGCGGGCGCATCGAGGCGCCGCGCCTGGAAGACGATGCGCCGCTCGAAATCGCCCAGGTGGCCGCCAGCTTCACGCGCATGGCGGCCGACCTGGAAGCGGCCGAGCGCGAGCGCGCCCTGATGCTGGCCGGGGTCTCGCACGACCTGCGTACCCCGCTGGCCAAGCTGCGCCTGGCCACCGAGATCCTGGCGCCCCAGG
>Ga0302322_100005763_pt1 | contig 10900 bp, 11 predicted proteins | sample Fen_T0_2_FD_203757 | JGI IMG/M metagenome (GOLD analysis project Ga0302322, IMG submission 203757) | Peat permafrost microbial communities from Stordalen Mire near Abisko, Sweden - Fen_T0_2 | ecosystem: Environmental > Terrestrial > Soil > Wetlands > Permafrost | place: Sweden: Abisko... | reverse complement strand
GACCACTTTCCTTTCGTTTGGCGGTTCGTTAACCGTTTTTTGAATCTTTTTTGCAAGATTTGCCGCTTTCGTCCGTATTACCTATGTAAACTCATGTGGAGTTGGAACTTGGGAATGCGTGATTCGCACCTTTAACGGTGTAGATTGCCCGGTAAACGTTGTCGCTTCATGGGGTTTAAAAAAATGAAAGTGGTCAGGATGAGCCAAATTGGGCCGGGCCGTGATTTTTCAACATGAGCGACAATTCTACCAAAGAAAAAAAGCTGGCACCTGCGCCAACTCTGGAGATGGCGGTGGTGCAGTGTGATGGTTATCGTTGCCTGGCGTTTCGGGATGGGAAAAAGTGGCGCGATTTTCAGACGGGCGAGGAAATAAAGTCGGTGCAAGACGTCGTTCATGTTTTTCCGTTGTGATCACTGCCGGTTGCGGCGGATTTCATTCCGCTTGCAGTCGAGTCCTTCCTGCCTGTAAGTAAAGCGGGTGACGAACTTGCCATCTTTTCGCATCGGCGTGCTGGGTTCCGGCAAGGGCTCGAACTTCGTGGCGATCGCGGATGCCTGCGCGGCTGGGACCATCCCCGCGACCATTGGCCTGGTCTTGAGCGATGTCGAGTCTGCTGGAATTCTCGTTCATGCCCGCGAGCGCAATTTGCCTGCGCGTTTTATCGCGCCCGGAAAATTCCGCACCAAACTGGATGAGGAATCCGAAAACGCCTACATCCGGGATCTTCGGGAGGCGAAGGTTGACTTGATCGTCCTCGCCGGTTTCATGCGGGTGTTGAAAGGAGACTTCTTGCGGGCCTTCGAGGGGCGGATCGTCAATGTGCATCCCTCGCTGCTGCCGTCCTTTCCCGGATTGGAGGGATGGAAACAAGCCTTGGAGGCGGGCGTGAAAGTGACCGGTTGCACCGTGCATTATGTGGATGCAGGCGTGGATTCCGGTCCGATCATCGGGCAACAAACCGTGCCGGTTCTGGACGAGGATACGGCGGAAACGTTGCATCAACGCATTCACGCCGCCGAGCATGTGTTATATCCGAAATGCGTCGCAGCGATCGCGCGGGGAGGGATCGAGGTGAAAGGTCGACGGGTGATGTGGCGGAAGGATTGAGCGGAATTCTTCGCAGCTTCCGGGTGAACACTCACAATTCAATCCATTTTATTCAACAAATGCGTGAAAATCCCTTTGCGAACGACCGAAACGTAAGAAAAAGTTCGCTTTCTTGCCGTAAACTTGGCAAATGAAGCTGGTGTCACGCACTTGAAGCGGGTCACGATGCACCCCTCGCGCGCTGAAAGCCGGTTGGGTTGCCCCACGATGAGCAATAAGAAATTACGATTTGGTCTGCCGAAAGGCAGTTTGCAGGACGCCACCATCGAGAAGATGGCCAAGGCGGGTTTTAATATTTCCGTCAGCAGCCGCTCCTACGTCCCCTACGTGGATGACGAGGAATTGGAGATCCGCTTGATTCGCGCGCAGGAGATCAGCCGGTATGTGGAACACGGTTATCTCGATTGCGGCATCACGGGCTTTGACTGGATCCAGGAGAACGGTTCCAAGGTCCACGAAGTGGGTGAATTTCTGTTCAGCAAAGTGTCGCGCAAGCCCGCGCGCTGGGTGTTGTGTGTGCCGGAGAATTCGCCGGTGAAGTCGGTGAAAGATCTCCAGGGCAAACGCATCGCGACCGAGGTGGTCAACCTGACCAAACGTTATCTGAAGAAGAACGGGGTGCAGGCGGAGGTGGAATTTTCCTGGGGCGCAACCGAGGTCAAGGCCCACGAGTTGGTGGACGCCATCGTGGAAGTCACCGAGACCGGCTCCTCGCTGCGGGCAAATAAATTGCGCATCGTGGATGAATTGCTGAGTTCCACGCCGCGATTGATTGCCAACCACACGGCCTGGAAGGATGGGTGGAAGCGCAAGAAGATTGAGGTCATGGCCATGCTGCTCAAGGGCGCGCTGGAGGCGGAGACGAAGGTCGGCTTGAAGATGAACATCGCGGAAAAAAATCTCGCGAGTCTCTTGAAGAGCCTGCCCGCATTGCGCAACCCGACAATTTCCAACCTGAGCCTCAAAGGCTGGGTGGCGGTGGAAACGATCATCGACGAACACGTCGTACGTGAATTAATTCCGCAATTGAAAGCTGCCGGCGCGGAAGGCATCATTGAGTATCCGCTAAACAAAGTGGTTTACTGACCAGAGTCGGAAGTGTAATAAAAAACCTATGGGTTCCATCAAAAAACGCCGCAAGGCAAAAATTAACAAACATAAGCGGCGGAAGAAGCTGCGTTTGAATCGTCACAAGAAGCGCACCTGGCAGAAATAAGCTGCCGGCTTCAGTCACCGTGGCGCAACTCGTTAATGCGGGTTGCGCCGCTTTGAGCTATTATACCGACATGCTGTTTCGTTCGTTGGCAATTTTTCTCATTGCGGGCAGTGTGTTCATCACCGGTTGTCGCGCGCCCCAGTCGGGGAAGTCCGCGTCTTCGCGGCCTTTGCCGGTTTCCGGTAGCGGGTCAAGCGGCCGGGTCGTTCGCGGTTCCGATGGGATCGACGGACCTGTCTCCATTGCTTCCCGCGATTTTGGATTCAACTCGGCAGACAAGAATGCCATCGACGCCCACGCGCATTTTGCGACCGGGGTCATCCACGAATACGATCTTGAGGTCGAGGAGGCACTGGAGGAGTACTATCAGGCGGCGCTTTTGGACCCTGCCAATACGGCCCTCGTCATTGATGTTGCCCAACAATTTCTTCAAACCAAACAACCCGAGCGGGCGCTGGCGCTGTTAAGCAATGCCGCCACGAACTCGGCCGGATCGAGCGGCTTATTTGCCGAACTCGGCTTTGTCTATTCCAAGCTCGGCCAGACCAATCAGGCGGTCGCGGCCGATCGCGCGGCCATTCGCAAGGATCCCCAATCGCTCGCAGGTTACCAGAGCTTGTTTTTGGAGTACTTGGAGGAGAAACAGATCGCTGCGCTGGCAACCCTGCTCAATGACGCCTCGAAGGTGAAGGGCACCGACGCAGACTTTCTCGTCGGCTTGGCGGAGATGTATTTTCGATTCGGCAAGGAAGCTCCCGCGCAACGAGCCCAATCTGACGACCGCGCCCGGGCTGCGTTGGAACGGGCCGTGAAATTGAAACCTGCCACGTTGCGTTTGCAGTTGCGGTTGGCGGACGGGTTCAATTTGCTGGGAAGAACGGCGGACGCCGCGCGGATTTACGAAGAGGTTCTCAAAACCCTGCCGACCACCGCGCCGCAATATTCCGCCGTGCGCGCAAAGCTCGCCGATATTTACCTGCGCAACCACGATGCGAAACACGCCACGGAGCAGTTGCAGGCCATCGCGCGGGAGAATCCGACGGACTCGCAGACCTATTATGTCCTGGGAAATATCGCCTACGAGGAAACGAATTTCGTAACGGCGGCGGACCAATTCGCGAACGCGATTCTGTTCAACCCCGATTTCGAAGCAGCTTATTACAATCTGGCGACCGCGCAAATGGGCGCGAACCGTTCCACCGAGGCCTTGCAGACCCTGGAACGCGCGCGGCGGCGGTTTGGCCAGAGTTTTTCAGGAGAATACCTCGCCGGTGAGGCGTTCAGTCACCAGAAGGACTACACGAATGCATTGCGGCATTTAACGAACGCCGAAATTGTGGCGCAAAACGGGGAGACCAACCGCCTGACGGATGGGTTTTATTTTCAAATCGCCGCGGCTTACGAGCGCACGGGAGATTATGCCCAGGCCGAAAAATATTTTCAGAACAGCCTGCGCCTCGCGCCGGATTCACCGGAGACATTGAATTACCTGGGCTACATGTGGGCCGAACATGGACTTAAGCTCGATCAGGCGCGGGATTACATCACCAAGGCTCTGAAGAGCGATCCGAAGAATGCCGCGTTTCTGGATAGCATGGCCTGGGTGTTGTTCCAGTTGCATCAGCCCAAAGCGGCGCTGGAATTCGCGCAGAAAGCGCTGCAATATTCCGAAGAGGAGGACGCGACGCTCTACGATCATCTCGGGGAGATTTTCAATGCGCTCGGCCAGAAGGACAAGGCGCAGCAGGCTTGGAAGAAATCGTTCGCGATCGAGGCGAGTGAAGCGGTCGGCAAGAAAATGGTTCCGGTCGGAAAATAATCTGCCATGGCGCAACATTTCACCAGGCACTACACGCGGGAGGAAGCCAAAGCGTTGCTGCCACAGGTGCGCCAGTGGCTCGGGCAATTGGAACAGTTGCGGGAAAATCTTCTCAAGTACGACCAGCGCCTGAGTTCACTCATGGAGCCGGGGTGCGATGTCGGCGGTGACTTGGTGAACCGCTGGGTGCGCGCGCTCGCGGATTTTCGCCGGTTGATGACCGAGTTTCAACGCCGCGAAATCCTGGTCAAGGATATGGATCGCGGTCTGGTGGATTTTCCCGCGATCATCGGCGGACGCGAGGTTTTGTTGTGCTGGGAAAAGGACGAGGAAGACATCGAATTCTGGCACGACTTGGATTCCGGTTACGCCGGGCGTGAACGGCTCTGAGGCCAGTCCCGGCGAACGCGTAGCAGCTTGCAGCTTTCACCTTTTCGCGGATTCAATAATTCCAGGTGCGGTAAATCTCGTAGATATCCACGCGCCCGCCCGGCCAGTAATCATTGCCTGCAAAGTCGAACGTGCGCGTGGCCCGGTCATAATTCAGCACCTTCGGCGCGTCTGGTTTGTTTGGATCGTACACTGAAAAAAGGATTTCCTTTTCCGTCTCCGTTGCACCGAACAGCAGTACGGAGTGGTTGATGGTCAGTTGCGGAAAGCGCACGACATGCACGACAGGCGGGCGGTTCTGTTTCAGATCGGCGAGCAGTTCGTCCGCAGTGCGGGCCTGGTGGGAACGGCCAAAGGGAAAAACCATCCGCCAATGGCCGCGCTGAAAATAACTCTGCCACGCGCCGCCGCATTCCGCTTTCAACGGAACTTCCTGCCCAGCGCTGAAATCACGCAGGTCCGCGTAACCGGGGATCACAATCTTCTTTGCCTCCGGCAGCGAATGCGAAGGGTCCACGGAGACGACGCGGCGAATTAAACGGCGGTAGGTCGCCCCATCGGCGACGGGTTGGGTGGCGTCAAACCGCGCGTTCTCGAAAAACTGCCGCGCGGAGCGCGCCACGACAAAGCAATGATGCGTGTAATCCGGCGCGGGTTCGCGGCGTTGATGCACCCATTTGCCGTTCGTGTCAAAATGGTATTCCCAAACCAGGTCGTTGGCGTAGGCGAAGGAATCCTTTTGAAAATCAAACGGGCGCGCGCCGACGAACGGTTGGCGGCTTGCGCAACCGCACATTCCGAGGAGCAGCGTCGCGGCAAAAAGCGCGGGGAGAAGTCGCCGGAAATGTTTTTGGAGTTCGTTGTTTCGGCTCATGCTCAATTCGTTCTAGCTTGCTCCAAAAGCTATTCGTGCGCTACCTAACTGGCAATGCTTTACGAACGATGGCTTCAGATTGCGCGCAGTTCCCCGCGGGAATTGGCGTTGCGCGATCTGGTGTCCAACCGCCGCTGGACTTTTCACGAGCTGGAAATGGCGGCCGAATCGGCTGGGGGGGAGGGCGGGACGGCCGCGTTTCCGGTGTGCCCCGTCGAAGCGGATCAACGACCGCCCGAGTTGCCCGGCGGATTGCCCGCGGGAATCGTCCACTTGAAAATGACTTCAGGGACGACCGCCGCGCCGCGATTTGTCGCCTTCACTGCCGGGCAATTGGCGGCGGACGCGGAAAATATTGTGACCACGATGGGGTTGCGGACGGATTGGCCAAACGTGGGAGTTATTTCGCTGGCGCATTCCTATGGGTTTTCCAATCTGGTGCTGCCTCTTTTGCTGCACGGAATTCCGCTGGTCCTCGCCGGCGCGCCGTTGCCGGAAATGGTGATGCGCGCGGCGGCGACGGAAAGCGACGTGACGGTGGCAGCCGTGCCCGCGCTCTGGCGAACGTGGCACGAAGCGGGTGCCATTCCACGCAATGTGCGACTGGCGATTTCGGCGGGCGCGCCCTTGCCCGTGGCTCTCGAAGAGCAAATTTTTGCAGCAACCGGGTTGAAGGTGCACAATTTTTACGGCAGCAGCGAATGCGGCGGCATCGCTTTCGACCGAACTTCCGAGCCGCGTCGCGATGACTCGTGCGCCGGGGTGCCGATGCAAAACGTGAGCGTGGCCATAGCGGAAAACGGCTGCCTGGAGGTGCGCAGCCAGGCGGTGGGGCAGGGCTATTGGCCGCAGGCAAACGAGTCGCTGGGTCACGGTGTTTTCCGCACGAACGACCTGGTAGAGATCGCGGACAGGCTCGTGTATTTTCGCGGGCGCGCGGGTGATCAGATCAATGTGGCCGGCAGAAAAGTTGCGCCGGATAGCATTGAAAAGGTTTTGGTGGCCCATCCTGGGGTGCGCGAGTGCGTCGTGTTTGGGGTGCCCAGTTCCGATGCGCAACGGGGCGACACCATCGTGGCGTGTGTATCCGCCAGCACGAGTGTTTCCGGTGAAATGTTAAAGCAGTATCTGCTCGAACACTTGCCCGCCTGGCAGGTGCCGCGCGAATGGTGGCTGGTGGAATCACTGTTCGCCAATCCGCGTGGCAAATTGTCGCGGTCGCAATGGCGGAAGCGGTATTTGGAACGCGTGGGATGAAATGCCGGGCTCGCCAGCGGCGCTGTTCGTGAGACACGGCTTTTGAGTAAGGGTGAGTGGGAAAACGATGTTTGAGGAGAAAGTGTGGTGGGAGAACGTCGTGTGAGGAGATCGTTCGTGAAAAAAGAAAAAGGGGTGAGGTGAAAGCGGAATTGGCTCTCGGCAAAAGATAGTGGAGTTGGCAGCGCTTTTGAGATTCGCAAGCTGCAATTTTTCCTCGACAAGAAAATGCGATAAAATAAAATTGAGCCCCCCGCCTTAATTGGCGGGTAAGGCGGGGGGCTCAAAGTTTTCTTGAAGAGTTAAGATGTTAAGGTATTAAAGAGTCAAAGAGTCAAAGAGTCAAAGGAGCTAAAAGCTATTTCCAAGACTCTGGGCTGTGGTCAGGGCTACGATGATGAGCCCTAATTTTCGCGAGGCGCGAGATCGTCCCACCACGTGTGGCGGTGCGCCGGGAAATCAACCTTGCCCGCCGCTCAAGGTCAACTCGCCTTGCATTACCGTCTGGCCATTCACCGTCGCGATCACCTGCGCCTGGATCAGATTGCCGAGACGATTGAGAATCTTCGCCTGCACGACAATCACTTCGCCAGGGCGGGCCGTGCCGAGAATTTTTATCCCGCGCAGGGCCGTCAATTTCACGCCAGTCAACGGCGGGATAAGCGGGTCGCTTTGCGCGATGGTACCGGCCAATTGCGCGGCGGCTTCCACCAGCAGGACGCCCGGAAAAATCGGCTGGCCGGGAAAGTGACCGCGCAGAAAGGGTTCGTTCCCACGCACCGTGTATTCGCCGGAGCCGCTTTTGCCCGGGTCCAAAGCGCAAAGCCGATCGAGGAAGCGAAATTCCGGACCGTGTGGCAATGATTTTAATGCGTCGTTCATCTGGAAAGAGAATCTCTCCGCCGCCAAACTAATTCTTGAAAGGTTCAACGATCTTGTAATCGCTGTCGAGTTTGGGAGTGAACAGCGACTCGTCGATTTTTGGATTCAATTCCGGGTTTTTGAAATCGTTGCGCATGGTGGAACCGTCGGCGAATTGAAGTTCGGTGGAGGTGAGCGCGGAGTTTTTCGTCGAGAACGCGATCTTGATTTGCGGCATCATTTTGCGCGCGGTGGCGGACTTGGGTTGCAAGGTCAGTTCGCAGATATCGTTCGTGACGAGTTGGGCGAGAATGTTGTATTGCCCTCCCAACTCCGATTCACTGCGCGGAAAACCGGCTTCGAGCAGCTTCATCACGTCACGCCATTGACCCGCCGCATCACCGCTCAGCCGGTAACGTTCGGCGTGTTTCAAACGCGGATAGATCACGAGCATTTCCTCGGGGCCGCGCACGGCGATGGTCTGCGGCGGATTGCCCAGTTCCCAGCGAAACCGATTCGGCGCCTCAAACCAGACATGGCCCTGGGCGGTGAGGGGTTGCGTCAGCGATTTCAAGGCGCGCGTTTGCACGACATCGGCGGACCATGTGTGAATATTCGCCTGGGCCGCGATCCACGCGGACAGGACGGAATTGGTTTCGGCGGTCGCGGGCATCACCGTGAGCGCGAGCAATGCCAAAATCCAAAACGAACGTCGAACGGTTAACGCCGGATGAGAGGGAGGGGGATATTGTGTGCTCATGTTTGCCAGATGGGAATGAATTGGTACCATTGTTCGAGGTGTTGCTGGATGACGGGTTCGAAAACCGTCACTATTTCCTGGGTGAGCCGTTGGCGCGCGGCGGCGTCGCGGAGCGTGGCGCGTTCGTAGGGAATTTCTGGAAGCACGTGCGCCTCGTAGGTGTTACCGCTGCGCGGGAGATAAACAGGCATCAACGCGCAACCCGAGGCGCGCGCGAGTTCCGCGGCGGCGGTGGAGGCCGCAAAAGGTTTTCCAAAAAGATTCACCGTCACAGCGCTGGCGGCCAGTGGGCGGTCGATGAGGAGCGCGATGACCGCACCGGCCTCCAATCGGCGGATGATTTCCACGAAGGCGAACGGGTCCGCGCTGCCAATGACCAGCGTCTCGATGTTCCAACGCGCACGCGACGCCTGCCGGAGTTGGGTGAAGTTCTTGCCGGGCTCGGCCATGGTGATCACCTGGAGTTTGATGCCTTTTTGCGTGAGCCAGGGTCCGCCGAATTCCCAATTCCCCAAGTGCGGTGTCAGCAACAGGACCCCGCGCTTCTGCTCAAAGGCCTTTTCGAATTGGTCCCAACCGGTCGCGTGGCCGAAGGTATTTTCAATTTCCAACCCCGCTTCGAAACGCCAGAGATCAACGACCTTGATGGCGAAACCGTGGATGAGTTCGCGCGCCTTTTTTTCCGCAAGGGTGCGGTCGTGGTTCACGCCGGGCAGAAGATTTTGCACCACGGTTTCGCGCCGGGTTCGAGCGAAGGCCCAATAAATATCGGCCACGATGCGGCTGAAGAAGACGCAGACACTCCGCGGAACAAAGCGAACGAAACCAAGTCCCATGCGCCAGAATTCGGCGCGATACAGGGAGGAGGGCGCTTCGAGTTGCGGTTTGGGAATGGACGCAGCGGACGACATGAAAGTGCTAACGGTTTTTATTGGTTAAAGCCGACCACCAGGTGGGCAGCAGGTAAACGGAGATCAACATATTGCTGGCGATGCCGACCGCGCAGACCTGGCCGAGGCTGGACATGCCGGCATTGCTGGAAAATGTCAACGCGCCAAATCCCGCCGCAGCGGTCCCGCCGCAGAGGAGCAGGGCGCGGCCCACGGCGCGATGGGAGACATCCAAATCCCCGTGATAGCGGCGCAGCGCGAGTTGCATGAAGATGCTGTAGTCCACGCCCGTTCCGAGAATCAAGGGTAGGCCCATGAGATTCAGCAGATTCCAAGACCAACCGGTAAGCTTCATGATCGCCAGCAGGAAAAGTCCGCTTAATAGCAGAATCGCCAGGCTCAACAGAATTTCCAACGGCCGCCGAAACGCCAACCAGAGCGAGAGAAACACCAGGCCTACCATGGGCAGGACGAGTTTCCAGAGATTCTTCATGACGCTGCCAAGAATGGCGCGCCCGAGCAATTGCCAGCCCGAAAGCCAGATGCCGGTTGAGCTTTCCGGTTCCATGCGTTCCTGCAAAAGGTTCATGCCGGCCGGGGAATTGGTGGTGGCAGGATAAAGAAAACCGACGGCGTAAAAATTGGTCGATGTGCGCGCGATAAGCTTGTCAAAAATCCAGCGGTCCAATTCGTTCGTCGGCCAAAAGACGCCGGTGGTGTTGGCAGCGGTTTGCCATGTGTCAAAAATCCCATTGGCGAGGCCGAGGGCGGTTTCGGTGAAACCATTGGTCAGAACCGTCGAACGAATCGCCTCGCGTCCGGCTACGATTGACCGCGCCGCAGCGCGATTCGCCACTTGAAAATCCGGTCGCGGCCAGAGCGCGGTGGCGAGATTGTAGCCGGTGAGAACCTTGTTGGACACTGCCTCGTCGAGAATGGGTGCGGCGGCGTCGAGTTTTTGTGCCACCTCGTTTTCGTTGGTGCCGGAGACGATGAGCCAGAGGGGTTCCTCCTTTTTGCCGAGCTGATGCTGCATCAAATCCAATGCAGCGTAAGCTTTGCTATCGCGGGGGCGAAGCGCGTTGGCGGTGGAATCCATGCGGGGCAGGCCGATGCTCAATGCCGCAAGCGAAAGCAACGCCACGCCCGCCGTGGTGCCAAATACGAGCTGCCGCTTCATCTTGGAAGCGGGGCGGGGGACGTGAACTTCTTGTGCAGCGGAAATCTTTTGCGCGTCGAGTGGTCGGGCCTTTCTGCGATCGGGAAAGAGCGGCGGCAGATAGGCGAAAATCATGATGAACGCCGACAACGCGACGCCCACACCTACGAGCGTGCCGAGTTGGCCGAGTCCGGGCAGGCCGCCAAAATTCAAAACTAGAAAAGCGCAAATGGTCGTGGTGGCCGCCCAAAAAATGCTGGGCGCGATCGCTCCACGAATTTCCGGCACGGATAAGTCCGGGTGCGCGAGCGCTTCCTGATAATGAACGACGGCGTAATCCACCGCGAGGCCCAGCAGAATCGCCGCGAAACCCATGCTGACGACATTGATGTTTCCGTAAATCAAACCGCCGAGCGCGAGCGTGCCGGCCAGGATCAAGGCGAGCAACGTCAGCAGCCAGAGCATCGGTTTAACGCGACGGTGCGCGATGTAGAATAGAATGGCGATAATGACCGAGGTGCCCCCGACGGAGATGGTGATGTCGTGCTCCATGCCGCGCGCGAT
>Ga0302322_100005762_pt1 | contig 10900 bp, 7 predicted proteins | sample Fen_T0_2_FD_203757 | JGI IMG/M metagenome (GOLD analysis project Ga0302322, IMG submission 203757) | Peat permafrost microbial communities from Stordalen Mire near Abisko, Sweden - Fen_T0_2 | ecosystem: Environmental > Terrestrial > Soil > Wetlands > Permafrost | place: Sweden: Abisko... | reverse complement strand
GATTGGAAGAAGAGGCGGCATGGATCGAGGACTATCGCCATCTTTGGGCCGCGCGCTTCGACGAATTGGACATCGTTGTCGAGGAATTGAAACAAAAGGAGAAAGCAAATGGACGTGAGAAGAGAAACTGAGACAACCGCTACGAAGAACCGCACTGAAGTGGAACGGAAGTCCGAGCGCGAAGTCGTCGTCACACGCACCGTGAACGCCCCTGGGCGCCTCGTGTTCGAGGCGTGGACCAAGGCAGAGCTATTCCAGCGTTGGTGGGTGCCAAAATCGTATGGGCTGACCCTGCTTTCCTGCGAAATGGATGTTCGCGTTGGGGGGCAGTATCGTTTGGTGTTTCGTCACGAGGATTCGACGATGGAGTTCTTCGGCACCTACCTCGAAGTGACACCGCACTCGCGCCTGGTTTGGACCAACGAAGAGGATGACGGCAAAACCATCACCACGGTGACCTTCGATGAAACAGCCGGCAAGACGCTGTTGGTGGTGCACGATCTCTACCCCTCAAAGGAAGCGGTAGACACCGGATCGTCGGGCGCCATGCCCGAGGCGCTCGACCAACTCGACGAACTTCTCGCCAACCTGTAACCCGGTATGGAAACAAAATAATGGGATCTTTGGCCCTGGCGCAGCGAAGGCCACGCCAGCTACACCTTCGTCATCTCGGTCTGGGTGGGGGGCAACACCGCCAAGTCTTCCGGTCCATCGATGCCCAGGGCCTTCTCCTGGTGGCGTCGGCGTTCAAACAGCCAGAACGCCGCAGGCACCACGAAGAACGTCAGGATGGCCGACGAGAAGATACCTCCCATCATGACCAACCCCATCTTCTGACCGAACTCCGAACCTTGGCCGCCGTTGAACACCAGCGGAAAGCTGATGACCAGCACGGTCAGCGTCGTCATGACGATGGGGCGGAACCTCAGCCGGGCCGCCTCGATGAGCGCGTCTTGCAACGGCATGAGTTCCAGCCTTTCGACCACAAAGTCGAGGTAGATGATGGCGTTCTTGGCCGAGAGACCAATGAGCATGAGCATGCCCAGCACCCCAAAAATGTCCAGACCGGCTCCGCTGAAGAACACGAACCACAGGGCTCCGACCAGGGCCAGGGGGACGGGGAGGAGCAGGTACACGGGGTAGCGCCAGGAGTTGAACTGGGCGCCCATGACCAGGTAGGCCAGGAATACGGCCAAGATAAACGCGATGGGACCCTGGGTGGCCAGCTGGCCGGCCTGGGCGGCCGGACCGTTGCGGCTCTCGGTGCCGAAGCCCACGCCGCCCGCCAGGATGCCGGCCTTGGTCAGGTCGGCGGTGACCATGTTCTGGAAGGCCAGGGCCGGTGGCGCCCCAGGTTTCAGCCCGATGTCGAGGGTGGCCGAGTACACCCGGTTGCTCCGGGTCAGGGTGGCAGGGGCCGGGGTGAGCTGGAACCGGCCCAGTTGGCCGGCGGTCATGGTGGTCTGGAGGGCCGAGGAATACACAGGCAGGTTCAGCAGCGACTGGGTGCCGTTGAGGAAGACGGGGTCGAGCTGCACCTGGATGGGGTAGCTCTTGCTTCCGATTTGCACCGTGGACGCCTGGGTGCCCGAGGCGTAGGTCTGGAGCACCGTCGCCACCGTGGCCGGCGTGAGCCCCGTCCCCTTGAGCTTGTCGGGGTCGGGGAGGAAGTCGTTCTCCAGGGTGAGGTTGGACAAGCTGGAGTTCACGTCGACCACCCAGGGGTTGGACTGAAGGGCGTCGATGGTCCTCTGGTTCGCGTCGTTGAGGATGTTGAAGTCCGAGCTGGTCAGGATGAACGACACCGAGGTGCCGGCGCCGAAGTTGCCGCCGAAGCCGCCCGCGTTGACCCCGAGCCGGGCCGAGGGCAGGTCCTTGACCAGGGGGGTCAGGGCTCCCCGCCAGGCCTGGGCCAGGACGAACGACGACCGCCGTTTTTCCACGGGTACCAGCTGGACAGTGATCTGACCGTTCCCCGCGAAGCCCGTGGTCCCTCCTGCTGATACCGTGGTCTGCAACGTGGTCACCTCGGGCTGCTGGAGCAGCCAGTTTTCAAGCCTCCCCGTGGCGGCGTTGGACACCGACGCCGGGGTTCCCTGGGGCAGACGCAGGCTGACGTTCAGCGTCCCCGAGTCCGACTGGGGGACGAAGTTGAACGGAATCTTCGGGGCGATGAAGACCAGGGTTGCCACGAAGAACACCCCCATGCCGCCCAATATCCAGGCCCCGAACTTCATCACCCGGGGCAGGGAGTGGACGTAGCGCTCCCTCACCCAGTCGAGGCCCGTCTCGGTGATGTTGTGAAGGGTCATGGTCAGCGCCTGCAGCCCTGTCAGGACGACCCGGCCCGTGTAGTACACCAGGCCCAGAATGAGCGGCCAAGCGACGAGCCCTATCATCCACCACCACAGCTGCAGGAAGGCCATGACCGCGACCACGGCCAGGAACATCACAACGAAGAAGCCCCCCTTCCAGGCCCGGAAGCCCCACTTCAAGGCAGGCACCAGCCGGCCCCAGCTCTCCCCAAAATCTTTCCAGGTGAAGGTCTTGGTCTCGGGGGTGTACGCCAGGCGGACGGTGAGGAACAGGATGGCCTCGATGAGGGAAAAGAACACCGCCGCGGCGAGCCCAAGGCTGAACTGCATGACGTAGCGGCCGATGAGTCCCCCAAGAAAACTGACAGGGAGCAGAACGGATAACAGGGACAGCGAGGCCGCGACGACGGCGCTGAAGACCTCGCTGGCTCCCTTGAGCACCGAGTCCTTCTGGCTGTACCCCATGGCTCGGTAGCGTTCCACGTTTTCCGACACGACGATGGAGTCGTCGACCACGATGCCGATGGCCACGATCATGGCCAACAGCGACACAAGGTTGAACGTGAACCCCATCAGTCCGAAAAGGATGGGTGACGCCGCCAAGGCGATGGGGATGGCCAGGATCACCGAAATGGTGGTGTTGAGCTTGCCCAGGAACAGCAGACAGATGAGGGCGACGACCAGGGCCGTGAGGAAGAGCTCGTGGTAGGTCGAGTCGATGGACGCGGTGATCGGGCCCGTGGTGTCGTTGGAGATCACCAAGGAGTACCCGTTGGGGAGGGTGTTCTTCTTGAGGAAGTCCCTGACGTTCTTGGCCACGGCCACCGAGTTCCCGTCGGAGGTCTTTTGAATGGACACCAGGATGGAGGGCTGGCCGTTGACCCTGACGAAGCTTGTGGGAACGGTGATGTCCCGGACAATGCCCAGGTCGTCCACCTGGATGCCCCGGGTCGGGTCGACCAGGGTCTGGCTGATGGAGCCGGTGCCGCTGGGCAGGTTCATGGTGGCGAAATTCAGGGTGCTCGAGTTCGTCGTAATGTTGCCAATGGGCTGGTTGAGCGCCGAATTGGTGATAGCGGTGCTGACTTGCTGGGGGTTGAGTTTGTAGTACGACAGCTTGTTCGGGTCCAGGAGCACCTGGAACTGGCGGGTTGGGGCACCGTCGATGGTGACGTTGGCCACCCCGTCGACCCGCTCCAACTTGGGTGAAAGGTCGTTCGACACCCAGTCGCCCACGGCCTCCATGGAAACGGCCTTGGCCGATACACCGAACTGGAGGATGGGGGACGAGTTGGGGTCGAAGGTCTGGACCGTCGGCGGATTGATGCCCGAGGGGAGCCGGCGGGTCAGGCTGTTCACCCGGGCGGAGATCTGGCTCATGGCGATGTTCTTGTCGATGCTGGCGTCGAGCTGGACGATGATCCGGCTGTTCCCCGCCGAACTCGTAGACGAAATGTCAGTGATGCCGGCCAGGGTACTGATGCTCCCCTCGACCACCTGGGTGATCTGTTCGTCCATGACCGCCGGGGTGGCCCCGGGATACTGGATGGAGATGGCCACGACGGGGATGTTCACCGTGGGCAGAAGGTCCACCCCCAGGTTGACTGTCGACACCAAGCCGAACACCACCATGGCCACGAAGAACCCTACGGCCAGCACGTAGCGCTTCACCGAAAACAGAACGGCCGGGTTGACCCTGTCGAAGATCCGGGCCTGAATCTCCCTGAGCGTAGGCATCACTGACCTCCTGAAGGCGTCGGTGGGGAAGCGCCGGCATTCGGGCCACCCTGGCCATTTTGTCGGCGTTGGCCGTTTCCAGCTCCGGCCGCCGGCCCCGTGCCTTCAACGGGGGCGGTCCCTGCGTCACCAGTGGGCCGCTTGCCGCTCCAGTTGCCCTTTCCTTGTCCCTGCCCCTGGTCTTGTCCTTGGCTTTTTCCTGGACCCCCGGCAGCGGGGGGGGCCTGGGCCCCGACAGGCTGAACCTGGGCGCCCACGAGCAGCCCCGGGGGAGGGTTGAGGATGACCTGAAGGTTGCCCGCCAGACCCGACACCGCCGCGTAGGTGCCAGACTCGGCCAGGATGCCGACCTCGACCCGGGCCGCCTTGTTGTTGTTCACGGTAAAGACGAAGGTCTTGTTCTCGGCGCTTTGGAGGGCGGGCAATGGAATAATGGTCCCTGTGGCCAGAACCACACTGTAAGAAATGGTGCCGACGGTGCCGAACGAGGCGTCCATGCCCTGGGGGAGGGACGCCGTCAGCGTGACCAGGCCGTTCACCGGGGCCGAAGGAGTCTGGGTGATCTTCGTCGGGAGGGTCTTGCCCGCGTAGGTGAACTTCACGGCTTTGCCAATGGTCAGCCCGGGGGCGTCGGTGGGCGCTACGCTGAAACTGATCACCTTCAGTCGGCTGACCAGACCGAAAACGGCGGTGCTGGGTCCGACGTATTCCCCGGGGTGGACGTTGATCACCGACACCTGGCCGGCGTAGGGAGCTCGGATGATGGCGTTGGCCAGGTTCAGCTGGGCCTGCTGGAGCTGGATGGTTGCCGTCTCGACCGCCAGACCTGAACTCTGCAGACCCATCTTTGCCGACTCCAGGTTGGCTTGGGCCGTCTGAAGCTGCACCTGGGCATTGTCGTAGTCCGACCCTGAGATTCCATCGATCTTCTTGAGGGCCTGGGCCGACGCCCAGTTCTTCTCAGCCGACGAGAGCGCCGACTGGGCCGACTGCAGCTGCAGATTGAGTTTGGACCCCGAGTTGGTGCTGGAATCGCCGGAGGCTCCCACCCCGGCGTTGAGCTTGGCGGTGTCCAGGGTGGCCTGGGCCAGGCGGACCGAGAGTTTCAGCTGGGCGTCGTCGAGGGCCAGCACCGCCGTTCCGGCTTCGACCCAGTCGCCGGCCTTGCGAATCAGAGTCTTCACCGTCCCCGAGGCTCCGGCGGCCACCGAACTCTGGGTGTCGGGCGAGACGGCTCCGGCCGCGGTGTTGTCCACCGCCAAGGCCCCCACCCGGGAGGTTTCAACCTGAACCGCGACCACGGCACTCCGGCGGTTGCCACCCTGGCCGCCAGGGCCGCCCCCTTGTCCCGCGGGAGCCTGACCCTGACCTGAACCCTGACCCTGGGGCGGGGGGCCCCCCGCCTGGCCTGGGTTGGTGCCTGGGGCGGGGGCCGAAGGTCCGCACGCGACGAGAGATAAGGCAAGGCCGAGGAGGGTGGCGGTTCGAAGCGTCAGTTTCATTCTTGATCCTTTTCTTACAGGCCCAATAGGTTTTGCAGCTGAAGGGCCGACAATTGGGTGGTGATCTTGGCTTTGAGTCGGTTGAATTGGGCGGTGCTGACGGCGATGTCGGCGGCTTGCAGGTCGGAAAGGGCCTTCAAGCCCGAGTCGAATTGGGCCTGGGTGACCTGGCGCTGGCCCAAGGCCACCTCCACCGAGGCAACGGCCACATCGAAACGCTGTTGGTTCACTTGCCAGGCGCTCCAGGCTTCGGCGACGTCGACGGGGATGGACTTCAGCAGCTGGTCGTACTGGACCTGGGCCGCGACCTTCTGGGCCGAAGCCTGGGCGGTCAACCCGGCGGCGGCTCCCCCATCCACCAGCGGAACCCCAACGGTGACTCCGACGGTTCCCAGGTAGGTCGTGGCGTTCTTTTGCCAGTCCCTGGAGTAGGTCAAACCGCCCGAGAGGTTCACCGTGGGGAAGGAGGCGCCGAAGGCCGAGGTGGCGTCGACCTGGGCCGACTGGGCGTTGGCCTGGGCCACCTGGGGTTCGACGCGGTTCTTGAGGGCCAGACCCACGGCTTCGTCGAGGGCGCTGGCCGACACCGACGGATCGGGGGCGACGGCGGCGGTGAAGGGCTGGTCATCGGGGCGCCCCATGAGGTTGGCCAGCCGACGCCGGGCCACGTCGAGGGCGCTCTGGCCCGCCTGCAGGTCGAGCTCGGAGGATTGAAGGTTGATCTTCGCCGATTTGAGGTCCAGACCCGTGGCCTGCTGCAGGTCATACTTGGCCTGGGCAAACTTTAGCGAGTCTTTCCGGGAATCCCGGGTCTGGACCAATTGGTTCATCGATTCCTGGGCCGAAAGCAGGGTGTAGAACGCCTGTTTGACCGCCAGGATGAGCTTATTCCTACTGGCCGCGGTGTTGAGCTCGGTGACCTTCAAGGCCAAGGCGGCCTTGTCGGCGGCGGCCTGGGCCGACCCGCCCGGGTAGCCGTTCCAAAGCACCTGGCTGACGGTGGCCGACCCTTGGGTGATGTGGTTGATCGCTCCGGAAGGGGCTGCCTGGTAGTTCTCTATTCCCTTGACCGCCACCGACGTCAGAGGCGTTGCCACCGTGACTCCCGCCTGAAAGTTTTGGGGAATGGCTCCGTCGGCGGTGGTAGTTCCCACGGAAGAGACCTTGGGGTCCTGGCTGGTTCCCGTGGTGACCAGGGCCTTGGCCGGGTCGTTCCAGGTTTCACTGGCGTTATACCCAAGGCTGGGCGTGACTGTCAGCCCCGACCGGGCCTGGGCCTGGGCGTTGACAGCCCGGGATGCCGCCAGGTTGGCCGCGAGGATGGCCTGGTCGGCTCCCCGGGAGACGGCCTCTTGGACGGCTTGGTCCAAGTCCACGCTTTCACCCCAGCCGCCGGCCGCCATGGCCGCCCAAAGTGCTGTGGTCAGGAGTCCTTTCGTCTTCATAGATACGCATAATACCTTTTTGCATGGGTGAAAGTTACTCTCCCAGTTCTTAAGGAACTCTTAACCCTCGCCTTCGATTCCGCGGTTGGCGCGGCCGGGGCGGCGGGCGTATACTCGTCCCATGAATGCCACTCTCACCGACCGCCGTCTCAACCGCTCCGCCTGGCGCCGCCGGTACCAATCCGCCTTCACCACGTTGCTGCACTTCCGGCTGACGGTCCAGGCGTTGTCCTTGCCCGACGATCCGGCCCCCGAGCAGTTGTCCGCCGAGGAGCTCGACAAGTTTCTCCGCAGGCTTCTGGCCGACCTCCACAGGTTTGTGTCCAGGGAGACGAGGTTCCTCGAGGCACTGTATAGCGACCTGCGGCGGTGGCGGATAGGCGAGCTCCTTCCCATCCTCGATCTGTTTGACGAAACCTCCAGCCTCGTCCTTACCGTCCTCCCCGACGGAATCCGGGTGGAATGGCGCCGGGTGGCCAACGACTTCATCCGGTTGAAGGCCCGGGTCGTCCAGCTCCATTTTTTCAACCGGGAGGGACCGGACGCACGGCTTCTGCGGTGATGGAGATGCCTCCCCGGGGTTTTTGGGCCACGGTGACCTTGAGCCATACAGGGTCGATGGCCGTGACCACGTCGTCGGCGATCTGGGCCGCCAACCCCTCGCAAAACGTTCCTTCATTCCGGAACGACCAGAAGTAGAGTTTTAGGCTCTTGCTCTCGATGCACCGCGGCCCGGGAACGAACTCGATGCGCACGGTCTCCCAGTCGGGCTGGCCGGTGACGGGGCAGAGGCTGGTCACCTCGTCGCTTTCGAGGACCACCCGACTCACCCCGGCCGGGGTGGGAAAGGCCTCCAACTGGCGTCGGGGTTCGGCCACCGTATGGCCCAAAATCGTAAAGTCTGTCTTTTCCATGCTTACTCCCCGGCTCGACTCTAGCCTGCCGTTCCGGGGTGGGCAAGGACAGATCAGGTCTTGAACCGGCCCATGAGGTCGGTCAGGTCAACCATGATCTGGCCGAGGATCATCGAAGCGTCCCGGACTTGCAGGACGGCGTCGGTGGCCTGCTCCATGCCGATCTTCTGTTCTTCCATCGATTGGCTGATCTGCTGGGCCGATTCGGCCAGGGTGGTCACAGCTTTCTGGACCGTGCCGCTCTGGTTGACCTGGTGGTCCATCGAGTCCGAGAGCTGGCTGTAGAACCGGGTAAATTCCATCAATCCATCCGAGAGCTTTCCGTCCTCGGTCTCCTGCTGGACGACCTGGGCGGCGATGGCCTGGCTGGCGTGCCTGACCGCCTCGATGTCCTTGAGCAATTTCTTGAAACTTTCCCCTGTGGCGTCGGACTTGCCCACGGTTTGATTGGCCACCTCGGCGATGCTGTCGACCAGGGCCTTGATGCTCTGGGCCTGTTTCGAACTTGTGTCGGCGAGCTTGCGGATTTCGTCGGCCACCACGGCAAAGCCCCGGCCCGAGGTGCCGGCATGGGCAGCCTCGATGGCGGCGTTCATCGACAGAAGGTTGGTCCTGTCGGCAATGTCGAGGATGAACCTAACGATCTCTTGGATTTCCTGGGTTTTCCGTACCACACCGCCTATGGATTGACGAAGGGACTCGAGGGAATGTTCACCTTCTTTTCCGGTCGCCATGAGGTTGACGGCCAGATCGCCTGTGGTCCGAGCCTCGGCGGCCGTGGCCCCAATGCGACGCCGGTTGGCCTCCATCGACTGGCTGAACATGAAAAACTGGGTGGCCATGCCCTGGGTCAGGTCGTTGGATTCGATGACCCGGCTCAACATGTCGGAGATTTCCGCTCCTGCCGTGGTCGTCTGCCCGAGCTGCCCGGTGGCGAACCGGGCCACCTGCTTCGAGGTGGCCGACATTTCTTCGATGGCCGCCGCCGATTCCTCGGTGTTGGCCGCCAGGGTCGAGCCCATCTGCGACAATCGGTCCGTCACCGTCGCCAGGGAAACCACCTGCTTGCGCAAGTCTTCCTGCAAAACCTGAACCGACCGAGCCAGCTCGCCCAGTTCGTCCCTGGAGGCCAAGAGAGTCGAAGGCACTTCGTGGGAGAGATCGCCTTGGGCCACCCCTCCCAACGAGCCGATCAACAGCCTGGTTCGCCGGCGGATGCCCGTGACCACCAGGAGCAAAACGAAGAGGCTGAACGCCAGACCCGCCGCGGCGATGGTAAAAGCGGCAATGAGTTCGGCGGTATCCCGGTCAATGCGGTGGCCGATCATGTCGCCCAGAATGGTCACCCCCTGGTCGTGGAAGGCGTTGATCAGGGGAACCAGCTTATCCAAGCGGGCATCGAGGGCGAGGGGTTCGAATTTCGGATTCTGGGCCGCCTGGAGGGCCGCGTTTCGAATCTCCACCGCCGTTGCCGTCAACGGGTCTATCGTTTCTTGCATCGTCGCTCCGTAGGTGGTTGGCATGGATTTTGTTTGCCCGGCTTCCTTGACCGACTTGCTCACCTGCTCGACGAGCTTGGTGGTAGTCAGGTGGATCTCTCGGGCCAGGGCGAACAGCGAGAGCCTTTCCCCCAGGGTGAGCGTCGTTTTTTCGGGCCGGGTGTATTCCCTCAAGATGGTCAAACCGTCGAGGAGCCGGGGGGCCGATTCGTAGAGGGCGAGGACGAGGTCGTAACTATCGAGATCGGGGTCGAGGACCAGCCCGCTGTTGTCGGACAGGAACGTCAACTCCACCGCCAATCGATCGTGGACCGACGAAAACTTATCGTAGTCGCCTCCGGCGCCGTCTTTCACCAACGCCGTCAAACCCTCGGGGCCCAACCACTCGATGTCGTCGGACTTTTGGTCGGCGGCGTTGTAGTGAAGGTCGGTGGCCGTGCCCTGGGATCGCTGGACGAAGGTCTCGAGAGCCTTGGTGAGCTCCTCGCTGGGGGCCTTGTCCACGCCCATGGACTGCCACGCGAACAGCACGTCCAGAAGAGGCGAGGTCACGGCCAATCCCTCCTTTTCGACCACGCTGGCGTGGATCCGGGCGTAACCATAATTGTAGAGGAACGCGAGACTCACGACCAAAGGGACCAACAGAATCAACGCTCCCCAAAGAATTTTGGCCCTTAGGCCCAGGGTGAGTTTTTTCATCAATTTCACTCCAATGCTTTCATCCTTACTCAGCCGTACTCCAGGGAGTGTGAGATGGCTATCTCTTTATTCTTGTTCTATTCCCTCTTCAAGTTGCTGATACAATTGTAAATTCTTTTTGTTTTGGGAGAATTTACAACGTCAAATTTGACACTAGACCGGTAATAGTCGAGAGTTCCGTTAACCAATAGCGCGGTTACCAGAATTTTCTTTAGAGATAATCTGGATAAGCCAAAGGTCTGTGCTTCTCTCGCATTGACCTCAAAAAAAGGAGATCTAAGTATGAAATATCATACGACGGCGCTGATTTTAGTATTCCTATTTTTCGTTCCGTGGTTGGGCTATTCGCAAAATGAGGACTTTACGAAGCAGTTGAGTTTTGGGGGGTATATCAGCACGTATTTCGACAAGAACAATATCGACAACAGCAATCCACTCGCCTACTCCATTGCTTCTGATCCCACTTTTGTCGTTTCCAAAGTTGTTACGTTCGTTGAATCGAAGTTCGCCCCAAAATGGCGGTTCTTCGGTGAAATTGAGTTCACCTACACTCCTTCGGGATACTCATCTGTCGCCTCGCCGACGGCCTCGAGCGAGGGTCAGATCTATCAAAATCCTCTCACTCTCCTGTCCCAGCAAAACGATGGACTGATTATCCAACGAGCGTTTGTCGACTACACTTGGAACGACCTTCTTTCCTTCCGGGTCGGACAGTACCTCACCCCGTTCGGAATTTGGAACGAAGATCACGGGGACCCCATCCTGACCTCGATCACCCTGCCATATAGC
>Ga0302322_100005761_pt1 | contig 10901 bp, 8 predicted proteins | sample Fen_T0_2_FD_203757 | JGI IMG/M metagenome (GOLD analysis project Ga0302322, IMG submission 203757) | Peat permafrost microbial communities from Stordalen Mire near Abisko, Sweden - Fen_T0_2 | ecosystem: Environmental > Terrestrial > Soil > Wetlands > Permafrost | place: Sweden: Abisko... | reverse complement strand
AAGGTCCTTTCGCAGCAGCGCCATCGCGGCCTGCAGATCGTCACGCTTGGCGCCGCTGACTCGCACGCTGTCACCCTGGATCGCGGCCTGCAGCTTGAGCTTGCTCTGCTTGACGAGCGTCTGCATCTTCTTCGCGGTCTCGCTGTCGACCCCGCTGCGGACCGTGAGCAACTTCTTGACCTTGTCGCCGCCGATCTTCTCCACCTTGGCGCTGACGTCCACGTAGCGCAGGTCCACGTTTCGCTTGGCCAGTTTGGCGAACAGGATCTCGCTGACCTGGGCGATCTGGAAGTCGCTGTCGGCGAACAGCGTGATCTCCTTGTCCTTGCCCCCGAGTTCCACCTGGGCCGACGAACCCTTGAAGTCGAAGCGGGTGCCGATCTCGCGCCGGGTCTGCTCGATCGCGTTGCGCAGTTCCACGAGATTGGGGTCGATGACGGCGTCGAAGCTGGGCATGGTCGGATGCGGTCTCAGATTGGATCGGGGTGGAGCAGGGGTCGGATCGGCGAAAATTCTGCCATGCAGATCGAGACCGGCGTGAGCCTGCGACCCTACAACACTTTCGGCCTTCCCGCGCAGGCGCACAGCCTCGTGAGGGTCCGCAGCGATGCCGACGTGCGCGCCGTCGTCGACCACCCGAAGTTCGGCCGCGAGCCGAAGTTCATCCTCGGCGGAGGCAGCAACATCGTGCTGACGCGCGACGTGCAGCCGCTGGTGCTCAAGGTCGAGGTGAGCGGGCGGCGCCTGCTAGAGGAGCGCGACGACGCCTGGGTCGTCGAGGCCGGCGCCGGGGAGAACTGGCACGACTTCGTCACCTGGACGCTGGCCCAGGGCTGGCCCGGGCTGGAGAACCTGGCGCTGATCCCGGGCACGGTTGGGGCGGCGCCGGTGCAGAACATCGGCGCCTACGGCGTCGAACAGCACGAGCGCTTTGAGTCGCTGGACGTGGTGGACCTGATGACGGCCCGCACGGCAACGCTCACGCGCGACATGTGCCACTTCGGCTATCGCGACAGCGTGTTCAAGCATGCGCTGGCCGGCAAGAGCGTGATCACGCGGGTGCGCTACCGATTGCCTCGCCACTGGCAGCCGGTGGTCGGCTACCTCGAACTCGAGCGGCGCCGGGCCGAGTCGGGCATCGCCGAGCCCGACGCGAAGCAGGTCTTCGACTGGGTCTGCGCGATCCGGCGCGCCAAGCTGCCTGACCCGGGGAAGCTGGGCAACGCGGGCAGCTTCTTCAAGAACCCGGTCGTGAGCGATGTGCAGTGCCGCGACATCATAGGCCGCGACCCCGAGATCGTGCACTACCCGCTGCCCGATGGCAGCATCAAGCTCGCCGCGGGCTGGATGATCGACGCTTGCGGCTGGAAGGGCAAGTCCGTCGGCCGCGCCGGGGTCTATGAGAAGCAAGCGCTGGTGCTCGTGAACCGCGGCGGCGCCATCGGCGCCGAAGTGCTGACTCTGGCGCGGGCGATCCAGGAGAGCGTCTACGGGCGCTTTGGCATCCGGCTCGAACCGGAGCCAGTTCTGCTGTAGCGATCCCGGGCCGCGCAAGCTGCCCTTGTGCAGGGCGCTCCGCAGCGATCTAATCGGCCTGCCCATGGACCCGAACCCGCACCACCTGTCTGGATCACTGTCGCCCGCCTTTGCTGTGGCCCGGGCCGGCTCGCGGGTGCAGCGGGCCCGAACGAGCGGCCGGGACTGATGGACGCTCCCCGCGTGTACGCCGACGCCAGCTACGAGCGCATCAGCGCCGGGCTGCGGCGCGACGGCGGCCGCTGGGCGGTGACGTTCGGCGGCCTGTTGATGCGAAGCCGCTTCCAGCCGATCTACAGCCTGTCGCACGGCCGCGTCGTCGGGCACGAGGCGCTGCTGCGCGCCGAGGACATCGCCGGGCATGCGGTGCCGCCGCCATTGGCGCTGCGCGGCGACGGCTCGTTTGCCGACCTGGTTCGCGGTGACCGGTCGGCCCGGCTCATTCATGCGCTGAACTTTGCCGAGATGACGGAGCCTGCGCACTGGCTGTTCTTCAACATGCAGCCGCAAGTCTTCGTGGCGCTGCCTTTTCTGTCGCGCGATGGCTTCCAGGATGCGTTGATGGAGCGCTGCGGCCTGCAGGGCCACCAGCTGGTGCTCGAGGTGCTCGAACAGGGCGTGCCCCAGGGCGCCGATTTCGACGGCGCACTGCGCACCGCACGCGCCCCCGGCAGCCTGATCGCGCTCGATGACTTCGGCGCCGGGCACTCCAATTTCGACCGCGTGTGGCGCCTGCAGCCCGAGATCGTCAAGCTCGACCGCAGCCTGGTGCGGCGTGCCGCGCTCGAACCGCAGGCTCGCCGCGTGGTGACGCACATGGTGTCGCTGTTGCACCAGTGTGGCGCGCTGGTGCTGATGGAGGGCATCGAGACGCAGGACGAGGCCTTCGTCGCGCTCGAGGCATTCGCCGACCTAGTGCAGGGCGACCTGTTCGCCCGCCCAGCGGCGACACTGGTCGCGCTCGACGACGCGCCACGCGCGCTGGGCACCCTGTGGAACGACTACGAACTGCGCCGTGCCGAGGAGCAGCGCGCCTACCGCGAGCGCATCCGGCCCTACAGCAATGCCATCGGCTACGCTTCGGCGCTGCTGGCCGAGGGCCGCACGCTTGCCGAGGCGACGGCCACGTTCCTGAAGTTGCCGCGGGCCGAGGTGTGCTACCTGCTGGACCGCGACGCGCGCCAGATCGGCGACAACGAATGGGCACCGCAGCGCCGCGAGGTCGAGCCGCTGGCCTTTGCGCCGATGCGCGAGACGCGGGGTGCGCACTGGGCGCGCCGGCCCTACTACCGCCGGGCGATGGAAAGCGTCGGCGAATTGCAGGTGACGCGTCCGTACCGCACGGTGCACGGGGCCCACCTGTGCGTGACTGTCTCGGTCGCGTACCTGTGTGGCGACAGCCTGTGCGTCGTCTGTGGCGATCTGGGCTGGGATGGCGAAGGCTGAGCCCACCCCTCCCGCTCCCCCCCGTGGCGACGCGTTGCGCCGGCGCGGCAGGGGTTGCGACGCTGCGGTCGCGCTCAGCGCACGGCCGTGGCACCCGGCGTTCGCGTTGGCAGGGTCATGCCGCGTCGGGCCATCGCCTCGCGGACACGGTCCGGCCGGTCGCTGATGATGCCGTCGACGCCGAGGTCGAGCATCTGCTCGATCTGCGCCGGCTCGTTGATGGTCCACACGATGACGGGGAGCTTCAGCGCATGCGCCTCGGCCAGCAGAGCTGCGGAGAGGTCGCCAAAGTAGGGCGACCAGAAGGCGCAGCCGGCGGCCTTCACGAGCCGGGGCACCGAGCCATGCGTGGCCAGCGAGAGCCCTGCCGTCCAGCGCGGGTCGGCCACGTTGTCGCCCCAGGGCTGCTGTGAGCTGAGGCAGACTGTGGGCACGTCGGGGGCCAGCCGTTGCGCGACCGCGAGCGTGCGCCAGTCGAAGCTCTGCAGCGTAACCCTGCCGCGCAGACCGTGCTCGTCCACCACCGCGAGCACGCTGCGGACGAATGCTTCCGGTGCGGGTGCGAGGTCGGGCTCCAGCGGCGAGAGCTTGGTCTCGATGTTGAAGCGGATCGCGAGGTCACCGTTGCGACGCGCCTGCTCGAACACCGCGGCAAGCTGGGGAATGCGCTCGCCGTCGACCGGGCGTTGCTGCGGGAAGCCCTGGCCGTAGCGGCTGTCCGGGCGCAGCCGGCCGACATCGTAGGCCTGAAGCTCGGCCAGCGTGAGCTGGCGGATGGCCGGGCCAGGCGGATCCACCCAGCGACCGCTGGCGTCGCGGGCCAGGTTCGGATTCAGGCGCGGCTCGTGCGAGACCACGACCACGCCGTCGCCGGTCAGCACCGTGTCGAGCTCGAGCGTATCGACGCCGATTGCCGCGGCGGTGGCGAAGGCGGCCAGCGTGTTCTCCGGCACCAGTCCGCGCGCGCCGCGGTGGCCTTGCAGATCGAAGGCGATCGCGCCCTGGGCAAGAAGGCACACGGTGGAAAGGGCGAGGCGGCGCCAGCGCTGCGAGCGGGGATCTGGATTCATGGTGCGGTGGCTATCAAGCAGTGCCCTGGAAGTCGGCATGGCAGTATGGCTTGCGGCGGGAGCGGGCGGGCGGGAGGTTGAGGGTTGTGGAGCATGGTGTCGCCCTGGCTGCTGAGGTACCTTGGCGGCCTTGACTAGGAGCCGCTGCCCTTGAGCCCAGCCGACCGACCCCACCACGCCCACTGGCCGCGCCGCCTGCCACGCCAGCTCGCCGTACCCGCGACCACGCTGTGGTTCAACCTCGAGGTTGCCGCGGCGCGCTTTCCGGACAAGGCGGCCTACCTCTACGGTGGGCGCGCGCTCACGTTTGCCGAGTTGAAGCGCCAGGCCGAGGCGCTCGCCGGCTGGCTGCAGGCCGAAGGTGTCGCGCGCGGCGACAGGGTGGCACTGTACCTGCAGAACTGCCCGCAGTTCGTCATTGCGTTCTACGCCGTGATGCGCGCCGATGCGGTGGTGGTGCCGGTCAATCCGATGAACCGAGCCGACGAGTTCGAGCACTACATCACCGATCCCGACACCAAGGTCGCGATCTGCGCCGCCGATCTGGCGGGCTTCGTCGCTGCCGCCAACGCCGCCGTGCCGACCGACAAGCGACTGAAGCGCGTGCTCGTGACACGCTACGCCGACGCCTTGCCCGACGTGATTGACGCCGACATCTCGCTGCCGCCGGCGATCGAGGAGTGGCTGCGCGCCGAGCCGCCGCTGCCCGACGGGTTCGTGCGCTGGGCCAATGCGCTCGCGGCCGGCCGCATGCCGGGCCCGGCGCTGGCGCAGCCCGACGACCTGGCGCTGCTGCCCTACACATCGGGCACGACTGCACTGCCCAAGGGCTGCATGCACACCCACCGCACGCTCATGGCCAACGCCGTCGGCGGCCAGTGGGGCTGGGGCAGCGCCGAGAGCGTGGGCCTGGCCGTGGTGCCGATGTTCCACATCACGGGCATGCTCTACGGCGTGCTCGGTTCGGTCTACGCCGGCTCGACGCTGGTGCTGATGCCGCGCTGGGACCGCGAGCTCGCCGGGCGGCTGATCTCGCGCTACCGGGTGACGCACTGGACATGCATCCCAACGATGATCATCGATCTTTTCGCGAGCCCGAACTACCGGAGCTTCGACCTTTCGAGCCTGGTCTACCTCAGCGGCGGCGGCGCGGCGATGCCCCACGCCGTGGCCGAACGCTTGCAGCAGGAGTTCGGCCTCACGTTCGCCGAAGGCTACGGCCTGACCGAGACCGCGGCGCCCAGCCATGCGAACCCGCCCGAGCGCGCCAAGCTGCAGTGCCTTGGCATGCCGATCTTCGGCGTCGACTCGCGCATCATCGACCCCGACACGCTGCACGAATTGCCGCCGGGCGAGGTGGGCGAGATCGTGACGAACGGCCCGATGGTCTTCAAGGGCTACTGGAAGCACCCGGAAGCAACCGCCGCCGCGTTTATCGAGATCGACGGCAAGCCGTTCTTCCGCACGGGTGACCTCGGCCGGATGGACGAGGAGGGCTACTTCTTCCTCACCGACCGCCTGAAGCGGATGATCAACGCCAGCGGCTACAAGGTCTGGCCGAGCGAGGTCGAGCTGCTGCTCTTCAAGTGCCCCGCGGTGCAGGAGGCCTGCGTCATCCCGGCCAAGGACGCGTACCGCGGCGAAACCGTCAAGGCGGTGATCGTGCTGCGCGCCGAGGCCCGGGGCCGCACCACCGAACAGGACATCGTCGACTGGTCGCGCGAGCACATGGCAGCCTACAAGGTGCCCAGGGTCGTGCAGTTCGTCGATGCGCTGCCGAAGTCAGGGTCGGGCAAGGTGATGTGGCGCCTGCTGCAGGACCAGGACGCGGCCTCGGCGCGGGGCTGAGCGCGGCCGTCAGTCCACCGGCCGGCGATACCGCTCCCAGGCTGACGGGGTCGGCGTCGTCCCGGCGCCCGGCTCCGAGGGCCGCCGGAAGTAGCCATCGACAACCTCGGCCGGGTCGGTGAAGCAGTCCTTGATCCAGGGGATGTACTCGAGCACGGCACAAGCCGGGTGAGCGTACGACAGATGCACGTGCACCTGGCTCATGTCGCCCGCGTGCGGCGCCACCGGCAGCCGGTGCGAGTGGGCGGTCTCGCACACCTGCAGCACGTCGGTCAGGCCGGCCATGCGCGTCACGTCGGGTTGCACCCAGTGGACGGCCTGCTGCGCGAAGAACTCGGCGAACGCTTCGGGCGTGTAGAGCTGTTCGCCCAGCGCGACCGGAATGCGTGTCGAGCGTGCGAGCCGGGCGTGGCCCTTCACGTCGTCGTACCACAGCGGCTCCTCGAACCAGAATACGTCGTGCTCTTCGGCTGCGCGGCAGAAGCGCAGGCAGGCCGGCAGGTCCCACTTCCCGTTGCCGTCGACGGCGAGCGTCACGTCCGGGCCGATGGCGCCTCGCACCGCGGCCAGGCGCCGCAGGTCGCGCTCCACCGTCGAGCCCACCTTGATCTTGATGCCGCTGAAGCCATCGTCGACAGCCCTCCTCGCGCCGGCCACGAGCGCGTCATCGGCCAGGTTCAGCCAGCCGATGTCGGTGTTGTAGGCGCGCACCTTCTCGCGCACCGCGCCGCCGAGCACCTGCCACAGCGGCTGCTGCGCGGCCTGGGCGCGCAGGTCCCACAGCGCGACGTCGACCGCCGCGTGCGCCAGGGTCGTGATGCCCGCACGGCCCACCCACTGCAGCGCCGGGTTGCGCGCGAGCCTGAACCACAGGCGGCGGATGTCGCACGCGTCCTCGCCGACGAGCAGCGGCGCGTGGCAGGTGTCGATGCAGCGTGCGATGAGCTGGTCGCTCGCGAGGTGCGCGTGGGTGCCGGTGAACCCGTGCCCGGCAAGCCCGCTCTCGGTCTCGACCCGCGCCCCGACCACACCCCAGTGGGTGACCGTGTGCGTGCTGTCGGCGATCTGCGCCCCGGTGACGGGGACGTGCAGGATGAAGGGCGTGACGCGACGGATCTTCATCGGCGGTCTCCGCCAAGCACGTTCAGTATGTCGCCCGGCCGCCGGAGAGGTCGAACACGGCGCCGGTCGAGAACGAACAGTCCTCGGATGCGAGCCAGGCCACCATTGCCGCGGCCTCGTCCACCTCGAGAAAGCGGCCCATCGGGATCTTCGAGAGCATGAAATCGATGTGTGCCTGTGTCATGGTCGCGAACATCGCGGTCCTGGCCGCCGCGGGCGAGACGGCGTTGACCAACACGCCGCGCATGGCCAGCTCCTTGCCGAGCGACTTGGTCAGTGCGATGAGTGCCGCCTTCGACGCGCTGTAGTGCGAGGCGTTCGGGTTGCCTTCCTTGCCCGCCACCGAGGCGATGTTGACGATGCGCCCGTAGCCCGCGGCCATCATGTGCGGCACGACGGCGCGGCAGGTGAGGTAGGGCGCGACGAGGTTGACCTCGACCACGCGCCGCCAGACCTCGGGCGCAAGCTCCCAGGTCGGCGCGTTGCCACCCGTTATGCCGGCGTTGTTGACGAGGATGTCGATGCGGCCCTGCGCGGCCAACGCCGCGGCCGTGGCATCGGCCACCGAGCCTTCGTCGGTCAGCTCCACCACGCTCGAGCGCACAGTGCCCAGCGCCGACAGCTCGGAGCGCGCCGCGGCCAGGCGCGCCGCGTCGATGTCCCACAGGACGACATCGGCGCCCGAGCGCAGCATCCGCTCGGCGATGGCGTGGCCGATGCCCTGCGCCCCGCCGGTGATCACGGCCGTGCGCCCAGCGAGATCGATCTGGTTCATGGCGTGCGTTCTCCTGGTGGCAAGCCGTTCAGCGCCTCGGAGCCGCCCGGTGATGCGGCGCAGTCGGCGATGTACTGGCGGATGATGCTGGCGAAGTCGGGATCGGGCCGCAGGCCCAGGCGCACGGCGCGCTCGGCCGTCGCGCCGCCCGGCCAGTTGGCGACGATGCCGGCGATGGTCGGGTCGGCCACGAAGCGCACGCGCTCGCGGACCTCGCGGCCGGCCACCGCTTCGAGCGCATCGAGCATGTCGCCCACGCGCGCATTGACGGCCGGCAGGTTCAGCGCCAGGCGCCCGCCCAGCGCCTCGCGGCTGGCCTCGTAGACGGCGACGAGGCCTTCGATCGTGCGCGCGGGCGAGGTGAGAGGGTGCGAAGTTTCGGGGCTCACCGGACAGATCGCTTCGAGCCCGGCCAGTGGCTCGCGGATGATGCCCGAGAAGAACGACGAGGCCGCGCCGTTCGGCCGGCCCGGGCGCACGGTGACCGTCATCAGCCGCGCCGAACGGCCGTCGAGGTAGCCCTTGCGCGTGTAGTCGGCGATCAGGTGCTCGCAAACCAGCTTGTGGGTGCCATATGAGGTCTGCGGTGCCGGCAGCGTGGTGTCCCCGACGCGTTCGGGCAGCGGCGACGAGGGGTCCGGGCCGAACACCGCGACCGAGCTGGAGAACACGAGCCGCGTCGGCGCAGCGCCGGCCTGCACACCGGCGCGAAGCGCATCGAGCAGCGCCCGGGTCGTGTCGAGGTTGGAGCGCAGGCCGAGCTCGAAGTCAGCCTCGCACTCGCCCGAGACGGCCGAGGCCAGGTGGAAAACGCCGTCGAATCGCTCACCCGCCAGCGCCGGGCATTGCGCGAGCAAGGACCCGACGCGTGCCTCCACGCGTGCGTCGGCGGCCAGGTCAGCGGCGGGCGCCACCTGGTCGGCCAGCACGACGTGCTCGATTCGGCGTCCGGCCAGGCTGCCCCGCGCGAGCAGCGCGCGGGCGAGGCGGGTGCCGATGAAGCCGCCTCCGCCGGTGATCAACAGTCTCATCGTCGGATTTCCTCCATGAATGGGTGCGGGTTCATCACCGGCTCGCTCAGCCCTTGCCGCGCGGCGAGGCAGCAACCTGGCTGTTCTTGCGCTTGTCGCCGCCGGTGGCCGGGCCTGGAATCAGCCCGGCCAGCTGCAGCCGGCGGTCGCCGCGCAGCATGTGCAACACCGCATGCCGGCGGGCGAGCTGCGGCTGGCCCGCCGCGACGGCGTCGACGATGGCGCCGTGCTCGGCGCGCACCTGCTCCATGAAGTCGGTGCGGCGCGCCTCGTTGCCGCGCGTCACCCGCATCGCCTCGGTCAGGTACTGCTGCAGGAACTCGAGCAGGCGGGCGAAGTAGGGGTTCCCGCTGGCGTCGGTCAGGGCGCGGTGAAACGCCAGGTCTTCCTCGACGCCATCGCCGCCGGCGGCCGTGCTGCGGTCGATCGCGCGCAGCGCGCGCCGCAGTGCGGCCACCTGCGACGCCGTGGCTCGCGCGGCGGCCAGGGCCGCCGTCTCGCCCTCCAGGGCCCGGCGCACCTCGCGCACCTGCACCACCGCATCGATCGAGTCGAGTACGTTCGCATCGAAGCTCAGCGCGCGCTTGAGCGGCGGCGAGGCTACGAAGACGCCCGAACCCTGGCGCGAGCGCAGCAGGCCGCGCGACTTGAGCTGGTGCACGGCCTCGCGCACGACCGTGCGCGACACGCCATGCGCCTGCGCGAGCTGCAGCTCGGTCGGCAGCCGGTCGCCGGGCTCGAGCGCATGGGTCTCGATCTGCTGCGCGAGCCGCGCCGCGAGCCGGTCCGACAGCCGCTCGGCAACCAGGCGCGGCGGATCGGCCGCGCCAGAAGGGAACTTGATCTGCATGGTGATCGGGTCATCATACAAATTCGGCCACTGGCCGATCTAACGGTTTGCCCTATGGCGCGAGGCCGCGCCAATGCGGATACTCGCGCGGCAACAGGGCCTCGAAGCCGCGCGACGGCAGTGCGGGCCGTGGTGCCCGAATCCGGGAGAAGCATGGCCAGCGTCACCATTCAGGCGGTCAGGAAGAACTTCGGCGAAGTCGCGATCCTGCACGGCGTGGACATCGACATTGCCGACGGCTCGTTCACGGTCCTCGTCGGCCCGTCGGGCTGCGGCAAGTCGACGCTGCTGCGCATGATCGCCGGGCTCGAGGAGATCAGCAGCGGCGAGATCCGCATCGGCGAGCGGCGCGTGAACGAACTGCCGCCGAAAGAGCGCGACATCGCGATGGTGTTCCAGAACTACGCGCTGTACCCGCACATGACGGTCGGCAAGAACATGGCGTTCTCGCTGATGTTGGCCAAGGAGAGCCAGGCCGTGATCGACCAGAAGGTCGGTCGCGCGGCCGAGATCCTGGGCCTCACGCCGCTGCTCGACCGCTACCCGCGCCAACTCTCCGGCGGCCAGCGCCAGCGCGTCGCGATGGGCCGCGCGATCGTGCGCGACCCGCAGGTGTTCCTCTTCGACGAGCCGCTCTCGAACCTCGATGCCAAGCTCCGTGTCGCGATGCGCAGCGAGATCAAGGAGTTGCACCTGCGCCTGAAGACGACGTCGATCTATGTCACGCACGACCAGATCGAGGCGATGACGATGGGCGACAAGATTGTCGTGATGAAGGACGGCCGTATCGAGCAGACCGGCAGCCCGCTGGAGCTCTACGACCGGCCCGCAAATCTCTTCGTCGCCGGCTTCATCGGATCGCCGGCGATGAATTTCCTGCCGGCGACGCTGCGCCGCGGCGGCGGCGCGGCGCGGGTGGAACTCGGCGACGGGACGCACATCGAGGCGCCGGCCGGTGCCGGTGGCGTGGACGGCCAGGCAGTGATCGTCGGCATGCGCCCCGAACACCTCACGCTCGCGGACAGTGGCATCCCGTCCAGGGTCGTCGTCGTCGAGCCTACCGGAGCCGACACCTTCGTCGCCTGCCGGCACGAGGGTGCCGAGTTCTCGGTCGTGTTCCGCGAACGGCACGACTTTGCCCCCGGCACGACGATCCACCTCCAGCCCGACCTGATGCGCGCCCACCTGTTCGGGCTGGAGGTAGATCGTCGTGCCGGGGGCAA
>Ga0302322_100005760_pt1 | contig 10901 bp, 11 predicted proteins | sample Fen_T0_2_FD_203757 | JGI IMG/M metagenome (GOLD analysis project Ga0302322, IMG submission 203757) | Peat permafrost microbial communities from Stordalen Mire near Abisko, Sweden - Fen_T0_2 | ecosystem: Environmental > Terrestrial > Soil > Wetlands > Permafrost | place: Sweden: Abisko... | reverse complement strand
TGGACAGGAATCGCGAATACCACAGCGACAGCCCGACCAGCGTTCCGATGCAATTGCCGACGAAGAAGCCGAGCAATGTCTCGACACCCGTCACATAGCTGTCGTGCCAAAGGCTGCCGTCGAGCGCCATCTTCCCGAGGAAGCCGGCGATCGCCGACGGCGAACCGAACATGAAGGCGACCGCGCTGTTGCGCGAGGTCGCATGTTCCCAGAACGCCAGAAAGGCGGCGAGCACGAGCAGCTGGGTCGCCAGAACCGAGATCGTGGCCCGGATCCGCTTCGCGCGGCGGCCCGCCAACATCGGCGCAGCGGCAACGTCGGACTTGGCGTGCTGCGTCATCGCAGTGTCGATTCCCGCGGTCATTGCAGCACCACGTCGAGGTCGGCCCAGATGCCGCGAACGTAGTCGCTGAACCCAGGGCTCTGCCGGACCGCGATCATGTCGTTGCGGTCGGCGCCGAGCGCGATGTCGTAGACCGCCTTCACCTGCGTCGGCCGTTTCGACAGCACGATGACCCGATCGGCCAGCGAGATCGCCTCCTCGATGTCGTGGGTGATCAGCAGCAATGAGCGCCGGCTTTGCCGCACAAGAGCGACGGTGTCGTTCTCGATCAGGAGCTTGCTCTGGAAATCCAGCGACGCGAACGGCTCATCCAGCAGCAGCACATCCGGTTCGTTGACGAGCGTGCGGGCCAGCGCGACGCGCTGGCGCATGCCGCCGGACAGGGTCGACGGATAATGCTCGGCAAAACCATGCAGCCCGAGTTGGTCCAGCATCGCGCGGCTGCGGTCCTCGGCCTCGGCGCTCGCGACGCCGCGGATCTCCAATCCCAGCATCGTGTTGCCGAGCGCGGTGCGCCACGGCAGCAGCAGATCCTTCTGCAGCATATAGCCGACATTCTGCGGCTGGCCGGACACTTCCCTTCCATGCCAGCGGATACGCCCCGTATCGGGGGCCAGCAGTCCGCACAACGTATTCAGCAGCGTGGTCTTGCCGCAGCCGGACGGCCCGACGATGCTGACGATCTCGCCCTCCCGCAAGGTCAGGCTGAGATCGCCGATCACCGGAACGATGCGTCCGTTCAGCTCGTAGCTCTTGGCGACATGCTCGACCACGAGCGGAGGCGCCGCGGCCAATGCCGCCGCGCGCCCACCCTGTTCACTTGTCCGGCAGGCATCGATCATTTGAGGCTGGCGATCGCCTTCTCCGCAAAGGAATTGTCGATGATCTGATCGAAGGCAATCGAGCCCTTGGCGTTGCCGAGATAGACCTGCATCTCCATCAGGTTCTTCCATTGGTCCTGCTTGGTGATCACCGACTGCGCCGGGATCAGGAATTTCAGCTCGGCATCGATCGCCTTGTCGACGACATCGCCGGGCAGGTCGGGAAACTCCTTGCGCGCAACCTCCTTGGAAAAAGCCGGATCAGCGTAGGTCTTGCGCGAGGCCTCCTCGAACGAGGTCACCAGCGCCTGCACCATCTCGGGATCCTTCTGGATCGTGCTCGGCAGCACCATGATTCCAGTATTGCAGAACGGGCCGATATAGCTGGAGAAATCGAACACCACCTTGGCGCCCTGGGCTTCGGCCGCAGCCACGCTGGGCTGGTAGGCGATGGCGATGTCGGCCTGGCCGGCCAGCATCGCGGCAATCTCGGTTCCCGGATTGACGGGCACGATGGTGGCGTCGACGCCCACCTTCAGGCCGGCCTTCTCGAGCAGGCGCTTGGCGACGCTATAATTGGTGTTCGGCTCCGGCGACGTCACGATCTTCAGGCCCTTGAACTGCTTGGGATCGGTGATCGGCTGCAGGGTCTTGGAGACGCCGAAATAGTGCGCGCGCTGCACCACCGTCCCGACCACCACGCCGGGACCGCCGTTTTCCCTGGAAATCTGCGCCATGGTGGCATCGCCGATGGCAAAATCCGCCGAGCCGCCGAGTACCGCCGCGAACGTCTGGGTGTCGCCGCCGGCGGCGCTCACCTGCATGTCGAGACCGTTTTTCTTGAAGATTCCGGAATGCATACCAACATAGAGATTGATGTAGCCCAGGTTATGCACGGCCTCGCTGAAGCGAACCGTCTTCAGGCCGGCAGCCGTTGCGCCGCGCATGCCGATCAGGGACGATACGCCCACGCCGCCCGCGAGCGCAGCCGAGACGCCCAGAAAGTGTCGCCGGCTCAAACCATGAATGGCAGGCTTGTGGAATGGGCTAGCACGATCGGTCATGGCTCAAACTCCCCGGAAGATCCGTCTGATGTCGAGGAGAGACTATTTTGCTTTAGCCAGGCAGCAAGGCGAAATAAGCGACGCGCAGTGATGCAAAGCTGACACTGGGCCGACATTCGGCATTGATTGCGACAAAGGCCGCGTCGCCGTGCCGCCAGGATGGAATCTCTATGCCGCATATCAGGCCGGCCTGATCAAGCAGACGTCAGCGCGATGCCGATTCTGTCAATTTTGACATTATGCCCGCACAAAGAACTTGCACGCCACCGCGGCCGCCCGCGCCCTTTCTGCACGGTTTTACCGGCGACGGCGCAACCCGTGCCTGCAGTCGTTGCAGCAATCATCTCCATCGCGAGAACAGAGATTCTTGCCCACGATGGCGGCGCGAACGTCTTTTGATTGTTGCATTCTCGACAAATCCGCTGCGTCCACAAAAGCCTATGGCATATCGCTTGCAGTGCACAACGTGACTCGCTATTGCAGCGCAGTAATTTTCTTGGAGTGCAAGATGCTTGGAATTGGAAGTAAGCTGCCGTCGTTCGAAGTTGTCGGAGTCAAGCCCGGGTTCAACGTCCAGGAAGAGAAGGGCGAAAGCGCCTTCGAGCCGCTGACCGAGAACAGCTTCCCCGGAAAGTGGAAGATCATCTTCTTCTACCCGAAGGACTTTACATTCGTCTGCCCGACCGAAATCGCCGAGTTTGCGCGTCTGTCGAAGGACTTTGCCGACCGTGACGCCGTGGTGCTCGGCGGTTCGACTGACAACGAGTTCTGCAAGCTGGCCTGGCGCCGCGACCACAAGGACCTCAACCGGCTACCGATCTGGCAGTTTGCCGACACCAAGGGCGCACTGGTCGACGGCCTCGGCGTCCGCTCGCCGGATGGCGTGGCCTACCGCTACACCTTCGTGGTCGATCCCGACAACGTCATCCAGCACGTCTACGCGACCAACCTCAATGTCGGCCGCGCTCCGAAAGACACGCTGCGGGTGCTCGACGCGCTGCAGACCGACGAGCTCTGCCCCTGCAACCGTGAGGTTGGTGGCGACACCCTGAAGGTTGCCTGATCATGTCGATCGAGCAGCTGAAGGACCGGATTCCGGACTTCGCCAAGGACGTCAGGTTGAACCTGACGTCGATGGCGTCGGATGAGACGCTGGCGCCGCAGGCCAAATACGGACTGTTCGTGGCCTGCGCGATCGCCACCCGCAACCCGGCCGTGCTGACGGCGCTGGAAGCCGTGGCAGCCGAGCATCTGTCACCGGCCGCGCTTGCGGCCGCGAAATCCGCCGCAGCGATCATGGCGATGAACAATGTGTATTACCGCTTCGTGCACCTGGCTTCGAACAAGGAATACGCCACGATGCCGGCACGGTTGCGCATGAACGTGATCGCCAATCCCGGCGTGGACAAGGCCGATTTTGAGCTGTGGTCGCTGGCGGTGTCGGCCATCAATGGTTGCGGCACCTGTATCGACTCGCACGAAAAGGTCCTGAAGGACGCGGGCGTCAGCTCCGCTGCGATCCAGACGGCCGTGCGCTTTGCCGCGATCATCCAGTCGGTCGCGGTCGCGATCGAGGCCGCGGACGTTGCTCTGCAGATGGCGGCCGAATAGGCTGATTGCGAAATCGCGGCTGGCCTGCCCGGCCGCGATTTCCTCCGAGCAGGAATTGCAAGAGAAAAATTATAGGAAACCTGCGCTTCAACGCGCGGCACCGATGCGGCGTGCATCCCGGTCAAGTCCCTGAATTTGAATGCGGCCCGGTTCGTCGCGTCGAGTTCGCCGGAAAATGACCACACAATCGCCCCGCGCGCTTACCCTTCCCGCCCAACACTTCCATAAGGTATTAGCCCAAGATAAAAGGTGACAGCCCAAGAACGTCCGCAGGTTGTGACAACCAATAGCGCGGGATCGAGTGGCGTCGCGCATGACGGAAGGAAACCGGACTCCAGGTCCCCCTCTGCTCGTCGTCGAACGCGATCCGTTCGGGGACGCGAGAGAGACTGTCTTCAGGCCGGCGCACGCGCCCGCTGACCGGACAGCCGATCAATCATGGGCCCTTTCGATCGCGCGTCAGCGGTCGTCACTACCAACCCTACGCTCGTGCGAAGCTAGTGCAATGGCAGTCGGAGGCGTCGATGGAGCTGCTCCATCTTGGCTTCGCTGCATGAACATCAGGATCCATCGGCGACAGGAGGCGAATCATGAGTTCCCCAGCCAATGATGATGCTGGCAAGCACGCGATGCCGGCCCGCCCCTGGGCTCAAGCAGCGCTTGAGCGCAGGGAGCAGCGCCGCCTGCGCGACGAGATCGCCGTCACGAAAGAGCTTCTCAAACAAGGTCCTCACGCCACCACCTCCTATGCGGAGCGCACGCTGTCGGAGGAGCGGGTTGCGGACGATGTCTTCGAACTGGCGAAGCCTCGCAGCGAGTATTTCGAGCTGGAAGAACCGCGTCTTGGCATCTGGAGCCCCGCGTTGGAGCCGGTGGTCATGCCGCTTCCGCCGCCGGACATCGACCGCAGGCCCGGTCTTCGAGCCGTGCTCATGGTGGGCGGCGCGATCGGCATCGCCGCCGGCGTGGCCTTCGCCGTGATGAAGACGCTGCAGCGGTCTGCGACGAGCCCGGTCACGACGCGCGAAACAAACGCCAATGTGCCGGTCTTGTCGACAGCGGTGCTGGGCAGCCTCGCCCAGATCGGCACAGCGCAGGCCAACGTTCGGCCTGATGCCGTTGCAGCGTCCCCGGCGTCCCCCGTTCTCGCAGCGGCCCCAGCGAGGACCGAGCAGGCCAATGCTGACATCGCAGCCGCGTCTTCATTACCACTTCCTGCAATGGTGACGGCAGCAGCCCCGGCCGCACCCGGATTGCCCGAATTGGCTGCGCCGCCCGCGCCAGTGCAGCCCACCACTCCGCTCGCCCGCAATGAGGTCGCGATGCTGATGAAACGCGGCCGGGACCTGCTGGCTGCAGGCGATATCGCAAGCGCGCGCCTGATCCTGGCACGCCTCGCGACCAACGGCGAAGCCGCAGCTGCCCTGCTCCTCGCCGGCACCTACGATGCCGCAGAGCTTGCCAAAGCGCGCTTTGTCGGCGCCGTACCCGATGCTGCAAAAGCGCGCGCCTGGTACGAAAGAGCTGCCGCGCAGGGCTCGCCTGAGGCCAAGCGCCGGCTGCAACAGTCGGCTCTCCGCTGACATTTTTCAGCGATCTGCACAGGCGCTGGACGTGAACGGCACACATCCCTGCCGATTGACAAGTCGCCGCGCCAAAAAGCGCGCGGCAACGCCTGCGGACCTCCACCGCGAATTCTGGAATGGCGAACAGTCACGCGAAGCGTCGCGTGAGCGCCGATGCACGCTCGATCAGGCCGTGCTTGATCGTGCGCTGACGTTGGCCGCGACTGCCGCCGCGCCTTCACCGGAGTTGGCCGCGCTGACGCTGGCCGATGCGGCAGCGGCAACCGCCGGCGTGATGCTGACCTGCACATCCCGCGGACGCGCGAGATAGGGCGCCGAGGTTACCAGCACATCGGCGCCGGCTGCGGCGTACGCCGCCGCATTTCCCGCATTCACACCACCGGCCGCGGCGATGATCGGACGCGCCGGCATCGACGTTAGCGCAGTCATCCGCGCAACCAGGACCGCGATCTGCTCCGGTGCAAATTTTTCGGCCTGGATCACGTCGAAGCCCGCGACCGCAGCCGCGACTGCCTGATCCAGCGTCGTGACCTCCACGACCAGCCGCTTTTCCGGCGCCGCGCGGCGCAGACGCTCCACCATGTCCGCGAGTGGCATGTGACCGAGAAAAGCGCGATGTTCGGGGAATAGCAGAACCGTCTCGGACAGCCCCAGCCGATGCATCACCGCACCGCCCGCCTTGACCGCCGCCACCGCAAAGCGCTTCGTGCCCGGGACATTCTTCCGTGTACAGGCCACGGGGATGTTCGGCGCCACGGTCCTGGCTGCGCGAACAATGGCATGAGCCTCGGTCGCGACACCCGACCAGATTTCGATCAGCGTCTGCGCCACCTTCCAGCCCCGCAACAGCGCCGAGGCCGGCCCGTCGGCGCTGAGAATTGGGGCTCCCTTGTCCAGGACAGCGCCGGAACCCGCGAACAGCTCCACGCGGCATCCCGCAAGTTCGATCAACGCGGCCGCGTCTTCGACCAGCGCCAGCACCATCTGATCGCGAGCCGTAAAGCGCATTACGCCGACTATGGCGCCGATGCCAAGCGCATCGGTTGTCAGGTCCCCATAGGGGATGTCGTCTGCGAGCAGAGCTTCCAGTTCGCTCCGCGATGCAATCGTCACCACGCGATGCCTCCGTATCATTGACGCAGCGGCCCTGCGGCACTTGCCGGTGCAATCGTTAGCTTCCGGACAATATAAGCCGTTCTCTCCGCCGCCAGCCGGGGAAAGTGCTCTCTCCCGCAGCCTCAAGCAAGGACCACACCAGCCGCAAGGACCACGCCAATTGCATCGGGTCTGCTACGCTGGCATATTGGTGCACGGTCGCGGCGCCGTCTGGCCGAGACAGCCGAGCGAGGGAGCGCGCGATGATCCACGACCACGCCGAACTCGACCCGAACCGGCTTGCTGCCATCCTCTATGGCCCGGCAGACGACGTCGACGTGCTGCTCGCCGAATTCGCCCAGGATCTTCTCCGCAGCGGAACGCGCCTCGGCGGCGTGGTCCAGCATAATGCTCGGGACATCGCTGGCAGGAAGACCGCCATGGAGGTCATCGATCTTTCGGAGGGGCACTCGATTTCGATTTGCCAGGCGCTTGGCAGCGGCTCCATGGCCTGTAAGCTCGACGCCGCCGGTCTGGCAGAGGCCGCGGTAGCCGTGCAGCGCGCGATCCGCGACCGCGTCGAACTGATCGTGGTGAACAAATTCTCTAAGCAGGAGGCAGCCGGCGGTGGCCTGCGTGATGAACTCGCCCAGGCCATTCTATCGGGCATTCCGGTGCTGACCGCCGTCCCCGAAAAATGCGTCGAAGACTGGAAGACATTTACCGGCGACTACGGCACGACCCTGCTCGCCTCGCGGGAGGTCATTGACGGCTGGTGGCGCGAGATCTCCGCGCGCAGCGACCGCGCCAACGTGGAGCCCGCTCGTTCATCGCCGCTACTTGCCGATCATGACGTCCGATGACTTGATCACCGCCGACACGGTGTCGCCGACCTTCAGATCCAGCTCATCGACCGCTTCATTGGTGATGGCCGAGAATACCGTCAGTCCCGGTGCCAGTTCAACTTTCACATGAGCCGTGGTCGAGCCTTTGGTGACGGCGACGACCTTCCCGGGCAGAACATTTCGTGCGCTCAATTTCACTTTTAGATTCCTTCTGATTGCAGCGCACAGTTAAGCAGGAAGTTCGATCTTCCTCTATGAGCTATATCAAATGCAATATACGAATATCTGACGCGCCACGCTCGGTGGCGGCTGTCGGATCGACGACAATTGCGCGCTCGCCTTGCGGAGATTGAACCGGGCTTTCTGCGCTGACCATTCGAATTGGCAGTCGACTGCCAACTCCGAATAATTACGTTTCGCGTATTGCCGGCGCCCGAACCAGACCGGCCTCAGCCGAACTTGAACAGCACGCCGTAGCCTCCACGCGGATAGCTCCATTCGATATCGCCGCTTGCTTCGCCGATGATCCGGCAGGTGCCGCATTCGACGCAACCGTCGATCGTGATCTCCACCTGGCCCTTGTCGTTCAGCTCGTAGCAGCGCGCCGGGCAGGCCTTGAGCAGAGACAGCAATTGCGGCGTCGGTTCAGTATGCGGACGCACCTTGATGTGGGCGCGACCGGAATCAACGAGATACCGATTATAGAACAGCTTGTCTTCTACCCGTACAGCGACGTCGCTTGCCATGTCTGATCTCCTGTTCGCCTCACTGATTAAGTTCTACTGCGTCTCAACGCCACGCTCGGGCGAATCGGAATGCATCGCCGAACAGGCCCGTCCACGATCGCGCTTTCACGAACGATCGCAACATGCTGCTTTCCTTCTCCTTCTTCGGCGTGCCGTCGACGCGCACGAAGTTCTGCATCGCCTTCGAGACGAGCTCCGGATAGGTCAGGAAGAAGTTCTGCGACTGGTTGTGCAGAAGTGCCGGCATGTCCTTGTACTTCTTGAGATCCTTGATGACGAAGGAGTTCTCCAGCATCTTCTTGTAGAGGGAGAGGTTTTGGGCTGTCATCGGATCACGCCGCGACTTGATCTGGAAGATCGCATCAGCCGCGATACGGCCCGACGTCATCGCGAGGTTCGAACCCTCACGATGGATCGCGTTGTTGAGCTGTGCGGCATCGCCGACCACGACCCAGCCGTCGCCGCAGAGCTGCGGAATGGCGTTGTAGCCGCCCTCGGGAATGAGGTGCGCCGAGTATTCCTTGACTTCCGAGCCCTCGATCAGCGGCGCCACCGACGGATGCTGCTTGAAGCGCTCCAGCAGGCCGTAAGGCGTCTCGCCGGTCTTCTGGAAGTCGGACACGAGACACCCGATGCCGAGCGAGACGCATTCCTTGTTCGCGTAGATGAAGCCCATGCCGGTCATGCCGCGGGAAATCGTCCCCGCAGCCTCGATCACCGAGCCCTCGTCGCCCTTCAGATTGAAGCGCGACTCGATGGTTTCACGTGGCATGAAGTGCATTTCCTTCACCGCCAGCGCGACATTCTCTGCCTTCGGGCGCTCACGCAGGCCGGCGCGGGTCCCGAGCAGCCCGTTCACGCCCTCGGCCAGCACCACCACGTCGGCGTGGATCTCGCCGTCACGCCGATCGGTCTTGACACCGATCACCTTGCCATAGGCATCCTGCACCAGTTCCGTCACCGTGGTCTCGCAGAGCACCGTGGCACCGGCCTCCTTCACTTTCGAGGAGAACCATTTGTCGAACTGGGCGCGGATGATGGTGTAGCGGTTCGGCCTCTCTTCGTTGAAGTCGTCGGAGCGGTAGTGCAGACCGACATGGGAGCGGTCGTCCAGCATCCAGAAACGCTGTTCGACCAGATGCCGCTCCAGCGGCGCTTCCTCGCGGAAATCCGGAATCAGCTTCTCCAGCATGTCGGCATAGAGGATCGCGCCCTGGACGTTCTTCGAGCCGGAATACTCGCCACGCTCAAGCTGCAGCACCTTCATGCCGTGCTTGGCCATGGTCAAGGCGGCAGCATTGCCGGCCATGCCGGCGCCAACAACGATCGCGTCAAACCGTTCTTCGATCATGCCCTGCTCCTCTAGCTTGCGATTCGATCGCGTGAATGCGGCGACAGTCGCGCACGGAAAGCTTCCGTCAACGCCGGCAACAGCCGGATCGCGTCAGTGACGATGCCGATATGGGCGAAATCAAAGATCGGCGCATTCTTGTCGGTGTTGATGGCGACGATTAGGTCCGCGCCCTCCACTCCCACCCGATGCTGGATCGCGCCGGAGATGCCGGCTGCGATATAGAGCTTGGGCCGGATGGTCTTGCCGGTCTGGCCGATCTGACGATCGGAGGTCACCCAGCCCTTCTGCACCAGCGGCCGCGAACAGCCATATTCGGCGCCGAGCACGGCGGCGAGGCCGCGCACCAGCTGGAAGTTTTCCGGTGAACCGAGGCCGAGGCCGCCGGCCACCACGATGTCGGCATAAGCGAGGTTGGACTTGGCCGAGTCGCGATCCGGGATGAAGGACAGCACCTTGGTCACGATGTCGTCCTCCACCATGCCGAGCTTGTGCTCGACGATGCGGGTGGCGGGACGCTCGATCCGCTCCGGCATCGGCATCACGCGCGGACGCACCGTCGCCATCTGGGGCCGATAATTCAGGGTGAAGATCGTGCACATCAGCGAGCCGCCAAAGGTCGGCCGCGTGGCGGCGAGCGAGCCATCGCTGTCGACATCGAGCGCGGTGCAGTCAGCGGTCAATCCCGTCAGCAAGGTGGTCGCAACCGAGCCGGCGAGATCGCGGCCGAGCGTGGTGGCACCGAGCAGCAGGATCTCAGGCTTGAAAGTGTTGACGACGTCGGTCAGGGCCTTGGTGTAGGCTTCGTTGCGATAATCGGTCAGAACCTCATCAGCGACAATATAGGCCAGATCGGCGCCGTAGCAGAACGCCTCCGCAGCCGCCTGCTGCGTCGCCTCGCCGGGCGGCCCGACCACGACGGCCGCGAGATCGACCTGCAGCTTGTCGGCAAGCGCACGCCCCGCCCCCATCAGCTCCCAGGACACGGAATGAACCTGACCGCGCTCCTGCTCGATGAACACCCAGACGTGCTTGTAGTCCTTGAAATGCTCTGGCAACTCCTTCTTGGTCGCGGCGCGACCTGCGGCTGCCGGTGCTTTGGTGGGTTCACTCATGGTCCTGTTCCCGTCTATCGTCAGAAGCCGTGGGCGGATGTAACCAGATCAGCTTCGAGTTTCGGATGGCGCTTGAAGAGCTCCTCGATCAGCGCTTCGGCCGGTGGACGGCTTGCGAAATCGATGAACGTAGCCTTCTCGGCCCGTGGCGCCGGTGCGAACACACGCTTGACGATGGTCGGCGAGCCCTTCAGTCCACACTTCGAGATGTCTTCCACGCCGGCATCCTTGGCGCTCCAGGTCACGATCTCGGCGCGCGCGGCGCGCAAGGCATCAGCCATCGCACCGCGCCGGATTTCGTTGGTGGCTTCCAGCATCGTCACC
>Ga0302322_100005759_pt1 | contig 10901 bp, 11 predicted proteins | sample Fen_T0_2_FD_203757 | JGI IMG/M metagenome (GOLD analysis project Ga0302322, IMG submission 203757) | Peat permafrost microbial communities from Stordalen Mire near Abisko, Sweden - Fen_T0_2 | ecosystem: Environmental > Terrestrial > Soil > Wetlands > Permafrost | place: Sweden: Abisko... | reverse complement strand
AACCTCGGGATGCTGGCTGATGACTTTGTCCTGCCACGCCATGATGCGCTTTACTTCGGTTAAGGACGTGGCGGGCAAAAGGACCGGCATGAAGAGCAGGCTGCCTTCCTCGAGCGTGGGCATGAACTCGCTGCCAAAGCCGCGCGTAATTCGCGCCGTGCGGTCCATGTGCCATGATTCGAGTTTCGCGACGATTGTGCGTGGCAATCCAAACGCGATCACAAGACATGTGCTGAGCAACGTGAACGCGAGAGTGAGCACGGTCTTGCGATGCGTGAGCGCCCAATCGAGCGCGGGATTGTAGGCCTTCAGGAGAAATTTCATTAACCAATTCTCATGCTCCGGCTTGAACGGACCGCGTACGAGCAGCGTGCAGAAAACCGGCACGGCCGTGATTGCCAGCAGAGTCGCGCCGAGGAGCGCGAACGACTTAGTGTAGGCGAGTGGATGGAATAACTTTCCTTCTTGTCCGCTGAGTAAAAAAACTGGCACGAAGGCGAGGATGATGATCGCCATCGAAAAAAACATCGGTCGCCCGACTTGTGTCGCGGCATCTAATGTTTCCTTGAACGTCTCCGCCGCGGTTAAGCGCCGCTTCAAGTGTTCCTCGGCGATCTCGCAATGTCGGATGACGTTTTCCGTCATCACAATACCAGCGTCGACCAACACGCCGATTGAGATCGCGATACCCGTCAGCGACATGATGTGTGACGGAATGCCGAACTCTTTCATAAGGATAAAAGAGATCAAGATCGAGGCGGGCAGCGGCAGCGTGACGATTAGAATACTGCGGAAGTGGAAAAGGAAAAGTATGTGCGCGAGCGTCACGAGGATGATTTCCTCGGTGAGCGCGTGTTTGAGTGTGTCGATAGCGCGTTCGATCAAATCGCTACGGTCGTAGAACGACGCGACGCTCACGCCTTTCGGCAGGCCGGGCGCGATGGCGGCGAGCTTGGCTTTGACGTCGTTGATGACTTTGTATGCGTTTTCTCCATACCGCATCACGACGATGCCGCCAACGACCTCGCGGCCATTGACGTCGAGTGCACCACGGCGGAAATCGCCGCCGATTTGAACACGGGCAATATCGCGGAGGTAAAGGGGCGTGCCGTTGCGTGGCATGAGCGGCACGGTTTCGAGGTCAGCCGGACTTTTGACGAGACCGACGCCACGGACGATGTACTCAGCGCCATTTTCTTCGATCGTCTTGCCTCCGACATTCACATTGCTGGCCGCGAGTGCATCCATCACTTCGCCGAGAGACACGCCGAATTGTTTTAACTTTAGCGACGAAACCTCGACCTGATACTGGCGTACGAAGCCGCCGATACTTCCGACTTCGGCGACGCCGGGTACAGCGGCAAGTTGGTAGCGCACAAAGGTATCCTGTAACGTGCGCAATGAGCCAAGGTCCTGCTGTCCGGATTCGTCTTTTAAATAGTATTGATAAACCCACCCGAGGCCAGTGGCGTCGGGCCCGAGGCGGGCTACTACTCCCTCTGGCAAAAGGTTCCCTAGTGAGTTGAGCCGTTCGAGTACACGAGTGCGGGCGAAGTAGGTTTCAATTTTATCGTCGAAGATAACCGTGAGAAACGAAAAGCCGAACATCGACGTGGCGCGCACGGTTTTGACGCCGGCGAGGCCCTGCAAAGAAACAGATAGCGGATAGGTAATCTGGTCCTCGACTTCTTGTGGAGAACGCCCGGTCCAGTCGGCGTAGACGATGACTTGGTTTTCCGACAGATCGGGAATTGCGTCGATAGGGACCGTGCGCAAAGCAAATACACCCCAGGCGCACAGCCCGATAAAGGCGCTTAGCACGAGGAATCGGTTGTGCAACGACCAAGTGATGATTCGGTTGATCATGATCCTTCGGCAGAATTTGTGGATGGATATGAGGAGAGGCTGCTCGTGGATAGGGCGCGTGCGGAGCAAGCGCCGAGGACAATGCGGAGCATTGTCCCTACCTTTGATTTGTTATTCATTTAATCTCCTCGCCGCAATCTGGCATCGCGGATCCGAAGAAGGGATTGCGCAAAGGTTCGCTGCGCTGGAGCCAGCGGCCAGAACCAAGCACAGGAGACATGGGACATTGATAGATCTTTACCGCACCGGAGTGGTGGAGGTGAGCGGCTTTCGCAAGGTCGGCAATGGCGGTGCTAAATACCTCAAATGAGCGGCGTGCGGCTTTGATATCGGGGCCAGATTTTAGGCCTTCCGTAAACTGCGCCAGCGGGCCTTTGGCTGCGTCAGGAAACGTGGCGACGTAGGCCTTGAGCGCGGTCTGCAGCGCAGGAATTTGCTTCTGGTAACGTTCTAAATCATCGCTCGCGAGGGCATCGGCGCCGTCGGCTGTTGCGAAAACGAGAGGCTTCAGCGTGTCGATATCGGCGACGTGGGCTTCGGGCATTTTGGATTCGGAAGAAGGTTCGCCTGCCGCACTGTGGGCGAGCTGAGCCTGACCGTCGAGCAAGAGTGCACCTTGTGTCACCACTCGATCGTTTGCGGCGAGTCCGCCGCGCACTTCGTAGAATTCGTCGCCTACGCGGCCAAGTTCAAGCGCGCGCGGTTCAAATGCACCGCCTCCTTTGTCGACGTAGACGAGAGGCTTCACCTGTGTATGTAAAACCGCGGTACGTGGCACGATCAACGTATCGGCAGTTTCGATACGGACCAGTCCTGTAGCGGTGACGCGGTGCAGGAGTTTCTGACCGGTATTGTCGAGCACAACGCGGACGCGAGCAGTACGGGTAGTCTCGTTGAGATTTGGATCTATGAAAGCGATCGGCGCCGTGATTGATCCTGTTAATGACGGCGTCGTCACCTCGACTTTTTGTCCGATCTTTAGCCATGCGAGATCGGCTTCGTAAGCGTCGAAGATAAACCAGAGATGGGAAAAATCTCCGATTTCGAAAAGCTTGTCGTGGGTGTCGACATATTGGCCCTCATAGGCGGCGCGAGAAATGATCGTGCCGCCATATGATGCATGAACGGTGATTGTTGCCCCAGGTTGTAAGGTCGTTTCTAGCTCGGTGATTTCCTCTGGCATAAGACCCATGGCCAGCAGGCGTTCACGCGCTTCGGCGCGTTCGGACGCGGTGAAGCCCGACGGGCCAGCGCGGAAACGTTCGATGTAGACCCGCTCTGCGGTTTGGATCTCAGGACTGTATAGAGTAGCGAGCGGCGCGCCGGCTTCGACTTGCTCACCGACCTGGTTGACGAAGAGTTTTTCAATGCGACCCGGAACGTGTGCCGAAACGATGCGATGGAGTGTTTCATCGTCATCTACCACGCCGGCGACGCGCAGCGTTCTCACCAACGTGCCACGCTGCACTTCGCTTGTTTGCACGCCGATCACCGAAGCCGTGGCGGGTGTGAGTGTGACCAAGTTGCCCTTGCTCTCGAGCCCGGCGTCGCCCTCGTAAACGGGGACTAGATCCATGCCGCAAATAGTGCATTTGCCGGGTTTGTCCGATTTGATCCATGGATGCATCGGACTCTGGTAGAACTTCACTTTTCGCGCGCTGGCGATGGCGGACGTTTTTTGTAGAGGATTAAATTTTCCTCCTACAAAAAATCCTACGCCACCAGCGAGCGCAGCGACGACGATGACGAGCGTGAGCTTGGATTTCATTACGGCGATTCCGTTTACTTGCCTTTGGCGGCTGCGGCTTCGTCGATTTTCTTTAGGTACTTTGCTGGATCTTTCTTGAATTTAGAAACGCACATCTTGCAGCAAAAACGCACAAGGCGGTCGGGTTTGCCTGCTTCTTTATGGATGTAGTCGATGGGTGCGCCCATTTCGCCGAGCTTTTCATCAGAGACAACACAGGTATCGAGCGGATAGGCGGCCACAGAGTCGGTGTTTGCGGCCATGACGGTTAGGGCAGGTTTTTCCGCGCAGCAACCGCCGCAGGAGGAATCGGTATCGGCCAAAGCAAATGACGCGGTGGCGAGGAGGGAGATGATGAGGAGCGATGTTTTCATAGATAAAAAAGGGTTAGTTCGTGTGCCTTACGCCGCTCGCGGGTCAAAACCCTCAAGTTTTTTTGAGGAGTGGCAAAATCAGGGGAATGGGCCATAAGTAGATTCTCCCACTTGCTCTGCTACAGTTTCTCCAAGTTTATGCAGCTAGCGATCCGATCAGACGGATTTTCCAAAGAAAGCTTGAGGGGGCCGAGTGCTTTCAGGTGTAGGGTGAGAAGATAAAATATCATGAATTCCAATCCCAACGACGAGCAGCTAGGCCAACTGCTCCGAGATAGCTGGCAGGTCAGGGCCAGCAAAAATCCTGATTTTCGCACGGCGGTGTGGGCTCGTATCGAATCCGCTCGTCGTGCTCCTGTTACTTGGGGCGCATGGTTGCGGCTGAATGTTTACCGGTTCGCCTTTTTTGCTGTCGCGAGTGTCGCAATCGCCGGAGTCGGCGGCGGCTGGATCGCTACAGCTCAAGCCAAACAAGATCGGGAACAACTCGTGGACCGCTATCTCGCGAGTATCGATCCGCATCAAAAGACCGGCACGGAATCCCGATGAAATTTCGTTGGATCGCTGCTGCTATCATCGTTGCGCTCGCACTGAGCGCAGGTTGCCTCTCCTATTTTTGCATGCGTGAGCCGCTTCCTCAGGCGGCAGGTGGAGAGGACGACTCACTTCTTTGGTTACGTGCAGAGTTTAAGCTGCCTGCTGAAAAGATGGAGCGCATCGCGCAAATGCACAGTGCTTACCAGGATGTTTGCGAGGTCCACTGCAAAGATATTCGCGCAGCACGAGCAGAAGTGCGAAGGTTACGGGCCGCTCAGGCCGCCCCCGCCGAAATCGCCGCTGCCGAGACAAAGTCCAAAGAAGTGGATCTAGTCTGCACCACCAGCCTTGAGGCACATCTACGTGAAATCGCCAAAGTGATCGGCGGCGAAGATGGACGGCGATATCTGTCGATCGTGCTGCCTCGTATCGAGCATTTCGAACACGCAGGTGCGCCAAACCTCGATCTCGAGAACGCGAAAACGCATGACCACGCCCACCACTGAAACGGGTGGCCCTTCCGACGAGGAGTTGATGGCGGCTCTCCAGGCCGGCCAGGATGCTTCGCTTGCTCTGCTCATGGAACGCTGGGAACTTGGAGTGAAGGCGTTTTTGCTTCGCCTCGGCGTGCCTGTTTCGGATGTGGAGGACGTGGCGCAAGAAGCGTTCGTTCGTCTCTACGAAAAACGGGCGAGCTATCGCGCTGGCGCTCCGTTCAAGCCTTGGCTGCTTACGTTGGCCGGCAATCTCGGCCGCAATCGGCTGCGCTGGCGTTTCCGTCGTCGCGAGGACAGCATCCAAGCGATGGATGAAACGCAGCCTGGCGGTTTCCAACAGGCCGATCCATCGTCCCATCCCGCGTCGGTTTTGGCGGAAAAATCTAACCTTGTGCAAAGCGTACGCTCTGCCGTTGAGGCGTTGCCCGCCAATTTGCGTGAGGCGGTGGTGTGCGTGGAGCTCGAGGAACTCAGTTATAACGAAGCCGCGCAGATTATGGGTTGCTCAGCGAAAGCGGTTGAGACACGGCTCTACCGTGCACGTCAATTACTCCGAACCGCTTGCCAGAAGCTATTCGCGAAAGAGTGAACTGACGGAGGGTGGAAGAGACGGGGAACGATTCATGGGGAGCGCGACTGCTGGACTTGCCAATTGTAACCGGGGCCGCTGATCCCGAACTGGCGTTAGCGAGGCCGACTAGAGCATTTCAAATTCCGGTGTAGCCGGGGGCGCTGACCCCGGCCCTCTCAATCGCCGGCCTCGGCGCGGCCGGCTACACCAAGTCACGCTGCCGTTCTGTCATCCTGGTGGCTACAGTTTTATCTAAACCGCTCTAGATTTAAAAAACTAAAGGACGGCTCGAGCGGGCCGTCCTTTTCTCAAGATTGATCAGGATTTTGCTTTGCTGGCGCAACAGGCCATCGAACTGTCGTTGCAGCTCGAGCAATCCATATTGGAGCCGGTGACCTGGCGTACAGGTGTGCCGTGCGGCCCGGTGGTGACTTGAACAACCTCGGTCACCTTGCATTTGGAGGTGGGAGTTTGTATGGCATTGTTTCGAGCAACGGCAGCGGATTTTGAAACAGAGTCGATGCGGGCAAAATATTCGGCGCCTGGGCCCGCGTGGAGCGAGCTACTAGCACCAAGGATCATGAGGGCAATCGTGGGAAGGAGGAGACGGAGGTTTTTCATGGAAGTGAATTTATTGGGTTTTAATGAATGAGCTTCGTCATGCAGTACACTTCACCGTGAGAAAAACCCTCGGGAAATCTACATCCGGACGCAGACCGACGGCGTTGCTGGCTGGCAACGGCCATGAACGCGCAAGGGACTGCGCGTTCCACTTCGCAGACGGGTGGATGTTAGCTTCCGACCTGCCTCAGCCTTGCGGCAGCGCGGGTGCAGGGCCGGAATCTTTTAGTGCGACTCCACTGAGGCAGAGGCGCGCTGATTCGTAGAGAAGACGCGCGAGTTTATCGGCGGCGTCGACGGGCGGCAGTCCTTCAGGGCGAATATTAGAAACGCAATTGCGGTCGGCATCGGTGCAATCGGTGCGCGGGTTAAATGTGAAGTACGCGCCGAGACTATCCGGTGAGCCGAGTCCAGGGCGTTCCCCGAGAAGCATGAGCGTGTGGCGTGCGCCGAGGAGTTCTCCAATCTCGTCTTGTAATTTTACTCGAGCATAGGGAACTACAAAAATGGGGAATATCGTCCAGCCCGTGACAACGAGATTTTTGATAAACGGCTCCAATGTGTCGGTAGCATGGTGTTCGGCAGCTTGCGCAGCGAGTCCGTCGGACACGATAATGGCCAGATCGCGCTTACTCCAGCCGCTGGCGTTTGCCCAAAGCAGTTTGCAGGAAGCATTATCGAGTTTGCGTCCGAGATCCGGACGGAGAAGGAAAGTGCGACGGTCAGGAGCGGCGGTCGAAAGGCGAAAGGTGAACAGTCCCCGGCTTCTCATGTTCTGTTCAAGTGCATCTGCGTCGAAATTCGAATGCACGGCATCGCGTGCGCGGGCGTGCGAGAGACGAAAATCGAGCACGGATTCGGTGCGCTGGCTGCCACCAGTATGGCCGAGAGCAATGCGAGCTGCGGTATGCTGTCGTAAATGCTGCCAGGAGTCGGCCGCTGCAGCCGGCGGAACGTTCAACTTCGAACGCTCAACGCTGAACATTGAAGTGTCGGCGGTTTGGATCATTGAACGTTAAGCGTTGAATTTGCTTTCGCTACCGCTCGCGAGCAACGCGTGTTGTGCTCCGACTTCGTGTAGGCGGCCTTTCGTGGCGATCTGCATTTTTTCCAACCACGCTTCGAACTCGGGCGCAGGTTTGAGGCCGAGCACTTGCCGTAGGTAGTGGCTGTCGTGAAATGAGGTGGATTGATAGCCGAGCATGATATCGTCGGCGCCAGGCACGCCCATGATGTAGTTGCAACCTGCTACGCCGAGCAGTGTGAGTAAATTGTCCATATCATCCTGATCGGCTTCGGCGTGGTTGGTGTAGCAAACATCGACGCCCATCGGAAGTCCCAGAAGTTTTCCGCAAAAATGATCTTCAAGACCTGCGCGAATGATTTGTTTGCCATCGTAGAGATACTCGGGGCCGATGAAGCCAACGACGGTGTTGACGAGCAGGGGTTGGAAACGCCGCGCGACGGCATAGGCGCGCGCCTCGCAGGTTTGCTGATCGACGCCATGGTGCGCGCCAGCCGAGAGAGCGGAGCCTTGGCCGGTTTCGAAATACATTACGTTTTGCCCGACCGTACCGCGGCCGAGCGACTGCGCGGCATCGTGCGCTTCGGCGAGCAAGGCAAGATTGATGCCGAAACTTTTGTTAGCGGCTTCGGTGCCGGCAATGGATTGGAAAACGAGATCGACGGGAGCGCCATTTCTGATGGCTGCAAGCTGGGTCGTGACATGTGCGAGTACGCACGACTGTGTCGGAATCTCATAGCGGTGAATCAGCTCGTCGAGCATGCGCAACAATGTCTCCACGGCGGGCACGCTGTCGGTGGCAGGATTGATTCCGATCACGGCGTCGCCGCAGCCGTAGAGCAGTCCATCGAGCGTGGAGGCGGCGATGCCTTTTGGGTCATCTGTCGGATGGTTCGGTTGCAATCGAACGGAGAGTCGGCCTGGTAGTCCGATCGTCGAACGGAAGGAGGTAACGACATGGCGTTTTCGAGCGACGAGGATGAGGTCCTGATTGCTCATCAATTTCGAAACGGCGGCGACCATTTCCGGCGTGAGCCCGGGCGCGAGCGCGACCAGCGTGTCCTGATCGGTTTCGTAGCGCAGAAGCCAGTTGCGAAATTCGCCGACGCTTAGCGACGAGACTGACGCAAATGCATCGGCGTTGTGGGTGCCGACAATCAGCCGCGTGACCTCGTCGGACTCGTAGGGAACTAACGGCTCCCTGAGAAATTGCTGCAGCGGCACCTCTGAGAGACAGAGTTGTGCCGCAACGCGCTCCTCGGCGGAGACGGCGGCAAGGCCGGCCAACTCGTCGCCGGAGCGGAGTGGCGTGGCTTTGGCCATGAGCTCACGCAGTGAATCGAACGAGTGACGGCGCGAGCCGACGTTGCAGGCCCAGCGTGACATTTGTCAGAGGAAATCGTTTGCGAGTACAAGAAGCCACCGTTGCGACGTTAAATCGGCGTGACGGCGTAACGGTGGCGTTTCGATTATTTGCCTGCAATAGATGGTTCGGAGGCAGGAAAATATGAAGCGACGGGGGCGATTGTCGCTACGGTCGACGTGACAGGCGGACCGCGGAAGGCTTTGCGTACACCCAGCCACCAGGCGGCGGTGAGCAGAAAGATCGTAGCGAGCGTGACGTTCAGCGCTTTGTCGTTTGGAGGTTGCACACCGATCCACACCAGGCCGAGCACGCCGACGACGGAAATCACCGCGAGACTCTTGAACGCAGTAGCGCCAATGTTGAACGGTCCCATCTTGGTCCAGGTTTTACCGAAGGTAAAGAAACCCGCTGCGGTCGGCATCACGTACGAGATATACAGGAAGATCACGCACGCGGTGGTGAGGGTGGAATAGGCCGGCGCATAGAGCGTCGACGCGATCGCAAGCAAAGCGGTGGTCCAGATCGCGGCGACGGGCGTTTTCCATTTTGCCGAGACCTTGCGCAACGACTTTGAGGCCGGCAAACCGCCATCACGTGAGAATGCGTAGATCATGCGCGAGGTCGAGGTCACGCAGGCGAGGCCGCATAAATAATTAGAGACAACGATTCCTATCCACAAAATCTTGCCGAAGGTGCCAGGAAGAACCTGCTCCATGAGCCAAGGGAAGATGTTGCCACCCTGCTTTGCGCCATCGGCGACGCTGGGCAGCGCGATGATGAAGGCCGAAACCATGATCCAGCCAAAAAGGCCGGAAAGATAGACCGAACGCAAAATGCCTTTCGGGACGTTGCGCGCTGCGTCGACCGTTTCCTCCGAAGTGTGGGCAGAGGCGTCGTAACCCGTGATAGTGTAGATCGGCCACATGAGACCGAGGAGAAACATCGTGAATGTGCCGGTGTTTTCCGGCCAGACGTCACCGCCGGCCGCGCCGCTGAAGTTAGTAAATGTGAAGAGACGCCCCATGTCATGGGTTGGGGCCACAACCAGCATCGCCACCGTAAGCACGATCGCCACTGCGAAGATCAGATAGCCGCTAAAGTCGGTCAGCACCGTGACAGCGCGTATTCCGAAGTGGTTAAAGATCGCTTGTGAAATGGTAATCGCGGAAACACCGATGACTTGGTGCATGACCGTGAGCTTCGCCGGATCGATGCCGATCATCGGTCCGATGAAATTAATAAATAGACTGTACGCACCGACGTTGACTGCGGCCGTGACGAAGATCAGCCCGCCGAGATTGAACCATGCGGTGGACCAGCCCCAGCCCTTGCCGCCGAGGATCGAGCTCCAGTGATAGAGACCGCCCGCGGTTGGAAATGCCGACGCAATTTGCGCCATACAGAGCGCGACAAGAAAGCAAAAACCAACGCCAACCGGCCAGACGATGCCAGCTGCCGCACCGCCAACGGCGCTCGTCCCGAGTTGAAGCGAGGTGATTCCGCCAGCGAGGATGCAGATGATAGAGAAAGAAATCGCGAAGTTGGAAAAACCGCTCATGCGCCGCAGGAGTTCCTGCGCGTAGCCCATGCTGTGGAGAAGTTTCACGTCATCGGAAACCTCGATGGAAGCCGGTCCGTTACCGGCAGTATTTTTTGCTGACATGGTATTACGAGTGAAGACAGCCGGGGATACGCCCGGCGCGTGGGGCACACGACCCCCGAGCATGAGCGATGCCAGAACGCGGTTCTTCTCGGTCAGCAGCGCCGCTGATTCGATGCATTATATTCAATTCATGAATACGATGCATGGCACGGTCGTAGCCATGGACGTGAGTAGAACTTAACGACTGTTTTGCTTCAGTTGGAGCGTGCAACCCGTGCGCGCTCGGTTACGTGGCTAAGCCGGGAACAGTTCCTTGAGCAACGCCAGAGCTCTATCGAGCTGTGATGCCGGCACGAAGACGATCAGCTTCGAGCCTTCCGGATACATACCCAAGTAAAGTTGGAGCGGACGATTGGGTTGTGCCAGTGCCGAATCATCCTGCTCCAATTCGAAACGAACCCCTTCTGCTTCCAGCCGCGGCAAGAGCCGCGTCGCCTCATGCGGCTCAAACGTTCCCAGTTGGTGTATCATCTCTGGTTCGTCAGGCATGGGTAGGAAGAGATTTCAAGTTTAGCCCCTGCCAATTTCAATCGTCTCAATCAGACAGAAAGGTCGGTGTTTCGAGGTCTCTAGTCGGCGACGCGAAACTGGGTCCTGAACCTCATCGAGCGATGAAAACTCGATGCTTTGCTTTA
>Ga0302322_100005758_pt1 | contig 10901 bp, 9 predicted proteins | sample Fen_T0_2_FD_203757 | JGI IMG/M metagenome (GOLD analysis project Ga0302322, IMG submission 203757) | Peat permafrost microbial communities from Stordalen Mire near Abisko, Sweden - Fen_T0_2 | ecosystem: Environmental > Terrestrial > Soil > Wetlands > Permafrost | place: Sweden: Abisko... | reverse complement strand
CGATGGCGTTCCGCAGCCGCTTACTCTCGACGAAGACACCGGCGGCGAGCCGCTGGCGCTGGTAGTGGTTGTGGAGACGGGCGGCGCCGGAGCGCGCAAGCTGGAGAGCTATGGCAGACTCGACGCGGCGATCGCGGCTTTGGCAGGGACTGTTCCGCATCGCGTCGCGGTGGTGTCTTTTGACAGCGCGCCCACGCTGGTTCGCGACTTCACGCCGAACATCGATGCGGCGGCGACGACGCTCGCCCATCTCGATGCGGGAGACAAGGGCGCAGCCATTCTCGACAGCCTCAACTTCTCTGTGGACCTGTTGCGCAATCAACCGCCTGAGTATCGGCGCGCGATTCTGCTCATCTCCGAGACCATCGACCACGGCAGCCAGACCAAGATGGACGACGCACTGCGCGCGATCGGCGACACCAACACCTCCATCTATAGCCTTGCCTTTTCAAGCGGAAGAGCGGATGCCGCACACTATGCGGACAGGGAGCTTCCCATCCATGCCGGTGGCAGCGCAGGTGGCGTTTCTTTTGAGAATGCTCGCCCTGGCCCTCCGCATGGATGCATGGGCAAGGATCCCGATCCGGACGCGACCGAGAACAAGGCGGTGCAGGCATTTGACTGCCTGGGCCTGCTGGCGCCGCCATTGGCGCTGGCCAAGCTGGCAGCCATTCGCGCAGTGGATAGCCTACAGCGAAATGTTCCCGAAACCGTGGCTCAACTCACAGGCGGCGAGTACTTCAAGTTTGAAAACGGCAAGAGCCTGGAGCGCGATCTCTTCAACCTATCGAATCATATGCCCAACCGCTATGTGCTCAGCTTTCACCCGCTTTCGCCGCACACCGGCTTTCACGCCATCGAGTTGAAGCTCAAAGAGTATCCCGATCTGCGTGTGACAGCGAGAAGCAGTTATTGGGCGGATGCCGAGACAACTGCACTGCATCCATAGAGGGCGGCGCGGTTATGTGCCACCGCGAAATTGGATGATACGGCGGCGGTCGCGCTTGGAGGGACGCCGTTCCGGCAGCGGGGCGAACTCCTGCATGGCCCTGCGCTCGGCGGCGGCCTTGATGCGCAGTTCCTTGCTGGTTTCGGTCTCGCGGTAGAGAGTTTGTGCCACGGCCGCTGGGCCGCGCATCTGACTGAGGGCCAGCACCTCGATTTCGAAGTCGCCGCCTTCGTTTTTGACGCGCAGCATCTGACCTGCGTGAATCTCGCGCGAGGGCTTGGCTTCATGTCCGTCGCAAGCGATGCGGCCAAGATCGCAGGCTTTGGATGCCAGCGCGCGGGTTTTGAAGAAGCGGGCGGCCCAGAGCCACTTGTCGATGCGCATCGAGTCCATGGGGCCATTCTGCCACAAGAGCCGGTTGTGTGGCGGCGAGACGAGCGATGGCAACGGTTCAATTACACTGGACGATATGCCTGGCTTGTGGGCAAAGACGCGAACAACGCTGGAGATGATCAAGTGGGAGCACTCGATCTTCGCTCTTCCGTTTGCGTTGACGGCGGTAGTGCTGGCGGCGAATGGACTTCCAGGCTGGCGGACAGTGGGCTGGGTTCTTTTGGCGATGGTGGCGGCCCGCTCGGCGGCGATGGCCTTCAATCGCTGGGCCGACGCCGACCTAGATGCCGCCAATCCGAGGACGAAGAGCCGGGCGATTCCAGCAGGGTTGCTTTCGCGGGAGTTTGTTTTGGGATTTACGGTGCTGGCTGCGGGCATCTTTGTAGCGGCGGCGGCGGAGCTGAACCGGCTGACTTTGTATCTTTCGCCTTTTGTGCTGCTGGTGCTGCTGGGATACAGCTATATGAAGCGGATCACGCGCTGGTCACACCTGGTGCTGGGACTGGCGCTGGGGCTCGCACCCTCTGCGGCCTGGATTGCCGTGCGCGGCAGTCTGGACACCCGCATCCTGGTGTTGACGGCGGCGGTGACACTGTGGGTGGGCGGCTTCGACGTGCTTTATGCCTGCCAGGACTGCGAGCACGATCGCGTTGCGGGATTGCACAGCCTGCCCCAGGCGATGGGGGTGCAGGCTGCCTTCCGAGCAGCGCGTACGATGCATCTGGCGATGCTGGGCCTGCTGGTGTGGTTTGGAGTGCTGTTTCAATTTGGCCCGGCGGGCTGGCTGGGGATTGTGGCGGTGGGGCTGCTGCTGGCATGGGAACACTCCCTGGTTTCACCGAGAGACCTGCGGCGATTGAATGCAGCATTCTTCACGATGAATGGCGTTATAGCGATGGTCTTTTTCGCATTTGTGGCGGCCGATTTATGGCTTAGGAGCTAATGTGGTGTCCGCGAAGTTCATTCAAGAGCAACTGCAGATTCTTCGACTCACCACCCCCAAGCTGAAGGACGCTTGGGGCCCCGTTCGCTCAGAATGACAGTTGAGTTTTTGATGTGGATTTCAGACTCGGGACGCTAGAGGATTGGGGAGCTAGGCATGAGGATTGCAATTCAGGGGGAACCGGGTTCATTTAGCCATGAGGCGGCTTTGAAGCTGGCCGCCGATGCGGAGATCGTGCCTTGCGCGCTATCGGCCGATGTTTTTTCGGCGCTGGACCAGGAGACGGTGGAGGCTGCGGTCATTCCGATCGAGAACAGCCTTGCAGGCTCGGTGCTGGAGCACTTCGATCTGTTGCTGACCCGTGACGTGCGCGTGGAGCAGGAGACCGAATTGCGGATTCGGCACAACCTGATCGCGATTCCGGGCGCGGTCAGCAATGAGATTGAGCGTATCTACTCGCACCCCGTGGCTCTGGCTCAGTGCCGCAAGTTCATTGCCGCACATCCCGAATTGCAGGTCTTTGCCGCGTACGACACCGCAGGGAGCGTCAAGCAACTAGTGGGGTCCGGCGACCGGCAAGCTGCAGCGATCGCCAGCGAAGCGGCAGCGCATTACTACGGCGCCGATATTCTTGAAGCCGGTATCGAGGACAACCCCGAGAATTTCACGCGCTTTTTTCTGGTGAAGCGCAGTGCGGATACTATTCCCGACCCAGAGTCGAACAAGATCAGCCTGGCATTTTCGCTGGAGAACCGCCCGGGGTCACTGGTAGTGGCGCTGGTGGAGCTTGCGGTGATTGGGATGAACATGACCAAGATCGAGTCAAGGCCGGTTCAGGGGAAGCCCTGGGAATACATTTTCTATGTGGATTGCCAGCTACGCTCGGCATCGGAGGCGACACGGGCCGTTGAGGCGCTAGCGCGCCATGGCGCAATGGTGAAGGAGTTGGGCCGATACCGCGAAGCGCAGCGTTAAGGCAGAGAGTAGGAAGCTGATCTAAAAGCGCCTGAGAATAGAAAAATGGGATGGATCCTCGATCCATCCCATTTTTGCGCACAAAAAAGTGTCAGGTTGGACTAGAAGTGGTAGGCGACGCCCACGGTTGGAACGTAAATGTTGTACCACTTGTTGGTGGAAAATGTGGAAAGTCCGAAATTTGGGACTTTGGTGACGAGACCGCGATATTCGACGCGGATGTCGAAGCTGGGGCTGACCTCGTAGGCGATGCCGCCTCCGTACATTCCGCCGATCTCGGTCTGCTGCTTGGCGTCAAGCGACTGGGTGCCGGAGTTGCGGATGGGAAGGAAGATGATTCCGGCCGGCCCGCCCTCGACGAAGGGGTTGAATTTGCGGTAGTGGAAGGTGCGCACGTATGCGGCGGAGATTTCCTGCGTGCGGGTGAGAATGGTCGAGTGCAAGGGGTTGGTGTAGTAGCTGATCTTGTTCTGGTAGGTAACGCCATAGTTGGCCTCAAGGGCGCTCGATGGCGTGAGCATGAAACGGTAGCTGGCCAGGGCCCCATAGGCCGTATTCGAGTGCACCTGCACATTGGTAGACGAGGCAATGAACGGCTCAATCAGCGCGAATCCGCTGAGGCTGACGTCCTGACGGCTCTCTTGAGCCCGGCCTGCGGCCACAGAAACGGCCAACAGAAAGGCAATAATGGCGATCTTCTTCATTCGGTCCTGAACCTCACGGTTGCGCAACCGTCCGGCTGGCAAACGAGCTTCTCGATTCCGGCGCGCCGGTAGAGCCGGGCCCCGCTCTGGGTATTGTAAACGGCCAGAGCGGGTTCGCGGCGGAGGTTGTCGCCTCGGAATCTCTTTGGCTATAGACGCAGGGGGCGGCGAATGGGCGCTCTGACCATTCCCGGACCTGTCGGGTCGGGGGCTGGAACTGGAGATTGCGAGTGTGTAACGCTTCGGTTCTTGCGGCCGTTTAACCTGCCCTCTCCAGGTGGTAATAGAACGGAGCGCCGCTTTTTTGAGCCAATGCGCGAATGGTGCGCAGAAAGGAGCGGGCGGCATAGGAGAGAGTGGAGTTGCGGCGGTAGACAAGGCGGAGGACCCGCTTGATGTCGAGTTCGTCGACGGTGACGCGCACCAGGTCACTGGTTTCCAGCTCTCTGGCAACTGTGAGATGGGGCACCAGCGCGACGCCATGCCCCATGGCAACGAAGCGCTTAATGGCCTCGATGGTCGGCAACTCGATGTCCATGTTGAGAGGGGTCCGATAGCGCTGGAAGGTCTCAATGACTCGGCGCCGCAGGGGCGAGGCCACATTGTGGGCAATGAAGAGCTCCTGGCCCAGCTTGCTGATGGAGACACGGCCCGCGTGAGCCAGGGGATGGCTGGGGCTGACAATGAAGGCCAGGCTGTCAGCATACACGGCGATGGTGCGGAATTGGGCAGGATCGGGGCGAAAGGAGATGACCCCCAGTTCGAAGGTGCGAAGGTTGAGCTCTTCGGGAATGCGGGAGGCCAACATGCGATGGACGGCGACGCTGATGTGGGGGAACTCCCGGCGAAACTGGTCGATTGCATGCAAGAGGTACATGCAGGTGTACTCGTTGGCCGCGAGTTGCAGATGACCGCGCTCGAGGCTCTTCAGCTCGTCAAGCGCGCTTGTGGCTTCGCGCCGCAAAGCCAAGAGGCGTTGGGCATAGTCGCGCAGGAGGAGACCGGCAGCCGTAAGGGATCCGTCGCGGGTGGCGCGGTCAAAGAGCCTTTCACCGACAGAGGCCTCAAGCTTGCGAATCACCTGGCTGACGGCGGGCTGGGTGCGGTGGAGGCGAATGGCGGCGCGCGAAAAGCTGCGCTCCTCGGCGACGGCCAGAAAGGTCTCGAGTTGGCTCAGTTCCATGGAAAAGCTCCGGGAGACATGGATGATTCCAGCATCTTTGGTTTCCTTATTATAATGAATGCTTATCGCTTCTAAAATAATAATAACTTTGCGTTATGTATCTCGATGACTGATACTCAAAATAATCCTGTAAGAATATGGGTAGAAGGCAGGCTCATGACCTCCAATCACGTAGTTTTCTTCGATACGACCCTCCGTGACGGCGAGCAATCTCCCGGCTGCAGCATGACGACCCAGGAGAAGCTGACCATGGCTCACGCGCTTGAGGATCTGGGCGTGGATATCATCGAGGCCGGTTTTGCCATGGCATCGGAGGGCGACTTTGCCGCGATCGCGACCATTACGCAGGCCGTGCGCAAACCCCGCATCGCCTCGTTGGCACGCGCAAAGACCGAGGATATCGAGATGGCGGCGCGCGCATTGCAGTTTGCCGACCGCGCCCGGATTCACGTCTTTCTCGCATCGAGCGATCTGCATCTTGAATACAAATTGAAGATTGGGCGCGCGGAGGCACTGGAACTGACGGGTGAGTCGGTGCGACTGGCGCGCTCGCTGGTGGATGACGTGGAGTTTTCGCCGGAGGATGCGACGCGATCGGACCGGGATTTTCTGGTGGAGATGGTGCGCGTGGCTGTCGAGGCCGGGGCAACGACCATCAACATGCCCGATACGGTTGGCTACTCGATGCCGGAGGAATATGGGCGCATGTTTGCAGAAGTTCGTCAGCGCGTTCCTGCGATCGATGAACAGGGGATCGTTCTTTCCTCGCACTGCCACGACGATCTGGGGCTTGCCGTGGCCAATTCGCTGGCCTCGATCCAAAACGGTGCGCGGCAGGTGGAATGCACAATCAACGGCATCGGCGAGCGGGCCGGCAATGCGGCGCTTGAGGAGATCGCGGCGGCACTTTATGTTCGCGGTGACCACTTTGGAGTGACGAACGGTCTCAAGCTCGATCAGCTTTATCCCACCAGCCAGGTGCTCGGCCAATTGATTACCTTCCGGCCTTCTCCGAACAAAGCGGTGGTGGGCGACAACGCGTTCGCACACGAGTCGGGGATTCATCAGCACGGAATGCTGGCCAACCCGCTTTGCTACGAGATCATGACCCCGGCGCTGGTTGGAGTAGCGAAGACGCACCTGGTACTGGGTAAGCACTCGGGCCGCGCGGCCCTGCGTCACAGGCTGGAGCAACTTGGCTTTGCGTTGACGCGGGATGAGTTGCAGCACACTTATTACAGGTTTGTCGCGCTTGCCGATCGCAAGAAGAACATCTACGACCAGGATCTGGTTGGCCTGCTTCCGGATCAGATTCGCGAGCGAAGGCACGAACCGGTCTCTGAACTCGATTAATCTATCAATAGCCTGCTTGTCCTGAGGGCCAGACAGGAAACCCCTCGATCCCAACGAAAAGAGAGAGCGCACAGATGAATTTGAAGATACTGGTCACCGCCGGCGACGGCATCGGCCCCGAAATCACGAAGGAAGCGGTCGCGGTATTGCAAGAGGTTGCAGCACTTGGTGGCCATACGCTGGAGCTTGACCACAGGCGCATTGGCGGCGTGGCGATTACACAGGATGGAACCCCGTTGCCCGCCGACACCCTGGCTGCCGCGCTTGACTCAGAGGCGGTGTTTCTTGGCGCAGTGGGCGACGATATATTCAATTCCCTTCCCCCAAACAAGCGCCCCGAGGCCGGCCTGCTGGGGCTGCGCGCAGCCCTGGGCGGCTTCGCCAATCTGCGCCCCGTGTTTGCTTTCAAAGAGCTGACGGTCAATAGCCCCCTGCGGCCAGAGATCATCGACGGAACCGACATTATGTTTGTCCGCGAGCTGCTCGGCGGCCTCTACTATGGCCAGCCGCGTGGGTGGGACAAGGAAAAGGGCGTAGCCTTCAACACCATGATCTACACGCGCGATGAAGTGGCCCGCGTGGCCCGGACATCATTTCAATTGGCGCAAAAGAGGCGCAAGAAGCTTTGCAGCGTAGACAAGGCCAACGTTCTTGAGGTCTCGCAACTGTGGCGCGAAACGGTGATCGAGGTGGCCAAGGAGTTTCCCGACGTCGAGCTTGAGCATCAGTTTGTCGACGCCATGTCAATGCACCTGATGAAGCGGCCACGCGACTTCGACGTGGTGGTCACGGAGAACACATTCGGCGATATTCTCACCGACGAAGCTTCCGTAATCACCGGCTCGCTGGGCATGTTGCCCTCAGGGACAGCGGGCGGCAAGATCAATTTGTATGAACCGGCTCACGGCTCGGCGCCCAAACATGCGGGCAAGAACATTGCGAATCCGCTGGCAACTATCCTGACCGGCGCCTTGCTTCTGCGCTACTCGTTTGGCCTCGAGGCAGAAGCCGACGCGATCGTGGCGGCCGTGCGCAAGGTGCTGGAGCAGGGCTTCCGCACACAGGATCTGGCGCGCACCAATCCAGAGGGATTGACGGTGCTGGGCACACACGAGATGGGCGAAAAGGTTCGCGAGACGGTGAAGACGCTGGTGAAGTAGGTTTGCGATTTCCCTCCCTTGCCTCCAGGAAAAGGCACAAGGCAGGGGAACCCAGCTGAGCATGCATAGGTTTGGAGTGCTGAAGAAAATGGGACCGAAGACATTATTTGAAAAGGTCTGGGAGCGGCATCTGGTGGTAGAGCCGAAGGGCGAGCCGGCGCTGCTTTACATCGACCTGCAACTGCTGCACGAGGTAACCTCGCCGCAAGCCTTCGAGGGGCTGCGGCTGGCGGGACGCAAAGTGCGGCGGCCCGATCGTTGCATCGCCACCGTGGACCACAATGTGCCAACCACCATCGAGGGACGGCTCAACATTGTGGATCAGATTGCGGCCACGCAGATTGCGACACTGCGCAAGAACTGCGCCGATTACGGCATCGAGCTTTTCGATGTGGACTCGCGCGATCAGGGCATTGTTCATGTCATCGGGCCGGAGTTGGGCATCACGAAGCCGGGGATGACGATTGTCTGCGGCGACTCGCACACCTCGACGCACGGGGCCTTTGGGGCGCTGGCTTTCGGGATCGGCACCAGCGAGGTGGAGCATGTGCTGGCCACGCAGACGCTGCCGCAAGCGAAGGCCAAGAGCTTTCGCATTGCCATCGAGGGCACGCTGCCGCAGGGCGTCACGGCGAAGGACATGATCCTCGCCATTATCGGCAAGATCGGCACGGATGGCGCGACCGGATGCGTGATTGAGTATGCGGGCTCGGCGATTCGTTCGCTCTCGATGGAAGGCCGCATGACGGTCTGCAATATGAGCATCGAGGCCGGCGCGCGTGCGGGCGTGATTGCTCCCGACGAGACGACCTTCGCATATCTGAAGGGCCGGCGTTTTAGCCCTCAGGGCGCGGCTTGGGAAGAGGCTGTTGCCGAATGGAGCAAGCTGCCTACCGACCCCGGAGCGAAGTTCGATCGGGAGTTGGTGATTGATGCAGCGACGCTGGTGCCCTTCGTAAGTTGGGGCACGAGCCCGGGCATGGTGGCGCCGATTACTGCCAGTGTGCCCGACCCAGCCAGAGCCGAGACCGAGCAAGAGCGTAAGGGCTTTGAGCGTGCGCTGGAGTATATGGGCCTGAAGGCAGGCACACCGCTCGAAGAGGTTGAGATCGATCGCGTTTTTATTGGCTCATGCACCAATGGGCGAATAGAAGATATGCGCGCAGCTGCGCGGATTGCTGCCGGCTACAAGGTTTCGACCAGGGTCGGGGCCATGGTGGTTCCGGGCTCGCAGGCGGTGAAGGCGCAGGCCGAAGCCGAGGGACTGGACCGCATCTTTATCGAGGCGGGATTCGATTGGCGCGAGCCGGGCTGCTCGATGTGCCTGGCGATGAATCCGGATATTCTTGCGCCGGGCGAGCGCTGCGCCTCGACGAGTAATCGCAACTTCGAGGGACGCCAGGGACGTGGCGGACGCACGCATCTTGTTTCACCGGAGATGGCCGCAGCGGCCGCGATTGCAGGGCACTTTGTGGATATTCGCGGCTGGAAGGTAAACGAACTGGCTACGCCGGAGGTAAAAGGCTAATGGAACCCTTTCGCACACTGACCGCACCGGCTGCGCCACTGGACCGCGCGAATGTGGATACGGACCAGATCATTCCCAAGCAGTTTTTGAAGCGTATCGAACGCACCGGCTACGAAGATTTTCTCTTCTACGATTGGCGGCGGAGACCGGATGGAGAGCCGCAGCCGGATTTCGTCCTCAACGATCCGCGCTACCAGGGCGCGAAGATTCTTATCGCGAACAAGAACTTCGGCTGCGGGTCGAGCCGCGAGCATGCCGCATGGGCACTCTCGGATTACGGTTTTCGCGTGGTCATTGCACCGACGTTTGCGGATATTTTCTTTTCGAATGCCGGCAAAAACGGAATCGTGCTGGCGAGGCTGAGCGAGGAGCAGGTGGTGCTGCTGCTGGAGCGGGCACAGACGACGGGGAATTATCAGCTTACGATTTCGCTCGAAGAGCAAACGGTTACCGATTCATTTGGATTCAAGGCGCGCTTTGAGATAGATCCATTTCGCAAATTCTGTCTCATCGAGGGGCTGGACGATATTGGCCTTACGCTGCGTCATGCAGCGGCGCTCGATGAATTCGAAGCAAAGCACGATCACGCGGGGTGGCTGAAGGCGAAATGAAGCAGACAGCTGTCAGCTATCAGCTTTCAGTTCACGGCACGTTAGCAGATGGATAAGACGGGACACATGAACGACACATTGATCCGAAGAAGACGAAAAATACACCGCAGCACCAACAAGCTGATAGCTGATGGCTGAAAGCTAGCGAACGAAGAGAGCAAATGATGATCGAAGGCAAACGCCAAAGCATTCCGATGACCGAAGGGCCGAGCAGAGCCGCAGCGCGGTCGTATTTACGCGGCGTTGGGTACACGAAGGAAGACCTGCACAAGCCGATTATCGGTGTCGCCAATACATGGACGGAGATCGGCACATGCAACGTGCATCTGCGCGAACTGGCGGAGGCCCTGAAGGAAGGGATTCGCGAAGGCGGCGGCACGCCGATGGAGTTCAATACCGTGACCATCTCGGATGGGATCACGATGGGCACGCAGGGCATGAAGGCTTCGCTGGTGAGCCGCGAGGTGATTGCCGACTCGATTGAACTTGTCTCGCGCGGCAACCTCTTCGATGGCCTCGTCGGCATTGGCGGCTGCGACAAGAATATGCCGGGCATCATCATGGCTTTGTGCCGTCTCGACATACCGGGCATGATGCTCTATGGCGGCTCCATTGCGCCGGGCAAGCTGAATGGAGCCGACATCACGATTCAGGATGTCTTTGAAGGCATCGGCTCGCTCGCGGCGGGAAAGATTGATGAAGCACGCCTTGAGACTCTCGAAGCCAACGCCTGCCCCGGCGCGGGCGCGTGCGGGGGCCAGTTCACTGCCAACACGATGGCCATGAGCGGCGAGATTCTGGGCATCTCACCGATTCAGCTTTCGGGTGTTCCCGCGACGGCGGAGAACAAGCTTGCTTCCTGCCGCGAGGCTGGCCGCATGTTGATGGACGCGGTGCGCGCCAATCGCCGTCCGTCGCAGATCATTACGCGAACCTCGATTGAGAATGCGATTGCCGCGGTGGCGGCCAGCGGCGGCTCGACCAATGCTGTGCTGCACCTGATCGCGATTGCCAGGGAGATGGACATTGAACTGACGGTCGACGATTTCGACATCATCAGCAAGCGCACGCCTTATATTTGCTCACTGACGCCAGCAGGCAA
>Ga0302322_100005757_pt1 | contig 10903 bp, 8 predicted proteins | sample Fen_T0_2_FD_203757 | JGI IMG/M metagenome (GOLD analysis project Ga0302322, IMG submission 203757) | Peat permafrost microbial communities from Stordalen Mire near Abisko, Sweden - Fen_T0_2 | ecosystem: Environmental > Terrestrial > Soil > Wetlands > Permafrost | place: Sweden: Abisko... | reverse complement strand
CACGAAGGACGAGCACACGCCGGGCACACCGCACAGGTTGGTCCAGGCATCTGTGGAGAACTCATTCCACTTGAGGTTGAACTTGCCCACCGGGTGGTTGAAGCTCAGCACCATGATGACCGAGATGGGGATGAACAGGTAGACGAGCACCAGGATCGCAATGATCCGCAGGAGGTTCTTACGCAGCCATCTCATCAGACCAGGTCCTCCGTTCCGGCACGCCGGATATACGTGAAGACGAGCACCAGGATGGCCGCCATCAGGATGAACGACAGGGCGCTAGCCGTCGGGTAGTCGCGGAACTCGATGAAGTTCGTCTGGATGGCGTTGCCGATCATGCGGTTCTTCGCCGATCCGAGCAGTTGTGCGTTGATGTAGTCGCCTGCCGCCGGGATGAACGTCAGCAGTGTGCCGGCGACCACGCCTGGCATCGACAGTGGCCAGGTGATGCGCCAGAAGGCCTTCCTGGGCGACGCGTACAGGTCGCCGGCAGCCTCGATGAGGCGCGGGTCGATCTTCTCCAGTGCCGCGTACAGGGGCAGGATCATGAAGGGCAGGAAGTTGTACGTGAGGCCGGCGACGACGGCGATCCACGTGTTGAGAATGCGGCCGTCGGGAAGCAGGTGCAGCGTGTTCAGGAACCTCGTGATCGGGCTCTCGTCGGCGAGGATCGTCTTCCACGCATAGGTGCGCAGCAGGAACGAGGCGAAGGAGGGCGCTACGACAAGGACGAGCATGAGCGAGCGCCACCTGCCCGCCTTGAACGCGATGAAGTACGCGAGGGGGTACGCGATGACCAGGGCAAGGACTGTTGCGACACCGGCGTACAGGAACGACCGAAGGAACTGCGGCCAGTACTGGGCGATGGCGTCCGAGTAGTTGCTGAACTGGAATCCGGGCTGGTACCGGCCCGTCTTGCCCTCGACCGGACTCTGCAGGCTCGTGGCGAACAGGGTGACGAGCGGGATGGCGAAGAAGATCGCCAGCCACGCCATTCCCGGCAGGAGCAGGACGTAGCCGGTCCGCGAGCGGCGCTGGGCCACCACGGACGGGGACGCCGAAACGCCTGCCGTTGGGACAACATGGGCCATGGTCAGGCCTCCGCGATGTCAGCGGCGAGGGCCTGGTTGACTGCCTCGAGCGCGAGGACCTCGGGATCCACGCCGACGTTGGTGCCGCTCGAGCCGTCGAGCCCGAAGGTGTGCTTGGGCGACCAGTGGACGACCACGGGATCACCGACCTCGCAGCGGTCACCCACGACGACGTTCTGCTCGAACACGATGACTTCCTGCTCCCAGGGCGTCATCACCAGGTACTGGGTCGAGACACCCATGTAGGACACGTCTGTGACGCGACCGCTGATCCGGTTGTGGTGCTCGGGAATCTGGTGCGCATCGACCTCGTCGAGCACCCGCATCTTCTCCGGTCGTGCGCCGACGATCACGCTGTTGCCCCCGGCGAACGACCGATCGGTCGGCAGCGTGAAGTTCTGCGCATGCGCCGACACGACGACGTCGTCGCCCGACATCCCTGACTTTTGCCCCTGGAACAGGTTGGACTGGCCGAGGAAGTTGGCCACGAACACGGTTCGCGGCAGCTCATAGATGTCCGCCGGGTGCCCCATCTGCTCGATGTGCCCGGCGTTCATGACGGCAACCGTGTCGGCCATCGTCATGGCCTCTTCCTGGTCGTGCGTGACGTGCACGAACGTGGTGCCAACCTCGGTCTGGATGCGCTTGAGCTCGATCTGCATCTGCCGACGGAGCTTGAGGTCGAGCGCGCCGAGCGGCTCGTCCAGCAGCAGCACGTCGGGCTGGTTGATCAGCGCCCGGGCCACGGCCACGCGCTGCTGCTGCCCACCGGACAGCTGCGTCGGCTTGCGGCGGGCCATGGGACTCAGCTCCACGAGGTCGAGGATCTGCTCGACCTGCTTGGTGACGTCCTTGACTCCGCGTCGACGCAGTCCAAAGGCCACGTTCTCGAAGATGTCGAGGTGTGGGAACAGGGCGTAGGACTGGAACACCGTGTTGACCGGACGCTCGAAGGCGCGCAGGTCGGTGATGTCCTTGTCGCCGATGCTGATCGTTCCCGACGTGGGGTCCTCTAGCCCGGCGACCATGCGCAGCGTCGTTGTCTTCCCGCAGCCCGAGGCACCGAGGAGCGCGAAGAACGAGCCCGCCGGGATGGTCAGCGTCAGGTCGTCGACCGCGGCGAGTTCGCCGAACTTCTTGGTCAGGTTGCGCAGGTGCAGGTCCTCGACCTGACGCTTGCCATTGCTTGTAGCCACCGAATCCTCTTTCGCCTAGATGCTTGCTGCCTGGTGACGCCCCGAATGCGGCTAGTTGCCAATGGCCTTCTGGAAGGCACGCTGGTACTGATCGTTCTGGTCGACGGTGAGTGGCATGAACACGTACGAGTTGCTCAGCGTGGCCTCGGTCGGGAAGATCCATTGGTTGTCGACCAACGTCGGATCGATCGACTTCATCGCTTCCTGCGCGCCCTGGACGGGGCAGATGTACTGAACGTACGCCGCAACCGTCGCCGCGACCGTCGGGTCGTAGTAGTAGTTCATCGCCTGCTCGGCGTTCTTCTTGTGCGCCGCCATCGCCGGGATCAGCATGTTGTCGGTCCACAGCGTGCCCCCGGTCTCGGGCAGCGCAATCGCGAAGTCGGCGCCGAGCTGGATCATGTCGCCCGACCAGCCGATGACCGCGATGACGTCACCGCTCTCCAACGACCCGGCGTAGTCGTTGCCCGTGACCTGTCGGATCTGGCCGTTGTCGACCTGCTGGGTCAGCAGGTCGATCGCCGAGTAGAACTGGTCCTCGGTGAACTGCGACGGGTCGTTCCCCTGGTAGCCCATCAGGATGCCCATGGTGTCGCGCATCTCGGAGAGCACTGTCACGCGTCCCTTCAGCGCCGGGTTGAAGAGCTCCGACACCGATGTCATCTGGTCGCTGCCGGTGAGCTCCTTGAGCTTCGCCTTGTTCCAGCCCAGGCAGCCGAAGCCGGACTGCCACGGAAGGCTGTAGTCGCGGTTGGGGTCGAACGCCACGTGCTGCAGCTTGGCGATCAGGTTCTTCGAGTTGGGGATCTCGGCCTTGTCCAGCTTCTCCACGAAGCCACTGGAGATCCACAGTCCGGCCATCCAGTCGGTGAGGACGACGAGGTCGCGGCCGATGTCCTGGCCCTGCTCGAGCTGCGTGCGGACCTTCGCGAAGAACTCACTGTTGTCGTTGACATCCTCGGTGTAGGTGACCGCTATCCCGGTCTCCTTCTGGAAGGCATCGAGGGACGGCCGGCTGCTGGTCGCATCGTCGACGTCGATGTACAGCGGCCAGTTCGACCAGTTCACGGCCTTCTCCGAGTCAGACTTGTCAGGCTGCGTGGCCGCCGACGGCGTTCCCGAGGCATTCGCCGACTCGGGGGCCGTGGCTCCGCAGGCTGCCGCGGCCAGCGCCACTCCGCCGAGTCCTGCCGCCTGCAGCAGCCTGCGCCGCGATACCGCGGAACGCATGGCTCCGGCCAGGTCGGCCGGGACGGGTGGGCGCTGAGCAGTCATCTGAGTCCTTCGTCCTTCGCGTTGTTCTACGTCGTGGGTTCGGTGAAGATGGTGCGGTGCCATGGCTTTCGAGCCACGCCCGTGATGTCCATCGAGACGTGCTTGACGTTGGTGTACTCCTCGAACGAGTAGTCCGACATGTCCTTGCCGAAGCCGGACTGCTTGTAGCCGCCGTGCGGCATCTCGCTGACGATCGGGATGTGGTCGTTGATCCAGACGCAGCCGGCCTGGATCTCGCGGGAGGCACGCAGGCCGCGGAAGATGTCGGTCGTCCAGGCCGATGCGGCCAGGCCGTAGATCGTGTCGTTGGCGAGCCGCAGGCCCTCGTCATCGGAGTCGAACGGGAGGACCACGAGCACGGGACCGAAGATCTCGTCCTTGGCTATCTCGGAGTCGTGCGACACGTCGGTCACCAGGGTCGGCCGGTAGTAGGCCCCGCGTGCGAGATCGCCACCGGGGACCTCGCCGCCGGCGACGATCGTGGCGCCGTAGCCGCGGGCCCGCTCGACGAAGCCCGCCACCGCCTGCTGCTGGCGCACCGAGATGAGCGGACCGAGATCGGTCGCAGGATCCATGGGGTCGCCCAGCCGCACGCCGGAGTACAGCTCACCGGTGAGGGCGACGAAGGCGTCGTACAGGGGGCGCTGGACGTAGGCGCGGGTCGCCGCCGTGCAGTCCTGCCCGGTGTTGATGAGGGCGCCCGCCACGGCGCCGTGGGCTGCCGCCTCCAGGTCGGCGTCGTCGAACACCACGAACGGTGCCTTGCCGCCGAGTTCCAGGTGGACCCGCTTGACCGACTGGGTGGCCAGTTCCATGACCCGCTTGCCCACCGGCGTGGAACCGGTGAACGACACCATCGATATGCCGGGGTGGCTGATGAGGGCCTCGCCGACCTGCCGGCCCGCGCCCATGACGACGTTGACCACGCCCGCGGGGATGCCCGCCGCGACGCAGTCCTCGGCCAGCATCAGCGAGGTCAGCGGCGTCATCTCCGCGGGCTTGAGGACGATGGTGTTGCCCGCGGAGATGGCCGGCAGGACCTTCCACATGGCCATCTGGAGCGGGTAGTTCCAGGGCGCGATCGAACCGACGACGCCGATCGGCTCCCGCCGGACCATCGAGGTGTGGACCCCGTCCCACTCCGCACTTGCCTTGCCCTCGAGATGGCGGGCCGCCCCGGCGAAGAAGGACACGTTGTCGATGGAGCCGGGGACGTCGAACTCCGTGGTCAGGCGGATCGGCTTGCCGGTCTGGCGGGTCTCCGCCTCGGCGTACTCGCGGGCCCGTGAGTCCAGTCGGGCCGCGAGGCGGGTGAGGGCCGCTGAGCGCTCCCCGGGGGTGGCCCGGGACCAGTCACCGAAGGCCTCGGTCGCGTCGGCCACCGCGGACTCGACGTCGGCGACGCCGGCGATGGGCATGCGCTCGACGAGGCTGCCGTCGGCCGGGTTGATCACGTCGAACGTCTCGCCGCCGGTTCCGGGGCGGAATCGGCCTCCGGAGAACACGGCATCGGTCACGACGACTCCTAGGGACGGGGCAGGAAGCAGGGGGTACCGCCCGGCGACCGGGAGGCGTGAGGCATATAAACACGGAAAGCCCCGCAGAAACAAGGACTCGGCACTGAAAAACTAGGTAAAGCGGCGATTCAGCCACGGATTTCGTGGTCGAAGGTCCGTTTTGATACGCCTCACGGTCTCGCGATCAGACGCCACGCAGCGTCGGACCCGCCTTCGCTGCGGTCGCGAGCGCCGAGATGACGTGCTGCAACTGCTCGGCGTCGTGCTCGTCGAGGACCCCCGTCGTCACGCGGATGTGATTGCTCGGCGCCCCCGAGACCATGAACGGGGTACCCGGGGAAACCCGGACACCCATGGCGGCCAGGGCGATGAGAGCCGCCCGCTCGTCGACCACCTCCACCCACGCATTGATCCCCTCGCCCGTGGTGCTTGTCACGCCCTCCCCCGCGAGCCCGGCCCGCACGGCGAGGCTTCGCATCGCGTACGTGGACCGTGCCCGGGTGACGGCCGCGATCGCGGCGGGGTCGGTGAGCAGCTCCACGAGGACGGCCTGGAGCAGCCGGCTGGTCCAGCCGGGACCGAGCATGCGCCGGGAGACCAGAGGGTCGATCACGTCCGCCGATCCGCCGACCGCGGCAATCCGCAGGTCAGGACCGTGCGACTTGGAGTAGCTGCGGATGTGAACGGTGCGGTCCGGCAGGTGGCGGCCGAGGCTGACGTCCTGCCCGGTGGCGATGTCGCCCGAGTGATCGTCCTCGACGATGAGAGCCCGATGCGGTCGCAGGATCTCGGCGAGCTCGGCACATCGGGGCACGCTCATGCTGATCCCCGTGGGGTTCTGCGCCCTCGGCTGCACGAACACGACCACCGGCTCGCTGGCAAGCGCCTCCGCGAGCGACGCCGGCACGATGCCCTCGTCATCGAGGTCGACGGGGATGATCTCGGCACCGCTGCGCTCGAGCAGGTCGATCAGCGGCGGGAAGCCGGGGTTCTCCATGACCACGCGGTCGCCGAGCCTCACGACCTGGTCGACCACGCGCGACAGGCCGTCCAGGGCGCCGTCGACGACCGTCAGCCGGGCCGGTGCGAACGGCCAGCTCCCGCGCATCAGCGCGTCGAGTTCGGGCAGGACCGGGTCATCGAGGTAACTGGTCGTCCAGGAGCGTGAGCGCGCCAGCACGCGCTCGAGCGCCTCGCGCAACGGCGGTAGCAGCATCGGGTCCGGCGTGCCCGTCGACAGGTTGATGCCCTCGGCGAGCGGCGCCCCGCCGATCCCGAGGTAGCGCGTGGGTCGGGTGGGCTCGATGGTGTTCTGCACGAAGGTGCCCGCCCGACCCCGGGCCCTGATCGCTCCGACGGCCGCGAGCGCCTGCCAGGCTTCACTGACCGTCGCCGGGCTGACGCCAAGCTCCTTGGCGAGATCGCGCACCGTGGGAAGGCGATCGCCGGTCTGCAGGCGGCCGGAGCGGATCAGGCGATGCACGGCGGCGGCGATGCCCTTCGGCGACCGGTCGATGACCGCGTCGACGACGACGACCGCCACCTCGTCGACCGCGCGGTCACCCGGGGCGACGCTCAAGCCCATGGCCCCTCCCGCAGGTCGCCAGTGCCTCGTCGCCAACGGCCGGAAGCCGCCGAGGATCTTTGTAGAAACGCCGTTGTAACACATCGGTAAGTGTCTAAGGTCAAGAATCACATAACGCGCGCGGCGGCGCCGCACGCCACCCAGTCCCTGGTGAGAAGGAGGAACGCATGACCATCGTTCGCGCGGCCCTGGTGCAGACGAACTGGACTGGCGACAAGGAGTCGATGATCCAGGCGCATGAGCAGTACGCGCGTGATGCCGCCGCCCAAGGCGCGCAGGTCATCTGCTTCCAAGAGCTGTTCTACGGCCCGTACTTCTGCCAGGTGCAGGACAAGCAGTACTACGAGTACGCGGAGTCCATCCCGGGTCCCACGACCGAGCGCTTCCAGGCGATCGCCAAGGAGCTCGGCATGGTGATGGTGCTGCCGATGTACGAGCAGGAGCAGCCGGGCGTCCTCTACAACACCGCAGCGGTGGTCGATTCCGACGGCACTTACCTCGGCAAGTACCGCAAGCAGCACATCCCGCACGTCAACGGCTTCTGGGAGAAGTTCTACTTCCGTCCCGGCAATGGCGGGTACCCCGTGTTCGACACCGCCGTCGGCAAGATCGGCGTGTACATCTGCTACGACCGGCACTTCCCGGAGGGCTGGCGCGCCCTGGGGCTCAACGGCGCCCAGATCGTCTTCAATCCCTCCGCGACCTCGCGCGGACTCTCGCAGTACCTGTGGAGCATCGAGCAGCCGGCCGCGGCCGTCGCGAACGAGTACTACGTGGGCGCGATCAACAGGGTCGGCATCGAGGACCTCGGCGACGACGACTTCTACGGCCAGTCGTACTTCATCGATCCCGAGGGGAACTACGTCGGCGAGAAGGGCGACCCGTACCAGCCGGAGCTGATCGTCCGAGACCTCGACATGGACCTGCTGACGGAGGTACGCAACCGCTGGCAGTTCTACCGCGACCGCAGGCCGGATGCATACGACGATCTCGTCCGGCCGTAGCGAAAGGAGCCTTCCATGACCATCCTCATCAAGAACGGCAGCGTGGTGTCGCCCCAGGGCACGATCCAGGCCGACGTCATCGTCGACGGCGAGCGCATCGCCGCAGTCATCGCCCCCGGCGACACCTCGCTCGGTGCGAACCTCGAGTCCACGGCTGAGCGGGTCATCGACGCACGCGGCAAGTACGTCATCCCCGGTGGCATCGATGGCCATACGCACATGGAGATGCCCTTCGGCGGGACCGTCGCGTCCGACACCTTCGAGACCGGCACCCGCGCGGCGGCCTGGGGCGGCACCACGACGATCATCGACTTCTCCGTGCAGAAGCAGGGCGAACGAGTGCAGGACTGCCTCGCCGCCTGGCACCAGAAGGCCGACGGGAACTGCGCGATCGACTACGGGTTCCACCAGGTCATCGGCGGTGTCGACAGTGAGTCGCTCAAGGCGATGGACGAGCTCGTCGACGAGGGCGTGACGACGTTCAAGCTGTTCATGGCGTATCCGGGCGTGTTCCTCAGCTCGGACGGCCAGATCCTGCAGGCGATGCAGCAGGCGTCGAACAACGGCGCCATGATCATGATGCACGCCGAGAACGGCAGCGCGATCGACGTGCTGGTGGCGCAGGCACTGGCGGAGGGCAAGACCGACCCCAAGTACCACTCGCTGACCCGCCCCTGGGAGACCGAGGCCGAGGCCGTGAACCGAGCGATCATGCTCGCTCGGCTCACGGGCGCACCCCTGTACATCGTCCACATGAGTGCCAAGCAGGCGGTCGCGGTCCTGCAGGCGAACAAGGATGAGGGGTGGAACGTCTTCGGCGAGACGTGTCCGCAGTACCTCTACCTGTCCCTCGAGGACCAGCTGTCCCAGCCCGGGTTCGAGGGTGCCAAGTGGGTCTGCTCCACTCCGTTGCGCGCGAAGGCCGAGCACCACCAGGACGAGCTGTGGCGCTACCTGCGCACCAACGACCTCTCGGTCGTCAGCACTGACCACTGCCCGTTCTGCTTCAAGGAGCAGAAGGAGATGGGCCTGGGCGACTTCTCGAAGATCCCGAACGGGATCGGCTCCGTAGAGCACCGCATGGACCTCATCTACCAGGGCGTCGTCAACGGCAACATCAGCCTGGAGCGCTGGGTCGAGCTGTGCTCCACGACCCCAGCGCGGATGTTCGGCCTCTACGGTCGCAAGGGAGCCGTGGCTCCCGGATTCGACGCCGACATCGTCATCTACGACCCGTCCGGTCGCACGGAGATCGGGTTGCACAAGACCCACCACATGAACATGGACCACTCCGCGTGGGAGGGCTTCACGGTCGACGGCCACGTCGACACGGTGCTGTCCCGCGGGCGCGTGATCGTCGACGGCAACGAGTACCTCGGCGCCAAGGGCGACGGCCAGTTCCTCAAGCGCGGCCTGTCGCAGTACCTCATCTGAACACCGCGGCCCCGGGCTCGGCATCAACCGGGCCCGGGGCGCAGCCATTCCTCACAAGGAGCAGTGCGTGCGAACCATCGAACACTGGATCAACGGAGCCCTCGTCGCGTCGACGTCAGGACGCACCGGCCCGGTCTACAACCCCGCCACGGGCGAGCAGCAGGCCCACGTCGGCTTCGCGTCACCGTCAGAGGTGGACGCCGCGGTGGCCGTCGCGAAGGACGCGTTCCCCGCGTGGCGGGCGGCGTCGCTGTCCAAGCGCTCCGAAGTCATGTTCCGGTTCCGGGATCTCGTGGTCACGCACCGCGATGAGATCGCACGCCTCGTCTCCATCGAGCACGGCAAGGTGCCCAGTGACGCGGCGGGCGAGCTCGCCCGCGGCATCGAGAACATCGAGTTCGCCTGCGGGATCCCCGCGCTGATGAAGGGTGGGTACTCCGAGGGTGTGTCCGGTGGAGTGGACGTCTACTCCATCAAGCAGCCGCTGGGCGTCGTCGCCGGCATCACGCCGTTCAACTTCCCAGCAATGGTGCCGATGTGGATGTTCGCCAATGCGATCGCCACGGGCAACACCTTCATCCTCAAGCCGAGCGAGAAGGACCCATCGGTCTCGTTGTTCATCGCCGACCTGCTGAAGCAGTCCGGCCTCCCTGACGGCGTCTTCAACGTGGTGCAGGGCGACAAGGTGGCCGTCGACCGCATCCTCGACCACCCGGACATCGAGGCGGTCAGCTTCGTGGGCTCGACTCCCATCGCGCAGTACATCTACGCGACCGGCACGGCCAACGGAAAGCGAGTTCAGGCGCTCGGCGGTGCGAAGAACCACATGGTGGTCCTGCCTGATGCCGACATCAACATGGCAGCCGACGCGGCGGTGAGCGCCGCCTACGGCTCTGCCGGCGAGCGGTGCATGGCGATCTCTGTGGTAGTCGCCGTCGGCGGCGTGGGCGACCGCCTGATCGACGCCATCACCGAGCGTCTGCCGAAGCTCAAGGTCGGCCCGGGCACGGACCCCGAAGCCGAGATGGGCCCGCTGATCACGCGCGAGCACCGCGACAAGGTCGCCTCGTACCTGGAGAGCGCCCCTTCGGAGGGCGCGAAGGTGGTCGTCGACGGCCGCACGGCCGACCTCCCCGAGGAGGGCTTCTTCCTGGGCGTCTCACTGATCGACGACGTCCAGCCGGGGATGCGCTCGTACGACGACGAGATCTTCGGCCCGGTGCTGTCAATGGTCCGCGTCGACACCTACGACGAGGCCGTCGACCTCATCAACCGGCACCAGTACGGCAACGGCACCGCGATCTTCACGCGCGACGGAGGCGCAGCCAAGCAGTTCCAGTACGACATCAAGGTCGGCATGGTCGGCATCAACGTGCCGATCCCGGTCCCGGTGGCGTACTACAGCTTCGGCGGCTGGAAGGCGTCGATCTTCGGCGACTCCAACATCTACGGACCCGCCGGCGTCGACTTCTACACCCGGACGAAGACCATCACCTCGCGATGGCCCGACCCGGCGACCTCGAGCGTCGATCTCGGATTCCCCCGCACCCGCTAGCGCAGCCCAACAAGCGAAAGGCCCACCATGGACATCGGCGTCGTCCTGCAGTGCACTCCCCCGGCGGCTCGCGTGGTCGACCTCGCCAAGCGTGCGGAGACCTACGGCTTCTCCCACGTGTGGACCTTCGACTCCCACATCCTGTGGGAGGAGCCCTACGTGATCTACAGCAAGATCCTCGACGACACCCGCAAGGTCATCGTCGGCCCCATGGTCACGAACCCGGCGACCCGCGACATCACCGTG
>Ga0302322_100005756_pt1 | contig 10904 bp, 8 predicted proteins | sample Fen_T0_2_FD_203757 | JGI IMG/M metagenome (GOLD analysis project Ga0302322, IMG submission 203757) | Peat permafrost microbial communities from Stordalen Mire near Abisko, Sweden - Fen_T0_2 | ecosystem: Environmental > Terrestrial > Soil > Wetlands > Permafrost | place: Sweden: Abisko... | reverse complement strand
CGCCGTTCGATCCCTTCGGCTCGGGCACGCAGCCGGGCGCGTAGACGGTGGTGAAGGTGTTCCGGCCCGTCGTCTTGTCGCAGTTGGACCACGTGAAGTTGCCCGCCGTGCCCTTGGCCTTGGCCGCGGCGTACTGGATCGGGATGGCCGAGGCCGAGGCGACGCTCTCGGGCGTGCTCGACCCGCTGGCGGTCTGACCGGTGGGGTTGCGAGTGGTGGCGACGATCCCCACGCCCACGCACACCACCAGCACGAGCGCGACCGGCCCCCAGCGCTTCGCGGGACCGACCTTCGGCCAGGGGCGGATCTGTTCGCTCACGTCGAGACTCCTTCGACATCGGTGGGGTCGGGGGTGGCTGCGGGAACGGTGACCCGGGCGCCGGAACGGGCCCTGGCGGTGTCTCCGGTGCCGAGGTACGCGGCGATGACCTCGGGATGCTCGAGGACCTCGACCGCCGATCCGGTGACCACGACCCGACCCTGGTCCAGGGCCACGAGTCGGTCGGACACGGTCGACACGAGGCTCAGGTCGTGCTCCACGACGAGGAGGGTCGCATCGAGGTGGTCTCGCAGGCGTAAAAGGAGGGGGGCCAGGGCCTCGGCCTCGCGCTGGGCGATGCCCGACGAGGGCTCGTCGAGCAGCACCACCGACGGGCCGTGGGCGACCACGCAGGCCAGGTCGACGATGCGGCGGGACCCGGTGGACAGCTCGCGCAGCAGCTTGGAGCGGAACGAGCCGAGGCCGAAGAGGTCGATGAGCTCGTCGACCCGCTCCTCGACGGCACGTTCCGACACCTGCTGCATGGGGAGCCGGAAGACGGCGTTCAGGGGGTCGCCCACGTCGATCCAGCGCTCGAGCGCCACGGCCAGCGTCTCCGCGACGGTGAGCGAGTCGAACAGGCGCGAGTCCTGGAAGGAGCGGCCCAACCCGAGGCGGGCGCGCTCGGCGGCACCGAGGTTGGTGACGTCGCGCCCGGCCAGCTCGACGCGCCCGCGGGTGGCCGGCAGGAAGCCCGAGATGAGGTCGAAGAGAGTGGTCTTGCCGGCGCCGTTGGGGCCGATGAGGCCGACGATCTCGCGCGGCGCGAAGTCGAGGCTGACGTCGTCGACGGCCGCGATGCCACCGAAGAAGACGGTGAGCTCGCTGACCGAGAGCGTCGGGCCGGACGGGGTGGCGGATCCGTTCGGGGCCGGCGCCGAGTCGGCCATGACGGGCTTCGCGGGGATGGCCAGCGCGACGGGCCCGGCGTCCGTCGTCCCGCCGGCGGCGGCCGCGGCGCCCCCGTTGCCGTCGCCGAGGTCGCGCCCCGCCGATGCCAGGTAGACCGACCGCACCAGGTCGGGCCGGTCGAGGAGGTCGGCGGTGGGCCCCGAGTAGCGCACCTCGCCCTTCTCCATGAAGTAGGCGCGGTCGGCGATGGTGAGCGCCACGTTGACCGACTGCTCGACCACGATGATGGTGGTGCCCTGGTCGCGGATGGCACGCACGACCTCGAGCAGCTGCTCGACAACCAACGGGGCGAGGCCCAGCGACAGCTCGTCGATGACCAGCAGCCGCGGCCGCGACACGAGCGCCATGCCGAGTGCCAGCATCTGCTGCTGCCCACCAGAGAGGTTGGCGGCCGGGTCGTGCAGACGGTCGGTGAGCACCGGGAACAGCTCGTGCACCTGGGCGACGCGGCGGGCCGCCTCCTCGGGCTCACGTCGGACGAGCCACGACGCGGCGCGCAGGTTCTCGGCCACGGTGAGCGTGGGGAACACGCCCTTGCCACCCGGCACCTGGGCGATGCCGAGCGCGGCGATCTCCTCGGGCGGGGCGTGGGTGATGTCGCGGCCGTCGAACACGACCGCGCCGTTGCTGGCCTCGACCGTTCCGGCGATCGCGCCGAGGAGCGTCGACTTGCCGGCGCCGTTGGTGCCGAGCAGGGCCACGATCTCGCCTTCGTCGACCTCGATGTCGACGTCGAACAGCACCCGGACGTCGCCGTAGCGAACGTCGAGCTTGCGGACGAGCAGCAACGTGAGCTCGCCCCGCTGCCGGGCGAGCAGCAGCTCGGCGCGGGTGGCGGCGCCGGTCCACACGTCGGCGATGTCGGTGCCGACGATGCGACCCACCGACGAGATGACGAGCCCGCCGATGAGGAACACCGGCGTCATGAGCGCCAGGCCCCAGCGGAGGCCCCAGGTGTCGCCGACCCAGCCCACGACGGGCAGGACGAGCAGGCCCGGCAGCACGAACAGGGCGCCGATCGAGAAGCCGATCGCCCGGGCGCGCGACGGGATCGCCAGCGACAGCGACGAGAGCACGCCGGGGCCGACGATGGCGAGCGAGGCCACGATCAGGGCGTTGGCGATGGCCGCGAGCCACACGTTGGGGGCCACCGCGAACCCCAGCGCCGAGACCGAGGCGACGATGGCCGCGTAGCCGAGCAGCTTGAAGACGTGCTCCACCCCGCGGGCGGCGAACCGGGTGGCGAGGCGGGCGCCGAGGACCAGGCCGCCGACCTGTGCGAAGAGGACCGGGATGGTGATCCAGGCACGCTGGACCGCGTCGCGGTGGAAGGTCTGCTCGTACTGCAACGAGGCGAAGGCGGCGAAGCCGATGATCGACGCCGCGAGGAAGGGCAGCGCCACGAAGATGCGGCGCAGCGTGCCGATCTTCCACACCATGCGGTAGGCCTCGGCGTACGACGGTGGCGGCTCGGCCTGCGCGGCTGCCTCGGTCTCGGCGTCGATGCCCGCCTCGGCCCGCTCGTGGTGACCGCGGGGCGGTTCGTGCATCCGCAGGCCGAGCACCACCAGCAGCGCGACCGGGAACGCGAACACGATGAACGGGACCCGCCAGTTGAACAGCGTGGCGAGGCCCGCGCCCACGAGCACGCCGAAGATCTGGCCGGTGACGTTGCCGAGCGCGTGGGACGAGTACACCTTCGGCCGGGACTTGATCGGGTAGTAGTCGGCGAGCAGCGAGTTGTGCGTGGGGAACACGACCGCCTGGCCGACGGCGGTGCCGCAGCGCACGATGACCAGCATCGCCACGAACGTGGCCAGCCCGGTGCTGAACGAGAACAGCGCCCAGATCGCAGCACCGACGAGCGCGATGTGCACCCGGTTGTAGCGGTCGGCGGCCCAGGCGAACGGCACCGTGAGCAGCAGCCCCATGCCGCCGCCGATGGCGGACACCAGCAGGATTCCGGTATTGGTGAGGTGCAGCGCGTCGCGGATGTTCGGGAGCAGCACGTTGTAGGCGCTCTGGTCGGCCCAGTCCATGAAGTTCAGGCCGGCGAGGATCAGGAGCGGGAACGGCGACACGCCACCGACGTAGGTCCGGAGCCGGCTCATGACACACCCTCCTCGACGAGCTCCTCGATGTCGGGCACCGCGGCGTCGACGGGTGCGGCACGATCGGCGATGAGGCTCGGCGCCTCGATCGAGTGGCGCACCGCGAGGCGCCGGGCGAGGCCGTCGCGCAGCTTGAACCACCCGTCGGCGATGCCACCGGGCAGGAGCATCAGCACCGCGAGCACGCCGACCGCCGAGGGCAGCAGCTGCCACTCGGCGGGCAGGAACCAGGTGCCGCCCTTGGCGAAGATGGCCCCGATGACGGAGCCGGCGAGCGAGCCCACGCCACCCACCACCGCGGCGGTGAACACCGCCACGCTCTGGTCGGCCGTGAACGGCGACTCGGAGTACTGCTGGCTGATCATGGTGAGCAGGCAGCCGGCCACACCGGCGAGGAAGCCGGAGATGGCGAAGGCGGTGAGCTTCGCCCGCGTCACGCGCACCCCGTAGGCCTGGGCGGCACGCTCGTTGCCACGCACGGCGCGCAGCACGCGCCCGGTGCGGCTGTTGCGGATGCCCTGCGCGGCGACGAGGCCCAGCAGGGCGACCACCACGCAGACCGTGTACATGCGACCTTCGGACGACAGGTCGATGGTGGCGAACAGCGCCGGGCGCGCGATGCGGCCGTTCGGGAGCCAGCTCCACGTGGTGCGGTTCAAGAGGTACCCGGTGGTGGCGAGCGCGAAGGCCAGGGTCATCACCGCGAGGTAGGGCCCCTTCAGTCGCAGCGCGGGCAGCCCGACCAGGACCGCGACCAGCGCGCCGCACGACCCCGCGAACACCAGCGCCAGGCTGAGGTCCCAGTGCCAGGTGGCCACCGAGACCGCGCCGGCCGCGGCCCCGACCGCCGCGAACGACATCTGCCCCAGTGACACCTGCCCGGCCCAGCCGGTCAGCACGACGATCGACAGCGTCACCAGGCAGAAGCACGCGACGGTGGCCGCCTTCTGCTGCTCGGACGGGCCCAGCCACGCGCCGAGCGCCACGAGGGTGCCGAGCCCGACGACGATGCCGACCCACCGCAGCGTGATGAGCTCGGGGAGGCGCCGCAACTCGGGCGGCAGCGGCCGGGGATCGTCGGCCGTGCGCCAGCTGGCGGTGTCGTCGGCGTCGACGCGGCGGTTGCCGACCCGGCGCAGCACGAGGACGGCGAACACGACGGCCGCGTAGACGACGTAGATCAGCGTGGGGTTGTCGGGCGCGTGCCACGCCACCCCCTGCTCGAGCACGCCCAGCGCGACGGCGGAGAGCGCCACCGCGGGCAGGCACTCGGCGCCGCCGAGGATGAGCGCCGTGAGGGCGGCGAGCAGGAAGCTGAGGCTGAGCGTGGGGTTCAGTGGCAGACCGAGGATCGAGGCCCGGAAGAACACCCCGATGAACGACATGCCCGCGGTCATCGCCCACACGAGGGTGTTGAGCCGCTTCACCGGTATGCCGAGCGTGGCCGCCCGGTCGGAGCGCTCGGCACTGGCGCGGACCGCGATGCCGATCTCGCTGCGGCGCAGGAAGAGCCCGAGTCCCACCAGCACGGCGATCACCACGAGCACCGAGATCACCTCGTCGGAGTGGAACAACTGGGTGCCGACGCTGAACTCGAGGTGCCAGGGGAACTCGATGGTCTTGTCGCCGATGATCTGCTGGCCCCAGATCTTCGGCATCAGGAGCGCGCCCACGAGGAAGAGCTGCGAGATGCCGATGGTCGCGACGGTGAGGACGAGGCGGGAGGACTTGAAGAAGCGCCGGATGAGGAGGAACTCGACGAGCGCCCCGATGATCACCGCGCCGACGAGGCCGATGGCGAACGACAGCACCCATGGCAGCGCCCACGACGAGGTGATGCATCCGTACGCGAACGCGGTCGGCACGGTGCCGAGGTCGGCCTGCGCGAAGTTGATGACGCGGTTGGCGCGCTGCACGAGCGCCAGGCCGAGCGCCACCAGCGAGCCGAGCATGCCGAGCACGAACCCGAGCAGCCACACGCCCGCCGGGAGCGGGTACACGATCAGCTGGAAGACGATGATCGCCACGGCCGGTGCGTACGGCGCGAGCGGCGCCAGGGACGAGACGGTCGGGGTCTGGCGGTGGCCCCGTGCGACCGGCGGCGCCTCGGGACTGATCGCGGTCACGCGGCCGGACCCGGATCGGCGAGCTGTGTGGACGACATCTCGGGAAGGAAGCTGTCGCGGTGCACCGGTCCCCCTGGATCGCGTGGTCGAGTGCGGTGTGCCCCCCGGCACATCGCCGCGGACCCTACCCTGACCCGCGGGTCAAGTGGGGGAGAACGACCGCGGGTTGCTTCCGGCCCTGGTCAGCGCCCGCATCGTCTCCAGGTCGGCGAGGCAACCTCTCGGCGTGGTCAGCTCGTTCACACCGGTGGAGCCGATCGAGGGGAGGTCCGATGCCAGACGAGCCCGCCGGGTTCCGCGACTTCGTCGACGGGCAGCGCCGTGACCTCCCCCGTGTGCCGCGACGCGGCCCTAGGACTTCTTCATGACGAGGAGGAACTCGAGGATGCCGTGGTCCTTCGTCGTCACGCCGGCGAAGGACGGGTTGGGGATCTGGTAGTCGGCGAACGTCACGGGTATCTGGCCGCTCACCTCCAGTAGCGCGCCCTTGCGCACGGCCTTCACGGGGAACGTGACGGTGCGCGTGACCCCGTGGAGCGTGAGCTTCCCGGTGGCGGTCTCGGTGACCGGCTTGCCCGGCGCGGGCACCGTCCCGAAGTCGATCGGCGACGTGAGCACGAACGTGGCCGTCGGGAACTGCGCGGTGTCCATGATGCGTCCCTGGAACTGGGCGTCGCGCCGCGACTGGTCGCTGTGCACCGAGGTGAGGTCGGCGGTGAAGCTGGCCCCGTCGACGGAGGTGCCGCTGATCGTGAGGGAGCCCGACGCCGACGAGGTGCGCCCGTAGGCCTCGGTGTTCTGGCCGAACAGCACCTCCTTCACGCGGTAACCCACGAGCGAGCCCGACGTGACCTTCCAGGCTCCGGCAACGGGCACCGGCGCGGCCGATGCCGCGCCCGAGCTGTCGGCCGGGGTGGTGGCGGTCGTGACGTCGAGCGCCTTCGGCGCCTGCTTCTCGATGTAGTGGATGTAGACGTACACGCCGCCCTCGATGGCGACGCCGGCGAGCAGCACCACCACGAGCGCCGCCACGCCCCACCACGTCCACGATCGCTTCGCTGCCACGGTGCCTCCTGGTGCGCCGGACCCTGGGGGCCCGGGTGCTGTCTACTCGGCCCGTCTCCGGATCGCGCGCGCCGCTGCCGTTCCTACGGAGCGGACGCCTCGCGGGATTACCCCGAGGCCCGTAGTGTCGCCGCCCATGGCACGGATCCTCATCACCGGCTGCTCCACCGGGATCGGGCGCGCTGCCGCGTCCGAGCTCGCCGACCGGGGGCACCACGTGATCGCCACCGCCCGCGACCCCGCGTCGCTCGACGGCCTCGACGTCGCCCAGCGGCTGGCCCTCGACGTGGCCGACGACGCCTCGGTGGCCGCGCTGGCCGCGACCGTCGGTGAGATCGACGTGCTCGTGAACAACGCCGGCGTCTCGGCGCGCGGCGCCATCGAGAGCTACCCGCTCGACGAGGCACGTCGCCTGTTCGAGACCAACGTCTTCGGCGTGCTCCGCACCATCGGCGCGTTCGCACCCGGCATGCGCGAGCGCGGCGCGGGGCTCATCGTGAACGTGTCGTCGGTCGAGGGCGTCGTGTCGTCGCCCCTCGGCGGCATCTACTCGGCCACGAAGCACGCGCTCGAGGCCATCAGCGACTCGCTGCGGCTCGAGATCGGGCACTTCGGCGTCCGGGTGGTGGTCGTGCAGCCGGGCTACTTCGCCACCGCCATGCGGGAGAAGAAGACGCCGGTTCCCATCGACGGCACCCCCTACGAGGGCCTACGCCGTCAGTGGGACGGTGCCGACGAACGGCTCCTCGGCGGTCCCCGACCCGGCGCCGACGTGGTGGCACGCGCCATCGCCGACGTCGTGGAGGCCGACGACCCGCCCACCCGCCTGCCGGTCGGCGAGGACGCGCTCATGGTGACCGCGGTCCGCAAGCAGCTCGACGACGCCGCCTTCGAGGCCGCCATGCGGGAGACCCTCGGCCTCACCTGGTAACCCAGCGGGAAGACCTTGTGGGCGGCTACTCGCCCTTCTTGACCCAACGGAAGGTGCGGAGCGAGACCAGGGTGCCGATGCCCAGCCAGACGAGGATGACGGCGATGTCGGCGGCCATCGGGCCCGTCGAGTGCAGCACGGGCGCGGTGCAGCCACGCACCGCCGGACAGTGACGCACCGCCGGGGCGAACGAGTCGAAGATGGCGTGCTGCATGCGCGCCAGCGGCAACCACTGGGCTATGTCGTGCAGCGTGCCCTTGCCGACGGGGAAGAACAGCCCCGACAGGAACAGCAGCGGGAAGGCGATGATGTTGACGACGGCCGGCGCCGCGTCCTGGTTGGGGATGACCGCGGTGATGGCCACGCCGAGCGAGCAGAGCGTGGCCGCGCTCAGCAGCACCACGCCGAGGAACTCGAAGAGGTGCTGCGGCAGCCTCACGTGGAAGAAGGCCATGCTCAACGCGGTGGTGAACAGGGCCATCAGCACCGTGACGATGAGCTGGCTCCCCAACAGCCCGGCGAACAACGCCCACGCCGGCAGGGGCGTGCTCCGCTTGCGCTTCAGCGTGCCGTCGTCGCGGCGCATGGTGAGGTTGATGGCGAGGTTGGTGAAGCAGGCGCTCACCGCGGCGAAGACGATGATGCCCGCGATGTAGTACGAGGTGAAGCGCACCACGATGCCCGTCGGCAACGCGATGTCGCCCGTGCCGTTGAGCAGGCTGAAGATGATCAGGAAGAAGAGCGGGAAGATGATGGTGAAGCCGGCCGCGGCCGGGTTGCGCCAGAACATCTTCTGCTCGGCGACGACCTGACGACCGACCAGCGGCAGGTCGTGGTGGGAGGTCTCGGCCTTCACGAGGGCTCCTCGACGTCGGCCGTGAGCTCCAGGTAGACGTCCTCGAGGGTGGGGCGGCTCACGGTGAGGCTCGGGAGCTGCAGACCACGCTCGAGGGCCCATCCGGTGAGCGTGTGCAGCAGCGCCGTGGGATCGGCGGTTCGAGTGGCCACGGCCTCACCCTCGGCCTCGACGGTCACCGGCAGGTCGGCGATGGCCACGCCGGGCGGCAGCAGGAAGCGCACGTGCGCCTCGGCGTCGCCCCGGCCGCCGATCTCGTCCGGCGCGCCCTCGGCGACGACGCGGCCGCGTGCGACCACCACGACCCGGTCGGCCAGGTTCTGGGCCTCGTCCATGTAGTGGGTGGTGAGGAGCACGGTCTTGCCGAGCGCGCGCAGGCTCTCGACGATCGACCAGGCCGCCCGTCGCGCCGTGGGGTCGAAGCCGGTGGTCGGCTCGTCGAGGAAGATCAGCTCGGGGTCACCGATGAGGCCGAGCGCGAGGTCGACGCGACGCTGCTGGCCGCCCGACAGCGTGCGGACCTTCGAGCCCGCCTTCTCGCCGAGCCCCACCAGCTCGAGCACCGCGTCCGGGTCGAGGGGGTGCGGGTAGTAGCCGGCATGGAGGCGGACCAGCTCGGCCACCGTGAGGAAGCGCTCGACGCCGCACTCCTGGAGCACGATGCCGATGCGCTCGCGCAGCCGCCGGCCGCCGTGTGCCGGGTCGACCCCGAGCACCGCCACCTCGCCCGCGTCGCGGAGCCGGAAGCCCTCGAGGATCTCGACCATGGTGGTCTTGCCGGCGCCGTTCGGCCCCAGCACGGCCACGCACTCCCCCGTCTGCACCGACAGGTCGATGCCGCGCACCGCTTCGACGTCGCCGTACGCCTTGCGCAACCCGCGCACCTCGATCGCCGTGGTCATCTCGCCGTGCCTACCCCGCCCACCGGTCGGTCTACCCGATCGGGCCGGGGCCGCCGAAGGGGTCCTCGATCTCGGGACGGCCCGGCGACCCGAAGGGATCGGCGAACGGGTCGGCGAACGGGTCGACCACGCCTTCGACCTCGGCCTCCTCGGCGCCGTACCCGGCGTAGCCGGTGTCCTCGAGCTCGTCGGCCAGCTCGGCGCCCCCGCTGGCCACGATCTCGCCCTTCACGAACACGTGGACGACGTCGGACTTGAGCTCGTCGAGGAGGCGCCGGTAGTGGGTGATGGCCAGCACCCCGAGCCCGGTCTCGGCCGTGGCCTGCTCGATGCGGCGGGCGCAGGCCCGCAGGGCGTCGACGTCGAGGCCGGAGTCGAGCTCGTCGAGGATCGCGAACTTGGGGCGCAGCACGCCGAGCTGCAGGGTCTCGTTGCGCTTCTTCTCGCCGCCCGAGAGGTCGACGTTGAGCGGGCGGGTGAGGAAGCGCTCGTCGAACCCGATGCGGCCGGCTTCGGCCAGCACCAGCTCGGGCACCTCGGTGACGTCGCGGCCGGCGGCGGTGAACGCGGCCGCCAGCGCGTCCTGCAGCGACACGCCCGGGACCTCGGTGGGGTACTGCATGGCCAGGAAGAGGCCCGCCTGGGCCCGCTCCCACGCCGCCATGGCCAGCACGTCGACCCCGTCGAGGGTCACCGACCCGCCGGTGACGGTGTAGCCGGGCCGCCCCATGAGCACGTGCGACAGCGTGGACTTGCCGGACCCGTTCGGGCCCATCACCGCGTGCACCTCGCCGGAGCGCACCGTCAGGGTGACGCCGCGCAGGATCTCGCGACCCCCCGCCTCGGCCCGCAGCCCGGTGATGACCAGCTCGCTCATCGCCGACCCGCGCTCATCTGTGGACCACGTACAACCGAGCACATCTTCGTTCGGCGATGAGCGCTGCTCCGCTTCGCTCCGCAGAAATGAACGGCGCTCATTGATTCGCTCGCCTTCGGCTCGCTCATCGATGTCCCCCGATGGTGACCACGACGCCGTCGTCGACGAGGTCGACCGGGTACACCGCCACGGCCTTGGTGGCCGGCAGGGTGCTCGGCTCGCCCGTGACCAGCGAGAAGGTGGAGCCGTGCTTCCAGCACTCGAGCTCGCACGTGTCGGGGTGCACGTCGCCCTCCGACAGGGAGATGCGCTGGTGCGAGCAGATGTCGCCGATGGCGTAGAAGCGCTCGTCGATGCGCACCAGCGCGATGTGCTCCTTGCCCACCACGAAGGCGCGCGCCTCGCCGGGCTGCAGGTCGTCGACGGCGCACAGCCGGCGCTGGTTCGCGGCGAGCCCGCTCACGGGCTCGCTCACCTGGTCGCTCATGCGTTCACCTCACCGGCGCCGATGCGGCGCGCCACCTTGTCGCGCACCCGGCGCCGCAACGGCTCGGCCGCGCCGGCGATGGGCAGGCGTGCGATGACCTCCTCGAAGAAGCCGGTGAGGACCAGACGCTCGGCGTCGGCCGGCATCACCCCCCGGCTCTCGAGGTAGAAGCGCTGCTCCTCGTCGATGGGTCCCACCGCGGAGGCGTGGCTGCACTTCACGTCGTTCGTCTCGATCTCCAGGTTGGGCACCGACTCGGCCCACGCCTCGTCGGAGAGCTTGAGGTTGCGGTTGGTCTGGTTGGCGTTGGTGTTGGTG
>Ga0302322_100005755_pt1 | contig 10904 bp, 10 predicted proteins | sample Fen_T0_2_FD_203757 | JGI IMG/M metagenome (GOLD analysis project Ga0302322, IMG submission 203757) | Peat permafrost microbial communities from Stordalen Mire near Abisko, Sweden - Fen_T0_2 | ecosystem: Environmental > Terrestrial > Soil > Wetlands > Permafrost | place: Sweden: Abisko... | reverse complement strand
CGAAGGGCGGACACTCGTCATCGTCGAGCACGACATGAGCGTGGTGTTCGGATTGGCCGACCGCATCTCGGTGCTGGTCTATGGGCACATCATCGCCTCGGGCACGCCGGAGGAGATTCGCGGCAATCCCAAGGTCAGGGAAGCCTATCTCGGCGAGGAGGCGCACTGATGCTCGAGGTCAAGGATCTGCACGCATTCTACGGCAAGAGCCACATTCTGCAGGGCGTCGACCTGCATATCGGGGCCGGCGAGGTCGTCAGCCTGCTGGGCCGCAACGGCGTCGGCCGCTCCACCACCGTCAAAGCCATCATGGGCGAAGTGCCGCCCCATGGCACGATCCGCTTCAAGGGGCGGGACATAGCCGGACTACCGAGCTACACGATCGCCCGTTGCGGTCTGGGTTACGTGCCGGAGCATCGCGATATCTTTCCCGGCCTCACCGTGCGCCAGAACCTTCTGCTCGGCATCAAGGACGTCGGTCGTCCCGGCAAATGGCCGCTCGACGGCATGCTCGACATGTTTCCGAACCTGGCGGCGCGCGCCGATACCGCGGCCGGCGTTCTGTCCGGCGGTGAGAAGCAGATGCTGACCATCTGTCGAACCCTGATGGGCGATCCGGAGCTCATCATGATCGACGAGCCGACCGAAGGCTTGGCGCCGCTGATCGTACAGCAGGTCGGCGACCTGATCGCGCGAATCGCGGCAGCTGGCGTCGCCATCCTGCTGGTCGAGCAGAAATTGTCGATCGCACTTCGGATCTCACACCGCGTCTACGTCATGGGGCACGGCCGGATCGTGTTCGAGGGTACGCCCGATCAACTCAAGGCTGACGCCGCCGTCCGCCAAGAGTGGCTTGAAGTGTAGAACCCATCCCTCGGACGCACCTGCCGAGTGATACCACCACAGGCTTCGCCGTGGCTCTGATACCTCCTCCGCGATCCCCGCGCAATTTCTACTTGCGGTTGCTGTCATCGCGGTTTTATTCGAAAGCCGCGTTGTCTCCGCACCTTCGCCGCAAAAACCCCACGAAATCTGCTTCCAATCTCACAATTGGAAGATGTCACGCAGCTTCAGTTACAAGCTTTTTTCGCGCGGCATTTCTGATGCGGTTTGACTTCAAGCTCACATAACTCCGTCCTCGTATCGCGTTAGAGATCACAAAAATGAATCATCTCGCAAAAGCTCTACCCCACGCGACCAAGCCCCTGATCAATGTCCGGACACTGCAGACGATAGCGATGCTGTCGGGCGCTGCCCTGTTCGGGTGGCTGCTCTACTCGACCTACGGCCTCGACCTCAGCTACGCCTTCTTCTGATCGAAGCGAGCCATCGGACCACTGCACGCCTTAGATCCCGCTCAGCTCAATCGCGCTTCGCCAGCATCACCTCTGATGCTGGCGTTTTGCCGTCGGCGCAATTTCGCCTCATACAACCCAAGATCGTACCGTCGCCTGACCTCGTACGTCTTCGAGTTGCTATCCTGCAACGCCCACGACGAGGATCGGGTTCGGCACATCATGGCCGCGCCCGGCTCACAATTTCGCCGTGTCGCAATTGAACTTTACAAGTCTGTTTCTTGCTTGGGTGGGGTCAGTCGCGTGATGCGTTTGCCAGTTTACGATCTCTATCAGATGAAAGAGGACCGTCTGCCACAGGGGGTGCGATCGGCTTGGTTGCGGACAAAGCCGAACGAGCCGCCCGCCTCGGCCGACGATTGGGTGTTTGTCGGCAAGGAGCGACATCCGAGCAAATGGACCGTCGCCGAGATGACCGAGAAAGGCACGTGCTATCGCGAGATTCCAAGTTGGCTATCGCGACGTCCGGCGGCGCAGGTCTCACCCAGCACGGCCGAGAGCCCGGCGGCCTGACACCGTCCAGGGCACCCAGCCAAGCTCAATGCCGCTGCGACGGCGCGCTGAGATCGATTGACTTGACGCTCAGCGCCACCGGGATCATCGAGAGCCCAAGCATCGCGAGAGCCCAGAACACGTCGATATAGGCCAGCAGATCGATCTGGTGCTGCAAGGTCTGGCCGATCCAGGCAATCGCTTGCGCGGCAGCATCGCTGGCGTTCGATCCTCGCGCCTGAAAATAGCGGGTCATCGCATCAACGGTCTGCTGATAGCCGACGTCGGAAGGCGCTGTGTGCTCGATCAGCCGGCTCTGATGGAATTGCTGACGCTGCGCCAACACGGTCTGCGACAGCGCCACGCCCATCGAGCCACCAATATTGCGCGCGACATTGATCAGCGCGGAGGCCTGGTTGGTCTTGTCGGGCGGAACACCATCATAGGACGCCGTCGTCACCGGCAGGAACAGAAACGGTAGCCCGACGCCCAGCATCACGCGTGACGTCGCCGCGTAGCCATAGGTGATATCACCAGTCAGGCCGGTGAGATGCCACATCGCAAATGCAATCACGCAAGCGCCAAATACGAGCAGATATTTCGGCTGCACAGTGCTCACCAACCGCCCCACGATCGGCATCATCATCATGGTCACGACCCCGCCGGGCGACAATACGAGCCCCGCCAGCAGCGCGGTGTAGTTCAGCTCTGACTGCAGCAGTTGCGGCAGCATCTGCGTGGTCGCAATCAGCACCGCGCCGGTCGCCAGCATGACCAGAAAGCAGGCACCGAACTGCCGGCTGCCAAGCAGGCTGAGGTCGACGATCGGATCTTTGCGGCTCAGCTCCCACGGAACCAAAGCGACGAGCGAGACGGCAGCCAGCAGCGCGAAGCTCACGATCATGTTGGAGCCGAACCAGTCGTTGCGCTGACCCTCGTCAAGCACGAACTCCAGCGAGCCAAGCCCAATCGCCACCAGCGCAAAGCCGATGAGGTCGATGCGCAAGCCGTTCTTCAACAGCCGCGCCCGTTCCGCTTGGGCGCCCGACGGTTCACTGACCAGAGTCCCAACCAGGAACAGTGACAGCAGTCCCATCGGTACGTTGATCAGGAATACCCAGTGCCACGAGTAGGTGTCGGTGATCCAGCCGCCCAGCGTCGGACCAACGACGGGGGCGACCACGACCGCTACGCCATAGATCGCAAAGCCCTGGCCACGCTTCTGCGGTGGAAAGGAATCGGCAAGGATCGCCTGCTCACTAGTCGCCATCCCGCCGCCGCCGAGCCCTTGGAGAATCCGGAAGAATACCAGAGATTCGAGGCTCCAGGCGAAACCGCAGAGCAGCGACGCCAGCGAAAATATGCCGACACAGATCATGTAGAAGCGCTTGCGGCCGATCACCGATGCGAGCCACCCCGAGATGGATAGCACGATCGCGTTGGCGACCAGGTAACTGGTGATGACGTAGGTGCTCTCGTCGATCCCAACCGCCAGTCCGCCGGCGATGTGGCGCAACGCGACATTGGCGATGGTGGTGTCGAGCACCTCCATGAAGGTCGCGATCGAGACCACGAACGCGATCAGATACGGATTATGACCGCCCGCGGCCGAACGCTCCGGCGACCAGCCACCGGCCTCCGCGCCGGCGTGAGCCGCATCCGTCATCGGACCTTGGTCCAGGGCACGACCGACATCCCTGGGCCGACCGGCAGATCCGGCGGCCAATTGTCGATCGTGATCTTGACCGGCACGCGCTGCACCACCTTGACGTAGTTGCCGGTGGCGTTCTCGGCCGGCAGCAGGCTGAACGCTGTCCCCGACCCCGGCTGCACCGAGGCCACGTGACCGCTCAGCTTGCGGCCCGGATAGGCGTCGATCGCGACATCGACCGGCTGGCCCGGCCGCATATCCGCGAGCTGGGTTTCCTTATAGTTGGCGACCACCCAGAGTTCGTCGGGCACGAACATCATCAGGCTTTGCCCGGCGGTTACGAAGGTGCCCTTGGCGGCGCCGAGCTTTGCGACCCGCCCGGACTCCGCCGCTACCACATTGGTATACTGCAGATTGAGGTTGGCCTGGTCGAGCTGAGTGTGGGCCTGCCGCAACGACGCCTGCGCGCTGGCGAGCTGCGCCTGCAGCGTCTTGATGCCAAGCTCTGCCCCGGTCAGCGCGGCCTTGGCGCGCGTGATGTTGGCCTGCTGGGCCTGCAGGTCGGAGCGGGTCTGCTGCTCATGCTGGACAGTGCCAGCCCCTTTCTCGACCAGATCCCGCGCGCGCGCCTCTTCCTGCTGCGAGAACTGCAGCTGGGCGTTGGCCTGGTCAACCTGGGCCTTGGCCTGGGCGATCTGCTCATGCTGGCTGTCGATCTGGGCCTCGATATTGGCGACATTGGCCTCGCCGATCGCGACCTGCGCCTTGGCCTGATCGAGTGCAATTTTGTAGTCGCGGTCGTCGATCCGGGCCAGCACGTCGGCGGCGTTGACATGCTGATTGTCGGTCACGGGGACGTCGGTAACATAGCCGCCGACTTTCGGAGCGACCGTGAAGCTGCGCGCGGCGATGAACGCATCGTCGGTGGATTCGTAGTGACGGGCGTTGAGCCAATAAGCGAACGCGCCAATCGCGATGATGACGATGGCACCGACGCCGGCGGCAGTCAGGAACGGATGCGCCCGCAGCCGATCGCGCAATGATGGTTTGCTTGCGGCCTCTTCTGACGTCTCCGCATCGGGTTCGGTCGTACGGTCATGCTCAGGTTGCTCGGTGCGGCGCTCGAGCGCCCGCGGCGCATCCGCGGATGGCCCGCGGGGTCTGGTCTGGGCATCCACGGTGATCACCTCTGCTTGTGACACGTGCGCCCCGCAAAGGCTCCGGCGCATGCTCAGGTAATCGTCTTCAATGACGTTCGTTCCTTGCAAATTGCTGCACCTGCTCAAGCCGCGTTCCTGCGAAGGTTGGGCATACACGCGCAAATGAAGACGCCGCCCCATCGGGCGGCGTCTTCGTTTGCCAACTCGCTCTATGCGTACTGGTATCACCTATCAGCCCGCATATCGCTTCGGTGGCGATGCTGCTTCGGGTCAGACCAGTGGAACACCGTAATAGTCATCGACCGCACGATTGGTGCCGACGTCGGCCCAGTTCCATTCGCGGTCATCGCCATATCGGGGAGCGCCGCGCAGCTGGCTCTCTGTCACGCCGGTGATGTAACCACCCAGGCTGGTATCGTACTTCAACGCTTGCCAAGGGATCGGATAGTGGTCGTTGCCAACCCCGAGGAAGCCGCCAAACCCAAGCACGGCGTACGACACTCGTCCGCTTTGCTTGTCGATCATGACCCGCTCGATCGAGCCGATCTTGGTCTGGTCTGGCCCATAGACCGCGGTACCCTGGACCTTGTCGCTTCCGATCAGATTGCCGAATTCCTGTTCGCTCAGTTCCTGTTCGTTCAACGCTCTTGCCATTGGAACCTCCATCTCCCTGAGAACCAAACTAACCCTGCCCAGGAAGCATCGTTCCTGCGACACTCCGACTTACTCTCATTGAGCCCAGTGCAATGCCATTCTCATCGTTCGCAGCGCCGCGGAAACTCCGCAACGACAGCAGGCGAGCGCCGCTGCCGGCTCCGTCGGTCACGAACTTCTACGGCACTCGCCGTCGCCGCCCGTTCCAGAAGATTGATCGTCTGGTCCAGCCAATGCCTCCGGCGCGCCGGCTCCGAACGCGCCTTCGCCAAGCACGACGATGCTCGTGTAATCAGTTCCGATCTGAGATTCATGTGGGACCTCAAGCACTGTTGCAGCTGTCACGTTAGTCTGTCGGCGACGCACCACTGTCGTCGGGCACATGACCGGATTCCGGGGCCTTGCTGGAATTTCTCAGATTGGGATCGCGGGTTCCTTCCCGAGAGACAGAGCGAGGGGAATGGCTTTCGTGCCCCGCCTGCGCCCTGTCCTTGTCGGCAGGCTGCTCTTCGCCCTTGCTGTCTTTCACAATACCCTGGTTCGAATGGGCCATTTCCTGCTCCGTTCTTCTGAGTGGTGTCTGAGTAGAAACTGTCGCGGGCCGCACGAGGCCCCGGACGTCCTTCAGGGACCTGAGATACGACCGCCTCGGTTGAACCGAACGCCCGTCAGGCAGTTCGGTCGGTCAGGGTTCTGGTATTGATCAGATCGAAATGATAGAAGGGGCGTGTCGGTTTCCCACTCGCAGGCGACGGCAGCGCGGCCGCACCTTCAAGCATGCTGCTGCAGCGCGAAAATGCGCGGCCGCACATTGAAACGACGCCCCCAGAGCCAAAAAGTTCCGGCTATCCGGCTGTTCCCGCATGCGTCTGCTATCTCGCCAGACCCATAGCTTCGAGGCAGAGAGATGATCGAAGGCAATTTTGATTCTCGCACCTTGACCACAATGACCATCGCTCTCAACAGCGTTTGCACCAATGCGCCAAATGGCGAAGACCATATGGTCCGCAAACGCGTCGCCACCGAGATCTTGCATTGCGCTGAAAACGGCCACACCGCGCTCGACGATCTGATCGCGGCTGGTCGGCGCGGCCTCGCCAGCGCTCCGGTGGCCCGTCAAGGGTGATGCGTCCCGCCGCGAGCGGCGGTGAGATGTTTCGCCACCCTTAGCAACGTTCCGATCCTTCGCTCGTTGACACGCTCAGCAACGGAGGAACGGATGACTGATCGTATGACCTCTTCGATGTCGCGCCGGCAGGTTGTCGGCGGTGGCGCGACGTTGGCGGCAACCTCCCTCGCCTCCTCAACCGCGAAAGGACGTGAGCCTATGGCTGCCGAGAACGTGACCAATCAGGAATTGACCAATCCAACCGACAAGTACCCCAAGCCTCCATACAAGAAGCAATCGCAGCCGTGGCCAGGTCTTGCCAGCAAAATGGACCCGCGCCCGGATCATGGCGAGACCAGCTACAAGGGTTCCGGTCGGCTCGCCGGTCGCAAGGCGCTCATCACGGGTGGCGATTCCGGTATGGGACGCGCCGCCGCGATCGCCTTCGCGCGCGAGGGCGCGGATGTCGCCATCAACTATTATCCCACCGAAGAGCCCGATGCCCAGGAAGTTATGGCGTTGATCAAGGCCGAGGAACGGCTCGGGCTCGCTATTCCAGGCGATCTCCGGGACGAGAAGTTTTGTCAGGAGCTGGTCCGGCGCGCAGTCGAAGGTCTGGGTGGCCTTGATATCGTCGTCAGTAATGCTGGCCGGCAGCAGGCCCGGCAGTCGATCCTGGACATCACGACAGAAGATTTCGACGCGACGATGAAGACCAACATCTACGCACCATTCTGGATCATCAAGGCGGCGCTGCCGCATTTGAAGCCCGGGTCCGTCATCATCGGCACGGCGTCCGAGCAGGCCTATGATCCCTCGCCTGACCTGTACGACTATGCGCAGACCAAGGCGGCGACCATGAATTACGTCAAGTCGCTCGCCAAGCAGCTTGGTCCCAAGGGCATCCGGGTCAACGCTGTCGCTCCTGGGCCGATCTGGACCCCGCTGCAGGTCTCCGGTGGCGCGACGATGGAGAAATTGGAAAACTTCGGCAGCCAGACACCGCTCGGGCGGGCGGGGCAACCCGCCGAACTCGGCTCCATCTACGTACAACTCGCAGCCGCCGATGCGAGCTACGCCAACGGCCAGGTCTATGGTTCCGCTGGCGGCTCCGGGCAGCCATAAGGCTGCCTGGACCGCGCGTTCAGATCCGCGTCAGCGGCTGCGAATACTCGTGGCTGGCTGTTTCCACCTGATGGACCGTCGTGATCGTTGCAGCAGCGGACGCGATGCCGAAGGCGGATAGGAGTGCAATAAGAACCAAACGCGGTGCCATACGATTTCCTCCTTTGGTTGTTCGTTCTTCACCGGGCGTACGGCAGCGGGAAAGCTGTACATCGCCTTGGCGCTGACTTCACCCCAGTTGAATGCGCCCAGATGGCATATCAATGCCACGCGGAGGCAGCGTGCGCCTAGCCTGCCACGTGTCCACTGGCCGTCGCTGTCATAGCATCGTCTGCCGGCGACACTTCGCCATCCAACCAATCCTGCTCCTGGGCAAGCGCCATCCAGCTCTGCGCCATGCGCATATAGCGCCTGAACATCGGTTCGGCTTCGGCCCTCTCAGCCAAATGCAGGCAATTCTCAGCGTTTTCGCGAAATAAGTCTGATTGTTTCATACCGCTTATTTGGGAGCGCCATTGGAAAAGCTCAACGTCCTTACGTGGTATTAATGTTGATTGGAACCAACCTGCGACTGGGCCATTGGATGGCCATGCGACACCCCGGACTCATGGCTCTGTTCCTGCTCTTCGCCCCATTTTTCGCCAGGGCCGAAACCGTCTTGGACCGCGTATATTCCTTACCGCCGCCGACCGCCGCGCAGGTGATTTCTCAGCTCTATCAATTCGACCTGTTCCAACAAAGCGCAGTCGAGGGAGCCGAATTCCGGGCAACCCAGGATATTCTGAACATCGCCGCTGCCCGTGCCGACGCAGCTGTGAAGCGGGACAAGGTGCTGTCCGAATTGCAGCGGCAAATCGGCAATACCGTTGTGACCTCGGACAGGAAGTCGGCGGTAATGCGCGCGCATGCCTTGGCCGGAAGCGACAGTTCCGATGGCGCGGACTTCGTGCGCGCGTTCTATGCGGCACAGCTTGCCGAATATGAAACGACGGTCGCGTTGCTTGAGCGCTACCTGCAGGCACCGGACAACGAGGTTCTGCGTAGTTTCGCAGCAGCCCAATTGCCGATCCTCAAATCGGAGCTGATCGACACCAGCAGTGCGCTGCTTGACAAGTAGCATCCCATCCAACCGCTCATTTGGCGTTATCCGGCTTACGCTGATCCAACGGTGATACGCCCTTATTGCTCCCTGGCATCGTGTCCCTGCCCTAATCACCATTGGCGTCGCTGCCGCCGATGAGGGGGTCCCGCTTCGCTCCGGCTCGCCGCACCTGTGGTGGGCGACTTGCCGGCGGTTGCCGAGCCGGCGGCCTGGTCACCGGTCAAAGCCACGCCCCCAATTCGAGGATTAAGCTGGCGCGCCCACGTCGGTTCCCCGGCCATTCACAGCCGCGCAAGATTGATCGATGTCCGCGCGAGATTGATCATGGGCTGCGGAACCGAACTGGACTGGCGGCGTTGGTCCGATCAGGCCGAACTTACGGGGTTCCATTTGTTGATGTTGTTCGCTTCTTGCTTGATTTGAGGTCAGCCCAAAGCTTGTATGCCGGTGGGTCTGCATTGCAGATTCTTCTGATACACGGCAGTACGTGGCGAGCGAAGCACTTGTGTGGGGGACCAAGATGAGCGATCTCGAATCCGGGGCTGCGTCGCCGTCGTTGCAGCAGATCGCCAAACGGAATGGCAACGGATCGGGTCCCGTTGATGCACCGCAGGATCTCCTGCACGCCCTGCAAGCCATGCGCTCCGGCGATTTCTCGGTTCGGATGAGCGGCGACTATCTTGGGATCGACGGCAAGATCGCCGATACGTTCAACGAGATCATCGCCGCCAACGAGCGCATGGCGCAGCAGCTCGAACGCGTCGGCCAGGTGGTGGGACGCGAGGGCAAGACGCGTCAGCGCGTTAAGTTCGGTCTGGCCTCCGGCTCCTGGGCCGATATGGAAGGGTCCGTCAACACGTTGATCGACGACCTTTTGTGGCCGACCCGCGAGGTGACGCGCGCGGTGGCCGCGGTGGCCCAGGGTGACCTGCTGCAGACGGTCAAGTTGGATGTCGATGGCCGTCCGCTCGGCGGCGAGTTCCTGCAATCCGCCAACATCGTCAACACCATGATCAAGCAGCTCAGCGTCTTCACCTCGGAGGTGACGCGGGTGGCGCGCGAGGTCGGCACCGAGGGCAAGCTCGGTGGCCAGGCCCAAGTTCCCGAAGTGACGGGCGTCTGGAAGGACCTGACCGAGAGCGTCAACTCGATGGCCAACAATTTGACCGGCCAGGTCCGCAACATCGCGGAGGTGACGATCGCGGTCGCCAACGGCGACTTGTCGAAGAAGATCACGGTCGACGTCCGCGGCGAGATCCTGCAGCTCAAGGAGGCCATCAATACGATGGTCGACCAGCTGCGTTCGTTCGCCTCCGAGGTGACGCGCGTGGCGCGCGAGGTCGGCACTGACGGGAAGCTCGGCGGCCAAGCCATCGTGCCGGGCGTCGCCGGCACTTGGAAGGACCTGACCGACTCCGTCAACGCGATGTGCGGCAATCTCACCGCCCAGGTCCGCAACATCGCCAACGTCACCACCGCGGTCGCCCGCGGCGACCTTTCTCGCAAGATCACTGTCGACGTGCGCGGCGAGATCCTGGAACTGAAGGACACCATCAACACGATGGTCGACCAGCTCAATTCGTTCGCTTCGGAAGTGACACGGGTGGCGCGCGAGGTCGGCACCGAGGGCAAGCTCGGCGGCCAGGCCCAGGTTCCCGGCGTCGCCGGCACCTGGAAAGACCTGACCGACAACGTCAACTTCATGGCCTCGAACCTGACCGCCCAGGTCCGCAACATCGCCGACGTCGCGACCGCGATCGCCAGCGGCGATTTGTCCAAGAAGATCACCGTCAACGTGTCAGGCGAAATCCTGCAGCTGAAGGAAACGCTGAACACGATGGTCGACCAGCTCAACGCGTTCGCCGGCGAGGTGACCCGCGTGGCCCGCGAGGTCGGCACCGACGGTAAGCTCGGCGGCCAAGCCGAAGTGCCCGGCGTCGCCGGCACCTGGAAGGATCTCACCGACAGCGTCAACTCGATGGCGGGCAACCTCACCGCCCAGGTCCGCAACATCGCCGAAGTCGCGACCGCGATCGCCGGCGGAGATCTGTCGCGCAAGATCACCGTCGACGTGCGCGGCGAAATCCTGCGCCTCAAGGAAACGCTGAACACCATGGTGGATCAGCTCAACCGCTTCGCCGGCGAGGTGACGCGCGTGGCGCGCGAGGTCGGCACCGAAGGCCGCCTCGGCGGTCAGGCCAACGTGCCCGGCGTCGCCGGCACCTGGAAAGACCTCACCGACAGCGTCAATTCCATG
>Ga0302322_100005754_pt1 | contig 10904 bp, 10 predicted proteins | sample Fen_T0_2_FD_203757 | JGI IMG/M metagenome (GOLD analysis project Ga0302322, IMG submission 203757) | Peat permafrost microbial communities from Stordalen Mire near Abisko, Sweden - Fen_T0_2 | ecosystem: Environmental > Terrestrial > Soil > Wetlands > Permafrost | place: Sweden: Abisko... | reverse complement strand
AGCTGCGAGGCTCACAACACAACGATGAGTTTTATAATGATGGTGAAAAAATCCGCACGAAGACAAACCATTCAGGTGGAGTACAAGGAGGCATCAGCAACGGAGAAGATATTTATTTCAACGTAGCTTTCAAGCCTGTGGCAACGATCATGCAAGACCAACAAAGCGTTGACAAAGCAGGCAATGAAGTTACTGTTTCAGGCAAAGGGCGTCACGATCCGTGTGTTGTTCCTCGCGCTGTGCCGATTGTTGAAGCAATGGGCGCGTTGGTGATGGCTGATTTTTTGTTGTTGGCAAAAAGCTCTAAAGTCTAACAACTAAACGACGGAAATAGCGCTCTGCCCTTTCGGGATCATTTTTCCAAACGATTTTAAATCTAATCCCAAAGTTTTAGCGAAAGCTTCAAACTCATTTTTCTTTTCTTGATCGACAGAAACTAAAAGCCCACCACTAGTTTGGGGATCGGAAAGAATAGCTCTTTGCTCTTCAGAGATCGAACTGATTTTGTGCCCATAACTTTCCCAGTTGCGTTGCGTTCCGCCAGGCATTGATTTTTGCTGGATGTATTCTTGCAGGAAATCAAATTTGGGAACATCATTAAAATTTATTTCAGCAGAGAGATTGCTCCCTTCACACATTTCAACCAAGTGACCAAGCAAACCGAATCCAGTTACATCCGTCATCGCATTGACATAAGATAATTTTCCAAATTGCGCTCCATGTTTGTTCAGTGTGAGCATCGTATCAACAGCTTGCTGTAAATGAGCCTCGTTCACGATTCCTTTTTTCTGGGCAGTAGTAATAATTCCAATGCCTAGCTTTTTCGTCAAATAAAGAAACGAGCCTTCTCTCGCAGTATCATTTCTTTTCAAATTTTCTTTTTTCATTTTTCCTGAAACAGCAAGACCGAATACTGGTTCAGGACAATCAATGCTATGACCGCCAGCCAATGGAATTCCAGCATCGGCACAGATGCTTCGGCTGCCTTCTAAAACTTCTTTCGCTACTTCAGGAGCAATTTTATTGATAGGCCAACCAAGAATCGCAACAGCCATAAAAGGCTCGCCGCCCATGGCATACACATCGCTGATTGCATTTACAGAAGCAATCGCACCGAATGTAAAGGGATTATCAACAATCGGCATAAAAAAATCTGTCGTGCTTATAATGCATGTGCCATCGCCAATGTCAAAGACTGCAGCATCGTCTTTTGATTCATTGCCTACGAGTAATGAAGAAAATTTTTGTTTCGGCAGATTAGAATGTAGAATGGTATCGAGCACGGCAGGTGAAATTTTGCAACCACAGCCGGCACCGTGAGAGTATTGAGTTAGCTTAATTTCGTTCATGAGTTACAAGTTACAAACTGCAAGTTACAAGTCTGTTTTGACTTGAAACCTGTAACCTGATACTTGTAACTAATAATACCGCAGTGTTAAACTTATTGTTTGTCCACCTTTCCAATCAAAGCTTGCATCCTTGAAATCGGGTGGCCCGAACATGCCCATGGCATCATTTGAAAAGCCAAAGCCTTCTTTAGGAATTCCGATCATGTTTTTGTCGAGCTCACCATTGGTGTTGGCATCGTGATAAACACTGAGTGCGTATATCCCAGCCGGAATATTCTCAAAGACTAAACGCACTTCTCCTTTATTTGCCTTTACTTTTTTTGCAGCAAAACGGTTTTTCAAAAAATCGGTTTCGTTCGAAAATAAAGCAGCAGCAATGTTTCCGACCGAGGCATCAACATTTTTGATTACTACTTCCATGGTTTGAGACCAGCCCATCTGGGTTAGCATCCCAAGTGCGATTAAAAAAATAAGCTTTTTCATTTTGGTATTTTTTGCCAAAGGTTGCAGTCAAACCAATCGATTTAAAATAAAACAAACTCAATTGCGTTTTTGTTGGGATCAACTGTGGGATGAACACTACTCAACTGTTAAAGTCAGATATTGATCCTTGACCCAGTGGTCTGTGACTTCACACACCACGGGGACACTTCATTCTATCTTCGTTCTGTGAGACCAGACCGAAGTACGAGACACCAACAATTCATCCTCCTGATTTTACACTTCAGTAACTCCTTTTTCTTTTCGTGCGGCCCAATCAGAACCTTTGTTCTGTAATCGCCAAAACACTACATGATCAAATCAACGCTAACCTTATTTTTTGTAACGCTTTCATTTTGCCTTCTAGCTCAAACTAAAATTAAAGGCATAGTTAAAGACGCCAAAGGTGAACCATTGGCAGGAGTGAATGTGATGATCAAAAATTCTTATGATGGCAGCAGTTCACTTGCGGATGGCACATTTGCAATGACTACTGAAGAGAAAGGAACACAAACTATCGTTGCCTCATTTGTCGGGTACAAAACTTTCGAGCAAGCTGTTGAACTGACAGGCAACGAAATTGATTTGACGATCAACCTGAAAGAAGAGATCAATCAATTGGATGCTGTGGTGATCTCAGCAGGTTCATTTACTGCCGGTGATGAGAAGCGGAGAACGATTTTGAAAGCGGTTGATATCGCAACAACAGCCGGAGCTACTGCTGATATTGCAGGTGCACTCAACACCTTACCAGGAACTCAAAAAGTCGGTGAGACGGGAAGACTTTTCGTGCGTGGTGGAAGTGGCAACGAAACACGCACGTTTATTGATGGCATGGTGGTGCTTAATGCTTACAATCCATCTGCACCCAACACACCTTCACGTGGAAGGTTTCTTCCCTTTATGTTTAAAGGAACAAGCTTCAGTACAGGCGGCTATTCAGCAGAATACGGACAAGCACTCTCATCTGCTCTCGTTTTAAATTCCAAAGACAAAGCGGAGGCTAATCAGACTGACATCGGTTTGCTTTCTGTTGGTGCCGATGTGGCACACACACAAGTGTGGGATAAAGCTTCGTGGACTGGTAAAGTTCAATACACGAATATTAATCCTTATATCGGCTTAGTTAAACAACGTGTTGATTGGAAAACTGCACCCATTTCATTTGAAGGGAGCACTGCTTACCGCCAGAAAGTAGGCAAGCCGGGAATGTTGAAGCTCTTTGGAAATTTCAACAACTCAACTTTTGCTATGTACAGTCATGCTATTCTCGACCCAACAATCCGTCTGCCTTACAGCCTAACCAACAACTATGTTTATGGCAATGCCACGTATCAAACCTTGTTGAACGAAAAATGGAATATGCGCAGTGGGCTATCATATAACTACAATAAGAATGATGTGAAACTCGGCGACTCACTTTTGAATGAAAGGGAAAAAGGAATTCATGCCAAGACAGTTTTCGAACATACGCTTTCAGATCAAGTAGAAATTCGATTGGGTGGAGAAGTAATCGATCGAAATTATTCAGCATCGCGGTATGATACAATTTCTAAGCAGTTTCAAAGCCGGAGTTTTCAAGAGGCAATCACATCTGTTTTTGGAGAAGCAGAAATGTATGTGGATAAACATTTTGTGGCGAAAGCAGGAGGGAGATTCGAATACAATGCGTTGATTAGCCAGGCCAGTGTTGACCCACGATTTTCTATGGCCTATAAGCCAGCAAAGAAAGGGCAATTAGCCTTTGCGTATGGATCGTTCAGGCAGACGCCAGAAAATCAATATGTGAGAATAAATACTCAACTCAGTCCCGAACGATCTGAACATTTTATTTTGAGCTACCAAGTCATTTCTGAACGAAGAACCTTTCGTGTAGAAACATATTACAAAAATTATTTCAGCCTCGTCAAATTTATAAATAACAATCCTTATCAACTCACTAATTTCGGAAACGGTTATGCGAAAGGAATTGAATTTTTTTGGCGCGATGCAAAGAGCATTAAAAACGTAGACTACTGGATTTCGTATTCTTATCTCGACACGAAGCGCGACTATTTGAACTATCCTTATGCAGCCGTGCCAACATTCGCGTCATCGCATAATTTTTCTTTTGTCTACAAACATTTTATCGCACCGATCAAGTCGCAAATTGGGTTTACGTACAGTTACACCAGCGGCCGACCGTATTACAATCCAAATCTACCGAGCGAAAAATTCCAATCACAGCAAACGCCTTTTTATCAAGACCTGAGCGCTAACATCAGTTATTTACCAAAACCGTCTTTGATCATTTATGTTTCGTGCACGAATTTATTAGGCCGCGACAATATTTTCGGTTATCAATACAGTTCTCAGCCAAATAGCTCAGGAGAATATGTAAGTCAGGCAGTGCGACAACCTGCTCCTCGCTTTTTATTTCTTGCCGTATTCATCACCATTTCTAAAAATAAATCCGTGAATCAATTACCAAACTTGTAGACAGAAGTAGCATGTATCAAGATGTTAGACAAAACCTTTACCCAAATAATAACCATGAAAACAATTATTTTATTTCTTGCAATGGCAATAACTGTAGTTGCAAAAGCCAACGATGCCAAGTATGTAGAAGCAATGTCGAAAAACATTGAGGCAGTTTACAAGGCCCAATCCATCGAAGAACTTCAAAGCGCTGTTAATGGTTTTGAACGCATCGCGAATGCGGAAAAGACAAAATGGGAACCTTTTTATTACAGTGCCTTTGGTTATGTGATGATGGCCACCCGTGAAACAGAAAATATTAAGAAGGATAACTATCTTGATCTTGCTGCTTCATCCATTGAAAAGGCAAAAGCAATTAATGAAAATGAATCAGAGATCATTGCGATGGAGGGGTTCATTCATCTGATACGCCTAAATGTGGACCCTGCTTCACGCGGACAAAAATATTCCACTCTTGCTATGCAATCTTTGGAAAAAGCCCTGCAGTCAAATCCTGAAAACCCAAGGACCCTTATGCTACTTGCCCAATTGCAATTTGGAACCGCGCGATTCTTTGGAGCACCAACCACGCAAGCTTGTGGTACGGTAACCAAAGCACTCAAAAACTTTGAAACTTATAAATCAGAAAATCCCATCTCACCAAAGTGGGGGAAAGAAACAACAGAGAAGCTCAAGCAGAACTGTCAATAAATTTTCATTAAAAAAAACTGGCCAATAAGGTTAGTCTTTGCTTCATCCATTTTAGTTCTGTTCATTTGAGTAAAAAAAAGATAATCATTGTTAAAGAAAATACATCCGACAGTAAGGTTGATCGTGTTGCTGGTGATCACAGGCTTTGTCATGACCTACTTTGTGTGTCCCAGCTGCGCCAAATCTTTTGTCAATTATTTTTTGTGTGGAATTTTTTGTTCAACAACCTGGATAGTGCTGTGGATAGGTAATACCCAAGTCTCAAAATGGTTAAGCAAATATTTGTCGTGGACAGAAAACCCTGGAAAAAGATTTTTATTCGGTCTGCTAAGCACCTTTGGCTATACCATCGGCTCCGTTTATATTTTGACTGCAACTTTTAAATGGTTAACAGATTTTAACGTAGAGTTCGCCAGGGACATGCTATACACTACTATTCCTATCACGATTGCCATCTCTGCTTTCATGCACAGTAAGGAATTTCTTGAAAATTGGCGCAAAGCGGCTCTTGATGCAGAGACATTAAAAAAAGAAAGTGCAGTGGCTCGCTATGAGTCTCTGAAAAGTCAGGTGAACCCACATTTTCTTTTCAACAGCCTGAATGCATTGACCAATCTGGTGTATGAAGATCAAGACAAGGCAGCGAAATTCATAAAGCAATTGTCGGAAGTATATCGTTATGTGTTGGACTCGCGTGAAAAGGAAACTGTGTCCATTCAAGAAGAGTTGCGTTTTGTAAAATCGTATTTGTACCTGCAAGAAATTCGTTTTGGAGATAACCTGAAGGTAAGACTGGATTTAGATAATGCCTTAGGGAATGTGGCTCCATTGGCACTTCAGTTATTGTTGGAGAATGCGATCAAACATAATATTGTTTCTCAGGAGGATCCACTATTTGTAGAGATGAAAATTAAGGAGGAATTTATTTGGGTTGAAAATAAGTTGCAACGAAAGTCTGTTTCTGGCGAAAACTCCCCCGGTATGGGCTTGAACAATATCCGAAGCCGTTATGCATTTTTGAGCAATAAAGCAGTGATAGTGAATGAAAGCGAAGGAAAATTTTCTGTTGGCCTTCCAATCATTGAAGTCGAAGAAGCATGAACATCCTTATTATTGAAGACGAACCGCAGGCAGCTCAACGAGTTGAAAAGCTAGTTAATGCAATTGTAACGGATGCAAAAGTTGTTGCTATCCTTGACTCGGTGAAAAGTTCTGTACAATGGTTCACTTCAAATCCTTCACCGGATTTGGTGATCATGGATATTCAATTGGCTGATGGCATCAGTTTTCAAATTTTTGAACAATGCCAAGTCAAGTCTCCAGTAATTTTCACCACTGCTTATGATGAGTATGCGCTCAAGGCGTTTAAAGTTAATAGCATCGATTACATTCTGAAGCCGGTGGATGCCGATGAACTGAAACAAGCAATACAAAAATACAAGTCATTAACTGCAGCTCCGGATAAAATACTGGAGAGTATCGGCTACGCCGTGCAAATGCTGACGAAGAAATTCAAAGAACGGTTTGTAATTAAAGTGGGTGAACATTTGAAGTCCATTGAAGCGAACGATATTTTGTTTTTCTTTAGCTTGGAGAAAACAACGTTTGCCCAGACTGCTGATGGAAGAAAGCACATCCTTAATTTTACGATTGATCAATTGGAAGGATTGCTGGACACATCCAAATTCTTTCGCATCAACAGAAAATACATGGTGAATGTGAAATCCATTCAGGATATGATCAATCACTCCAACTCCCGCCTTAAGTTGGTTCTAAAAACCTGTGATGACCCTGATGTGATTGTCGCTCGAGAGCGGGTGCAAGAATTTAAAGATTGGTTGGACAAATAAAATTCAAAACATTTATGTTGTCAGATAAAAAATTAAAGGCATTTATACCAACCATAAACCCTACAAAGGCCAAGGAGTTCTACATGAATATTTTGGGGCTTACACTATTGTCCGAAGATAATTATGCGATGGAATTTAATGCTAATGGAACGTTGTTAAGAATCACAACTGTCCCTGAATTGGAGCCGCACCCATTTACAGTTTTAGGCTGGAGTGTTGACAACATAACTTTCCTGATAGAATCACTGATCAGTAAAGGAGTTGTATTTGAAAGATATGGCTTTCTTAAACATAACAAATTGGGCATTTGGGTTGCTCCGAGTGGTGCTAAAGTTGCGTGGTTTAAAGACCCAGACGGTAACCTCCTGTCGTTGACCGAATAACCCGACACAAGATCATTTTATACCAAGGCAGGAAGATTATTGATCAATTGGGAAGCAAAATCACTTGCGCTTTTCCCATCCCAATCAGCTGTAAACTTTACTCTTTCCTTTCTCTTCTCAATACTGTTAAGATAAGCTTTGTCATAATAGGTCAATAGAATTTCTATTGTTGAAGCGATATCACCTTGCAACAATTTTTCTTTTGCTGCTTTAAAATGCTGCCCACCTAATTTCGTTACCACTTTGCCCATGGTCTGTAGAAATTCATCGCGATTGGCAGGACCGTATTCATTGACTAAGCGTTGAACGCGAACTTCCTTAGCAACATCCATTTTAACAATCTGTCCTTTGCCCATGTTCCGCCAAAAGTCATTCGGCAAAAATATTTTTCCTATGGCGATCGATTCGTCTTCGACCCAAATGCGTTTGTTTGGATCCAGTCTTAAGATTTCCTCAAACAATTCATTTTGAAACTGTTCGGTAGTTGGTTGAGCAGGCATCATCAGTCCTCCAAAAGCAGAGCCTTTATGATTGGCAAGTTTTTCCAAATCCAGAATTTGTTCACCTTGATCTTGCAGCGCACGAAGGATTTCACTTTTACCACTGCCTGTGCAACCAGTTAATAAAATTACAGGCAACGGTTTTTTAAAAGCTTCTAGAGCAAATTGACGGTATGCTTTGTATCCACCTGTTAATGGTTTTGATTTTATCCCAGCCATGCCGATGAACTGGCAGAAATTATTTGAGCGCATTCCACCACGCCAGCAATGCACCAGTAATTCTTTTCCAGAAGAAACTTTCGCGGCTTCGTTGATAATTCCTTCGAGCCTCGGTCCTACTAAACGGAATCCGGTTTTGATTGCTTCCGCTTGTCCTTTTTGTTTATAGTCGGTGCCGACTACTATTCGTTCTTCGTTGTTGAGAAGAGGAATGTTATGCGCACCACGAATATGCCCCTCCTGAAACTCTAGGGGGGATCGAACATCCACTACAGGAAGATTGTCTCGAAGGGATAGAAATTCTGGAAGAGAAATCATGACACGAATTTCTCAAATAAAAACTGAAGTAGGTTGAAATTATTTTTTCGTTGATTTCTGTCGAACCGCTTCATATATGGCGATGCCGGCTGCAACGGAAACATTGAGTGATTCGATTTGTCCTTTCATCGGAATTTTAGCAAGATGGTCTGCTGCCTTTAGCATTTCCGGTGAGATGCCATCTTCTTCTGAGCCCAGAACAATTGCGAGTGGACTGTTCAGTTCCATTTCGTACAATGTCTTGTCTGCTTTCTCCGTGCACGCCACAACTTGAATTCCGTTGTCCTTTAGCAAACGAAAAGTCTTTGTCATGTCTTTCACTCGACAAACGGGCAAGTGATTTAGGGCACCCGCACTTGTCTTCATGGCGTCTGCAGAAATTGGAGCGTTTCCTTTTTCGCCGATGATGATGCCATCTAACCCTGCGCATTCTACCGTTCTCGCAATAGCGCCAAAGTTTCGAACATCGGTGATCCGATCGAGAATTAAGAAGAATGGTTCGCGGCCTTCCTCGTAACATTTGTCGATAATGTTTTCGAGGGGAACGTATTGTACAATCGACAAAAGACAAATTACACCTTGATGATTTTTTGAGGAGATGCTGTTGAGCTTTTGCTGTGGAATGAAGGAGAACGGAACTTTATGCGCTTGCGCTGCATTGATCAACTCCTTAATCAAATCATTATTCAGCCCTGCTTGTATATAAATTTTCTCGATCTCGCGTCCTGCTTTGATGGCTTCCATCACGGCACGAGTACCAAATGCCATTTCCTTTTTATCCATTATTGAAATCTTCCTTTTCGCCAAAGATCGACAACACTAAACCAAGTATCGGTAAATCGTTTGTCACGCAGCAAAACATAATTTTCAGGGTCGTAGACGCTACCGCTTTTGACGAAAGTGAATTTTGTATTGTTTATGTTTTTGTATGTCCAGATTTCGTTGCCACTGTTTTTGCTCACATCATCAGGAAGACCAAAGATTAAGTATAACATGCCGCGATCGGTTTTCCATCCTTCCTTGTAAGAGGAGAAGTAAATATTGGCCAACTCGATGTTATGAAAAAAGTTTTTCATGAATGACTTTGCCCTGTCTTTGTCGCCCGTGATGTTGAGGATGGTTTTGTCAAATTTTGCTTTCTCACCTTTGGTATTGTTGAGCTCTGCAAATTCCTCGGGTGTTGTTACAAGAATGAGAGGAGGAACAAGCTCATCGATCTTGGTGAACTTAGGAAAGTTTTCCTTTACAACGCGATAAGAAAATCCCCGGGCTGTTGCGGTATCCTCCTGGAAAAGATAAAGGCCTTCTTTCCTTGGTAAGAATTTGCCTCCGCTCTCGACATGAAAAATGGAATCATGAAAAAAGAAGCGCTCGGTACGTCCTTCTTTTTCAGCGAATGGCGGAAGCGCAGGAGGAAATACGGTGTTGTAATAAGAAACAATCAAGGTTTTGCCATCGGCACTGCGAGCAATGTACTCCTTGTTTTTGCTTAAATGGTTTTGGGTGATCACGCCATCACTTGTTTCAATCCAACCATCCACCGGGTAGATGGATTCAATTTGCTTGAAGTAAGTCCAATTGCTACTGCCATTAGTCACCCGCCCAAGAAGCAGCCAGGGTTTCTCAGGGATATCGAAAGAAATAAATCCACGTTTTTCTTTTCCACTCACCGAAAGTACAGAGTCTTTTTCCCTTACCTGAACTCCATCCCGCTCCACAAAGGAATTTCTTGCTTCCCAGTTGATAGTATATTTTTCAGGGCTTCCATTACGAGCAACCAGGGTGTATCGCACTATTATTTTATTGGCTGCCCTTACAGGACGAATTTGCAGCTCGACCTCATTTAACGGATTATACCAGTAATTAAAATTAGTTGCGGCTACAGACTGACCGAACGCCAACCTTGAAAAAACCAGTAATAAAGAAAGGATTAATAACGGTCTCATATTTCTACAGTTCACTCCCATTTGAAACGTTAAATCTAACGATTTGAGTTATTTTTGCCCCACAATTTTTTTTACATGGCCATTTATACCACCGAGATTGCCTCGGAAATCATCACTTCTGATAATCCAATTCACCAGCGGTTGCTTAAAGCATATGTGTTGGCAGCAGATAAAGTTCATGGCAATTTATTGGAAGTGGGTTGTGGCGAAGGTCGGGGTGTAAGCTGGTTGATGCCTAAAGTTGAAAAGTTTTCAGCTATTGATAAGATTGTTGAGATCGTTGATAGTTTAAAAAAGAAATTTCCCTCAGGGGATTTTATTAGTGGAAATATTCCGCCTTTGCCTTATGAAGACAACACCTTTGATTGTGTTGTAAGTTTTCAGGTGATTGAACACATTCAAGATGATAATCTTTATTTGAAAGAAATCAGCCGAGTGCTAAAGCCCAACGGTCTTGCATTGATCACTACACCCAATCGACCGATGTCGCTTTCACGGAACCCGTGGCATGAACGTGAATATACAGCAGATGAATTAACGTCATTAGCTAAAAAATATTTCAGCAATGTGGAGATGAAAGGCATAGCAGGAAATGAAAAGGTGATGCAATACTATGAGAGAAACAAAAAATCGGTAGAAAAAATGATGCGGTGGGATATTTTTGACTTACAGCACAAACTACCGGCATCCA
>Ga0302322_100005753_pt1 | contig 10904 bp, 5 predicted proteins | sample Fen_T0_2_FD_203757 | JGI IMG/M metagenome (GOLD analysis project Ga0302322, IMG submission 203757) | Peat permafrost microbial communities from Stordalen Mire near Abisko, Sweden - Fen_T0_2 | ecosystem: Environmental > Terrestrial > Soil > Wetlands > Permafrost | place: Sweden: Abisko... | reverse complement strand
CCATGAGCTCCTGGATGCAGGCATAGGCCGGATCGTCGACCTTGTCCGAGGCCTCGAGGGCCTTTAGGGCCGAGCCGCGGATGATCGGGATGTCGTCGCCTGGGAAGTGGTTCTTGGTCAGCAACTCCCGGACTTCGAGCTCGACCAGATCGAGCAGCTCGGGATCGTCGACCGCGTCGCACTTGTTGAGGAAGACCACCATGTAGGGGACTTCCACCTGGCGCGCGAGCAGGATGTGCTCGCGGGTCTGGGGCATCGGGCCGTCGGTCGCGGCGACCACGAGGATCGCGCCGTCCATCTGGGCGGCACCGGTGATCATGTTCTTGATGTAGTCGGCGTGACCGGGGCAGTCGACGTGGGCGTAGTGGCGCTTGTCGGTCTCGTACTCGACGTGGGCGATCGCGATCGTGATACCGCGCTCGCGCTCCTCGGGAGCGTTGTCGATCGAGTCGAAGGCGCGGAACTCGGCCCCACCCTTTAGAGCGAGGTACTTGGTGATCGCCGCGGTGAGCGTCGTCTTGCCGTGGTCGATGTGGCCGATTGTGCCGATGTTGACGTGCGGCTTAGTCCGCTCGAACTTCTTCTTCGCCATCGCGGCGTCTTACTCCATCTGGCGCAGGTTGCGCCGCTGACGGGGGTGGAGCCCTCAATCGGACTTGAACCGATGACCTCGTCCTTACCAAGGACGCGCTCTGCCAGCTGAGCTATGAGGGCCCGAGACCGATCCTGAGCTTCTCCGAGGAAGTGGTGGGCAGGAGAGGAATCGAACCTCTACAGCCGAAGGCGGCTGATTTACAGTCAGCTGAGCTCACCACCTGCTCAACCTACCCACGAGACCAGCCAACCGGTAGCGGTGGGTCTACCCCGTTCCGGCTGACGTTCTTCAGTTGGAGCCGACGACGGGACTCGAACCCGGAACCGGCGGTTTACAAAACCGCTGCTCTACCAATTGAGCTACGTCGGCAGGCGCAAGGGCACGCTAACGCTGGGACCCCTGGGCGCCCGGGAATGATATGGGCTGGCCCCCTCGACGGTCAAGCATGGCCCCTCCCGGCCTCCGCCGGGGAGTCTGTGGGACTCTCGAGGTCGACCTCTGGGCCCCCCGGCAGCAGTTCGTCGCCGGGGTGAGCTCGCGGCCGCTTCGGCGCGCTTGCCTTGGGAGTCGCCCGACGGCGCGCCTTGGGCTCAGAGGCGGGGAGCGCGACCTGCGCCTCGCTCCCGTCATCGATCGGGACGGGAGCCTCATCGGCGGGTCCCCTGGCCGAATCGAGGGCGGCCGGGTCGGCCATGTCCGCCGTAGATTCGGGAGCGATGAGCGGCCGTTCGCCACCGCGCTGACTCGAGGCCTCATATAGAAGGATCGAGCCGGCGACCGCGGCGTTGAGGGATGTCACATGGCCGCGCATGGGAATTCGGACCACGGCGTCGCAGCGGCGACGGACGGCGGGCCCGAGACCCTGGCCTTCGCTGCCTACCACGATGGCCACGGGCCCCCGTAGATCGGCCTGGCGCGCGGTTAGCGAAGCGTCGGCGTCAGTACCGATGATCCGCAGACCCCGGACGTGGAGGTCCGTCAGGGCATCGGCCAGATCCTCGACCGGGACCATCAAGAGATGCTCCACCGCTCCGGCCGAGGCCTTGATGGCGGCCGGCGAAAGCGGTGCCTGGCGATGCGTCGGGTAGACGACGCCGTGCACACCCGATGCCTCCGCGGTCCGCAATAGCGACCCGAAGTTCTGGGGATCCTCGAGCGAATCCAGGACGATGATGAAAGGCGCTTCCTTGCGCTCGATCGCCCGCGCCAGGAGATCGTCGAGGCCGGCGAACTGACGACGGTCGGTCACGAGGGCAATGCCCTGGTGGCCGTCGAACCCGGCCAGCGAGGTGAGAGTTCCGCCTTCGACCTCGACTATCGGGATGCGCAGGTTCGTGGCGTGCAGGACGAGCTTCTCGAGCGCCAGGCGGCGCTGCGGGACGACGAGCAGGCGGACGGCCTTGCGGTGGGCGACGAAGGCCTCTTCGACGGGGTGGCGTCCGGCGACGATTTCCTCGTCCTCTCCCAGGAGGTCGCTCGAAGGCGGAGAGGCGGGCGGTCGAGACCAGCCGGCCTGAGCGGGCTGTCCGGGACGGAATGGGCGCCGATCGGGATAGCCGCCCGAACGGGTCCGGTAGTCGGGGCGGCGCGCCGGACGTGGGGTCCGGCCGGCCGGGGTGAAGGACTCCGTCGACGGCGCGGATTCGTCAGGCTCGAAGCCGGCTGCATCGGCAGGGTCAACGCGCGGCGCCTCGGACGGTTCGAACGCCTCCGTGGGCGGCACGGATTCGGCCGGCCCGAAGCCGGCTACCTCGGGCGGCAGGTCAATGAAGTCGTGGTCGGCGGGCTCGGGTCGGGGCGGGCGTTGAGTGCCCAGCTCGTGCGCGCGCTCCCCGAAGCCGAAACCACCGCGCTCGGGACGGAGGCTATCCTGGCGCGGGCCGCCGAACCCGCCGGGGCGTGGGCCACCGGGGCGCGGGCCGCCAAAACCGCCGGGGCGTGGGCCGGCGAAGCCCCCTTCACGACGCGGGCCGTCGAAGCCTCCCGGGCGCGGGCCAGGGCCGCTTCGACGCGGGCCCCCAAAGCCACTGTTTGGATGAGGGCCGTCAAACCCGCCCTCAGGTCGTGGGCCGGCCGGGCGCGGGCCGCCGAATCCACCGCCGGGGCGCGGGCCGCCCTGGCGCGGGCCGGAGTGCCCAAAGGGGCGCGGAGTCCACGGAGCCCTGGGCTGCCATTCTCGCGCCGGGGCGTCACGCTCCGGGGTCTCGGCGTTGCGATCGAACGGCGGGGCGTCGAAATCGTTGGGGCGCGTGCCACCCGGGCGCGGGCCGCCGAAGCCACCGTCACGACGCGGGCCGCTCGGGCGCGGGCCGCCGAAGCCACCGCCGGAGCGCGGGCCGCCCGGGCGCGGGCCGGAGTGCCCAAAGGGGCGCGGGCCCGCAAAGCCGCCGTCACGACGCGGGCCGCCGGGGCGCGGGCCGCCGAATCCACCGCCGGGGCGCGGGCCGCCTGGGCGCGGGCCGAATGACTTCGGCCCTTCAAGCGCCGGCCCGTCGGGCCGCGGTCCCTCGAACCGGGGGGCATCGGGTCGCGGCCCATCCGGCCGCGGGCCCTGGTGGCGGAAACCATCCGGGCGCGGCTTCTTGCCGCGGGGCTTTCGGCCTCCGGCGTGGTCGTCCCCGGGCTTGTGTCGATGGTCAGGCAAGTTGATCCGTTCTCTCTCTGCGCACCAAATGGCGCGCGGCTACGCGGTTAGTCGGCGCGGCGCCAGCGCTGGCCGTCGCGCGTGTCTTCCACAAGGATGCCGCGCTCCGCGAGCACGGCCCGCAAGCGGTCGGAAGCCGCCCAGTCGCGGGCGGTTCGAGCCGCGGCCCGGTCGTCTACGAGCTTCTGCAAATCCGAGTCGAGCAACTCTTCCGCGGCCGGGACGATCCCCAGGACGCGGTCTAGATCGCGGATGAATTCAGTTGCGCGGCCGGCATCGGCAGTCGAAATCGTGCGGGCGTCGATCCGCCGGTTCAATTCGCGGACGAGTTCGAAGACCGCCGCCAGCGCGGGCGAAATGTTCAGGTCGTCGTCCAGGGCCGCGACGAATGCCTCTCGCGCGCCGTCCAGCAATGCCGGCAGGGTGGCATCGTCCGGGCAGTCGTGGCGGTATGAGGACAAGGCCGCGAGCAATGTGTCCAGGCGGTCGATCGCCGAGCTTGCCGACTGCAAAGAGTCGTCCCCGAACGAAAGCCCCATCCGGTAGTGCGCGGAGATCAAGGCCAGCCGAAGCGCTCGCGGGGAGACCCCGCCGGCCAGAATGTCAGCGACCCGGGCGATGTTGCCGGTCGATTTGGCCATCTTCTGGCCGCCCATCTGCAGATGCGCGCAGTGGAGCCAGTAGGCGACGAAAGTCTTGTCGGTGGCGGCTTCGCTCTGGGCAATCTCGTCCTGATGATGCGGGAAGATCAGGTCGATCCCGCCCGTGTGGATGTCGAAGGACGGCCCCAGGTAAGCCATGCTCATGGCCGAGCATTCGATGTGCCAGCCGGGTCGGCCCGGTCCGATGGCCGTCTCCCAGCTCGGCTCGTCAGGCTTCGGAGCCTTCCAGAGGGCGAAGTCGCGGACGTCGTCCTTTCCGTATTCGTCCGCTTCGACGCGCTCGCCGACGCGCATCCCTTCGGGGTCGAGCCGCGCCAGCCGACCGTAAGGCGGCCAGGACGCGATGCGGAAGAAGATCGAGCCGTCGTCGGTCCGATACGCGTTGCCGCGCTCGAGCAGCTTGCCGATCAGCTCGACCATTTGTGGAATGTGCTCGGTGGCGCTGGGCATCACGTCCGGCATCGTCATGCCTATCGTCTTGACGTCGGCCAGGAAGCTCTCCCGGTACCGCGCCGAAACTTCCGCGATCGAGACTCCTTCGGCGCGTGCGCCCTTGATGATCTTGTCGTCCACGTCGGTGATGTTCATGACCCACGTCACGTTGAGGCCCCGGTATCGGAGGTAGCGGACCAGCAGATCGGCGAACAGGAACGACCGAAAGTTCCCGACGTGAGCCGGGCCGTACACCGTCGGGCCGCAGCTGTAGACGCGGGCGTGGCCGGGCTCGAGCGGCACGAACTCGCGAACGGCGCCGGCCATGGTGTCGTGAAGTCGAATCGCCATCAGGATTTCTCTACGGCCCGGCGGTCGAGCGGCGCGAGCCAGACGATTGCGCTGGCCGAGATCGAACGCCCGGCGCCCTCGGATCCCTCCAGGTTGCCGGTCGAGGCCTTGACGTTGACCGACCCGGGATCCAAGCCGAGGATGGCCGCGATCGTCTGGGCCATCGCCGGCAGCAGCTTCGCCAGGCGCGGGCGTGAGGCGACGATTGTCATGTCGAGGTTGACGGGGGTCCAGCCGGACGCTCGGACCTTCTCGGCGACCGCGCCCAGCATCACCTTGCTGTCGATCCCGGCGGGGGTCCGCGAGTCGGCGGGGAACAGACGACCAAGGTCGCCCAGACCGGCCGCCCCGAGCAGCGCGTCGGCGATCGCGTGGATTGCGACGTCGCCGTCCGAATGCCCGACCAGCCTTGGCGCACCCGCGATCTGGAGGCCGCCGAGGGCAAGTGGTTCGCCCGGACCGAACGGATGGCTGTCCGTGCCGAGCCCGACCCGGCCGGGCGGCCAGAAGGCGGCGGGTGCGCCGAACCGGGCGCTTTCGGTGGCGCCCGAACCGGCGGGCGTGACGGGACGGCCGGGCACGAGCCCGCCTTCGAGCATCGCTCGGGCGCGTTCGAGATCGACGGGCACGGTCACCTTGAGATTGGTCGCTTCGCCGCTGATTGCATGGACGGCGATTCTACAGGCCTCGAGCAGAGAGGCCTCATCCGTCCAGGTTTCGGGGCCGTCGGGAGGGTACGCCGCGTAAGCCCGTTCGAGCAGGCTGCGCCGCACCCCCTGAGGAGTCTGCGCCGCCACGACGTCCGTTCGATCAACTGTGGCGCCGACGCGCTCCCCGTCCAGCTTCTTGAGGGTCTCGGTGACCGGCAGGACCGGGATCGCGGCGCCATACCTGCCGGTCGCGGCTGCCACCGCCCGAACCAGCTGGGGGCTGACCAGCGGCCGGGCCGCGTCGTGGACGAGGACCACAGGGTCCACTGCCGTGGTGCGCCGCGACGGCCGAGCCGCCGCCGTATCGCCACTCTCCGGGGCCACGTCTCGCATCTCCACCATGGCTTCGGCCAGGGCCGCAACGCCGGCTGCAACGGATTCCTGCCGTCGCTCCCCGCCGGCAACAACGGCCACCACCGAGTCTGGGAGCCATTCGGCCGCAGCAATCGCGGCGATGCGCGCCGGCGACGTGACGATGACGATCCGCTCGACGCCCGCCGCGGCCAGCGCCTCAACCGACCAGCGCAATACCGATCGACCTGCGAGCTCCGCCTCGATCTTGTCGAGCCCGCCCATTCGACTGCCGGCGCCCGCCGCCACGACCACAGCCTCGATCCGACCTGCGAAATCGGGGCGCGGGTTCTTTCGGATGCTCACTCCTGGTGCATCTGGGCAAAGACCATCCGACCCATGACCGTCTGAAGGACGCGCGTGACCATCACCTCCAGCTCGGCATCCACAAACCGGGCACCGCCCTCGATCACGACCATCGTCCCGTCGTCGAGGTAGCCGACCCCCTGACCCTGCTCCTTGCCCTCGGTCATGATCTTGATGCGCAGCGAATCTCCGGGCAGCAATGCCGGTTTGAGCGCATTTGCCAGCGAGTTGATGTTCAGAACGCGGATCGACTGCAGGTCGGCCACGCGGTTCAGGTTGAAGTCGTTGGTCAGGATCGCGGCGCCCCTCAGCCGAGCCAACGCCACGAGCTTGCTGTCGACGTCACCGGCTTCGACTGGGTCGTCGGTCACGATCTCGACGGGAGTCGGACCATCTTTCTGGAGCCGAGCCAGGATCTCCAGCCCGCGCCGTCCCCGACCCCGGCGCTGGGTGTCGGAACTGTCCGCGATCCGCTGCAGCTCGTCGAGGACGAAATGCGGGATGACGAGCTTGTGGAACAGGAAGCCCGAGTCGACGATGTCGGCGATGCGGCCATCGATGATGGCGCTGGTATCGACGATGACTTGCGTTTGGGCGCTCTGAGTGCCCGTCGAAGCCGGGTGCTCGGTGCGGAAGAACCCGGCGGCCTGTGCGGCGGCAACGAGATCCTCGCGTTTGGCGACGGTCAGGCCGACCATCCCCAGCCCGAAGCAGATCGAGATGCCGATCGGCAGATAGCGCCCGAATGGCTCAGGCAACGCGGCCAGCGGAAGGCCGAGCAGGAGAGCGATCAACAGGCCGAGCAGGAGCCCGACCACGGCAGCCACGAACTCGGTGGTAGACATCGCCTGGACTTCGCGCACCAACCGACCGGCTGGCACGACCGTCAGGTAGGGCAGCAGAAGGAAGCCGACCGAAATCCAGGCCAGCACCCAGATGAAGATGATCAAGCCAGGAGACACGGTCTTCTCGAACAGGTTCGCGTCGGCCAGAACGAATGTCAGACCGACGACAGCTCCGAGAGCCGCTCCAAGCAACCGAATGATCCGGACCACGCTGCTCGCCTCAGGGGCTACCGAGGGACCGAGATGATGAATGAGTGCGATAAAGGGTGCCTCAGTGGGTTCAGCCTAGCATCGCGCCCGGCACGCCGCCACTTTCGCCCGTGCGGCGCGCTCCTGAAGCCGCCGCTCCCCCGCTCCGCTCGGTCCTAGCCGGCGTTCGAGGCCAGGGCGTGAACGATCGCCTCGCGCAGGTTCGAGACGGCGACGACTTCCATTCCCTTGACCTCGGGTACATCCCCGCGTCTCGACTTGGGGACGATGGCCTTCTTGAAGCCGAGTCTGGCGGCCTCACGCAGACGCCGCTCCAGCCCGGGCACCGGCCGCAGCTCACCCAGAAGCCCCACCTCGCCGATCGCGATCAGGTCGGGCGCGACCGGCTTGTCGCGCAGCGACGACGTCAGGGCGAGCGCGAGCGGCAGATCCAGCCCGGGATCGGCGAGATCGAGGCCGCCCGCCAGGTTCGCGTACACGTCGTGACTCCCGAGGCCGACGCCTGCCCGTCGCCCCAGTACCGCGATCAGGAGCGCGAGACGGTTCGTGTCGATGCCGGACGCCGTGCGTCGAGGACTCCCGTAAGCACCCGGCGCCACCAGGCCCTGCACCTCGACCAGCAGCGGCCGCGTCCCTTCGAGCGTGGCGCCCACGACGCTGCCCGGCGCGTGCTCGTCGGCGCCGGCCAGGAAGGCTCGGCCGGGGTCGGTGACTTCGGCCAGACCTCGCTCCGCCATTTCGAAGACGCCGACCTCCTCGGTCGAACCGAAGCGATTCTTCGTGGCTCGCAGCAAGCGCAGCGTGGCGGTCCGCTCGCCGTCGAGGCTCAGCACGACGTCGACGAGATGCTCGAGTGTCTTGGGCCCGGCAAGCGACCCGTCTTTGGTGACGTGGCCGACGACGATGACCGCGATGCCGTCGCCCTTGGCGAGCTCCATCAGGCGGAGCGCCGACTCACGCACCTGGCCGACGGACCCTGCAGGCCCCTCCAGCTCGTCCACTGTCACCGACTGGATCGAGTCGACGACCAGGACCCCCGGCCGGCCCTCACGGGTCAAGGCCGTGATGCGCCCGACCTCGTTTTCCGCTACGACCCGGATCCGCTCGCCGACCGTGCCGTCGAGGAGCCCCAGCCGGCCGGCTCGCAGCCGCACTTGACCCGCCGATTCCTCGCCGCTGGCATACAGAACCTCTCCAGCCGTGGCAGTCAGCCCCGCGGCGGCCTGGAGTAGCAGCGTGGACTTGCCGATCCCGGGCTCGCCGCCGAGCAGCACGACAGACCCGGGTACCAGCCCCCCGCCGAGGACGCGGTCGAGCTCGGAAATGCCCGTTGGAGTGCGGACCGGCTCGGCCTCGCGCAAGCCGGCCAGAGATTGCGGTACCTGGCCGGCGCCGGGCCCGGTGCCCGCCCCGGCGGCCCGCCCTTTGTGATCCGGTTCGCGGACGAGCGTCTCGACGAGGGTGTTCCAGGCGCCGCATGTCCGGCACTGACCTTCCCAGCGGAGATGGGCAGCGCCGCACGCCTGGCAGATGTACCGGCTTTGCTGGCGAGCCAACCCCCTCGACCTCGCGCTAGGGTGCGACTTCGGCGGGCTGCTTCTCTTCGGCGACGTGGATGTCCAGTCCGGCCTCGGAGTTCTTGTCGACGACGATGTGCATGCCGTTCTTGTACTTGCCGAGCAACAGCTGCTCAGCGAGAACGTCTTCGATCATGTTCTGGATGACCCGCCGCAACGGCCGGGCCCCATAGGCCACGTCGTAGCCGATCTTGATGATGTGGTCCTTGGCCGCCTGCGTGACCTCGAGGGTCATGCCCTGCGCCTTGAGCTGGTCGCGGACGCGGGCCAGCATCAGGTCCACGATCTGGCGGATCTCTTCGACCGTGAGCGACCGGAAAACGACCGTGGCGTCGAGCCGGTTGAGGAACTCGGGTCGGAAGGTCTGCTTCAGCTCGTTCTGGACCTTGTCCTTCATCAGGTCGTAGCTGGCGGTGGCGCGCTGCTCGTCCGTGTCGCCCTGGACTCGGAAGCCGAGCGACGAGTTGGTCTGGAGCTGCCTCGCGCCGAGGTTCGAGGTCATGATGATGATGGAGTTGCGGAAGTCGACCCGGCGGCCCTTGGCGTCGGAGAGGTGCCCATCTTCGAGGATCTGCAGGAGGATGTTGAAGACCTCGGGGTGAGCCTTCTCGATCTCGTCGAGCAGGATGACGCAGTAGCTCTTGCGCCGGACCGCCTCGGTCAGCTGCCCGCCCTCGTCGAAACCGACGTATCCGGGGGGCGCCCCTACCAGACGGCTGACGTTGTGGCGTTCCATGAACTCGCTCATGTCGATCTTGATGAGCGCGTCCTCGGATCCGAACATGAATTCGGCCAGGGCCTTGGCCAGCTCGGTCTTTCCGACACCGGTGGGTCCTAGGAAGACGAACGAGCCGATAGGCCGCTTCGGATCCTTGAGACCGGCACGAGCGCGTCGGACCGCCTTGGAGACGATCTCGATCGCTTCCTGCTGGCCGATGACCCGTTTGTGGAGATCGTCTTCCATGTGGAGCAGCCGCTTCGACTCCTCCTCGGCGATGCGTGTGACCGGGATGCCGGTCCACATCGCGACGACCTGGGCGATCTCTTCCTCGTCCACCTGAGGCTGCTCGTTGGAGATCGAGGCCTGCCACGACGCGCGCAGGTCGTCGACCTTCTGGCGGGCGCCGGCCTCGGACTCGCGCAGCGTGGCGGCATCTTCGTAGGCCTGGGAGTTGATGGCGCTGTCTTTCTCGCGCGTGATGCGGTCCAGATCTTTCTGGGCCTCGCGCAGCGCCGGCGGAGCCGAGGCGTAGCGCAGACGGACCCGGCTGGCCGCCTCGTCGACCAGATCGATCGCCTTGTCGGGCAAATGACGGTCGGTGATGTAGCGGATCGAAAGGTCCACCGCGGCCTTGACCGCCGCGTCGGTGATCACGACCTTGTGGTGTTGCTCGTAGCGTTCGCGGATGCCCATCAGGATCGCGATGGACTGTTCGAGCGTCGGCTCCTCGACCATGACCGGCTGGAAGCGGCGCTCGAGCGCGGCGTCGCGCTCGATGTACTTGCGGTATTCGTCCAGCGTAGTGGCGCCGATGCACTGCAGCTCGCCGCGGCTGAGCGGCGGCTTGAGGATGTTCGCGGCATCGATCGCGCCTTCGGCAGCGCCGGCGCCGACGAGCGTGTGCAGCTCGTCGATGAAGAGGATCGCGTCGTTGGTGCTGCGCAGCTCCTCGATGATCTTCTTGAGCCGCTCCTCGAACTCACCCCGGTACTTGGTGCCGGCCACGAGTGAGCCGATGTCCAGAGTGAGGACGCGCTTGTTGAGGAGGGTTTCGGGAACGTCGCCGTTGACGATGCGATGGGCCAGGCCTTCCGCGATCGCGGTCTTGCCGACTCCCGGTTCGCCGATGAGTGCCGGGTTGTTCTTCGTGCGGCGGCTGAGGATCTGGATGACCCGCTCGATCTCCTTCTCACGCCCGATCACCGGATCGAGCTTGCCCAGCCGTGCCGCCTCAGTCAGGTTGATACCGAGCTGGTCGACGGTCGGCGTCTTGCTGGCGCGCTTGGTTTCCTGGGTCGGACCGGCCGACGAAGACTGCGAGAGAACCCGGATGACCTCGTGGCGGACCTTGTCCAGGCTCACGCCCAACGATTCCAGCACGCCCGCGGCGATGCCCTCGCCTTCACGGACCAGGCCCAGGAGCAGATGCTCGGTTCCGATGTAGTTGTGGCCCAGTCGGCGGGCCTCGTCGATCGCGAGCTCGATGACGCGTTTGGCGCG
>Ga0302322_100005752_pt1 | contig 10905 bp, 8 predicted proteins | sample Fen_T0_2_FD_203757 | JGI IMG/M metagenome (GOLD analysis project Ga0302322, IMG submission 203757) | Peat permafrost microbial communities from Stordalen Mire near Abisko, Sweden - Fen_T0_2 | ecosystem: Environmental > Terrestrial > Soil > Wetlands > Permafrost | place: Sweden: Abisko... | reverse complement strand
TTCGTGTGTCACCAGGACGGTGGTGATGCCGATGCGGCGGATCACCTCGCGCAACTCGCGACGGGTGCGCTCGCGCAGGGTGGGATCGAGGTTGGACAGTGGTTCATCGAGCAGCAGGACGCGCGGCTCCGGCGCAAGGGCCCGCGCAAGCGCGACGCGCTGCTGCTGGCCGCCGGAGAGTTCGCCGATGCGCCGACGCTCGAGGCCGGCGAGGTCCACCTGTTCGAGCGCCTCGGTGACGCGGCGGCGGATCTCATTGGCCGGCGCGCCGATGGCCTCGAGCCCGAACGCCACGTTCTGCCCCACGTCGAGGTGGGGAAAGAGTGCGTAGTGCTGGAACACCATGCCGAAGCGCCGTCGCGCCGCGGGGAGCGCAGTGACATCGACGCCTTCGACGAGCACGCGTCCCGAGTCGGGGTGCTCGAACCCGGCGAGCAATCGAAGGGCGGTCGTCTTGCCGCTGCCGCTGGGTCCGAGCAGGGCCAGCACCTCGCCCCGTGCGAGCGAGAGCGACAGGGCATCGACGGCGAGCTGCTCGCCGAATCGGCGCGTGAGCTGGTCGAGCGCCAGGAAGGAGTCGGCAGCCATCAGTCGTTCGCCTCCAGCCGCTTTCCGGTGCCGCGCACGTGCTGGTCCCAGTAGGCCATCCAGGCGCTGCCGTCGCGCGCGAGCAGGGCCCAGTCCACCGGCGCCACCTTCATGTCACGCATCACGGTATCGAGCCATGCGGGAATTTCATCTCGTGCGAGGTCGGTGCGCGCCGGAATGCGAAACACCTTCTTCGCCGTCAGCACCTGGGCCTCGGTGCTGCCGACAAAATCAATGAACGTCTTCGCGGCATCGGGATGCCGGCTGCCACGGACCAGGCCGATGGCATCCTCGATGACCACGGTGCCACTCGAGGGAAAGACGTAGTTGAACGGCATGCCCTTGGCCCGGCTGATGAGGATATCGGGCAGGTCCCACAGGGTGACCAGCCCTTCCCGCCGCGCCAGCTTCGCATCGAGGATCGCCGGATTCAGTGCATAGGCGCGAGTCTGCCGATCGAGACGCCGGAGCCACGTCATTCCCGCCGCGGTGTCACCGGTGACGTTGATGCTCCGCTCGATGATGAGCCCCCAGATCGCGCGCATCGTGCCACTCGCCATCGGGTCGCGGATGAGGACCTGGTCGTGCCACCGCGACTCCAGCACATCGTCCCAATCCCTCGGCGCCTCGTCCTCGGTGACGGCGTCGCTGTTGTACGCAATGACGGCGGGCGTCCGATAGACACCAAAGTAGAGATCGCCGGGCCCCCATGCGCTGCTGTCGGTGTGCTCGACCCATTCGGGCCGGTAGGGCTGGAGCAGTGAATCCTGAACGCCGCGATCGAAGACCGTCGTGGGCCCGCCGAACCAGACGTCGGCCTGGGGATTGACCCGCTCGAAGCGGAGCCGATCGAGGATCTCCTGGCTGCCGAGATCGAGCCAACGGATATCGATGTCGGGGCGCTTGCGCTCGAACTCCCTTTCCAGCAGGAGCAACTGATCGCGGCCGTGGGGGGAGTAGACGAGGACCGGAGTGCGAGCGTCTTTCCCGCACGCGAGGATTACGAGGCACAACAACAGCGTGAACGGTGAACGGTAAACGGTGAACAGGAACAACCGTTCTGTCGCGCCACCCCGTTCACCGGTCACTGTTTACCGTTCACGCTGTTGAGGGCGAGCAGATTTGCAAAGAGGCGATACGCGCCTGGCACACCCGCGGGCAATTGCCGGAAGAAGCTGAGCCCCGTGTAGACCCACGTGCCCTTCCCCACCTTGGCGATGAGCAGCCCGCCTTCCAGCGACGCCTCACCGGGATCGTGCATTTCCAGCACAGTGCGATACTCGGGCGCCCAGGCGCGCGCGAAATAGAGGCCGCGTTCCTGCACCCAGCCATCCCAGTCGGAGGGGCCGATGCGGTTAGGGACGCGGAGCACTCGCGCAACGGTATCGACGACGGTGACATCGGCCTTCTCGTCGGTGACGCGATCGTGACCGCCAAGCAGGGCCGGCACCGGCGCACCGGCAGCGGGCTGCGCCGTGGTGACGGCGCGATCGGCCGAGCCCGGTGGGCGGCTCGCCACGAATAGCTGATAGGGCGCGAAGTTGCCGAAGAAGAAGCCGTACTGCTGGTACTGGACGATGACGAGACCACCCTTCCGGGCATACTCGAGCAGCGCGTCGTTCTCGTTGACCAGTGATGAATCGGTTTCGAAGGCGCGCGGGCCCACGACGATCGCGTCAAACCGGGTGAGATCAGCAAGCGACAGCGCGGCGCCGTCGATCACCTCGATCGGCACGCCGGCCAGCGCGAGGGCCTCGGGCACCCGGTCGGCGGCGCCGCGGATATAGCCGACGCGCTTCACCGGCGGCAGCACCAGGTCGAGGGCGGTCACGCGTGCCGTCGCCGGCGAGAGGTAACTTCGCGGCCGAATATACGGATAGCTGATGGTGACGCGGCCCTGGCGGTATTGCTCCCCCCGCGCGTCCACAGCCAGCGCACGCACGGCATAGAGCCCCGGCACCAGCCGGGCTGGTGCCCGCACGGTGAATTGAAGTTCCCGGCGTTCCCCCCGGCGGGTCAACGTGAATGATTGCGCGGCCACCGCCGGCCATCCGTCGGGCAGCTCCAGGCTCACCCGACCGGTGGTGCTGTCCTGCGCGCCGTGCAGCAGCGTCACGGTGAAGATGTGCGTCGCACCGCCGGCCAGGCGCCAGGGCAGCTCTGCGGGAGACAGCTTCACGTCCACTCGCGGCGCGATGTCCACCGGCTCACGCACCTCGCCGCGCGCCTGGTCGTTCCAGCGCCAGGTGCCCTCGCGCCACATCCATGCGGCAGTGAGCGGGGCCGTGACCAGGCCCGCGCTTACCTCGGGCGCCTCGAACGGAAGCCCAAAGTCGGCGGGCAGCGCCCCTGACCAGTCGTACATGTCCCCGGGCGGCGCACTGCGCAGGAAGTAGGGTTGCGTGAGTGGCCGGTCAGCTGCGATGCGTCCGGCGTATCGCCATTCCAGGCCCGGCCGCCCGCCGGAGTTGAAGCGGCGCACCTGCGGCTGCATGCGGGCCACCGGGAGCGGCGCGGAGGAGAAGGCCGGACGGAAGCGGTCAAACGTCACGCCGACCGCCTCGAGCACCAGCTCCATCGAGTCACCGGGCGCTACGCGTGAGGTGCTGGCACGGACATCGAGCAGGGTGCCCGAGGCCGCCTGCCATGCATCGGCCAGATGGTTCAGTTGATCGTTGAGCTCGGTGACGGTGCGGCCGGGCCCCCACGGGGCACCAGCCCGTGGTGCGATGATACCGGCGGCGCGCAGCAGCCGGGCCTGGGTCAGCGAATCCACACCACGGCCCTTGCGAAGGGAGTCCACCTGTCCCGCGCGAATGGTGTCGATCAACGCGGCGTAGAACTGCAACTGGAGGCCGGCAGCAATGGGCAACCCGCTCATTGTGGTGTCGAGTCCGGACCAGAGCCCGAATGCCCCCTTCCGTGTCCGGTCGTTCACCAGGGCGAGGCGCACGACGCTTGGGCCGATGGTCTGCAGCTGTCCCATGTCCTGGGAGCGGTGCAGGCTGCGACTGGCCATCGCGATCTGGTGGTAGGTCTTCCCTACTGCCTCGTCGACCCCGGCACCGTCGATCGTCAGCGTGGTGCCCGCAGTGTCGAATTGCGTGCTCCGATAGAGCTTGAGTGGCATCCAGGGATCGAGGCCCTCGAGGGTCTTCAGTTCAGGGAAGACGCTGGCGTCCCCCGCCACGCGGAATGCCTCGGCCGCTGCCCATCCGGCGGCCTGGTGCTGCCCATGACCATCGCGCGGCGTGCCGCTGAAGATCGACACGATGATCTGGGGCCGGAACCGCCGCACCACGCGCACGACATCCTTGAGGACGCTGTCGCGCGGCCAGTGGGCCCACGTGTCCTCGAGGTTCTTCGAGAACCCGAAGTCATAGGCACGCGTGAAGTACTGGCCTGCGCCGTCGAGGCGACGGGCCGCCAGCAATTCCTCGGTGCGCAACATGCCGAGCGCCAGCCCGAGCTCGGAGCCCACAAGGTTCTGGCCGCCCTCACCCCGATTCAGCGAGAGATACGCCGCCTCGGCGCCCTCACCGCGCGCAAGGATGGTGAGCAGTTCGGTGTTCTCGTCGTCGGGATGCGCACCGATGACGAGGACCCGCTTGTACTGACCGAGGAAGCGGAGCGCCTGCGCCAATGCCACCACCCCGCCGGTCGTCGGCGGCCCAAGCTGGGCCTCCGCCGCCACCGGCGAGGTGAACAGGGCAAGACAGATGATGCGGCGGACCAGGTGGCGCAGACGTCCTCGCTGGGAGCGGAGCGCCGGGAAGCTAACGGGGGCGGGCGAAAGGCGCGGCGGCCTCAGCGCACCGGTGCAGCGCCCAGCGGCGTCTGCCGCATGGATTCCCGGAGGTCGGGGTGATGGCGCCAGAGGTAGTAGCCGATGGCGATCGCAGCCAGGGTGTTGGCGATGAGCACGCTGGAGAGCGGGAACAATGATCGCGTCTCCTCGCGGAAGACCAGCAGCACCACACAGAAGAACAGCTCGAAGGCGAGGAACACCTGCAGCAGCGCGTAGCGCACAAAATGGTTCTTCACCGACCAGCGAATGAGGTGCGCGAGTGCCATGCCGAGCAGGAGGAAGACAAACACATGCGCGGCGGTGTAGAGGATGATCCCGGCGAAATCGAGCTGGTCCACATCGGGCGATGACTTGCCCATCAGGAGCACCTGACCGAGGATGCTTGGCGTACGGAGGGGATGCCCAGCGATGACGTCCCGTATGAGAAACCAGAGCGCAACCACACCAGCCCCAATGAGACCTACCCAGGTCCCTTCCTCCCCCACCGGTTCCTCGTGCTCGACAATCGGTGCAGCCACGCAGCCCTCCCTCGTCGGAGCTTCTCCTACAATACCGCTCCCAATTGACGAGTCAAGAGAAGCGAGGCCGCGCTACACCCTTTCCGCGTACCAGGCGCAATGAAGGCCTCTTGAGCTTGCTGCCCTGCAGGAAGGCGACGACGAAGGTTCCCGTCGCGAGACCAACCAGCCCGGCTCCCGTCCGGAGCGCGATGCCGTTCAGCAGCAGGAGCATGCCCAGCGAAAGGAAGATGGTGCCGAAGCCGCGTACGATTTCATCGCGATTGCGCCACCCGGTCCGTCGGCCCCACGCCCAGGCGCCGAGGAGTCCCATCGCGCCCACGAGGAGGATGACATACCAGGCGAATATCCAGAAGCGCAGACCAAGGATCTGGGTCTGCCCAACAGCGGCCACGGAAGCATCCATGGGCCTGCTCCTGAAAATGACATGGGACTGTTACGGGGATGGGACAACACATTTTAAAGGAGTGCAGGAAATTGCACCAGCCCCTACCCCTCTCCCCGGGCCTTACGGCAGCGGTCGCAGGGGCACCAGTCAAGGAGCTTTTCGAAGGTATAAATGCCCGTTCCGTGGCCGTCACTCCAGTTGACCTTGAGCCCGTAAGTCCCTACGAGACCAACTGATAGGGGTCGGATGTCCGTCGGCACTGACTCCGGCTGCAGGAGTGGGCGGCCACTCATTTCCTCCACGCACTCGGCGCAGGGACAGGACAGGCGGAGGCGCCTCGCCTCAAAGAGCGCCGCGTGGCCGGACTGGTCCCACTCCAGAAGGAGGCCGTCGTCGCGGCGGGTGATCCGATACGGCATGACGGGCTGCTTCACGGTCATTCTCCAGAGCGCGAAGGGCATCGCGTGCGGGTGTTATCTTCGGAGACTCAGTCGGTAGTACGACATCCACGCCCGGCGCAGGCTTTCCGATGAGCCCCATTCCAAATCCGTTCGGTTCTCGCGGCACCCTCACGGTGGACGGCCAGGAGGCGGCCATCTACCGGTTGCCGGAGCTGGAGAAGCAGGGGCTGGGCCGGCTCGACCGGCTGCCCTTCTCGATCCGCATCCTGCTCGAGAACGCGCTGCGCTTCGCCGGGCACGGAATCGTAACGGAGCAGCATGTCAGGGACATCATGGCGTGGAAGGCGGTGGACCCGTCACGCGGTGAGATCCCGCTCATGCCGGCGCGGGTGGTCCTGCAGGACTTCACCGGTGTTCCCTGCGTGGTGGACCTGGCGGCGATGCGTGATGCCGTCGTGCGCATGAAGGGGGATCCCAACCGGATCAACCCGCTCGTGCCCTGCGACCTCGTGATCGACCACTCGGTGCAGGTGGATTACTTCGGCAGCGATCGCGCCCTCGCGCTCAACGTGGCGCTCGAGTACGACCGGAATCGCGAGCGGTACCAGCTGCTCAAGTTCGCGCAACGCGCGTTCGAGAACTTCCGCGCCGTCCCCCCGGGCACCGGCATCGTGCACCAGGTGAACCTCGAGTACCTGGCGCCGCTGGTGCAGGTGCGCGAACAGCATGGCGCGCTCACGGCGTATCCCGACAGCTGTGTCGGCACCGACTCGCATACCACCATGATCAACGGCCTTGGCGTGCTGGGCTGGGGCGTGGGCGGCATCGAGGCGGAGGCGGTGATGCTGGGCCAGCCGTACTTCATGCTCATTCCCGACGTGATCGGCATGAGGCTGACGGGCGAGCTGCCGCTGGGCACGACCGCCACCGACCTGGTACTCACCGCCACGCAGATGCTGCGCAAGAAGGGCGTGGTGGACAAGTTCGTCGAGTTCTACGGCCCCGGCCTTTCGAGCCTTGGCCTGGCCGACCGTGCCACGATCGCAAACATGGCACCGGAGTACGGCGCCACAATGGGCTTCTTCCCGGTCGACGCCGAGACGATCCGCTACCTCGAGCGCACCGGGCGCGACGCGCACACGGTGAAGATGGCGGAGGCGTACTACAAGGCGCAGGGACTGTTCCGCACCGATGCGACGCCCGACCCCGAGTTCACGGCAACGCTCGACCTCGACCTGTCCACGGTGAAGTCGAGCATGGCGGGCCCCAAGCGTCCGCAGGATCTGGTGCCGCTCGACACGCTCAAGCGCAATTTTTACGTCAACCTGCCATCGCTGATGAGCCCGAAGACGCCGGCAGCGCGACGCGAGGTGGCGGAAGCGGCGTACTCCCGCTGGATCGGCGAAGGCGGCGGCAACGTGATGCTCGGTCATCCGGAGACGGCGGTCGAGGACCTGCCGCCGCAGGTCGAGTGCGAGCAGGATGGCGAGCGGTTCCATCTCCGTGATGGCTCGGTGGTCATTGCGGCGATCACGAGCTGCACCAACACCTCCAATCCCTCGGTGATGATCGGCGCCGGACTGCTGGCGAAGAAGGCGATCGCGAAGGGACTCCGCACGAAGCCGTGGGTGAAAACGAGCCTGGCCCCCGGGTCGCGCGTGGTCACGGGATACCTCGAGGGTTCGGGGCTGCAACCGCACCTCGACACGCTCGGCTTCCAGACGGTGGGATACGGCTGCACCACATGCATCGGGAACAGCGGCCCGCTCCCCGAGGCTATTGGCAAGGCCATCGAGGATCACGGCCTGGTGGCGGCGGCGGTGCTGAGCGGCAACCGGAACTTCGAGGCACGGGTGCATCCGTCGGTGCGGGCCAACTATCTCGCATCGCCGCTGCTCGTGGTCGCCTTCGCCCTGGCAGGGCGCATTGACCTCGATGTGGAGACGGAGCCGCTCGGTACCGGCAAGGATGGGGCGCCGGTGTTCCTGCGCGATATCTGGCCGAGTGCACAGGAGATCAAGGACACGATGGCGGCGGCACTCAAGCCGGCGCTGTTCACCAGCCGGTACGGCAAGGTGTTCGACGGCGACGAGGCGTGGCAGGCGCTGCCCGTGCCCACCGGGAGCCGCTACGCCTGGGACAAGAACTCCACGTATGTGCAGGAACCCCCGTTCTTCCAGAACCTGAGCCCCGAGCCGAGTCCCCTGGCAGACATCAGCGGGGCGCGCGTGCTGGCGGTGCTGGGCGATTCCGTGACCACCGATCATATCTCCCCGGCCGGATCGATCCCGAAGAACGGGCCCGCCGCGCGGTACCTGCTGGAACATGGCGTCGCCCAGGAAAACTGGAACACTTTCGGGTCGCGGCGGGGTAATCACGAGGTCATGATGCGGGGCACGTTTGGCAACGTGCGCATCAAGAACGCCCTGGTGCCCGATCGTGAAGGCAACTGGACGGTGCACTTCGGCAGTAGCGAAGTGATGTCCATCTACGACGCCGCCATGAAGTACATCGCCGGCAACACTCCGCTCGTGCTCCTGGTGGGCAAGGAATACGGCACCGGATCGAGCCGCGACTGGGCCGCCAAGGGCACGGCGCTGCTGGGGGTGAAGGCCGTGATCGCCGAAAGTTACGAACGCATCCATCGCGGCAACCTGGTGGGGATGGGCGTGCTTCCGCTGGGCTATGAGCCGGGTGTGACGCGTCAGTCACTCGGCCTCACCGGCCAGGAAACGTTCAGCATCAGCGGCATCGCATCGGGACTGAGCGCTGGGGGCAGGGTGTCCGTGACGGCGCGCGACGAGTCGGGCAAGGAGACCAGGTTCCAGGCGGTGGTGCGACTCAACTCGCCAGTGGAGGTCGATTATTTGCGTCACGGCGGCATCCTGCAGCGTGTGCTGCGACAGTTCGCCGGGGAAGCCACATGACGTCATGATCCGGGGGCTCATCTTCTCGGATGTGGACGGCACCTTCCTCGATGAGGCAGGTGCCGTCCCGTTTGAGGATCAGTGGCTCGAGGAAATCGCTGGACGCTGGCGGGTGATCTTCGCGTCCAGTCGCACCGCGACCGACCTCATGGCGCTGCAGGAGCGCGTGGGATGGCGGGACTGGGCGATCGCGGAGGATGGCAGCGTCCTCGTGGCGCCCTCGGGTGAAGAAGAGGTCCTGGGCATCGGGCGCGACGAAATCGAGGCGCGTGCGCGTCGCGTGGGCGCCTGGGCGCAGATCGCCGAGCTCCTTCCGGTCACCACGGGGCTCCGGGCAGCGAGTGTGCTGCTGCCGCGCCTTGTGGCCGAGGACGAGGAGTTCGCGGAATTCCGGGAGCGGATCGTGTCGGCCGATCTTCGGTGTTCGGCCGGCGGACGGTGGGCTACACTCACGGGCGGGTCGAGCAAGGGCCAGGCGGCGGGCGCGCTCATGGCGCGCCTCGGTGCCAGCGGTGCGATCGCAGTGGGCAACGACGCGAATGACGAGTCGCTCTTCCGCAGTGTGACGCACCCGTTCGTCATCCGGAACCATGATGGGCACCATCCGCGTCTCGCCGCAATTCCGGGCGTGACCCTGTTGCAGTCACCCGGCCCGCTGGGCTGGAAGGAGATGATTGGCGCTCTTCAACCGCGCTGATTTTCCACGGAGGTTCGATGTCCGCACCACGATGGACCATTACGGCCCTCACCATTCCGGGTCGCGAGAACTACCTGCAGCAGCTGATCCAGTCGCTCGAGGCCACCGTGATCCCGGGCGGGGCACGCCTGGTAATCGTGTACAACCGCGCGATCCGGGACGAGCTGGCCGATGTCGAGCGCACCATCCGCTCCTGGGCGTCGAGTCTCGAGGTCGAGGTTCACTTCAACAACGGCGACCCGACGATCAGCGGCGGCCGCAACTACCAGCTCAACCTGGTGAAGAGCCCGCTGGTCTGCTTCGTGGACGACGATATCACGGTGCACGGTGATGCGTTCCTGACGATCGAGGCGGCGATGCAGCGGGTGCCGGCCGGACTGATGGGCCTTCGGTCGTACCGGGAGGATACCGACGAGCAGTTCAAGCCCCGCGACAGCACGCCGCACGTCATTACGCCGGAGTTCCGCTACCAGCCCGTGCAAGGGATGCTGGTGGCGAGCTACACAAACCTGCTGCGTGACGTGGGTGGGTTCAACCCGCGGCGCCGCTTCTGGGGCGAGTGGACCGAGCTCAACCTGCGCATGTGGCGGTCGGGGTTTCCCACCGGGCACGTGATGACGGGCGGCTACCTGCGGCACTGGGAGAAGGCGCCCGATTCGCCCACGCGCAACATGGACGGCCGCGCGAGGCACGTGCTGTGGGGACTGATCTGCACCGCACTGGAGTACGACGCGGTGGACATGAGCCAGGCTACTGAGACGTTCTGGCGCCTGGTGCAGGAACGCTACCTGGCCTACAGCTTCGGCGACGAGCTGTCGCACCAGGAACTGCTGCGGGCCACACTCGAGCTGGTGCCCGACCTGTCGGCGGAGTGGGCGGCGATCACCGCATTCCGGGACGTGGTGGCATCGCACCCGTTCGACTTCAAGCCGTTCCAGCCACTCACCGAGGAAGACCTGCAGCGCGTGCTGCCGTCGGCGCGCCGGATGCTGCGCCGCTATCGCTGGACGGCGTGGCCCAGGCGCACCGCAGCTCGCAAGCTCGGGGCGGTGATCGGCAAACTGCTGGTGCGGCCGCCAAGACCGCTGGCGCTCAAGCCCGAGGAACCGGGATGAAAAAAAGCGGGGGCATCCAGTGAATGCCCCCGCTCGTGATTCACGCGCTTCGTACTAGGCGACCAGGTCCTTCAGCCGGTCGCCGGTTTCGCCCTCGCGCAGCCGGAGCAGCGCCCGGTCGCGCAGCTGGCGGATCCGCTCGCGGGTAACGCCCATCATTCGACCGATCTCTTCCAGCGTGCGGCTGTTGCCGTCATCCAGACCGAAGTAGAGTCGGAGCACCTTCGCATCGCGCGGAGGCAGCGTAGCGAGCGCCAGTTCGATATCGTGCGTCTGGCTGTTCTGCATGGCCGCGGTATCCGTGCCCTCGGCGTCCGCCGAGGCAAACCGCTCCATACGCTCGTTGCCATCGCCATCGCGGGTGGGGTGGTCGAGCCGGACCGCCTCAGTGTTCAGGGCGGAGAGGCTGCGCACCGCTTCCACGGTCAGGCCGGTTGCACGCGCCAACTCCTCGGTGGTCGGC
>Ga0302322_100005751_pt1 | contig 10905 bp, 9 predicted proteins | sample Fen_T0_2_FD_203757 | JGI IMG/M metagenome (GOLD analysis project Ga0302322, IMG submission 203757) | Peat permafrost microbial communities from Stordalen Mire near Abisko, Sweden - Fen_T0_2 | ecosystem: Environmental > Terrestrial > Soil > Wetlands > Permafrost | place: Sweden: Abisko... | reverse complement strand
CGCAGGTGCCCGATCACGCGCTTGACGTCCGCCACGGTGCCGACCTCGGCAACCGGGAGCACGGTCTCGAGGGCCGCCCTGCGCGCCAGGTCGCGCTCAGCCGCGGGGAGTGCTCGCCCTGAGCGCGCCCCGGATCCCGACGGTCATCTCCCGGACCGCGTCCGTCGACACTCGGCCGTCGAGCCACGACTCCCCCACGACGGCGAAGTCGCCGCGCAGGTCCCGGGCGCGTGCGATGGTCGCGGACGCCGACTGCTTCGACATCCCCGCCTCGGCCTGCAGGAACCGCGACGTCGACGCGTACTTCCCCGCGATCAGCGTCCCTGTCGCCCGGCCACCCGCCGCATCGACCTGACCCGCCACCGCCGTCAGTGCAGCGGTTCCGGCACTGACGGACGAGGCGAGCGAGGTCGCGAACCCGGCGAGCGCGTCACCGGGGATCGCGGCGACCTCGGCCGCGAGCGCCGGATCGGCGAGCACCGCGGTGACCTGCGCACCGAGCTCGCCGAAGTACTCGACCAGCGCAGCGAACCGCGACCCGGTAGACCCGGTCGGCTGCGCCACGATCGAACACATACGAGCAGACTAGACAGGGGGTCTGACAGTCCGACCCCTCCCAGACCCGTTGATGCACAACCGATTTCAGCCGTCAGCGAAAGTCACGGACGCGGTCGGCAAACACTCCCGGACTGCTAGAGCCCCATGTCCTTGGCGATGATCATCTTCATGACCTCGGACGTGCCGCCGTAGATGCGGTTGACGCGGTTGTCGGCGTAGAGGCGCGCGATCGGGTACTCGTTGATGAAGCCGTAGCCACCGTGCAGCTGCAGGCACCGGTCGATCACGCGGTGCGCGACCTCCGTGCAGAACAGCTTGGCCGACGCCGCCTCCGCCGCCGTGAGCTCGCCCGCGTCGAGCGCCTCGAGCGCGCGGTCGGAGACCGCCTGCGCGGCGTCGACCTCGGCTTGGCAGGCCGCGAGCTCGAACTTGGTGTTCTGGAAGTGGGCGACCGGCTGGCCGAACACCATGCGCTGCTGGGTGTACTCCTTCGTGAATTGCACCGCCGCAGCCGCTTGCGCGTAGGCGCCGATCGCGATCGAGAGCCGCTCCTGCGGGAGGTTCTGCCCGAGGTAGGAGAAGCCCTTGTCCTGCTCACCGAGCAGGTTCTCGACAGGCACCCGGACGTCGGAGAACGACAGCTCGGCGGTGTCGGAGGTCTTGAGGCCGAGCTTGTCGAGCTTGCGGCCGACGGCGTATCCGTCCGACGCGGTGTCGACCACGAGGAGGGAGATGCCGAAGCGCCGGTCGGTCTCCGACTGCGGCGAGGTGCGTGCGCAGACGATGACACGGTCGGCGTGGACGCCGCCGGTGATGAACGTCTTGGCACCGTTGAGCACGTAGTGGCTGCCGTCGTCGGCCAGCTTCGCCGAGGTGCGCATCCCCGCGAGGTCGGAACCGGTCCCGGGCTCCGTCATCGCGATCGCCCACATCTGCTCACCGGTGACGAACGGCGGCAGCCAGCGCTGCTTCTGCTCCTCCGTGCCCAGCGAGAGGATGTAGGGCAGGCACAGCGCCGTGTGGACGCCGGACCCGCCGAAGCTGACGGCCGCGCTCGTGACCTCCTCGGTCATGATGGCCGTGTACTTGAAGGATGTCAGGCCGGCGCCGCCGTACTCCTCGGGCACCTCGATGCCGAACATGCCCAGCTCGCCGAGCTTGGTGTAGAGCTCGCGCGGCACGAGGCCCGCGGCGTACCACTCGTCGTAGTGGGGGGTGACCTCCTTGGCGATGAAGTCGCGCAGGATGAGGCGGAACGCCTCGTGGTCCTCGTTGAACGTCGTACGGCGCATGGTGTCCTCTCCCTCGTTACTCACGGGTAACCATGCCAGCCCGGGGGCCGCCGCGCATCCTCGGGGTCCCTCCCGGGAGGTGACGAGCTGCGGCGATCACCGTGACGGCCCAAGGGAGCCGTTTCCCGCACGCGGACGCTCAGGTCGGACCACGATGGACTCGTCAGTCACCCACAGGAGGTCCTCATGAGCGTGTATCGGGTCATCGACGTCATCGGCACGAGCCCGACGTCCTGGGAGGAGGCAGCAGCGGAGGCGATCAGCACGGCAGCGGGCTCGCTGCGTGACCTCAGGGTCGCCGAAGTGACGAAGCAGGACATCGTCGTCGGAGATGCCGGCGAGCTCGTCTATCGGACGAAGATCCAGCTGTCCTTCAAGTACGAGGAGGAGTAGCGGGAGAGCACGAGTCACTCCTCGTGCTCTGCGCCTCCTTGACCGCCGAGGCCCGCCCTAGCGGCGCGCTCGGCGGTGGCCCGGGGTCGCCGAGTGTCGCTAGGGCGACCTGCGGCGACCCCGCGGACCGGACGCACGGCACAATGGCGGCGCACCCGAACCTGACACGAGGAGAACCACCCATGAGCATCCGTCTGGGCGACATCGCGCCCGACTTCACCGCGGAGTCCACCGAGGGCACGATCAGCTTCCACGACTGGAAGGCCGGTTCCTGGGCCGTCTTCTTCAGCCACCCGGCCGACTTCACGCCCGTGTGCACCACCGAGCTCGGCCGCACGTCGGCCCTCAAGGACGAGTTCGACGCGCGCGGCGTGAAGGCCATCGCCATCTCGGTCGACCCGCTCGAGTCGCACCAGGGCTGGGCCGGCGACATCGGCGACGTCGGCGGCACCGACCTCAACTTCCCGATCGTCGCGGACCCCACCAGGGCCGTCTCCGAGCTCTACGACATGATCCACCCGGGCGAGGGCGACACCTCGACGGTCCGCTCGGTCTTCATCATCGACCCGGCGAACAAGGTCCGCCTGACCCTGACCTACCCGAAGTCCGTGGGCCGCAACTTCGACGAGATCCTGCGCGTGATCGACGCGCTGCAGCTCACCGACCTCGCCCCTGTCTCGACCCCGGTCGACTGGGTCCCCGGCGGCCGCGTCATCGTCTCCCCCGCGATCTCGACCGAGGACGCCAAGGCGCGCTTCGGTGACGTCGAGGAGGTCAAGCCCTATTTGCGCTGGACCCCCCAGCCGTCGGTGTAGCACCCCGCGATCGGAGGACGGCCGGGGCAGCGCGAGCGATCGCGCGGCCCCGGCCGTCTGGCGTCTCAGAGTCCCCGGGCGTGGGCAGGCAGATCAGGAGAAGACGGCCTGGCGGAACTCCTCGCGCTGCTCGCACGCGGCCTTGATCCGGGCCAGCTGCTCCTCGGAGCACTCGAGGTCGTAGACGTCGCGGATGAAGTCCGGCAGGTCCGGCCGGTAGTCGTGCGCCCAGGCTCGGTAGGCGCCTGGGATCTGCGCGTTCTTCATGTCGACGAGCGACTGGAAGAACGTCGTCACGGGACGCCAGCGCATCGACGCCGGGATGCCGCGCGGTGAACGGTCCGGAACCTCCTCCTCGACCGGTCGGTCCGGACCCAGCCACCCTGGGCGCCGCGTGAGGATGTCGGAGTTGAACTTCGTGACGCCGTCGTTGTCGTGGCTCAGCAGGACGAACCTCGTGCGGGCGCGCGCCGCGTCGCCGAGCGCCACGAACTGCTCGTAGTCGTTGACGACGGCGACGAGCGACTTGTTCACGCCCACCCGGTCCGGACCGGTGACCTCCTTCATCCAGCCGCTGCTGGCCGGGGTCCCGATCCACAGCGCCCGGTCGATGCCGAGCGCCTCGGGACCCAGGGTGCCCCAGCCCTGGAACGGTGCCTGGCTGGTGTGCGCCCCGAGGGACTCGCCGAAGACGACTACCTTCGGTCGGCGCTCCGGTGGCATCAGCCGGACCCGCTCGAGGATCTGCAGCCAGAGCAGGCGGTTCTGCTCCTTGGCCTGGCCGATCTTCCCCAGCGAGAGCGGTGACGGGCGCTTGGAGTACTGCAGCGTCACCGTCGCAATGTCGCCCCGGGTGAGGTAGTGCGCGGACGACGTCGCCACGTAGTTGACGTAGCCGGTCCCAGTCGGCGAGATCAGCATGATCAAGGACCGCGACCACGAGTCGGTGCGATCCATCTCCGCGAGCGCGAGGTCGACCCGCTCCGTCGCACTCGCGGCGCTGTCGAGCCCGACGAAGATCGCGATCGGCGTGGCCTTGGCGGGCTCCTGCATCACCGTCGAGATCGACAGCTCGGGCCGAGCCTTCCCGACCACCTCAGCCGGGCGGTCGACGAGCGGCTCCGGACGCACGATCGCCACGACGTGCCGGCGCCCCTCGCGGCCCATCGTGTCCCAGGCGACGAGGCTCGACGGGTCGCCGCTGACGGTCGGCCCGGTCCATAGGCCGGGAGCGGACTCGTCCATGCCCTCGTCGAACTTCGACGTCCCCGCCTCGATGCCGCGCATGCCCCGGGTCCACACGGCGTGCGTGCCCGCGACGACCGCGCCCGCGGCCACGAGGTGCCCAGCCCGTCGCCACGTCGTCTCCGACCCGGGGAGGACCCGGCTGCCCACCGAGCCGAGCAGCCGGGCGAGCCGGCTCTCACCGATCGTCAGACCGCTCAGCGCCAGGACGACGCCGGCACCGGCCGCGAGCCCCAGCAGCGGGTTCGACCGTGCCGGGTCCGCGCGGTGGTCGGGCGGGGTGTCGCGCTGGAGGATCCGCTCGATGACCGCCGACGTCGCGAGGCCGACCGGGATCCCGATCGGGAGGCGCGCGATCCGGCCGTCGGCCCCGAGCCGGGTGTCCAGACCGCGCTGCATGGCGACCGTCCCGGCGAGGATCGTGGCGCCGAGCCCGGTGAGCCCGAACCGCCAGCCCGCCTGGCGGGCCACGGCCCGCGCGGTCGGCTCGTGGTCGCGGGCGTCGATGAGCGCGACCACGCCGAACCCGACGGGGACGGCCGCGATGTCGAGCAGCAGCGTCGCCGCGAGCGCTCGCCGCTCGAGGGACCACGAGTCGGGGAACGGGAGAACGGTCGAGACAGCGGTCCCGGCAGTGTCGATGATGTCCTGCGCCAGCACCGTGAGCAGGAAGTGCGACCCGGTCGCCAGGCCCGTGATCAGGCCCTGGTCCTTCCACGACCGCTCGGACAGCGACCGGGTGAACGTCGTCGGCACGACCCCCGCCGCCACGACGATGCCCACCTGCTGCCCGCGTCCGAGGATCTCGCGTGTGGCCATGTGCCCTCCGGCGTCTCGGCCTGCGTCGCTCCGCTCCCGCAGGACCCTGTCCGCCAAGCCTTCCGGGTCGCGGGCCGGGAGGGATCCACCGATCCGGATGACTTCAGAGGGCACCCTCACCTGCCCTCCCGCGCCGTGCCAGGATGTTGCCTCGACGTGCCCAGGGGACGAGGGGAGGGCCCGATGACGCTCCCGTCGCGATCCGACGACGCACTCGTCCTGCTGGGGGCACCTTCGGGCGCGATGTCGGTGCCTCGCAGCGCCCTCCTCGACCGGCTGTCGCTCGAGGCCGGGGCGACGGTGATCGTCCTGAGCGGACCCGCCGGCGCCGGCAAGACGACCCTGGCGCAGCAGTGGGCGGCCGTCGATCCCCGCGTGCACCACCATGTGCGGCTCGCCGCGCACCTCGACGACCCCGCCGCGCTCGCCGAGGTCGTGCTCGCGGCGCTCGAGGCGATCGGCCCTCGCGAGCCGCTCGCCCGGGCGTCCGTGACCGCCCAGGAGCCGACGTACTCCTCGGTCGTCCTGCCGGGGCTCGCCACCCTGGCGGCAAGCCGGGCGACGCCGTACGCCCTGGTGCTCGACGACGTGCATCTGCTGCACCACCCCGACTGCGTACGCCTGCTGCGGACGCTCGCGGACGCGGTCCCGAGTGGTTCCTCGGTGGTGCTGCTGTCGCGGGAGTCCACCCCCACCTGGGTCGCGAGGCTGCGAGCCGACGGCCGCCTGCTCGAGCTCACCACCGACGACCTCGCGTTCGACGCCGACGAGCTCGAGGCCCTCCTCGTCTCGCAGGGCATCGGCCTGCGCCCGACGGACCGCGACGCGCTGCTGCACCGCACGGAGGGCTGGGCCGTGGCGCTCTACCTCGAGGCGCTGGCGCTGCGCCAGTCACGAACGGTCGTGCCGCAGCAGGGCGGGCAGAGGGAGGTCGGCGACCTCGGCTTCGCGCGCGACTACATCGAGTCGGAGATCCTCGACCCGCTCCCCCGCGAGACCCTCGACTTCCTGCTGCGCACGTCGATCCTCGACGACATCGCGCCTGCAGCCTGCGACGCCGTGCTCGGTCGCAAGGACTCGGCCGGCGTCCTCGACGGCCTGCGCAGGAGCACCCCGCTGGTCACCTCGCTGGGCGCGGAGGGCACGGCCTACCGCTACCACCACCTGCTGCATGAGACCCTGCGGTCCGTGCTCACCACGACCTGCGACGCCGACACGCTCTCGGCCCTGCACGCCCGGGCGGCGCAGTGGTACGCGGGACACGGTGACATCGACTCCGCGGTCCGACACTCGCGTCTGGCCGGCGACGCCGACGCCACCGCGGCGCTCATCTGGCCGCACGTCGTCTTCTCCGTCGCCTCGGGTCGGCCGGACCGCCTGGCACGCTGGTTGGACGACCTGGGTCCCCAGGTCGCAGCCACCAACCGCTGGCTGAGCATGGCGGCAGCGTGGTCGGCCCTGCAGTCCGCCGACCGCGACTCCATGCGGCACTGGATCCTCCGCTCGGAGACCCATGCGGGTCGCGGCTGGCGCGACCGGGTGGCGGTCGACGACTATGCGGCCTCGCTCGCCACGCTCACAGCCATCGAGGGCCAGGTCACCCTGCGGGACGGCGCCGAGCTCAGCGGCGGAGCCCTCGACGGCCTCGACCCCGACGACCCGTGGCGTGCGGTCGCGGCGTTCATCGGGGCGGTGTGCCTGACCCTGCTCCGCGACCCTGCGGCGCTGCCGTTGCTGCTCGAGGCGCAGCGCCTCGCGCGCGCGCTGGGAGTCCAGCTGCTCGAGGCGGACTCCCTCGCGTGGCGCGGCATCCTGTCGCTCCTGGCCGGTGACGTCACCGGCGGAGTGGCGTTGATCTCCGAGTCGACCGCGCTCGTCGAGGAGCACAACCTCGAACGGTTCGTGACGTCGGCGAACTCCTTCACGGCGCAGTCGCTGGCCGACTCGCTGCGCGGTGATCGCGACCGGGCGGCCGTGGCCCTCGCCACCGCACGCCGGCTCACGGTCGCAGGAGACGGAATCGCCCGGTGGTTCCATGTGTGCGGACGACTGGTCCAGGCCCGGGCCGCGCTGAACCTCGGCGACGGTGAGCTCGCCAGGCTCCTGCTGTCCGAGGCGCGGTCGTACATGACGGACGATCTCGCGGAGTCGGCCGCCCAGGACATGCTCGACGCGACCGAGGCGGTGCTCGCGTCCTCCATGCTGCAGTCGACGAACGTCGTTCCGCTGACTGCGGCGGAGATGCGCGTGCTCCAGTTCCTCCCGAGCCACCTCACGTTCCCGCAGATCGGCGAGCACCTGTTCCTCTCGGCCAACACCGTGAAGACGCACGCGCTCTCGATCTACCGCAAGCTCGGTGCCACCTCACGCAACGAGGCCGTCACCCGCGCCCAGGCACTCAGCCTGGTCGAGGCACCGATGCGCGCCTGACCGGCTGCGGCACTCCAGCCGGCAGCGGGCACCTGCATCGGTGGCACGGCCGACGTCGCCGACCACTTCCCGCCCGTCTTCGCGAGCTGCTTGCCGAAGTCCGCGAGGCAGGTGCCGGACAGGAACTCCTCGACCGTGCAGTTCTGGCCCTGAGGTGCCGAGAGACCCATGCCGTTGAACTGCGTCACCTGGGCGCTGGGCGGGTCCTGGGGAAGGGGCAGCGTCGGCGTCGCCGACTGCGGGCACGGCGCTCCCTGAGTCGCCTGGTTCGCGCTCAGGGCGTTGGCCCAGGTCTTGTTCTGCCCCTTCTCGCGGATGACCGTGAGGTTCGGGGCGACGGCGCTCTGGATACCGCTCTTGAGCAGGTTCCAGCCGTTGGCCTTCGCCACTGCGGCGATCTTGTCGACCTGCTGCGAGGTCGCCGACTGCGGCCACAGCACCACCGTGGCGCTTCCGTCGGGAGCGGCCTTGATCTGGGTGTTGCCGATCTGCGAGTTGTCGTTGGTGCCGTATGCGTCGAGCTGCTTCGTCGCTCCGTAGACGACGACGCTGTAGAACTGCACCTGGTAGTCGCTCGACTTGTTGACCGTGTCGGCCGTGGCTCCGGTGTAGTCCGGGAAGGTCGGCACCTGCGGGATGTGCACCAAGGAGACGACGTCGTTCGGCAGGTTGGCCATCACGTAGCCTCCGCACTTGTCCGGAGGGTTCCCCGGAGCAGGTGCCGACTGCACGTCGGCGTATGGGGAGCTGCCGGCGACGTTGCGGTAGAATTGCACCTCACTCGCCACCGGTGACGGCGGGAACTCCTTGCCGAAGCTGCCGCCGCCGGACCCGGTCTGCGCGAGGAAGTGCGGGATGTCGGCCAGTTCCTGCTCGGTCGGCACGGGGGCGTCCTTGAACGTGATGATGGGCGAGTTCGTCGAGGCGTGCCATGAGTCGGAGGGCTTCGCCGCCGCCGTCGACAGCCGCCGTACGCCGTATCCGGTGTCCGTCATGTGGGGCGCGCTCGACCCGATCCTGTGGCTGCGGCGCCAGGGCATGTCCGTGCTCCGCGCGACGGGTCTCGCATCGATGACTGTCGTTGCGGGGAAGCACTACCTGCAGGAGGACAACGCGCATGCCGTGGCCGAGCTGGTCGCCGCGACCGCGTCCCGAGCATCCGGCTCCGGTTGATCGCGATGTCGGCAGACATGCACCCGTGGCGCGCGAGCCAGCTCACGAGGGACGACATTTTCGTCCTGGTCGCGCGCGGCGCGATCGCCGAGGAGGCGATCCTCGACCTCGTGGACCTCGCGCCGTCGACCATCCGGGTCTCGTGGACGCAGGACCGCGGCGTCACCTACCTCAGCACCGGGGAGTTCCTCGACCTCTGGTGCACGCAGCATCGGCCCTCGACGCGCGCCACCCTGGGCCTGCTCCAGGTCACCCGGGCAGCCGGCGAACCCGTGCCGCTCCAGGTGCGCGAGCCGCGCATCGTCGGCTCGGGGCTGCGCTGGACCGTGACAGCGACCGGCTCGCGGCTCCCGCACTCGTCGGGTTCCTGCGTGCTCGTGCTCAACCCACCGCAGGACCCGACCCTGTGACGACGTCGCCGATCTGGGCCCTCCGTCAGGCGTCGGCCGTGCTCCGGTGGAACGCGTCGAGGGCATCGCTGAGGTTGGCGAACGTGCGGTCGTCCGGGATGCGCGGGCGCAGACCGTAGATCTGCAACGTGTCCAGCAGGCCCGAGTCGGCGCGCGCGAGCGCCAGCACCACGCCCCGGGCTTCGAGGTAGTCGAGCAGGCCGCCGAGCGAGATGCCCGCGGAGTAGTCGACGTCGTCGAGCGTGGAGGCGTCGAGGACCAGCCAGCGCACCGGGTCCGGGGCTCCCTCGATGACGCGCTGGATGTCGTCGACGAACGAGTTCGCGTTCGCGTAGAACAGCTGGGCGTCGTAGCGGAAGACCACGAGACCCGGCTCGCTCTGCGCGCCCGGCTCGGCCTTCAGGAACGACGGGTTGTCGATGTCCGTGGTGCCGACGACGAAGTCCTTGGGCTGGTACTGCCGGCGGATGATGTCGAGGATCGAGACCACGATCGCGAGGATGATGCCCTGCTCGACGCCGATGGCGCAGACGACGACCGCCGTCACGACCGCGATGGCGAACTCGTCCTTGCGCCGGGCGAGGATGCGCCTGAGCCCGACCATGTCGATGAGGTCGAAGCCGATGAGGAAGACGATGCCGGCCAGCACCGACTTCGGCATGTTCGTGAGCAGACTCGTGAAGTAGAGCGTGAACAGGAGGGCGACCGCGGACATCGTGATGTTCGCGACCTGGGTCCGGCCGCCCTGGGCGTTGAGGATCTGCGTCTTGGTCGGACTGCCGTTCACGACGAAGGTCCCGGTGAGTCCCGCGGCGATGTTCGAGCCCGAGAGCCCCACGATGTCGCGGTTCACGTCGACCTTGTCGCCGTGCTTCATCGCGAAGCTGCGCGAGGTGGCGGCGCTCTGGGCCACGATCAGGACGAAGCAGGAGGCAGCGATCCCGATGAGCCCGGCCAGGTAGTCGGAACTGATCCCCTGCGGGATTCCGAGCGGCGACGGGAACCCGCCCTGCACGTCACCGACGACCTTCACCCCGTGCGCCGCCGCATCGGTGACGGTCGACACGATGATGAGCAGCACGACGGCGACGACAGCACCCGGGATCTTCGGCGCGAAGCGCTTGAACACCAGGATGATCACGATGGTCGCGATGCCGAAGGCGAACGTCTCCCACTGGATGTCCGGGATCGCCTTGATCCAGTCGATCTGCTGCTGGATCCAGGTACCGGTGCCCTTGGGCACGCCGAGGATGCCGGGGATCTGACCGGTGAGCACCTGGACACCGACGCCGGTCAGGAAGCCGATCAGCACCGACGCGCTCAGGAAGTCGCCGAGGAAGCCGAGCCGGAACAGCCTTGCGATCACCAGGATGCCGCCGGTGATGAGGGCGACCATGCTGCAGTATGCGACCCACTCGGTCGTGTTCGGCTGCAGTCCGGTGATGCTCAGGCCGGTGAGACCCGCGGCGAGCAGTGCCGCGGTCGCGGAGTCGGCGCCGACCACGAGCAGCTTCGACGAGCCGAGCAGTGCGAACACCAGGGTCGGGAAGATGATCGTGTAGAGACCCGTGACCAATGGGGTCTGCGAGATCGAGGTGTACCCGAGCACCTCCGGGATCGCGATCGCCGACAGCGTCACGCCGGCGATGACGTCACGGCCGAGCCAGGCCCGCTGATACCCGTGCAACGCCTGAGGAACCACCCGCTCGAGAACCGACACGCTCACTCCTTCGTCGCCGAGATGCTCGGAACAGTTTGCTCCCGAGCGCG